>UMFB01034942.1_pt1 | contig 92782 bp, 72 predicted proteins | sample 1964921 | NCBI WGS metagenome assembly UMFB01 (sample SAMEA4836037, study PRJEB28245) | human gut metagenome | biome: gut microbiome; material: fecal sample | place: Denmark | collected 2008
ACGCCGCTCCACCCCGTCGGCCGCATCACAGACAGCGGCAAATTGCAGTGGCTCGAAAACGACCGGCCCCGGGCCCTGGACTGGCACGGGTTCACGCATTACTGACCGGGCGCCGCCAACGGCCGCCTACCCGGATTTTCCGGACAGGCGGGAAAGCCGCATCCCGGCAGGCCCGGCTGTAACACAAAAAAACGGCAGCCCGCCGGGTCGCCGTCAAGTCATACGGATCGGAAAATCACTCCTTGATGATGTACACATGCTCGTCGCTGCGCTGCATGTGATAGTTTTCGCGGGCATACTCCTCCAGATAGTCGTCGTAGCGCAGGCGCTCCAGCAGCGTGCTGTCCTGTTCGATCCTGGCCCGGTAAAACTCCCGCTCCCGGTTCAGGGCGTTGATCTGCCGCTTGATCTTCACCGCATGCAAAAGGTTCCGCCCCACCACGAACAACGTGACGACGACGATGACCGCCGTGGCGGCGATCCAGAACTTTTTGCCTACTTCGAAGCCCATCAGGGTATGTGCATGTATTTATGGGTCTGGATCGAGATATTCCATTTCGGATGCGCCTTCGCATACTCGACGATCGCGGGCATCATGCGCTCCGCAACGCTCCACTCGGGTTGCAGGTAGAGGATGCACCCGGCTCCCACCCGTGCGGCATTGCGCTCGGCCCATTCGAAATCGGCCTCGTCCCCGACGATCACCTTCAGTTCGTGCGCCTTCCCGAACGCCTCGTCCAACGGCGGTTGCTGCCGCTTGGGCGACAGACACACCCAGTCGAAATACCCCGAGAAGGGGTGCGTCCCCGACGTTTCGAGGAATATCTCCAGCCCCTTGCCGAGCAGTGTTTCGGTCAGCACCCCCAGCGGATAAAGCAGCGGTTCGCCGCCCGTGATGACGATCGCCTGCGCGGGACACGCCGTAGCACGGTCGATCACCGTCCGTACGTCAGTCGGGGGATAGAGCCTGGGGTTCCACGTGTATTTGGCGTCGCACCAGCGGCATCCCACGTCGCATCCGCCCAGGCGGATGAAATAGGCGGGTTTCCCGGCATGGAAGCCCTCGCCCTGGATCGTGTAGAAATCTTCGACCAGGGGCAGCTTGCGCCCGCCGTCGAGCAGTTCGCTATCGGTCTTGGAATCCATCTATTCGGTAACCACGTAAATATCCTTCAGGCTGCGTCCCAACTGGTCGTAGTCCAGGCCGTAGCCCACGATGAACTCGTTGCCGATCTCCATGGCGCGGTACTTGATCGGCAGTTGCTTGCGGTAGGAACCCGGTTTGAAAAAAAGCGTGCAGACTTCGATGCTCGCGGGATTATGCGACTTCAGCTCGCCGATCATGTGCTCGATGCTCTCGCCCGTGTCGACGATGTCCTCGACGATGATCACATGGCGGCCTTCGATGCTGTTGTTCAGCCCGATCAGGTTCTTCACGCACCCCGTCGAGCAAGTACCTTCGTACGAGGCCAGCTTCACGAACGACAGCTCGTTGTTGAACTCGATTTTCTTGATCAGGTCGCTCATGAACATGAACGAGCCGTTCAGTACGCCCACGAACAACGGCGTCTCCTTGTCGCGGTAGTCCTCGTTGATGCGGCAGGCTACGGCGGCCACGGCCTCGTCGATCTTGGCGGCGGGGATCATGATCCTGAACTTTTTGTCGTGAAGTTTGATGATATCCTCCATTTCAGTTACGGTTATTTGTGCAAAAATAACTATTTGCCTGCAAGAAACGAACGATTCCGACAAAAATAATCCGAAATAATGCGAATCCCCCAAAGGCTGTTGCCCGTTTCCGAGCCGGCAGCAGGCCGGATCGACAACACATAATTCCGGCAGGAGGCAAGAAAAAACCGTCCCATGCAGTGAGGACGGCCTTTCAATATTACACCTAATCGTACTTACGGGATATTGGGTGTATCCCAGACTTTGGTTTGCGTGCAACTGATCCGAAGCGTTTCACTGCCGCAGCGCATCCTGAATTCCCCCTCCTCGAGCCTCCAGCAGCCGTCGTGCCCGACGAAAGCCAGGTCGCTGGCCGGAACAGCGAACGTCACCGTGCGGGATTCGCCCGGTTCGAGCGCAACCTTCTCGAAATCACGCAGGCGGATTACATCCGGTGTAAGGCTGGCAACCAGGTCGCTCGAATAGAGCATCACGGCCTCCTTGCCGGCCACTTCACCGACATTGGCCACATCGACCGTGAAGGTCAGCACATCGTCAGCACCGAACATGCGGCGGTCGACACGGAAATCGCTATATGCAAATTCCGTATAGCTCAGCCCATGCCCGAACGGCCACTGCACATCCATCACAGCATCGTAATTGTATTCGCCCGCCATGGCGGCCATATTCTCGCAAGGCTTGTAATCGTAGGTCGCCAATGCGCCGACCATGCGCGGATAAGTGAACGGCAATCGGGCGCTGAAATTTGCATCCCCCGCAAGCAGGTCGGCCAGGGCATCGCCGCCGTAATTGCCCGGCAGCAGGATGTCGACCACGACCTGCGCAAGCGGCTCGATATCGCCTATGACGCGCGGGCGGCCTTCATTGAGGATCAGCACAAGCGGCTTTCCGGTCGCCGCAAGGGCCCGCACCAGTTCCTTCTGGTTCTGAGAAAGGTTCAGGTCATCCATGTTGCCCGGCGTTTCGCAGTAGGAATTTTCGCCTATACAGGCAATAATCACATCGGCTCCGGCTGCCGCCGACACGGCCTTGTCGATCCCTGTCACGCATTCTTCCTGCCAGTTGTACTAGCGGGACGGCGCATACTCCACACCGGGGACATAGTCCACATGGTCGAATTTATTGCATAAAGCCTCATAGATGGTATTGTAATCCCCGGCAAATTCATCGCAGCGGTCGCCCTGCCACGAATACGACCATCCTCCGTTGAGGCAGCGCATCGAATTGGCATTCGGCCCCGTGAGCAGAATCCGTGCAGACCGCTCCAGCGGCAGCAGGCCGTCCTCGTTCTTGAGCAGTATCTCCGACTCCACGGCAGCCTGCAATGCCACGGCGGCATATTCGTCGCTGGCGAATTCCGGGAAATCGCCGGTATCCCAAAACGGTTTTTCGAAAAGGCCAAGACGGAATTTCAGGCGCAGCACACGGCTCACCGCATCGTCGATGCGCTCCATGGAGACCTGCCCCTCCTCGACAAGTTCCCTGAGATAAATACAGAAATCCCAACTCGACGGTACCATTGACATATCGATACCGGCATTGACCGCAATGCGCACGGCATCCTTACGGCTCGCAGCAATATGGTCGCGCTCGCAAAGGTTGTAGATGTCATTCCAGTCCGTCACGATCAGACCGTCCCAGTTGAGTTCCTCCTTGACCCATCCCGTGAGCAACTCCCGGTCTGCATGGAACGGCATACCGCCGTTGCTGGCCGAGTTGACCATCAGCGACAGCGCCCCGGCCCGAATGCACTCCATAAAAGGAGCGAAACACTTCTCCCTCAACACATTGCGAGTCACCGAAGAGGGTGTGCGATCCTTGCCCGACACGGGTACGCCATAGGCCATGAAATGCTTGATGCAGGCCGCGACATGACGGTCGTCGACACGGTTGGGATCATCCCCCTGGAATCCGAGCACCGACGCCACGGCCATCTGCGAATTGACGTAAGTGTCCTCGCCGTAACTCTCCCACATGCGCGGCCAGCGCGGATCGCGCCCCAGATCCATGACCGGGGCAAAGGTCCACGGTATCGCACATGCCCGGGTCTCATAAGCCGAAATTTCGGAGCATCTGCGCATGAGTCCGCGATTGAACGACGCCCCCATATTGATGCCCTGCGGAAAGAGGGTCGCCCCCTGCGTATAGGATGCGCCGTGAATCTGGTCTACCCCATAGATACAGGGAATCCCCAGTTCGTCGAGCGAACGTTGCTGGATGCGATTGATAAACCTGATCCACACCTCGCGGGGTTGTCCCACACCGAAGGGAATATTCAGGATCGACCCAACCTTATAGCGGCCGATCACCGTATCGAGCAGCGCCTCGCTCAACACCGGGTGCTGCGGGTCGCTCTGGTCGATCACCACCCCGGCCGTCAACTGGCACATCTGCCCGATCTTCTCTTCGAGGGTCATCTTTTGGAGCAGCTCCCCGATGCGGGTTTCTATCTTTTTATCGGGCGCTATGGCCGGGGGTATCCGGGTACATGCGGCCAGTCCGCCCAGCAAGCCCAGAAACAAAATCGGAATTTTCTTCATTCTACCGACATTCATTTTTTAACATATTTCACTTTTATGCCGTTTCGCTCCCGCCCCAGTGCGGTTCCCGCACATCGGAAGCCGATCCAATCAGCGGTTCGTCGAAGCATATACCTCGGGAGTTTCCAGGTAGGCATAATAATTCTCCACATTATGGCACGCATCGACATAGAGCCCGGCAATGCTGCCGGCAGGTTTCCCTCCGACAAACAGGGCCGCCTTCACGGTCGTCCCGGCCTCCACGACGAACGGGCCGGAGTAGATGTCCGACCCGGCCGTCGGGTCGCTGCCGTCGAGCGTATAACGCACTTCGGCCGGATATTTTTCCGTATCCAGCGTAACCCGGGCCTTGCGGCCCTCCCTGACGATGCGTGCCGTGATCTCGACATCGTTGCTAAGCGTGAAGGCATTGACCCCACGGGCAAGCAAGCGGGGGATCTGGCTGTTGACACGACGGCGGAAGTCCGCCCACAGACGGCGCTCCCGGGGTGTCCATCCCAATTCGGCAATGGCGAGCAGGCGCGGAAACATCATGTATTCCAAATGCTCGGGAGTACCTATGAACTCGGCCCATGTGCACCCCTGCACCCCGATAATATGCGATGCAGCATTCGGGCGGATGTGCTCGACCGAATCCGGGGCCACATATTCGCCTTTGACAAGCGACTCGTTGGCCGCAGCCCTTTCGGGCGTATCCGGGACAGGTTCGAAGCTATACATTTTCTTGATGGGCGAGAATCCGCTCATCGCCCGCGGCTGCGTGTGCGGATTAGCCTGGTACCAGTCGAAATAGATGATTTCGCCCGGAGACATGACCGCGTCGTACCCGCGGTTGGCGGCTTCGATAGCCCCCCTCTGTCCGCGGTACGAAATCGCAACGGACGTAGGCCGCAGATTGTTCCGCAGTATCTCGTCCCACCCGACCATCACCCGGCCGTGTTCGGCAAGGAATTTTTCGGCATGCTCGATCAGGTAACACTGCACTTCGTCCAGGCCTCCCAGCTCCTTGGCGAGCAACTGGCATTTGGGGCAGGTTTTCCAGGCGACCTTGCGGGCCTCATCGCCGCCGATGTGTATCCGCCGGGAAGGGAACAGCTCCATGACCTCGGTCAGCACACCGTCCATGAATTCGAAGGTTGCGGGATTGCCCACGCAGAATTCGCCGCTCGTATAGGGCTTTCCACTGCAACACAATTCCGGATAGCCGATGAAAACCTCGTCGGAGTGCGCCGGGAATTCGATCTCGGGAATCACCTCGATATAACGGGCCGCAGCATAAGCCACGATCTGGCGAATGTCATCCTTCGTATAATAACCGCCATAGGCCCCGGGCGTCCCCTCCGGAACGTAGCGCCTGTCGCCGAATTCCCACCACTTGAGCCAGTCGGCCTCCGTCCGGAAAGCCCCGAACCGGGTCAGCAAAGGGTACCTGTCGATCTGAATGCGCCAGCCGCCGTTGTCGGTCAGGTGCAGGTGGAAGACATTGAGCTTGTAACGTGCCATTTCATCGAGTATCTTGAAAACCTCTTCTTTGGCAAAGAAATGGCGCGAAACGTCGAGGTGGATACCCCGGTAACCGAAACGCGGATTATCGGTAATCTTCACACACGGGATACCTTTTGCCGTGAGCAGTTGCAGCAGCGTCTGCCGGGCATAGAACAGCCCGGCAGAGTCGACCGCGGTAATCCGAATGCCGTCGCTGCGGACTTCGAGCCCATACCCCTCGCGTGAAAGGTTCGACGAAGAGGTATCGAGTTCACAAACGACCCTGCCGTCGGCGACACCCCGGGCGAAAGACACGCTGTCGGTCTGGAAATAGCCGCCGGTAAAGGTCATCTCCGCGGGCAGGGGAACAAGGTCTGCACCCGGCTGCGGATTGTGGCATGCCACCGCAAAAAGCAGGCTCGCGACAACGGAAATCTCTGAAATGAATCTCATATACGTACGAAATAGAAATTATACTCCCTGCCGGGGAGCCCGGTTGTCCGGGCTCCGCCTAAAAGGGTTGGAATGAATAAAATGGATCAATTAATTATTTGAACGATATCCAGGTGTGTTCCCAGGGTTCGCTCGAAGTATCCTCCAGGACGATCTCCTTACCGAAGGAGGTAATCTTGCGCGAATTATAGATCAGGTTGTCGAAATCTATGCTTGTATAGGTGTTGTTGACGTTTATCCGGGAAGGCTGGCACCCGAGCCCGTCGAGGATCGTCACGTTGCGGAAGACCACATTCTTCATCTCGCAGGACTCGCCCTTGTTGACTTGGCTGGTATAGATCGGGGTGCCCGAAGAATGGATATTGTCCACCACGCAGTCTTCGAAGAGCACGTTGTCGATCAGCGCCGGCCCTCCGGCTTCCGAAAAATCGCCCAGTTCCTGCATAATGGCGAGCGCCTGTCCGCGGGCAGCCTCCAGCACGGTACAGTTGCGGATCTCGATATTGCGGATATCGCCCGATGCCCACCATACGTTGCCGCACTCGGGGCCCACGACGATGCCGCGGGCATAGTCGCCCCAGATGATGCAGTTGGTGATTCTGATGTCGTGGACATTGCCATAGGGATCGGCATTGGAACGCACCTTGAGCGTGATGCAATCGTCGTAAGCACGCAACATGCAATCGTTGATCGTGGCCCCGGTGACCGTACACAGGTCGATACCGTCGCCGTTGAGATCCCAGTGGATCATATTGATGTTTTCAATGGCCACGTTATCGGTATTCATGACGCGCAGGCACCAGCTCGGGGCATCGATCATCGTAACGCCTTCGATCCGGAAGTCCGTATAGCCGCCCTCGTGTTTGTTCCCCTGCACGTCGATCATCACATCGGCGTTGGAAAACTCCTCGCCCCAATGGCGCATCTTCTCGCCGGAGATGACGCCCCGGCCTGCAATCGTCACGCCGTTGCCCCTGACCTGTATGTTCTGCGGATAGAGCACCGCCCCTTCGTCGACATAGAGCGTTTGCCCCTCGGTCAGGACGATAATGCCTTCCGTATGCTCACCGGGGCCATAGTAGCTCACATTGCCGCCCGACACCGCAGGCTTCCGCGTATCGGGACGGCTCGGCATGAGGAACAGGTTGTGGTAGCGGTCGCCGTCGAACTCGACCGACACCTTGCGTTTCTCATACGCCGGAAGCGTGAATTCGACCGTATTGCTGCTGGCGCTCTCCTTGGTCGTAATCCCGTACGCCGACGGACGTACGGCCACACGCGAAAATCCGCTGCGTTTTTCGACCTTCACACGCACGGCATCCGCAAAATCGTGGGTAAAGAGCGCATAACACATCGTATCGCGCAGTTTCTTGGAGTTGTCCCAGTCGTTCCATATTTCCTCGTGATGGTTCGGGGAATCGGAACAAAGGGCATTGCGCACCTCGACGGTCTGCCAGCGGCGATCCTTGAGCACGTATACGTTGTAATAGGGATTCGCGTCCCTGAACTTGTCATCGCCCGGCAGCACCGGGAAGAATTCGCCCTTCGTCAATTCACCGCCCTGTTCACCGTAGGCCGCAACGCGGTAAGCCACATCGTACGTGAACTCCTCTTCCAGTTTCGAGAAGTCTATCTCCAGGTCGATCGTCTGCCCTGCAGCGACACCCTCCCGCAGCATCATGTAACCATCTGCTTCCGAATTGGGGAACCTGACCTTGAACCCCAATTTCCAGGCCGCTGTCTGTCGGGCCATCGGGAAGATGTTGAACTCCGCCCCCGCGCGGCCTACCTCGACCTGTTTTTCCAGCGCCTCACCGAAAGGTTCGGTCTTTCCCGAAGCGATGTAAAGCGCATCGGTCATACGCGGAAGGGTGAGTACGACGGATCGCAGCGTATCGGGGGCATTTACCAGTACCACCTTCACGGACGAGGTAAGCGGTTTGAGCGTAAAACCCTTGCTTATCTGCTGCCGCGTCGCGCATTGCATCCAGATCGCAGGGATTTCGGCGTCGATATCCTCCACACGCAGGATATACTCGGTCGAGTGCGCCCCGGTGGAGGTGTTCGTAAACGAGAGGTTGTCCTGCGAGGCGAATGCGAGCGCCGTCGCCCGGTTGCCGGATGTTTCGATCCCCCGCAGGGCAGCCTGGCTGGGAGCCATTTCCACCTCCGTACAGCGGTTGTCGTCGAAGCAGAAGATAGCCTGCGGCCAGGAGGCGATCCCGTCAGGAGTATACCCGTCCTGAGTGTTGTAATCGGGATTGAAGGCAAACGTATCGTCCTCGGCGCAGGATGCCGAACAGAAGATCGCCGCAAACGCGAATGTCGCCCAAATCTTGTTTTTCATCGTATCGTATTTTTATCGGTTTGACTATTTCCAACCGTCGTTTTGGACGAGGTTGTGATTTTTGAAAAGCTCGGCATCCGCAATCGGATAGAAATTCATCCTGTCCTCCCAGCCGCGCTGCTGGATCACCGACCGCATATAGCTGAACGAGCCATCGTTCTGCGGAGTAATCGTAAGCCCATAAACCTTCGTCGTTTCGGCACCGATCTTCCAGCGGCGGATGTCCCAGAAACGATGCCCCTCGAAAGCCAGTTCCACACGACGGTCGTTGCGCAGACGCTTCACGAAGGCCGCATAATCCGTTTCCGTAATCCCCGGCATATTGTACCGGGCACGGACTGCGTTGAGCGCCTCGCGTGGTGAGAGCGTATACTCCACCTCCCCCTTCATGCCCGTAAAATCGGGGTTCTGCGTAGCGGCAGCCAATGCCTCGGCATAGTTCAGCAACACCTCGGCATAACGGAAGAAGGGAAAGATGTGCTGATAACTCATCTCGCTGCCCGTCACGAAACTCGTCGCCTCGACAATATGTTTGCGCAGGTAGTACGAAGTCGGTGTAGCACCGTCGAGCGGCCGGCCATTACGGCCGCCGACATACGACTGGACGGGCTGTCCCTTGAACGTCGCCCCGTTGTATATCAGCGTCCTGGCAAAGCGCGGATCGCGTGCCGACGCAACGAACATCCGCGACCGCATCGACTCGTCGTTCCAGTCGAACGGTTCGCCCGTCGCCATATCGAATGCCTCGGCGAGGTTCTGCGACGGGCAGACGCCCGAATTCCCGCCTTCGAAGCCTACCGGGAAATTGGCCGCCTCGAAATCGCTGCTCACCGGGCACCACTTGCCGAAGATCAGTCCCTGCGCATCGGCATTGTTCGTGGTTTCCTCGCTGACAAGCTTGTAAATACCGGCATCTATGAGCTCCTTGGCTGCGGCCGCGGCTTCCAGGTAACGGCCTGCATCACCGCCAGGGTTGTTGAGCGGACTGGCGGCATATAGCAGCATACGCGCCTTGAGCGCCATCGCCATGCCCTTTGTCACACGGGCGACTTCACCCTTTTCCGTCCCCAGATAGGTCTTGGGCAACGACGGGATTACGGCATCGCATTCCGAGACGATCCATCCGGCGGCATCGTCGTATGAGACCGGAACGAGCGTATTGACCTCCTGCATCGTGAACGAACGGTCACCGATCACGATCCGGTTATAGCGCCGGAGCAATTCGAAATGGAAATAGGCACGCAGGGCCCTCACTTCGAACGGATAGTTCTTGAGCTCCGCCAGATTCGTCTTGTAATTGTCCTGATACTGTGCCTCGGGGAAATCATCCGGGCAGTTGTCGAGGAAATAGTTGGCCGCGGCAATAGCCGAATAGAGCGAAGCCCAGCGGTCGTCGATCAGGTTCGTTCCGTTCCAGCTCCCGTCGTAAAAACGTTTGATACCGCCCGTAGACCAGGCGTATACCGCATCGTCGGTCGCAGCGTCGATCATCGTACCTTCGACATCCAGCAACCCTTCCTGCACATACGAGTAGACGTTCGTCGCACTCTGCTTCACGCGGTCGAAGGTCGAGAATTGATATTTCGTCGTCTGGTACACCGACTCGTCGAGTTCCAGGAAATCGCTGCACGCAGCCATCAGGAGCGTGCATCCGGCGAATAGGATCAGGTATTTTTTCATCGTTGTGGCGTATTTAGAATATGACGTTCAGGCCGATCTGGTAGCTGCGTGACGAGGGATACCCCGTGCTGACGTATTCCGGATCGAGAATACCGACATGGTCGGCCGAGAAAAGGTTCAGACCGCGGAAATAGAAGCTGCATTCGCGCATACGCAGTTTGCGGGCAATCTTCGACGGCAATTTGTAGTAAGCCTGCAATGTACGCAACTTCAGGAAATTGCCGTTTTCCGTCCATAGTGAGCTTTGCGTGTAGTTATTCCCGTTTGCCAATGTGGTCAGGCGCGGATAGCGGCCTTCGGTATTGAAGCGTGACCAGCGGTGCTCCATATAGTACTCCGAAACGTTGCGGTCGTTGCCGTACAGCGGCTGGTAGATGCTCGACAGCGTCGTCTCCAGCGTCGAATGGGCGACACCCTGGAAATAGGCGCTGACACCGAAGCCCCTGTATTTCAGCTCGACGCTGAAGCCGTAATAAATCTCGGGTACCGCGGCATAGAGCTGGTAGGTGCGATCGTAGTCGTCGATCCTGCCGTCCCGGTTCAGGTCGCGGTATTTCACGTCGCCCGGGCGTACCGTATTCTGGTACGAGGAGACCGGAAGCCCCTCCCGGAGCGAACCGTCGGCATTGAAATCGCCGTCCTGGTACATCCCATCGGCCACCAATCCGTAGAACGTCCCTACCGGCTGCCCTGTAATACGCATATAGTCAAAAGGTTTGTATTCCTCTTCCTTGTTGAGTATCTTATTGCGGGCATAGGCGATATTCCCCCGCACGGCATATCCGAAGTCGCCTGTGCGGCGGCGCCATCCCACCGCCAATTCCCCGCCATAGTTGCGCACCTTACCGGTAAAGACGTCGGGCACGCCGACTCCCAGCACGCTGGAAACGGTACCCGCGGCCGACGTCCGGATGTTATGACGCATGTTGCGGAAGAAATCCACCTCGACGCTCAGGCTTCCCAGCAGGCTGAGTTCCAACCCGACATTGGTTTTATAGTCGCGTTCGGGTTCGATCCCCGCAGACGGCAACGCCCCTTGCGCGAGGCTGTTCGACGAAGTGATCCCGGCAAAAATATAACTGTTGCCCGGGCCGTTGAACTGCTTGTCCATGTCATACGACAATCGCGCGTCCATACCCACAATGCCGAACGACGCGCGCAGTTTCAGCAGGTCGACGACACGGCTGTCACGCAGGAACGCCTCGTTCGAGATGATCCATGCGCCCGACACGGCAGGATAGAAGCGGTACTTGTCCCCGTAGGGCATACGGCTGCTCCCGCCGTAAGTAGCGACGGCATTGACCACGTAGCGGTCGTCGTAATTGTAGCCGGCGCTGGCGATATAGTCACGGTACATGTACGTATTGTTGGCTCCGCGGTAACGGGATTTGTTCTCGCTGAAAATCAGACGCCCCGTCACCGTATGTTTTCCGAAAGAACGGTCGTAGAGCACCTTGGCCCACACCGACGCCCGCATGACCGAATAGGAAAGGAAGCTGTCGAATGCCAGTTCGGTATCGTTCCCCTGCGGAACGAATGCCAGGGAAGCGGCATTGCCGTCCGCATCGAAGACCGTCGAGGTATTCGAATAGGCGTATTTGCGTGAGTGCGCATCGGTAATCTCCGCGGAATTGTCATAGGCGACACGCAGCTGTACCGAAAGTCCCGGGGTAAGTGCCGACAAGTCCTGATCGATCGTCAGGTCGGCGAACAGCGTACGTTGCAGCAGCGTGTTGTACCCGCCCGCGGCCTTGTCGGCCAGGGGATTGGCGAACAGCTGGCTGCGGGCCCAGCCCCCGCCGGGAACCCGGATCGGGAACGCCGCCGACGGCGTGTCGTACATATCATCGAGCGCGACGCCTGCATTTGGCAGTTGGTATTGCATCAGCCGCCCCATCAGGTTCATCCGTGCGGTCGTGGTTTTCGTGATCGCCGCCTCGAGGTTCGAACGCAGCTTGAGGGAGTACATCTCGATCTGGGTCGAATAGCCATCGTTCAGGTCGGTATTATCCAGCATCCCGCGGTTGGAGTTATAGTTGGCCAGCACGAAATAGCGCATACGGCCGCCGCTCCCGTCGAACGAGAGGTTCAGGTCGTGGTTGAAACCCGCATTGCGGAGTACAGCCTTCCGCCAGTCGACATTGGGCAGTACATCGGTGCGCTCCCCCCGCACCATCGAACGGATGTCGCGCTGCGTATAGCGGGGTGCAAGCCCGTCGTTTTCCAACGCCTCGTTGACAGCCGTCGCATAGGTTGCGGCATCGGCCATATCGGGAACCCGGAACGGGGTCTGCACGCTGAAATTGTAGTTGATGCGGGTACGCAGGCCGTGGTCGCCGCCGCGCCGGGTCGTGACGGCGACGATACCGTCGGCGCCCCGGTTACCGTAGAGTGCCAGCGATGCGGCGTCCTTCAGCACGGTGATGCGCTCCACTTCCTCCCGATCCAGGCAGGCCGCATCGCGTTCGATGCCGTCGACCAGTACGACCACACTGTTCCCGCCGAACGAACCAACGCCGCGCACATTCAGGTCGGGCGCCGAGTCCCATGGCAGGTTCTCGCCCTGGCGCACGCCGAGTCCCGGAATCAGGCCGTAAAGGTTGCTCATCAGGTCGGTACGGCCGCCCGCTTCGATTTCACGTGCCGCAGCGCCGGCGAGCGATGCCGACGCGGAGCCTTTGCGGACGCGCTCGTCATAGCCCACGTCGAACAGCACGTCATCGTCCGTCAGGCGGATATGCATCTCGCCACCGCTGACGGCTACCGTGCGGCTCATGCGGTTCAGAAGGGTCAGCGTCATGCGGTCACCCTCCCCGGCATCGACCTCGGCCATGCCGTCGGCGCCCGTAACCGCCACGGGGATCCGCCCGCGGCCGAGCGTCACGGCAACCTCGCCGAGCGGCTTGTCCCATGCATCGGTCACATACACCTTGACGCGCTGCGCCTGTGCCAGCGGACAAACGGCAGCCAGGAACAGCAGTATGATTGATATCTTTTTCATTGTATGCTCTCTGTTTGTTTAACCATGTATGTCTACCATCCGGCATTCTGAGTCAGGCCGTACCCCTTGTTGACTTCGTTCGAAGGAAAGGCGCTCAGATACCACTTCGGATCAAAGCTGTTCTTCCAGGCGCGGTCGGTTTCGGGAATCGGCTCAGAGAAATTGAACCGGAAATTCGAGGAATCCGTTCCGTCCAGGATCGTCACCCTGATCCCGTAAAGCGTCTGCCGGAAAATATCGGCACGTTTCCAGCGCACGATGTCGAACCAACGGATCTCCTCGAAGGCGAATTCCCGGGCCCGCTCGTCGAGTATCTCCTCGCGCAGCTCGGCATCCCCGGCAAGCGCACATTCGGGATAGGACGGCAGCACCTTGCCGCGGTGCAGGCGGTGCAGCAATTCGTCGGTCATGGAGGGCAGCCCCACGCGGTTGCGGGTTTTGTCGAGCCACTTGCAGGCCTCGTCCTTGCGTCCCGTCTCATTCAATGCCTCGGCATAGGCCAGGTAAACCTCGGCCAGGCGCATATAGGAGTAGTTCATCGGTTTGTCGTAGAACGTCGCACGGTTATAGTCCCAGAGGTATTTACGGTTGCAGAAACCCGTTGCGGCCCGATCCTTGGCATAGTTCACCAAATCCTCGCTGCCACCGCCTTCCCACATCTGGGCCACACGGTCGCGGAACGGGCCGCCGGGCACCATCACCGACTGGTAGAGGCGCGGATCCCGGTTCGAGAAAGGATTGTCCGTCACCGTTCCGGTCGAATTGTGCGTCCGGATCCATTCGGCATAAGGCGCCGGTTCCCCGTTCGAGAAAGGGAATTTATCGACATAGTTAAGCGTCACGCAGCCACCGCCGTACCCCTGGGCGTTCGCTCCGTTGAAATCGGTCGAAATGCCGAAGTAATAGGCATGGTAAGTATCGCCGTAGGTACGCTTCGACCGCCCGGTGGCAATCAGTATTTCGCCGTTGTAACGGTCTGCATAGCACGCACCGAATGCCTTTCCGTAACCTTCGGCTGTCTTTTCGGTCGCTTCGACGAGTTTATAGGGATTGCCGTTGTTGGCATTCTCCGTGATGAACTCTTCACAGGCCGTAACCACGCGGTTCCAGCGCTGGGCATCGTAATTGCCATACCACGCCACTTTCCGGACACTCTCCTCGGCGATCTTGCCGATATTGCCCAGTACCGGTTGTTGCGGCTCGGCATAAGGCTGGTTCGCATTGAACAAGGGGCTGGCCGCATAGAGCAGCACACGAATCTTGAGCGCCAGCGCCGAAGCTTTCGTAAAACGCCCGTCATCGGCTGGGTCGACCGTCCATGGGAGCTCCCGGGCAGCCTGTTCGCACAGCGCGACGATGTATTCGACCGTCTCTTCGAAAGTCCGGCGCGAATAGTCTATATCGGCCTCCTTACCCGCCTCGACGGCTGTCTTGAGCAGGGGAACCCCACCGAAGTGGCGCAGCAATTCGTGGTACTGGCACGCAATGACCATTCGGGCCTCGCCCTTGCGCCGAATCTTTTCCGCCTCGCTCATGTCGGGCACACGGTCGACATGCTCGATGTAGAGGAACGCCTTGCGGATACCCGTCCACGTCACGTCCTGCTCGGGGTTGAACCCCATCTTCGTACCGCTCGACTCATTCTCGGTCTCGGCGTCGTATGCGCCCCCGTAATACATGCTGTAAACGCCGCCCCACGAACAATGCGTGTTGATGATATCGGTCAGGGCATCGAGGTTGTCCCATGCCAGTTTGTTACCGGCATTCTGGTGTTCGTACGACCCGCCGTTCACGCTGGGATTGTGCATCGTGAGCCCGCAGCGCAACGTGGCATAGGCCGAATTGAGGGCCCGGTCGGCATAGAGCTTCGACGAGAAGATCGTGTCGACGGTCACATCGCCGCCGGGCGCTTTCTCCAGGAACCCGTCCCCGAATTTCAGGTCGCTGCAATTGGTCAGTCCCGACACGAAACCGCCCAGGATCAGAATGGATATTATCGTCTTTTTCATAGTGGAGTGTCGATTAGAATGTGATGTTTACACCGAAGTTGAAAATGCGCACGTTCGGGTAGGAATCGATATTCGAACCGCTCGTCGCCCCCTCGGGGTCGATGTCGATGTCGTTCAGATCGGAGAAAAGCGTCAACAGGTTGTACCCGCTGAAATAAACCTTCAGCGACTTGACGCCGACCTTCCGGAATGCCGGAATATCCCTGAACGTATAACCTATTTCGGCAACCTTCAGCCGCAGGTACGAGCCGTCCATCAGCCACAGGTCGGAATCCTCCAGATAGTGCGACTTGTTGAGGAAGGTCAGCCGTGGAAAACGCGCATCGGGGTTCTCGGGCGTCCAACGCCCGTCGGCCAGGAATTTGAGCAGCGCACGGCCGTTTGTACTGCCGAAAGCATTACGGTATTCGCCGCTGAGCATACGCGAGGCATGCAGGCCGGCCGTCCACTGCATCGAAATTTCGAAATTCTTGTACCGGAATCCGCCCAGCAGGCCGAGCACATAGTCCGGACGCTGGCTGTAACCGAAGTAGGTCTTGTCGTTGCCGTCGATCTTGCCGTCCCCGTTGAGGTCTTTAAAGAGCGCGTCGCCTGGACGGGGTGATCCCAGCGACATGACGGGTAGCAGCGGCTTCCCCTCCCCGTCGCTTTTCAGGGCTCCGTCGGCATCGAAGTCGTCGGCTCGCAGGAAACGATCGAACCTGTACCCGTAGTTCAGTCCCGTGCTGCGTCCGGTCTGAGCCATCCACGGATAGTTGGGCATGACTTCGTCCATAAAAATAATCTTGTTCTTCGAGTAGGAGACGTTGCCCTGTACCCACCAGTCGATCTTCTCGGTACGCGAATTCCAGCCCAGTGAGATTTCATAGCCCCGGTTATCGACCTCGCCCAGATTGATCAGCGGCAGCTCGATGGCGACGATCGACGGCAGCGTATTGCGGGTCGAAAGAATGTCGTAGCGGTGTTCGAAAAAGTAGTCGGCCGTCAGGCTGAGGCGCGCACCGAACATTTTGAGGTCGATGCCATAGTTCTGCTTGCGTACTTTTTCCCACGTCACCTCGGAGTTGCCGACCGTATTTTCGACCGCATCGGGCAGCATCGTCATACTTCCGCCCATACCGAACTGGTAGCTGCCGTAGCCGTTCTGCCATACGGCATGGTTGCCCGTCCACGAGCCGTCGAGGTAGAGGAAACGGGCACCGCTGTACTTGTCGTTCCCGACCAGTCCGAACGAGGCCCTCAACTTCAGGAAGTCGACGGTTTGCTGGTTCTTCATGAAATTCTCCTCGGAGACGATCCAGCCCACAGAACCTGCCGGGAAGAACCCGTAGCGCTTCTTCGGGGCGAAATTCTCGGAGCCGTTGTAACCGGCGTTGAAATCGACCAGATAGCGGTTCTTGTAAGCATAGGTCAAACGCCCCACATAACCCACATAGGCGGTCGGGATGTCGGTATACTGACCCGGGTAGTAGGTCTTCGACTGGTTGTAAAGCAGCAGTGCCGACACCGCGTGGTCACCGAACGTACGCTGGTAGCCGAGGCTCGCCTCTATATACCAGTTGCGTGATTTGCCCGACCCGTCCTCACCATAGGTCATCGGCTCGCGCATACCCGTCACGCCGTCGGTCTGGTAGACGATCGTATTGTCGAACCTCGGGTCTGAGACATCCATTCCGGGTTGGGTGATCGTCCCCAGATAAATCGGCGTATAGAAACTGTTCGTACCGGTCGGGGCGCGTTTGGTCGCCAGGTAGTAAGAGGTATTGTATGCTCCTTTCACATTGAGGGTCAATCCCTTGGTAATCACATCGAGGTTCTGGGAAAGCGCAAGGTCGAGGTTCAGTTCATTCTGGGTCGTTTTGCGGTAACCCCAGTTGTAGTAGCAGTCCAGCCCGCTCGTGAGTTCCGTAAGCGGGATGTAGTTGTTCTTGTAATTGTAGATGTACTTCCCGTCGACGAAACCCGGACTTGCGAACGGCGTACACCACATGATATTCTGCCAGAGCGAATAGGTCAGCGGTTCGCGTTTGTCGCTCACGCGCCCGCCGATATTGACTTTCAACTGAGTCGTATTCGTAATGTCTACGTCGATGTTCGAGCGGTAGTTAAAGCGCTGATAATTGTAATTCGGGTCATAACTCTCGTCGAAACGCTTCATCATGCCGTCCTGATCCAGGTAACCCAACGACACGAAATAGCGGATGCGGTCGCCGCCGCCCGACAGGGTCGCATTATGTTGTGTCTGCCAGGCGACGTTCTTGAAGATGTATTTGCTCCAGTCCACATCCGGGAACATGATCGGATCGGCCTTCGTGCGGAACATTTCCGTTACGAACGGCGAAAAGGTGAGCTGGTCATCCTTAATGCCGGGATTGTCGGAGCGCTGGGCCTCGGAATAGAGCGTAGCGTAAGTATAACTGTCGACACCGGTCAGGTGTCGCAGCGACTGAGTCAGTCCGAAGGTCGAGTTCCATGAAATCTGTGGCTTGCCCTTCGTACCGCGCCGCGTCGTGACCAGAATGACACCATTGGCGCCGCGAACCCCGAATACGGCCGTCGACGATGCATCCTTGAGGACGGTCACACTCTCGATCTCGTGCGAGTCCATCTGGAAAAACGAACGCTCGACACCGTCCACCAGGATAAGCGGCTTCGACGCCTCGTTCGAAAGCGATCCCGTACCGCGGACATAAATATCGGGGTCTTCGGCACCGGGCTGTCCGGAAATCTGTACCGACGAAATGCCTGTCACGGCCCCCGCAAGGGCAGTGCCGGCACTGCCGCTCGGTGACTTGAGCAGGTCTTTGGTATTGATCGAGGCGATGGCGCCCGTCACCGACACCTTTTTCTGTTGCCCGTAGGCGATGACCTGCACCTCCTCCAGCGCCTGCGCCTCTTCCTTCAGGCGGATTTCATTGTCCGCCGCAGCCACGAGCACCGACTCCCGGGGCTGGTAGCCAATATAGGAAACCGACACGAGCGGTTGATAGCGGACGGGAATCGTGATCCGGAATTCACCCTCGGAGTTGGTCGTCATACCGATTTGCGGGGCGTCCTTGACAACAATGGCGACACCGGCGAGCGGTACGGAACTTCTTTCGTCGACCACACGGCCCTTATACGTTACCGACCGGCTGCCGCCCTGGATGGCCTGCAAGCCCGCCGCATCCGGCTCTCCCGCGCCGGCGGCAAGTGCAAACGCCGGGAACATCAGGCAGACGGCGATCAGATATATGGTTTGCTTCATGATTTGCGAGTTGTTACTGTTTGACATCTATGGCGATTGCATATTGCGCGGCCTGGTCGGCCTTTCCCACGACGACGTTTCCGCCCACCTTGAGCGTCGGCGTGAAACCGTCATCCAAGTAGTTACTTCCGGCCACGTAGAACACGTCTTTCCAGCCCATCTTGTAGAGCAGCCACGCAGCCTGGCAGGTTCCCGTCCCCTCGGACACGGCGGCGACACCGAGTTTGTTGTCATAGGTCAGCCCGATGTACGAACGGCTGCGCGTGCCGTTCCAGGCTTCGCCCAGGGCCGTTTCCCATCCGGTATCGTTCCAATACATCTCCAGGCGGGTCAGCAGATGCCCCTCGCGTACCAACCACGGGTGTCCCGACGCCGCGGAGACCACATCCCACGGAGTCCCCGAGGCAAGATACCCGTCGCGTCCCGCCTCATCGACCCATTGGGTCATCCTGACCAGTTCGCCGTCGCGGATACCCGCATTCCAAAATTCAACGTGCCCGTCCTCGTAGAAACCGACCGTCCCGCGCCAGTCGCCCTCGGAATTGCGGTCGGAGAGCACTTTCCCATTGTAGTAAATCATCGTGCTCTCCTTGGTCATCATCCCGGTGAGTGCGACCAGCGAGGCCACGTCGTCCATGACCACCGAGCGGGCATCGTTGCTGACCATATAGGCTTTCGCCTTGTCAATGTCGATCGTGGCGAAGGCGAATTCGATTCCCTCGATCGTTTCGGTCGGGCGGTTTGCGGCCCAGTTGCCGATAAAGGCAAGGTAAACGTCCAGGTCACCGGCACCGGGATCCCAGCTCCATGGGGTTTCGGATGTTGCCGCACCGCGTACGGGTACGCTGTTGACCGTAGTTGCCTTATAGACATTGAGGAACGGATAGAGCTGCTGGTCGACATAATTGCCCGTGACCTCGCTAAACCCGTAGACGATCGGTTTGTCCATCACTTTCGAATAGTCTATCCTGACGTTGTAGATGCGCTCTTTGCCATCCATCTCGACTTTCAGTTGCCGGGTAAGCGACTCCGTGAAATCGAACGTCGTAGACGAGGCGATCGAAGCTCCCTCCATCAGGGCACCTTCGGCAAAATCGAGTTCGATTTCACCCCGGTTCATACTCCGCTCATAAGTGATCGTAAGCGTCTTGCCCGATACGGAAACGCAGCCCCCGATTCCCGAAGCAGTCACTTTCGTAGCATCGGTGATCGGAAATGCCTTCGACGAAATCGTGAACCACACCTTGACGATCCGGTTATCGGGTGCCCGGAAGTTCAGCACCGGATAGGTATCCAGGTCGGCGGCGGTAACGTCCGTCGGGAAAATGACCGAATAGCCCTCGTTGAGCTCGACGTCGATCCGGGCATGTGAGAAATCCTCGGCCATATCGAATCTCAGGGCCAGGTTTTTATCGTCTATCCGCTCCGCCGTGACTGTCTCGCCGTCGACGGTCACGCGGATTGACTTATAGGGCAGACCGCCGGACGAGACCGTCCGATCGTCGGAACAGGAGCAGAAGGACAGCGCCGCTGCGACGAATACGGCACTCATGTAATTCTTGTAGAAATCTGCTTTCATAGATTAGGGTTTAGTTGGTTTATTCGGAAAAAAGGGAAAGGGATCGGACACTACGGTTCATCCGGGATGGCTGCATCATGTCATGGCATTGTTTTTTAGGTTAGTTTTCGGTTCCGACAGCCCCGTCCGAAGGGCTTTTGCCGGATACGAAAATACTCTGCCCGGACGGCTTCGAGGTTGAAATTTTACCGTAAAACGGCTCTGACGCAAATCGGCCGGCTGCAACAGCCGACCGACACAACGCAGGCAATACAATGCATAACAACACATTACACAAACACCTCCGGAAAATATCCGGGTTATACGATTTTTTCACCCTTGCCATCGAGTTGTTCGATGAATTCCTTGGGACTGACGCCGAACTTTTTCCGGAAACAGGTGCTGAAATACTTCGGGTCGTTGAACCCTACGGCATAAGCCAGATCGGCGATCCGCATGTGGCGCTGCTGTTCCAGCAACCGGTAAGCCGCGCGCAACCGTATGTCGACCATAAACGCGGTCGGAGTAAGCCCTGTCAGCGATTTGAGTTTCTCGGTGAGGACGGTACGCGACGTGTTCATCTCCCGCGTGAAATCGGCCTGCGAAAATTCGCCGTCGTCGATATGCGCATTGACGCACGCCATAGCCCGGCGCATGAAATCTTCGTCCATCGAGGTATATTCCAACGCTTCGATCTCAAAGACAAGCTGGTTGCGGAAATGCGAACCTTTGCGCTCCTGCTTTCTGAGCTGGTTCACGATCTGTGCATGGAGCAGCTTGAAGTTGAACGGCTTGGTAACATAACCGTCAGCCCCCGAGTCATACCCTTCGATACGGCTGTCGTCCGTGTTTTTGGCCGTCAGAAGGATGACAGGGATATGGCAATATTCGAACGTCCCCTTGATCTTGGCGCACAACTCGATCCCGTCCATCCCGGGCATCATGATGTCGGAAACGACCAGATCGACCGGTTTTTCGGCCAAAAGTTGCAGTGCCTCTTCGCCTCCGGATGCCATTTCGATGTGGAAATAAGCCGCCAGCAAGTTGGACACCAGCACCCGCAGTTCCTCGTTGTCATCCACGATCAGAATCGTATACATCCGCCCGTCTCCGGCAACCGCCTCGTCCGGCCGCATGGACGGCAACTCCGCCGATCCCGGCATCAAATCCGCCGAATCGGGCCCTGGCACCGATTCGTCGACCTCTTCCCCGGAGTAGGCGTCCCGGCCTATGGGCAATACGACCCGGAAACAATTTCCCTCCCGTTCGCTGCTCGAAACCCGGATATGCCCCTTGTGGATATCGGTCAGATCCTTCACCAGCGACAACCCGATACCCGTACCGATGGTATGGAACTTACGGTAATTACCGTCGTAGAAGCGCTTGAAAAGCCCGTCGATAGTCTGCTGGCTCATGCATTCACCGCTATTGGCGATCATTATACCGACAAAACCGGGGCTTTCCATCCCCACACGGATTTTTATTTCCCCTTCGTCGGGTGTGTATTTGGCAGCGTTGGAAAGCAGGTTGTAGACGATCTTATCGAGTTTGTCGGAATCGAACCAGCCTTCGATACGGTCGGCAGAACTCTGGAAGTAGACCCGAAGGCGCTTTTTCGATACCAGCGGGGCGAATGCCTCGACACATTTGCGAACGAATGCCGCCACATCGCCTTGCGAAACCCGGATCTTCAGGTTACCACTCTCGACCTTGCGGAATTCGAGTATCTGCTGGATGAGGCGCATCAGACGCGTCGCGTTGACCGAGATTACGTTGTAGAGCGCCTCCCGGTCTGTGGAGGTGCTGCGCAGGCTGTCAAGCGAGGTAATGATGATCGTCAGGGGCGTCATCAGCTCGTGGGTGACATTGGTAAAGAACTGCAATTTCGCGTGGTTCAGCTCCTCGGTTTTCCGGCGTTCGAATTTCGAAATGCGGATTTCATGCTGCATACGCAGTCGGTAGCGCAGGAAGCGGATCGCGCCGTAGGCCACCCCCGCAAGGGCTGCGAGATAGAACGCCACGGCCCACCACGAGCGCCAGGGTGCCGGCAGGATACGCACCTTCAGCACCCGCTCGTTGCTGCTCCAGACACCGTTGCCGCCCGCCGCCTGCAAATGGAAGGTATAAATGCCCGCAGGCAGGTTGTTGTAGGAGGCGAAGCGGTGCTGTGAATCGACCAATACGTACTCCTTGTCGAACCCGTCCAGCTTGTATTTGAAGATGTTGTCCCTCGGATTGGCATAGGAAAGCATCGAAAATTCGATATAGAAATTGTTTTGCCGGTGGGTCAGCGTCACCTCATCTGCATAGTCGATCTCCCGGGAGCTGATATGCTCCCGCTCCTTTTCCGGCATGGTACGCAGGGATTGGTTGTGAACCCGGAAATCGGTCAATACGATCGGAAGTTTCGACTGGTGGGGCTGGATGCGGTTGCCCGTAAAGATGCGCAGTCCGTTCGAACCGCCGAACGCCATGCGTCCGTATTCGACACGTGCCGATGCATTGCGGTTGAAGAAGAACGATTGCAGGTCTGCCGTAATAATATAGGTGTTGATATGCTCGGGAGTACCGTTTTCGTCGGGCGAGAACGAGAACACGGCATCGTTGGTCGTAATCCACATGCGGCCGTTCTCATCCCTAGCAATGTTGGTGATCCCCTTTTTCTCGATGTTGGGAAATGCCGTGACCGCCTTGAAACGATCCTCCGAGGGCGAATATACCGCCAGTCCGTCGGCAATCGTCCCCGCCCAGAGGTTACCCGCATCGTCCGTACCGAGGCAATAGACGTTATCGGCCGTCATCCCCGCCCCGCGTCGATACTGGATCCAGTCACGTCTTTTCGTATCGACACGGATGATCCCGTCTCCGTTGGTCGCAATCCATACGACCCCGCCGCCGACGCAGCAGATATCGAATATGCGCGTCGATGCGAAGGGCGTCTTCCGCCCCAGCCACATGTCGAGCGTCGAGAGCTGCCCGGACGCCGATTCGATATAAATTCCCGACCTCGAACCGATCCACAAATTCCCGTCCGGATCCTCCCGCAGCGCGAGCACGCAGTCGTCGGCAAACAGCGGCAGCGTATTCCGGTTGATCTGGCGCACGCGATGGCGTTTCTCGTCGTAGCACCATACACCCGAACTCCACGTCGCAAAGCACAGCTCCGAAGTGGCGTTCCTCCTGATTATGGCATTGACGGTCGAAGTATAAGGCAGCACACACAGGTCGGGATGCTCCCGGTAGCTGACGATACGGCCGCTGCGGGTATTATACCTGATCAGCCCGAAATCGAGCAGCCCGAGCCAATATTCGCCCTCGCCGATGTAATACATACTCCGTACGGAACTGGTGTTGAAGCGGGCACGCACCGGATCGAGCCGGTTGAATTCGAATTTCATGCCTGCGGTCTGTATCTTGCAAACACCGCCGCCCAGCATCCCGATCCACATGAGGTTGTCCCGGGCCCGCATAATCGAATTGACCTCGTTGTAAGGCAGGTCGCCCACATCCTCGCCGGGTTTGAAATTCTGGAACGAGGGCCGGTGATCCGGGTCATGCAGGATACTCAGTCCGCTGCGGGTTCCCACCCACAGCGTGTTCTGCGTAATATCCTCTTCGATGGCATAGACAATGTCGTCGAGCAGCGCCGTATCGTCGTCTTCACGGTGCATGTAACGGGCATATTGCATCCGCCCGGGAGCATAGGGGTTTATCAGGCGGATCAGGCCCGCGCCCCAGGTGCCCACCCAGACATTCCCGCCCGCATCGCAGAAGACGACATGCGCATGCCGCAGGATCTCGTCGTCATACGTGTAGGTACGCTCTTCGCGCAGATCGTAGCGCAGCAATCCGCTGCCGTAGGAAGCGATCCACAGGCTGCAATTGGCATCCTTGACGACCGAAGTGATGTCCGTGACGGGCTTCCCATCGGCATTGCGCATCGTAACCGGACGGAAATCATGTTCCGAGGCATTTTTCCGGAACAAGCCCTTGTCGCTTCCGACCCAAATCCCGTTGCCCGTATCGCAGATGATGACCGAGATGTTGCAATCGCCGACCTGCTCGCAGCCCGTCGTCGAAATCATGCCCGTCTTCTTGTCGAGCCGAAACAGTCCGCGCTCAGTCCCGATCCAGATCACCTTGTCGCGGTCTTCGGCCACCACATTCACGAACGAATTGAACGCCACGCCCGAAACGTCGTGCATACCGTAAGTGACTACTCCGTATCCGTCATAGCGGGCCAGACCGTTATAGGTCGGAATCCAGATATACCCGTCGGAATCCTGATAGAGTTTGCGTACTTCGCTCGACGGCAGGATGTCGGAAGGGATCGGCACGAACCGGATTTTGGAATAGGGTTCGGCAGACACGTACCCCACCGTGGTCAGCATGGCAAGCACAGTTGCAAAAAGGCGGGAAAGTATCAGGTTCGGACGCATGGACGGTAGTTTTCGGAATTCTAAATTACACATTTTTTCCTCATCCGCAACGCCGGATATCCGATTTACCTCCGGGAAAAGCACGGAAGAGAGGCTTTCCGGTAAATTTTCAACCTCCGACGGAGTTGACCGCCTTACTTTTACTCAACCGGAAGAGAATCCGGTAAAATTCGTTGTCCCCGCAAACCTTCCGGGCCGAAAACGGATTTACCCTGCAACCGTAGGCTCCTCGAACACCATTGCCCATCGACGAACAGCACCCGTGAATCCGATTACGTCCCGGTATTCATCCGCAAGCTTGAAAACGGCAGCCGCTACGACTTCGGCCTCGACCGGCGAGTCCCGGATCCGGAAAAAAACGGTAAGGGCTGCCCCCCTTCACAAAAACAGCCACCCTCTTTTCCGAAGGTGGCTGTTTCGCATTGCGGGACGTCGTTATACCAGTCCAGAGAAGCCCATGAAGGCCATGGCGAGGATACCGGCCGTGATCAGTGCGATAGGCACCCCCTTGAATGCCTTAGGCACGTCCTCGAATTCGAGCCTCTCGCGGATGCCGGCGAAGAGCACCAGCGCCAGGGCGAATCCCAGCGCCGTAGCCACCGAATAAGTGACGCTCTGCAAGAGGTTGAACTCCTTTTGGATCATCAGGATCGCCACGCCCAGCACGGCGCAGTTGGTCGTGATCAGGGGCAGGAAGATACCCAGTGCCTGATATAACGAAGGCGAGAGTTTCTTGAGCATGATCTCGACCATCTGTACCAGCGCGGCGATCACGAGGATGAAGACGATCGTCTGCATGTAGACGATGTCCAGCGGCACGAGCACATAAGCCTGGATCAGCCAGGCCACCACGGCGGCGATTGCCATGACGAACGTTACGGCAGCTCCCATACCCATCGAGGTCTCGACCTTCGACGACACGCCCAGGAACGGGCAGATGCCGAGGAACTGCGCCAGTACGACGTTGTTGACGAAGATGGCGCCGATGATGATTGCGAAATATGAAAGCTCCATAACTATTTCTTGGCTAATTTATTAAACAATACCATGAGGTACCCCAGCACCAGGAATGCCCCCGGTGCGAGGACGAAGATCAGCGGCATGTAATCGGCCGTTCCGAGGCTGATGCCGAAGATCGCGCCGCTGCCCAGTATCTCGCGCACGGCACCTACGGCCGTCAGGGAAAGCGTAAAGCCCAAACCGATCCCGACACCGTCGAGCACCGAATCCAGCGGCGTATTCTTCGAGGCGAAAGCCTCGGCACGCCCCAGAATAATGCAGTTCACCACGATCAGCGGGATGAAGACGCCCAGTGCCTCGTACAGGGGCGGCGTGTAGGCTTTCATCAGCATTTCGACCACGGTCACGAACGAGGCGATCACGACGATGAACGCCGGGATGCGCACCTTGTCCGGAATGATGTTCTTGATGAGTGAGATCACCAGGTTCGACATGATCAGCACGGCCATCGTCGCCAGCCCCATGCCCATGCCGTTTCCGGCTGAGGTCGTCGTACCCAGCGTGGGACACATGCCCAGCACCAGCACGAACGTCGGGTTGTTCCTGACGATGCCGCTCAGAATGATGTTCAGTTTATTCATTTTGCCCTCCTTCCTGAGCCGCCGGCCCGTTGGTTTGTTCCTCTGCCGAATCTCCGGCCGCAGAAGTCGCTCCCGACGATACGTCTGTCGGCGCCGTACCCGTCGCTACGCTCTTGTAAGCCATCCAGGCGCGGTTGATCGCATCGACATAGGCGCGCGAGGATATGGTCGCGGCCGTCAGCGCGTCGACGTCGCCGCCGTCCTTCTTCACGGCCAGCTTGCCGTCCACGAGCTTCATCGTTTCGAGTTTCTTGCCCTGGATGCTCCCCAGCAGCACATTTTCCTTGTCGGCCATCTTCGTCCCGAGCCCCGGGGTCTCAGCCTGCCTGAGCACGTTGACGTTGACCACTTCACCGTCGGGCGTGAAGCCCACCATCATGCTGATCGCGCCGCCGAAACCGTTCTTGGTCATCGACTCCACGGCGTAACCCGCGACCTGTCCTCCCTTGGTTGCGGTGTAGACCGTGATCGGCATATCGTCGATCGTCAGCGCTTCGGGTGCGGTCTGGTCGAACGGCGGAAGCACGACCTTCAGCGCCTCGACCTTCGCCGCCTGCTCGGCCTGGGCGATCGGTTCGGCCGTAATCATGTTCACGGCGCCCACACCGGCCGAAGCCACGAGCGTGATGCCGAACAGTACGGCCGTCATATTCACAAGTGTACTTTTCATACTGCGTCACCTCCTATTTAACGCCGAAGCGCTTGGGTTTGACATATTTGTTGATCAGGGGCACACAGGCGTTCATGATCAGTATCGCGAACGACATACCCTCGGGATAGGCGCCCCACAGGCGGATGCACATCGTGATGGCGCCGATACCGATGCCGAAGATCACACCCCCTCTGACGGTCATCGGCGAGGTCGAATAATCCGTCGCCATGAATATCGCGCCCAGCAGGGCTCCGCCGGCCAGTACATGGAACAGCGGGAGCTGCCACAGCACCGCCCCGGTACTGCCCGAAGCGAGGGCCACGACAAACGCGAATACGGCCATCGTACCGAGCACCGACACGGGAATCTGCCACGTGATGACGCGGCGCCAGAGCAGGTATACGAAGCCGCAGATCAGGGCCAATGCCGCCACCTCGCCCAGCGAGCCGGGCATATTGCCCAGCAGCAGTTCCTGCACACCGAGCACGTCGGGGGCGGCGCCGTGTTTCACGGCCGCCAGCGGCGTAGCGCCCGAAAGTGCGTCGAAGGCTCCGTTCGCCGGCATCGGGAACGAAGTCATCTGCACCGGGTAGGCGATCAGCAGGAACACACGCCCCACCAGCGCGGGGTTGAACGGATTTTTGCCCAGCCCGCCGAAGGTCATCTTGGCGATGGCGATGGCGACGAATGCGCCGATCACGACGATCCACCAGGGAATCGAGGCGGGCAGGTTGAAAGCCAGCAGCACGCCCGTCACCACGGCCGACCAGTTCCCGATTGTCAGCGAGCCGCCGACGAGGAACCGCTGGATGAGGTACTCGAACAACACGCAGCACGCCACGCTGAGCGCCGTGACACGCAGCACGTCCACCCCGAACACCACCGCCGAGACGACCAGCGCGGGCATCAGCGCGATCACGACGTCGCGCATGATCCTGGCCGTCGACTGCGAAGTCTGCACGTGCGGTGCGGGAGCAACAACAAGTTTGTTTGCCATAATATCTTTCTGTTTTTCCATTTACTTTTTCGGTGCCGCGGCACGTGCGCGGATAATGCCCATGACAGTCTGTTTCCCCAGGCGCACCCAGTCCAGCAGCGGCAGGTAGGCGGGGCACGAGGCCTGGCAGCAGCCGCACTCGATGCACGAAGTGATCATCTGCGCCTCGACTTCCTCCCAGCCTTTCTTCTGGGTCATCTTCGAGAGATAATAGGGTTCGAGCCCCATCGGGCAGGCAGCCACGCACTTGGCGCACTTGATGCACTGCGAGGCCTCGCGGCGCTGGGCGTCGCGGCCGCTCATGACGGTGATGCCCGAGCACCCCTTCGTCACGGGCGAGGCGAGGTTGACCATCGCGCGCCCCATCATCGGGCCGCCGTTGATGACCTTGCCCGCATCGGCGGGAAGCCCTCCGGCCGCCTCGATCAGCGCCTCGACGGGCGTACCCATGCGGGTCAGCAGGTTCTTGGGCTCCCGGACGCCTTTGCCCGTGATCGTCACCACGCGCTCGATCAACGGCTTGTGCTTCTGCACGGCCTGGTAGACCGCATAGGTCGTCGAGGCATTGCACACCACGGCACCCACGTCGATCGGGAGTGCGGGCGGGGGCGGCACCTCGCGCCCCGTAATGGCCGCGATCAGCTGTTTCTCACCGCCCTGCGGGTATTTCACCTTGAGGGGCACCACCTCGATGCCCTTATACCCTTGGGCCAGACGGCGCAGGTGCGCAATGGCGTCGGGTTTGTTGTTCTCGATCCCGATATAGGCTTTCTCCACGGCGATGGCCTTCATCAGTATCGTCACGCCCACGAGCAGCTCCTCGCCGTGCTCCAGCATCGTACGGTGGTCGGACGTAAGGTAAGGTTCGCACTCTACACCGTTGATAATCAGTGCCTCGGCCTTTTTCCCGGGAGGGATCGAGAGTTTTACGTGCGTGGGGAACGTCGCGCCGCCCATGCCGACGATGCCGGCGTCCTTGATCCGGGCGACGATCTGCTGTGCGGAGAGCGTGCACTCCCTGACGATCGTCTCCGAGCGGTCGATCCCCTCGGCCCAGTCGTCGCCCTCGCGTTTGATCGTAATCATCGCCTGGCGCAGCCCCTGCCCGTTGGGCACCATGTCCACGGCCGTTACCGTCCCCGAAACCGGGGCGTGGATATTGGCCGACATAAAACTGCCCGCTTCGGCGATGAGCTGCCCCGTCACGACCTTGTCGCCCTTGGCGACCTTGGCCACGGCGGGGGCGCCGATGTGCTGTGCGAGCGGGATCGTCACCACGTCGGGCAGCGGAAGCACCTCGATCGGTTTGGCGCCGCTCAGTTTATTTTCCGACGGATGGACTCCGCCTATTGGAAATGTCTTCATATCTTGTGTTTCTCTGATTTTTCGGTTGGGTTTCTTCCTTCATCTCCCATGCCCGGCACGGCGTCACCCGCCCGCCCGGCATTGCGGAAACATCCGTTTATTCGGCTTCCGGGGCTGCCCCGCCAGTTTTCGGAGCCTCCGCCGCATTCCCGGTTGCCGCTGCTTCCTGCACAGCGGGGGATGCCGGTGCAACCTCCTTCTCAACAGCGGGTACAGCTTCGCTTACAGGAGCTTTCGGGGCTACGGAAGGCGCACTCTCTGCGGCCGCAGGTGCGGCCTTCGGGGCGGCTTCAGGCACCGGTGCGGTTCCCTTCGCATCGGCGGGCGCAGCATCGGCGGACTTCGGGGCCCGGGCAGCCTGGGCTGCCGCAGGAGCCTCCTTTGCGGCCGCAGGTGCGGCTTTCGGGGCAGCCGGTGCCTTCGGTGCCTTGGGCAGCGGATCCATGCCCGCCAGCACGATGGCGCCTGTCGGGCACTCGTTCACGCACTTACGGCAGAGCTTGCACTTCTGCGGGTCGATATAGGCGAGGTTGTTTTCAATGGTGATGGCACCGAACGCACAGACCTTCTGGCATTTGCCGCATCCGATGCAACCCGCCTTGCAGGCCTTCATCACCACGGCGCCCTTGTCCTTCGACACGCACGACACATACACCGCCCGGTTCTTCGGCCACTTCTTGCGCAGTTCGATAATCATTTTGGGACACGCCTTCACGCAGGCCCCGCAGGCCGTACATTTGTCGGGGTCGACTTCGGGAAGTCCCGTCGCGGGATTCATGCGGATCGCATCGAACGCACACGAGACGACGCAGTCCCCGAACCCGAGGCAGCCGAATGCGCACCCCGTCTGGCCGATGTAAAGCGACGATGCCACGGCGCACGACTTGGCACCGTTGTACTCGTTGGTACGGGGGCGTTTGTCACAGGTGCCGCCGCAGCGCACGGTGGCCACCTGCGGCTCCTTTTCCGGTGCCGACTTGCCGAGGTAGGCCGCAACGGCCTTCATGCAGTCGCCGCCGCCCACCGGACAGAAGAGCGCCGAGATGTCGTCCTGTTTCACGAGCGCGTCGGCCATGCCGCGGCACCCGGCGAAGCCGCAGCCGCCGCAGTTGGCGCCCGGCAGCATCTTCTCCACCTCGTCGATCCGGGGATCTTCCTCGACCTTGAATTTTTGGGCCACGAAGTAAAGGATCACCGCGGAAAGCACTCCCAGCGCACAAAGCGTCAGGATTGTGTAAAGTAATACTTCCATCAGTAGTGTTTGGTTATTGAGAAATGAATTGTGTGTTCGATTTTATGCCTGAAGAGCCATAATACGCAGTAATAGACGACCACGGCTCCCAGAGCGGCAAGCGCGCCGCGGCCTTCGCTCCAGCCGAGCACCGCAACGGCGGCGACCAGCACGGCCAGCAGCACGGCCAACGCCCCGACATAGGCCAATATAACGGCGACAGCGCCCGCACTACGACGGACGCCGACCATAACCTTCTCCCCCGCGGCATAATGCGCCGCGTCGGGACTCTTCACGACCACGATCTTGTCCTGCGCTTCGGCCAGGCCGCACGCTTCGCGTGCCTTGCAGCTACCGCAGGCACTGTGGGAGGTGATCCTCACATAGACCGTGTCGCGTTCCGTGCGTTCCACCACGCCGCTATGTTCAATCCGTGAAGCCACCGCCCTCAATCGCCGTATTTGTTGGTAAGCGGCATAAGGCGCTCGTGCCCGAACGAGCACATCGACAGGCGCAGTACGGGCGGGAACTGGTAGCGCTTCTTCTCGTTGCGCATGATCATGGCGTGGATCTTCTCCACGACCTCGGAATCGAAGCCCGCATTGACGATCTCCTCGCGGTGCTGTCCCTCCTCGATCATGCGGTAAAGGATCGCGTCCACCACTTCGTACGGCGGCAGGATGTCGCTGTCCTTCTGCCCCGGGTGCAACTCCGACGAGGGTTCCTTGTCGAGGATATTGCCCGGGATGGGGTCGCCCTGCGTGCGGTTGATATAGCGCGCCAGGTCGTACATCTCGCTCTTGTAGAGGTCGCCCGTAGGGCTGAAAGCGCCCGCCGTATCGCCGTAGAGCGTACAGAGCCCCAGCGCATTCTCGCTCTTGTTCGACGAGTTGAGCAGGATGTAGTCCGCCTTGTTCTGCACGGCCATCAACAGCACCGTGCGGATACGGGTCTGGATATTCTCTTCCGTGGCGTCGAACTCCCTGCCGCCGATGACCGGCTTGAGGGTATTGACCACGCTGGTGTATATTTCCGTGATGGGAATTACGTTATATTCGATGCCGAGGTTCTCGGCCAGCTTCTTGGCATCTTCGACCGAATGGTCGGAAGAGAACTGCGAGGGCAGGAGCAAAGCCCGGATATTTTGGCGTCCCAGCGCGTCGGCGGCCAGGCAGGCCACCACGGCCGAGTCTATGCCGCCCGAAAGGCCGATGCAGGCCTTCTTGTAGCCGTTTTTGACGAAGAAGTCGCGCAGGCCGCACCGGGCCGCCTGGTAAACCATCCGCGTACGGTCGTTGTAGGTCGAAGGGATCGTAACCGGCTCGCCGGCCGCCTTGGTATCGAAGATCTGGAAATCCTCCTCGAAGTGCTTCATCATCAGCACCAGTTCCCCGCGGTTGTTGAACGCCCCCGACGTACCGTCGTAGACGATGTCCGTCGAACCGCCGACCTGGTTCACCAGCACGAGGTTCTTGCCTTCGACGAACGACAGGTGCCGCATCATCTCGTAGCGGTAGGTCATCGTCCCCCGGCCGTACTTGCGGGCGTTGATCGAGATGACGGTCTCGACCGACTTGTCGAAGTCATGCTCGCGGCTCAGGTCGTCGCCCACGATGATGGCGCACTTGTGGCCCTTGATCGTCGCATATTCGAACCCCTTCGAAGGGACGAGGAAGCCCATTTCGCGGCGTGCGGTGATATATTTCTTACCCACGTAGCGCAGCACTTTGCGATCCTGGATCAGCGCCGCGGCGCTGATGGTGCCTTCGCGCGTCAGGATCGGGAGTCCCACGATGGCCGCGATACCGTCGCAGCACGATGCTATTTCGACCAGTGCATCCTCGCACAGTTCGAGGAAGGTGGTTTTACGCAACAGGTCGAAAGCCGGGGTTCCGCTCACGGCCTGTTCGGCAAAAATGACCAGGTCGGCACGCTGCGCTTTCGCTTTGTTGATCGAATCGATGATTTTCGAGGCATTGCCGTCGATATCCCCGATCGTATAGTTCAACTGGGCAAGGGCTATTTTCATCTATCAGTAATTTTAGTAGGCAAATTACAACGTCGCAAAGTTAAGGATTATTTATAAAAATAGGAAGGATTTTCGGTGTTAATAAATTAACATTTCCTAATTTACAAAAAAATTTAAAAACCCCGAAACCCCGGCACTCTGACCTGTCCCGGCCGCAAACTGCCCGGCAGACACCATTCCCCAACCTCCCGGCGCACAACAAGCCCCCACCCGGCCGCTCCCACCCAGCCCCGCAAAACCGCCTGTCCGGCCGCTATTCCCGCAGCCGGCCAGCACACGCCGAGCCCCTGCCCGGCAGGCTTTGCGCGGGAGGGCAAAACGCCCCGTATCACGGCCGCGCGTATCGCCGCGCACGCGCAGCCTGCAAAAAAATCTTTTTTTTCACCAGGATTTCTGCCTGAGATACAACATTAGTTACCTAAATGTTAGCAACATACGCCAGCGTACCGTCTTGCACGAACGCTGCATTCTCCTTACCTTCGCAACGGCAATACAGGCAACACGATTAATAAACGCTTTAATAATCCGTAAAAAATGAAAAAGGTAGAAAAAGTGGCCTCGGGCGCGAATTTCGCAGCCGTGACGGTCGGGAAAACCGAAGAGTTGAACCAGTACACGCTGCCGCTGGCACCGGGCGTGGAGATCCCGGGGAAAGTGTTCGTAGGCGGCGACCTGCAGGCCACCGGGGCCGAGATGTCGTTCCAGCAGTTCGCACCGGGCGGCAGCGTCGGGTTCCTCCACACCCACAAGACCCACGAAGAACTTTACATCATCCTCGGCGGCCATGGGGAGTTCCAGGTCGACGGGCAGGTCTTCCCCGTAGGCGAAGGAAGCATCGTACGGGTTTCGCCCGCAGGCAGGCGCTCGCTGCGCAACACGGGCGACAGCCCGATGACGATGATCTGCATCCAGTACAAAGCCGCCTCCTTCGACGCGGGCGACGCCGCCGACGGCGAAATCCTCCCCGACCAGGTCGTCTGGTAGGCAGCCCGGGCTCTTGGCTCCTGGCTCCTGACTCCCGGCTCCCGGCTCCCGGCACGACAAGGCGAACAACCCCGGAAAACCGACGCGCCGCGCATACGGCAAGGGCGGATAATCCCGGGGCACAGGGGCATGAACGCCCGAATGCCACGGCGGACAAGAGCCCGGGACATGGTTGCCCCCAATGCAAAGCGGGCCGGAGTGTAAACTCCGGCCCGCTTTCCTAAATTTTCCACAGGGCTACTCCATCCCCTCTTCGGGATCGGCCACGAGAATACGTCCGCAATATTCGCAAACGATCAGTTTCTTGCCCTGGCGAATCTCCACCTGGCGCTGCGGGGGAATCCGGTTGAAGCAACCGCCGCAGGCATCGCGCTTCACGGTCACGACGGCCAGGCCGTTGCGCACGTTGCGGCGGATACGGCCATAGGCCGACAACAGCCGCTCGTCGATCTTGGCCTTGGCCCGGTCGGCCTGCACTTCGTACTCTGCAACCTGGGGTGCGGTTTCGGCTTCGATACCCTCCAACTCGCTCTTCTTGGCAGCCAGGTCGGCGGCGCGCCCGTCCGCTACGGCTTCGGCCTCCTCCAGCTGGAGTTTCTTGGCTTTCACACCGGCGGCATACTCCTTGAGGCGCTTTTCGGCCAGTTCGATCTCCAGTTCCTGGTACTCGATCTCCTTGGTAATGGCATCGAACTCGCGGTTGTTGCGCACGTTGTTCTGCTGCTCCTTGTAATTGCCGATGAGGATCTTGGCCTGGTCGACCTCGCGCTTGCGCTGCTTGGTGAGCGTGTTCAGCTCCTCGATTTCGGCATTGATGTTGTCGATCCGGGTTTTCAGGCCGGTCATCTCGTCTTCGAGATCCTGAACCTCGAGAGGCAGTTCACCTTTCACCTTGTTGATTTCGTCGATCTTGCTGTCGATCTTCTGCAATTCATAGAGTGCGATGATCTTCTCCTGCATCGAATAGTCAACGTCGGCAGTTTTCTTCTGTGTTGCCATATAATGTACTTGTATAGTTTAGACTTAAACCAAATAGTTCACCGGATTGCGAGAGCTTTCACTCTTGCGAACCGCAAAGGTAATCAAATTTTTCGACAAAATATCAAATAAAATCTGAATTGCGCAATATTCGCTTTCAAAATGGCCTATATCCGCTACGGTGAGGGCCTTATCCGGCGTCATGAAGTCGTTGTACTTCATATCCGCCGTGACGTAAATGTCAGCCCCCGCACGGCGCGCGTCGCCGATCATCGAAGCCCCCGCACCGGTGCAGACCGCCACGCGCCGCACCTCGGGCGAAGCGATGTCGCTGTGGCGCACGACCCGAACGCCCAGCACGCGCTGCATGCGGCGCATGAACTCCACCGTGGCGACCGCCGCAGGCAGCTCGCCCACCACGCCGAACCCGACCTTTTCGTCCGCCTGCGCGGGTTGGAGCACGCGCAAGTCCCCCACGCCCAGCATCTCGGCCAGCCGCCAGCTCATCCCCTCGGGGGCGCTGTCCAGGTTGGTGTGGCACGCATAGAGCGCAATGCCGCCGCGGATAGCCCGCTCGACGCAGCGCTGCACCTGGTCTGCCGAATTGAAGCGCTTGAGCGCATGGAAAACGATCGGATGGTGCGTGATGACCATGTCGCACCCTTCGCGTTCGGCCTCGGCCATCACCTCGTCGGTGACGTCCACAGCCAGCAGCGCCCTGTGCACCTCGTCGTCCGGGCGCCCCACGATCAAGCCTGCGTTGTCGTACGATTCCTGCCATGCGAGCGGTGCGAAACGCTCGATGACATCGGTCACTTCCCTGATTAGCATAGTATCCTGATTTGTCTGGTTATCATTTTTTCCGCCCCGGCGGGGCCATCCGCCCTGCGGCCGCGGCACTGCGCGTTCCGCCTTGCAGCGCAGCCTTCCCCAAGGGGTGCGGCGCCCGTTGCGCCCCTAAAAGAGCGACTGTTCGTAAAAGGCGAAGAGCTCCTTGTGTTCCGGCTCCTCCTTCTTGCGGCGGGGCTTGCGCGGACGTTTCGACGCGGGCTGCCCGGGTTCGGCAGCCCCCTGCGCCGCGGCATCCTCCGGGACGATCTTCACCACGGGTTTCGCCTTGCGGCGGGGCACTGCCGCTCCGGCCTCCGCCGCCGGGACTTCAGCATCCCCGTCGGCGAGGAGTTCGCCCTGGCCCGCCTTCAGGTCTTCACGCACCTCGACCAGCAGCGCACGGATGCGTTGCAGGCGCTCCATCAGCTCGGCATCGCGCTGCACGCCGCCCTCGGCCGCAGGCTTCTGTTTCAGGGCCTTCTTGGCGCCCTCGAGGGTCATGCCCCGCTCCTTGACCAGGTGGTAGATCAGTTTGAGGTTCTCCACATCCTGCGGCGAGAAGAGACGGTTGCCTTTCTTGTTGCGCTTGGGGCGGATGACGCTGAACTGCGACTCCCAGTGGCGGATCAGCGACGCATTGACGTCGAACATCTCGGCCACTTCGCCCATCGAATAAAAAAGTTTCTCGGCCATATCTATCGTTTAATAATTCGCAATGTATTGGGGTACATGTTATTCACCCGGTTACCGATCCGCTTCGCAAACCCGAGCGCCCGCCCGCGGGCACACACTAGGTTCACCCCTTCGGAAAACGCCCCGGCGGCGACCTCCTGCCTGCGCAGGTAACACAGCGCCTGCGCCTCGTCCAGCTCCGCAGCGGGCACCGTCTCGCGGTTCAATCCGCAGAAGAACGCCAGCGCCGGATCGGGCCGCAGGCTTCCCTTGAAAAGCTGCCCCATCGCCACGCCCGCATAGATCACGGGCAGCGCTTCGCCGAGCGCCTTCACGGCCTCGGCCTGCGCGACGTAATATCCGTAGCAGGTATCGCCCACCGCCGCGAAGCACATCCGCTCCGGCGTGCGAACCCAACGGCGCAGCTCCGCCGCGGACGCCCTGTCCACCTGCGCAAATACCGTGCGCCGCGCCTTGGGGGTGCGGCAACGGCCGCCGGCATCATAAGCCTTGCAGGCCACGGCGGCGAAAAAACCCTCGCCGCGTGCCCGGTGGGGATAGAACCGGTAGGTGCGGAAAGCCCCCACCCGGCCGCAGACGATCCCCCACGCCCCGTCGACAGCCATGTCTTCCGCCTCTGCGACCTCGTCGCCCGCCCATGCGAGCATACGCTCCAAAGCGCCTTCGTCCTCGTCGCGGTTGAAGGTGCAGGTGCTGTATATCAGCCTGCCACCGGGTTTGAGCGCACGCCATGCTTCACGTAATATCCCGTCCTGCCTTGCAGCACAGAGCTTTACATTCCCCTCGCTCCATTCGGCGCGGGCCTGTGCATCCTTGCGGAACATCCCTTCGCCCGAGCAGGGGGCATCCACGGCCACCATGTCGAACCACGCCTCGAAGTCGCCCAGTTGCCGGGGTTCGCAGGTCGTCACGGCGACATTGCCCGTACCCCACTTGCGGACGTTGTCCGCCAGTACCTGCGCACGGCGGCGGTCGATCTCGTTGGCGACGACCAGCCCGCCGGGCCCCGCGAGCGAGGCATAGAGCGTCGTCTTGCCGCCCGGGGCGGCGCAAAGGTCGAGGATTCGCTTCCCCGCAACCCCCTCTCCGCCCATCAGGCGCCCCACGAACTGCGACGACGCCTCCTGCACGTAATATGCCCCGGCATGGAAATCGCTGTCGAAGGTGAACTGCGGCCGCACCGCCAGGTAATACCCGTCGGCGCACCAGGGTACACGGCCGTCGGCGTTTTGCAAAACCGGAAGCGGGGCGGGCACATCCGTCCCGGAGCTCCCCTGCGGCGATCCGTATCCTCCCGGTGCCGCCCCGGTGCCGTCCTGCACCGCTCCGGGTTCGGCCGCACCGGCACATTTGGCAGGGTTCAGCCGCACGGAGACGGGCGGCTCGGTATCGAGTGCGGCGCACAGCGCCGCCCCCTCTTCCGGCCCCAGCTCCGAAAGGACGCGTGCGGCGAATTTCTCAGGCAGCGTCATGCGTCGCTATCTGTTTTCGAGCGCATCGAGGCGCGCACATATCTTCTCCAGCACCGTAGGGTCGGAGACGAAATCCTCATGGTCTTTGTCGACGACCAGCACATCGCCTTCGTAGATGTTGTCGATCCAGTTGTTATACTTGTCGTTCAGACGCTTGAGGTATAATTCGTCGATGTTCATCTCGTATTCGCGGCCGCGCTTGCGGATCTGCGAAATGAGCGTCGGCACGCTCGCCTTGAGGTAGATCAGCAGGTCGGGCTTGGGGATGAGCGTGGTCATCAGCCGGAACAGTTTCATGTAGGTTTCGATGTCGCGCGAGGCCATCAGCCCCATTTCGTGGAGGTTGTCCGCGAAGATATGCGCATCCTCGTAGATCGTGCGATCCTGGAAGATCGCCCCCGAATCGCGGTTGTCGGCCAGCATGTCCATCGTCTGCTGGATGCGGCTCCCGAGGAAATAAATCTGCAAATTGAACGACCAGCGGTTCATGTCCTCGTAGAAATCGCCGATGTAGGGGTTGTTGCACTCCTCGAGGTAGGCTTTGGCGTTGTAACGCTCGGTCAGAATCCGGGTCAGCGTGGTCTTCCCGCTTCCGATATTGCCTGCAATGGCTATATACATATTATACGATATTTGTTTTACATTTTAAATACTGCCCGGCCGCTCCGGACAGCCGCCGGAGTGCTCCGCAGCGGTGCATCACGGCATTACGCCGCAGCAACACGCGCCGTCACTTCGCTTCCCCGCCGAACGCCAGTATCTCGTCGGCCACACGGCGGTCGTTGACCAGCCGCGGCACCTTGTTCTTGCCCCGGGCACGCATCCACGCGAGGAAACGGCCGTGGCCGACGACCGTCAGCCGCTGCCGCTCGAGCGTCGTTCGGCGTTTGGCGTCGTAGTCCGAATTCACGGCCCGCAATTCGCGGTCGAGCGCCTCGGCGAAATGCTCGCGGCTGTCGGGCTCGCGCTCGAACTCCAGGATCCATTCGTGGGCGCCCCGCTCGCGCAGCGACATGTAGCACGGCGCCACGGTATATTCCCCGACCACGGCCCCCGTTTCGTTGCAGGCGGCCAGCAGTGCGCGGTCGGCGTTGTCGACGATCAATTCCTCACCGAAGACATTGATATACTGTCTCGTACGCCCCGCGAAACGAATGCGGTAGGGATTCGTCGAAGTGAATTCCACCGTATCGCCGATCTCGTAGCGCCACAGGCCGTTGTTCGACGTGATGAGCATGGCGTAGACCTTGCCGCATTCCACGCCTTCGAGCGGCACAACGGTATCCCCGCTGCGGAACTCGAAGAAATTGCCGTAGTCGAGCATCAGCAGCATGTCGCTCCGCGACGGGTCGTCGGCCAGCGCGAAGAACCCTTCCGAGGCGTTGTAGGTCTCCATGTACTGCATCCTGTCCGAAGGGATCAGCGCCTCGAACGAACGGCGGTAGGGAGCGAACTCCACGCCCCCGTGGGCGAACATGCAGAGGTTGGGCCACACTTCGAGCAGGTTCTCCCGCCCCGTATAGTCCAACACGCGGCGCATCATCGCCAGGTTCCACGACGGCACCCCGGCGAAGGCCGTGATATTTTCGCCCGTGCACTCGCGGCAGATGGCCTCGACCTTGCGGTCGAAATCGGGGATGATCGCCGTGGCGGTGCGCGGCGCCCGGAACCAGCCGCTCCAGAACGTCGTTTCGTGGATCAGCACCGCCGACAGGTCACCCACAAGGTTGCGCCCCTCGCGGCTGCACGACCCGCCGAGGGTCAGCGTCTTGCCGTCGAAGACCTTCGTTTTCGGGTTGTTGGCCGCGAATACCGTCGCCACATCCCGCATGCCGAGCGTGTGATTCCACCAGAGCGACTCCTCCGTGACGGGAATGTACTTGCTCCGGTCGGAAGTCGTGCCCGACGAGCGGGCAAAGAGTTTCACCCGCCCCGGCGCGGTGACGTTACGCTCCCCGGCCAGCATCTTTTCGATATAGGGTTTGAAGGTTTCGTAATCGAACGTCTCGACCATCGACTGGAACTGCTCCACGCTGCGGACATGCCCCAGGTCGTACCTCCACCCGAATTCCGTCCCGCGCCCGCGGCGCAGCAACTGCCTGAAGATACGCTCCTGCGTCTCGGCAGGACGGCGCCGGAAACGGTCGATAGCCCGCTCGCGCTGCGAAAACCAGGCCTTGAATAATATGCTTCTAAACGACACTTGTCTGTTCGGTTTCATTTTCCGCCGGTGTGCGGGCCCCAGCGCACGCCGGGCCCGACAGCGCCGTCGTCAGTTAAAAAAGTATCCCACTTTGCCCACCGACGCAGGCATGGCGAAGACCACCACGCGGTCGTAGGGGTTGATTTCCATGTTGTCCACGGCGATGAAGACCTTGTCGCCGCGCACGATGCCGCCGATGATCGTATCCTCGGGCAGCCCCAGGTCTTTGATGCGGCTCTTCACGGCCGGCGCATTGGGCTTGACGATGAATTCCAGCACCTCGGCGTCGCTGCCCGTAAGGCACTTGATGGCCTGCACGTCGGTCGACATCGTGAAGCGGAAGATGTTCGACGCCGTCACCAGTTTCTTGTTGATGATCGTGTCGATGCCGATCGACTCGGCCAGGTTGATGTAATTGAGGTTCTCGACCTCGGCGATCACCTTCTTGACGCCCATGCGCTTGGCGAGCATCGCCGCGAGGATGTTGGTCTCGCTGCGCCCCGTCACGGCCACGAAGGCGTCCATGTTCGAAAGCCCCTCTTCCATCATGGCCTCGGTGTTACGGCCGTCCTCGTTGATGATGAGAGTCTTTTCGAGCATCTCCGCCAGCCGGTAGGCCTTCTCGGCGTTGTAGTCGATGAGCTTGATGTTCACCTCGTCCTGCAACTCCGTGGCGATGCGGATGCCGATGCGCGACCCGCCCAGAATCATCATGTTCTTGATCTCGATGTTCGACTGTCCCGAAAACTCCATGACCTGTTTCACGGCATCCTGGCGGGCGATCACATAGATCGCATCGCCCTCCATGAACAATTCGCCGCGGCGCGGGATGATCGTCTGCCCGCCGCGCGTGATGGCCACCGTGCGGTAGCTCAGCGGGGCCTCGTCGTCATCGAACCCCTCCAGCGGCTTGCCCACGAGGGGCGAGGTCGGCTCCAGGTGAAAAACCACCAGCGAGAGCTTACCGCTCGAAAAATCGACGAACTCCGTGGTCGAGGTATGCCCCAGGAGGTTGATGACCTCGCTGGCCGCAACCTTCTCGGGGTAGAACAGGTAGTCGATGCCCATGTCGATGAACATCTCCTTGTTGTTGGGTTCCAGGTATTCGTTGTTGTCGATGCGGGCAATGGCTTTTTTGGCCCCGAGCTTCTTGGCCAGCATCGCCGCCACGACATTGTCGTTCTCCACGTGGTTCACGGCGATGAACAGGTCGCACTTGCGCACCTGCGCCTTGCGGAGCACGGCGAAGGTCGTCGAATCGCCCTCGACCGAAATCACGTCGGCAAGGCTCCCCACGTCGGAAAGCAACTTCTGGTCGGCGTCGATGATGGTAATGTCGTGGCCGTTGCCACTGAGCATTTTCGCCAGATGGCTCCCCATCTCGCCCGCACCCGCTATCACGATTTTCATAGTATTGCGTCTGTTGTCGTTTCGTTTCAGCGCCGCCCGCCGACAGGATAAGGCAGCATTTTTGCAATTTATCTTACAAATGTATACATTTGTGGCCGAAAGCCAAAATTTCAGCACATAAAAATACCTATATCGTCATGCCAACGTGGTTAATCGTTTTCCTCTTCGCCCTCGGCGCCGTAGCCCTCTTCGTAGTGGGCATGTCGCTGACACTGATGATCAAGGGGCACCATATCGACTCGGAAATATCGACCAACAAGAACATGCAGCGGCTGGGCATCCGGTGCGCCGTGCAGGAATCGCGCGAGGACTCCGGACAAACCGACTGCGCCGACGCGGGCTGTTCAGGCAACTGCTCGGCATGCGACATCGAACAGACAACGAAAAAAGAGGAGTGACGCTCCTCTTTTTCATATCAATCGCTCTCCTTGAACCTTATCAGGATGTGCTTATCAAGGTTGATCCATGACATCCGGTCGTATTGGGCACTATTCCTGAAAAATACGGTTTTCAAGACGGGCGAATTGTCACAGACCAGGCTTTCCAAATATTGCAACCCGCTCACATCGAGCTCCTCCACATCGCAGCCCGACATCCTCACGTATTTCAAAGCAGGATATCTCGACAAATCGACAGCTGCCACCGGCAGGTTCCTCAAATCCAGATTATACAAGAGCCCGTTCCGGGCAAAAGAATCCAGCGAGCGCAGTTTGCACGCCCCCTTATCCGCACACACCAACTCACACCAGTACAAATTGATAAGATAACTAAAATCAGAGAGGGATTCGAACCCACTGCAATCGGTATCGAACAACTCCCGGACATAAACCGCCTCATGGCGGGAAATCCGCCCGTCCCCGTTCTTATCAAAATTCTTTGCGGCCAGTGCCGCCTCTACCGCCGCATCGGCAAAGACAAGGTTTTCATCTCCGGCCACCTCCAAAACGACATCGTCGTCACCAAATATGCCCGGTGCCTGCCGCCAATCCAGCGAGATCCGCATCCCCGCATTGCCCTCACACCAAATCATAGTAATATCCCCGCACGGCCTCACATCAAGCGCGGAAATCCCGTTATTCGCACAATCTATGGATTTCAAGCCGGGAGTTTCGGAAAAGTCCAGGTTGCAAAGCCGGTTATTCCGGCAAAGCAAAAAGGTCAACACAGGTAAATTTTGCAAATCGAGTTTTTCCAGGTTATTGGCCGCACAATCGACACGGCTTAGGTTCCGGAGACCATCCACGACGAGTTCTTCGAGTTTGTTCCCCGCACAACACAAAGTCCTGAGTTCCGCATTCCGGCTGACATCGAGCCGCACCAGATTACCCCCGGCAGATTGGTTACAATATAAAGACTGTAATCCGGTAAAGTATTCGATCCCGTCCAGCGACCGGATATCCTTATCGTCAAAATCCAGCGACACCACATTTTTGATTTCACCGACCGTAAGTACACCATCCCCGTTACGGTCGTACGTCCGCAGGCAAAATGCCCCGAATGCGTCATCGCCGAATACGGCCACCGTATCATCGGTCATGGCGGGCGGCTTTACTTTTTCCTTCGAACAGGATACGCCGAGCAACAATCCCAGCATACAGAACAGGGAGATTTTTTTCATGGGAGGCAAGCTTTGACACATCTAAATTAACAGTTTTTGCCCGAAAGTGCAACTATTCCAAGTAAAAACAGCACAACGGGGCAAGCACACGAAAAAAGGCGGAAACAAATCCGCCCTGACTTACCGGTTCCGCATTGCTGCGGCGTCAAATCTTGCAGTACTTCGACCGACAGACGAACCACGGGTTGCGCAGGTCTTTTTCGTTGTAGCGCAGCACCCCGTCGTCGGGCAGCGTGCGCGTCCGGCCGCCGGCCTCGGCGAGGATCAGCTCCCCGGCCGCCGTGTCCCACTCGTAGGTATGCGTCGTGCGGACATAATAGTCGACCCGCCCCTCGGCCAGCAGGCAGAACTTATACGAACTGCCCTGTTCGACGATCTCCAGGTCGGGGTGCGCCTCGCGCAGGCGGGCGATATGCTCGGCGGTCTCGGGCGTCTGGTGCGAGCGCGACACGGCCACACGCAGGCGGGGATGCGGACGCACGGCCTGGCTTTCGAGCGGCAGCCGCGTCCACCCGGTGACGATCTCATCGTAGGTATATTCCGCCCCGGAATCGGGCGCCACATGCTCCTTGACATACGAGCCTGCATCCCGCCCCGCGATATACAGCTTCTCGAAATAGGGCACGTAAATCACCGCCCCCATGCAGACATTGTTCTCCATCAGGGCGATGTTGACCGTAAATTCATTGTTCCCCTTGATAAATTCGACCGTCCCGTCGAGCGGGTCGACCAGCCAGTAGAGCTCCCAGTTGCGGCGCTCGTCGTAGAGCATCTCGCGCCCCTCCTCGCTCAGGATCGGGATGCGCGTCGGGCCCAGGTATTCGCGGATGGTTTTGTGCGCCAGCCGGTCGGCGAGCGTGATCGGCGTCTTGTCGTCTTTGAGGCTTATATCGTAATCGTCGAGGTTTTTATAGACATTCATTATCGAGGCACCGGCCCTGACTGCCGCATTGATGAGCGGCGGCAGCAGGTACATCCTCACCTTGTCGTTTATCATCGTAGCTCTTTTTTTGAGTTCGGAAACTTTGGTTGCCATGGTAAAGGTAACAAGAATTTATGACATTGTGAAATTTTTAACAGCTATTTCACACCGAACCACCCCGGGCAGCGTCGGCGCAAGATAAAACCTCCGGTGCGGGCCGCCCGCCGTCGCCGGGCGCCAGCGCGGCGCCATGCGGCACCGTCCGCTGCGCCCCTGCCTAAACCATGCCAGAGCCGACTGTGCCGAAAAAAATTCGTGCGGGGTGTTGCTTATAAAATAAATATGCGTATATTTGCACTCCGAATTATGTTCAAATACATATTATCGACTTAAATGTACGTTATAGTAGAGATTGCAGGTCAGCAATTTAAAGCTGAGAAAGGTCGGAAACTTTATGTCCACCGTCTTCAGGGCGAAGAAAATTCGTCCGTAAGTTTCGACAAAGTCCTGCTCACAGACAACGACGGTCAGGTCAAAGTAGGTGCACCTGTAGTGAAAGGCGCCTCGGTGAAGTGCAAGATCCTGAAGCATCTGAAGGACGACAAAGTCCTGGTATTCAAGAAAAAGCGCAGAACGGGATATCAGAAGTGCAACGGCCACCGTCAGTATCTGACACAGGTTCTTGTCGAGGAAATTGTTGCATAACCTTTAAAACTGAAGAGAAATGGCACACAAGAAAGGTGTAGGTAGTTCGAAGAACGGCCGCGAGTCGGAAAGCAAGCGACTCGGCGTCAAACTATTCGGTGGGCAGTTCGCAAAGGCGGGCAACATTATCGTTCGTCAGCGCGGCACGGTTCACAACCCCGGTGAAAACGTGGGTATCGGTAAAGACCACACGCTCTTCGCCCTTGTAGACGGCACCGTCGAATTCTGCAAGAAAGGCGCAGGCAAATCGTACGTGAGCGTAACTCCCCTGAGCGAGTAAACGTTCCATAAGAAACACCCACAAGCGGCTTCCCCTTTCGGGAGGCCGCTTGTGTTTTCCGGCACCCTGCCGTTCTCGGCGGCAAACACCTCCGGCTCCAGATTTTTGCATAATTTTCCCTATCTTTATCCTGTAAAACACGTACTACCCATGAATAAGCTCCTCCTTTTATCCCTTTTCTGCATCGTCTGCGCCCTGCCCGTAGGCGCACATGCAGTCAATCCGTCGGCCGAGTACCCGGCCGCGGGCGAAAACGGACACCCCCTGCCCCGGCGACAGGCGGATGCCGCCCTCAGGGCAGCCGTACGGCAGTACCTGTCCGAAGTAGAAAAAGCCGGGATCGAACAGCACAGCCTGATGATTCTCCACCACGGAGACGTGGTCGCAGAGAGATGGATGCACGAAGGCGCACCCGGAAAGCCCCAATACGTCTATTCGGTCAGCAAGACCGTCAATTCGCTGGCTGTCGCCATCGCCATCGGCGAAGGACGGCTCAGCCTCGACGACAAGGTCATTTCGTTCTTTCCGGACAAGCTGCCGGACTCGGTGAGCGGGAACCTGAAAAATATGGAGGTGCGCCACCTGCTGAGCATGTCGTGCGGGCACGACCGCGACCGCCTCGACCTGGTGCGTTTGAGCGACGAGGACTGGGTCGGACAGTTTCTTTCCTACCCGGTCGTCCATGCACCCGGCAAGGTCTTCGTATACAACAACCTCGCATCCTACATGCTTTCGGCAATCGTACAGCGGGTCTCCGGCCAAAAGGTCTGCGACTATCTGACGCCCCGGTTGTTCCGCCCGCTCGGCATCGACGGAATCAAATGGCAGGAATCGCCGCAGGGCATCAACTGCGGCGGCTGGGGACTTTTCCTGAAAACGGAAGACATGGCCAAAATTGGCCAGCTCCTGCTGCAAAACGGCATGTGGGAGGGCAAACGGATTCTCCCGGCATGGTGGGTCGGGGAAGCCACCCGGGAGCAGGTGTCGAACATCAGTCCCGGTACGCCGGCCGACCAGGTCGCCACACTGCGTGCCACAAGCCAATGGGCCCAGGGTTACGGATACCAGTTGTGGCGTTCGCTCGACGGTTGTTACCGGGCAGACGGTGCCTACGGGCAATATATCGTCGTAGCCCCCCGGCAGGATGCCGTGGTCGTCGTCACGGAATATACGGATCGGGGCGGGACACAGCTCGACCTGATCTGGAAATATCTGTTGCCGGCTCTCGACTGAGCCAGCGCGGCACCCTTACGGCTACAAATAGAAACGGGCAGGATTTACCATCCTGCCCGTTTCATTTCCCGGCAAACGGGACGGGTTTATTTCTTCGCAGGCTCTTTTTCGACGGCCTTGAACACGGCCAGTGCCTTATGGTCGTCGAAGAGGGTCAGCTCCGCACCATTGATCTCGAATCGGTCGACCTCGTCGAGCATCTTGACGAAGGCATCCTCGTACTGCATGTCTGGGCAGGCCATGCGGGTCATGCCCAGGTTTTTGAGTTCGAGCTCCTTGCCTTTGAGCTCATATTTGCCGAAGAAACGGTTGCAGTTCGTACGCCCTGCGACCATCGTATCGGCGGCGTTGAACTCCAGGGTGAAGAAATCGGCCTCCTTGCCGACGGCCGCGGCCGGGATCGCCTCCATCTTGGCGAGTTTCCATGTCGTGCCTTCGAGCTTCTTGTCCTGGCCGGCGCTCCCGCAGGCGGCCATCATCATGAGCAGCGCTGCGGCTGCAAAATACTTTTTCATAACGTACCTGTAAGAATTAATAACATGACGGCCCCTGCAAGAATCGCACAAAACCGCCTCACGCCTGCAAAATTACAAAATTAACCGAATAATTGGTTAAGCACGGCGGCCAAACGGTAGCCCGCCTTGAGGATTTGCTCCTCGGCGAACGGATGTACCGTGTTGAGCAGGTCGCGGGCCTCGTTCTTGGTAAACTTCTGGCCGGGCTTCGTCCACTCGTAAATCACGCGGCAATCCCGGGCGCTCTCTTCGAGCCAGTCGCGGGGCGTCCCGGCAGCGAGGGCACGGATCTGCTTCTTCGTAAGGCGATCCAACTGGTGGCGGTATTCCACGTATCCCCAGCGGTGGTTCAGGTCGAGCACGCCGCTGTCCCAGAAACTATGGAACTCGCAGGGCCTCCCGTTCAGGTCGAACTTGAAATTCTTATACCACGGGTATTTCACGTGCACGGGGCAGTGCATGTCCCCCACCAGGTGCACGAGGTATTTGATCGACACCAGCACCGTCGAATCGTCCAGGCTGCGGTAATCCTTCAGCCTGGCGATCGCCTCCTCGATGCACTGCACCGCATCGCCCTTTGCGTTGGGAACGTACTTCCCGTCGGCGTCCACCGTATCGCCGTGCCAGCCCGAAGTCACCTTGTAAGCCGGCGTATGGCGGTACAGATCCATCCACGAGGCATAATAGACGATCGAACGGCCGTCGAGGTATTTCTCGATGTTCTTCCTGGCCTTGGGCGTCAGGTTGCACTCGGCGATATAAGCGATGGCGTCATGCCCCGACTTGCCCCAGCCGAATGCCGTACCGCAATAGCAAAGGAGCATTGCAGTCAACAAAAGGAAACTTTTCTTCATAATTGATTCGTTTTAGGTTGTCGAAAGCAAAATTAGGAAATAATATTCAGACAGACAAGATATACAAAAGAAAAAAGCAGGTTGCGGAGTTTCCGCAACCTGCCTGGCGAGGGACTTGTCGCCGCCCGTCCTATTTCGTAAGGCCGATGCCGATCTCGATGGATTGGCTCTGGTTGAAGAGCGCGTCGAGCAACGAGTTGACCAGCGCCTTCGCCGGGATTTTCATCGGTTCAGCATCGGGATCGCTCGGGTCGAGCGACACCTCGATATCCCCGTCGGGGAGGAAAGCCTCGACCAGCGAAGTGATCAGCGGCATGTAAGGCATCATCATCTCCTTGTCGACCTTCAGCGTCGTAACGCCGTCCTTGACCCCGTACTTGAGCGGGATGGCATAGTAATCGTCGGTCGCTTCGATCCCCAGGCCCGGATACTGCGCCAGCAGGGCGTCGATGATCTGGGGCAGATCCATCTCGAGCTCCGCCTGGCCGATATAGGTCAGGTACTCCTTGTCGATGGCGAAATAGACCTTGCCTTCCTTGGTGTAATAGGTAATCGCATCGACAGGCAGCACCTCCAGCGTCTCGGCATTGGGGAATTCGACCTCGGGGCCGAACGTAGGGCCGGCATTCAAGTCGAACCCGAGCATGTCGCGGTAACCCGCGCCGATCGTCCCGTCGTCCTTGAAGTCGAAATAGGTGAGGCCGCCGCCATACATCATCCCCACGAGCTGGTTAGCCAGACCGGTGACGGTGGTAACGGGCCAGGTATATCCGGGAACACCGAAAAGGAAGCCCATGTCGATCTGCGGCACCTTTTCCGGATCCATATCAGCGTATACGGGGTTGATGAAGAAATTAGCGATCGGATTTTCGGGGTCGGGAACATAGGGCGTATACCTGCCCACCAGATCCGACGAGAATACGGCCTTCTGGTTGATGGCAACGGTCACCGGCTCGGCGCCCTTGGCGCTCAGGACGACATCCGCCGTACGTGCATCGCCCGTATTCCGGGCTACGGAGACCACCACGTCGCCGTCGTCCACTTTCGCGGTGATCCATCCGGTTTCGGAACCCTTGTAGTTCACGTCGACCTGGATCGCGCCGACCGTACCGTCGGTCTCCACTTCGAATCCCTTCGAATAGGTGCCGCTCGTGAATTTAAGCGAGCCGGTTTCCACGCTGAGCGTACCGGTAACCGGGCCGTCGCCCTTGTTGTCGCTGTCGCTACATGCCGTAAACGCTACCGTGGCAGCGCACATGACGAGCACACAGGTAATTTTGTGCACAAAATTTTTCATAAGTGAGATACTTGTTTGTAATTCAAATGTGTGCAAATTTATCCTCTCAGGTCTATATGGACAAATAAATTCACTCGGGGGGGGGATTTCAAAAACGAACGCGCGTTTTTTCATCACGAAGCATTTTCCGGATATACAAAAAGGGCCGCGGCACAATGCCGCGGCCCTCCGCATACCGTATAATATATTAGTATTCCATCTTCGCAAGGCGCTGGTAGCCGTTGTAACGCCACTTGGCGTTCTGCTCGGCGGCGGCAAACAGTTCGTCGGCCTCGGCAGGGAACGACTTTTTGAGCGAAGTGTAACGCACCTCCTTCATCAGGAAGTCGCGGAACTTCGACCAGTCGGGCTCCTTCGAGTCCAGCACGAACGGGTTCTTGCCCTGCTCCTCGAGCTGCGGGTTGTAGTGCCACAGGTGCCAGTAACCGCAGGCTACGGCCTCCTTGCCCACGGTCTGCGTGCGCGTCATGCCGCCCTTGATGCCGTGGTTGATACACGGAGCATAGGCGATCACGAGCGACGGGCCGGGATAGGCCTCGGCCTCCTTGAGCACGTTGAACAACTGCATCTGCGAAGCGCCGATCGAAACCTGCGCCACGTATACGTAGCCGTAGGTCATGGCGATGGCGCCGAGGTCTTTCTTGCGGATACGCTTGCCGGCCGAAGCGAACTTGGCGACGGCACCCACGGGCGTCGATTTCGACGACTGTCCGCCGGTATTCGAGTAAACCTCGGTATCCACGACCAGAATGTTCACATCCTGGCCCGATGCCAGCACGTGATCGACACCGCCGAAGCCGATATCGTACCCCCAGCCGTCGCCGCCGATGATCCACTGCGACTTCTTCACCAGCCAGTCCTTCATCTCCAGGATATCCTTGCAGTAATCGCAGCCGCAGGCCTCCATCATCGGGACGAGGCGCGCCGAGACCTCGGCCGATTTGGCCGACGAACCGCGCGAAGCGATCCACTCCTGCATGACGCCCTTCAGCTCGTCGGAGCATTTCGTACAGTTGGCAATAGCCTGCTCCATCGTATTCTGGATACGGTCACGGAGTTTCTCGACGCCGAGATGCATACCCAGGCCGAATTCGGCGTTGTCCTCGAAGAGCGAGTTCGCCCATGCCGGGCCCTGGCCCTTGTCGTTGGTGCAGTACGGGGTCGACGGTGCCGAACCCGAATAGATCGAGGTACAGCCCGTGGCGTTGGCAACCATCATCTTGTCGCCGAACAGCTGCGAGATAGCCTTGATATAGGGGGTCTCGCCGCAACCGGCGCAGGCGCCCGAGAACTCGAACAGCGGCTGTGCGAACTGGAGGTTCTTCACCGACTTGGTCTTGTCGACGACCTGCTTGTATCCGATGTGCTTGGTGATGTAGTCCCAGTTCTGCTGCTGGGGCATCTGCGACTCGAGCGGTTTCATCACCAATGCCTTCTCCTTGGCCGGGCAGACGTCGACGCAGTTCGAGCAACCCGTACAGTCGAGCGGCGAGATCTGGATGCGGAACTTGTACTCCTTGGTCTCGCCCAGCCCCTGCTTCCATTCCACGCCCGATGCGGCGGCCTCGGCCTCCGTCGCAAGGAACGGGCGGATCACGGCGTGCGGGCAGACATAGGCGCACTGGTTGCACTGGATACAGTTTTCGATCTTCCACTCGGGGACGTTCACGGCGATGCCGCGTTTCTCGTAGGCGGCCGTGCCGTTCTCCCACGTACCGTCCTCACGGCCCGTGAAAGCCGATACCGGCAGGTCGTCGCCCTTCAGCCCGTTGATCGGTTCGACGATCTTGCGCACGAATTCGGGACACGAAGCGTCCGAGACGTGTGCGAAGCCCTTGTCGTCGATCTGCGCCCATTCGGCCGGCACCTCGACCTTCTCGACGGCGTTGCCGCCGGCGTCGACGGCCGCATAGTTCATGTTGACGATGTCCTCGCCCTTCATGCCGTAGGACTTCTGGATGGCCTTCTTCATCTCGTCGACAGCCTTGTCGAACGGAATGACGTTGGCGATCTTGAAGAATGCCGACTGCATGATGGTATTCGTACGCGAGCCCAGCCCGAGCTCGGCGGCGATCTTCGTGGCGTTGATGATATAGAAATTGATCTTGTTCTTGGCCAGATAGGCTTTCATATGGTCGGGCAGCGTGGCGCAGGTGGTAGCCGCGTCGTGCACCGAGTTGAGCAGGAACGAACCGCCGGCTTTCAGCCCTTTCAGCACATCGTACTTGTCGACGTACGAAGGCACGTGGCAGGCCACGAAGTCGGGCGTGGTGACCAGGTAGGGCGAAGTGATCGGCAGGTCGCCGAAACGCAGGTGCGACGAGGTGTAACCGCCCGACTTCTTCGAGTCGTACGAGAAGTATGCCTGGCAATATTTGTTCGTCGTGCCGCCGATGATCTTGATCGAGTTCTTGTTGGCGCCTACCGTACCGTCCGCCCCCAGGCCGAAGAACAGCGCCTCGAACGTACCGGGCTTGGCGAGCGAAATCTCCTCGCCCACGGGCAGCGAGCGGAAGGTCACGTCGTCCACGATGCCCACCGTAAACTGGTTCTTGGGCTCGTTGGCCCCGAGGTTGGCGAACACGGCCAGCATCTGCGCCGGCGTGGTGTCTTTGGACGAAAGGCCGTAGCGGCCGCCGATGATGAGCGGTTTGCGGTCGGCCGGAATATCCTTGCAGTTGGCGAATGCCTCGACAACATCCAGGTAGAGCGGGTCGCCGTTGGCGCCCGGTTCCTTCGTACGGTCGAGCACACAGATGCGCTTCACCGTTTCGGGCAGCACCTCGCCCAGGTATTTCACCGAGAACGGGCGGTAGAGGTGTACCGTCACGACGCCCACCTTCCCGCCACGGGCGTTCAGGTAGTCGACCGTCTCCCTGAGGGTTTCCGTCACCGAACCCATCGCCACGACGACATGCTCGGCATCTTCTGCCCCGTAGTATACGAACGGCTTGTACTCGCGGCCGGTGATCTTCGAAATCTCGCGCATCGCCTCGGCAACCATGTCGGGCACGGCGTCATAGAAACGGTTGGCGGCCTCGCGGGTCTGGAAATAGATGTCGGGGTTCTGCGCCGTACCGCGGGTGACGGGGTGCTCGGGGTTGAGCGCCCGCCGGCGGAACTCAGCCAGCGCATCGCGGTCGAGCATGGCGGTCAGGGCGGCCTCGTCGATCAGCTCGATCTTCTGGATCTCGTGCGAGGTACGGAAGCCGTCGAAGAAGTGCAGGAACGGCACGCGCGATTTGAGCGACACGATGTGCGCCACGCCCGCCAGATCCATCACCTCCTGTACCGACGAGGTGGCCAGCATGGCGAACCCGGTCTGGCGGGTGGCCATGACGTCCTGGTGGTCTCCGAAAATCGACAGCGACTGTGCGGCCAGCGCACGCGCCGAGACGTGGAACACGCCCGGCAGCAATTCGCCGGAGATCTTATACATATTGGGGATCATCAGCAGCAAACCCTGCGACGCGGTGAACGTCGACGTCAGGGCACCGCTCTGCAGCGAACCGTGCACGGCGCCTGCGGCACCGGCTTCGGACTGCATCTCGACAACTTTCACCGTTTCGCCGAAAATATTCTTGCGACCCTGGGCGGCCCACTCGTCCACGAGTTCGGCCATGGTCGACGACGGCGTGATGGGATAGATCGCCGCAACTTCCGAGAACATGTATGCAACATGTGCCGCAGCGTAGTTACCATCACAAGTGATAAATTTCTTTTCTGCCATTTTGTTAAAATTTTAGATGATATTGTGTGTTTTTCCTGGATTCGGGACAAAATGCGTTGCAAAGATAACAATTCCGGCGGAAAAACCAGTCCGATTTTCTGACAAATCACCCGGTTTTTTCACCATTCGGAATGTTATTGGAATAACAACCTCGTTGTTATTTTTTTAACAGCGAACTCACGGATAATCACCGAGTTGCCGAACTTATTATCCGATAGCGGATTACCCGGCACGCCCCCTCTGACGCAATCCGGACAGGCCCCACAGGCATCCGGAGCGCCATCCCAGCCGGCAGGGCAAATCCCGGGCCGGAAAAACGGCGGATTTTTTTCTCCCGGGCACGGCACGGCGGAAAAATATAGGTAAAAATTTGGCCGTCAACAAATTTTACGCGGCGAAACACTGGGAAATAAAGGCCTATGAATAGGTTGTTCGGGCGCGGGGATTGCAAATCGGGATTTTTTTCCTAATTTTGTTCCATAATTCGTTCTTTACATATCATCGTGTATAAACGATAGTATTGGGGCCCTAAAATCTGGTAAATTTTTTGTTATCCCACAATACAGGTCGTACCCAGAAGGGTGCGTGCTGTGACTTGTGGGATAGAGGCTGACCAGAGCCATGGGCCACAGGTTCGGCACCACTCTTCCCGTTTTCTGCCGAAGCGTTTTCCACACGCAGCGGCAGGGTAATGGATTCACAATCCCCAAACTTCATAGTCTTCGAATCCATCTTCAAATGAGGCGTCACTTAATTTTCCTGCCGCTGCTTTTTTTATATCTTTGCATCCATGATCGAATACAAGAAGAGAACACTGGCCAACGGCCTGACTATCGTCGTCAACCGGGATAAGGCTTCGAAACTCGCCGCAGTAAACATATTATATAAGGTCGGGGCGCGCAACGAGAACCCCGCGCGCACGGGTTTCGCCCACCTGTTCGAACACCTGATGTTCCGCGGCACGCGCGAAATTCCGAATTTCGACCTGCCCGTGCAGATGGCCTGCGGCGACAACAACGCCTTCACCAACAACGACTATACGGATTTCTACATCACCCTCCCCAAGGACAATATCGAGACCGCACTGTGGCTCGAAAGCGACCGCATGGAGGGGCTGGACATCACCCCCGAAAAACTCGAGGCGGAGAAACGCGTGGTGATCGAGGAGTTCCGCCAGCGCTACCTCAACCAGCCCTACGGCGACCAGCCGATGCTGCTGCGGGCACTGGCCTACAAAGTCCACCCCTACCGCTGGGCGACCATCGGGCTCACGCCCGACCACATCGCCGGAGCGACACTCGACGACGTACAGGCCTTCTACCGCACCCACTACCACCCTTCGAACGCCATCCTGTCCGTCTCGGCCGACTTCGACGAGGAGCGCATACTCGACCTTGCCGAAAAATGGTTCGCCCCGCTCGCCGACCGCACCGTGACTCCCCAGCCCATCCCCCGGGAACCGCAGCAGGAGGCGCCCCGCCGGGAGACGGTCGAACGCGACGTGCCCGCCACGACCCTGTCGATGGCCTTCCACATGGGCGGCCGCACCTCGCAGGATTTCTATACCGCCGACCTGGTCTCCGACCTCCTGTCGGGCGGCGACTCGTCGCGTCTCTACAAACACCTGGTGCAGGAACAGCGCCTGCTGGCCTCGGTCAACGCCTACATTTCGGGCGACGTCGACCCGGGGTTGTTCGTCTTTACGGGGCAACTGCTGCCGGATACCACTCCCGAACAGGCCGAAGCGGCTTTCCGTGCCGAAATCGAGGCATTGCAGAGCGTCCCGGCATCGGACTACGAGGTCGAGAAGGTCAAAAACAAGTTCGAGGCCAACACGCTCTTCGGCGAGCTGAACGTGATGAACAAGGCGATGAACCTGGGCTTCTACGAGATGCTGGGCGACCTGCCGCTCATCAACGGCGAGGTCGCGGCCTACCGTGCCGTCACGACCGGCGACATCCTCGCCTTCAGCCGCCGCACCTTCCGCCCCGAAAACTGTTCCATCCTTATTTACAAAGCGAAAAAATGACACAACCACCCCTCGTAATACCCTCCGACGTCGAGGTCGCACAAGCCGGGAAGAGCCTGCTGGCAAACGGCTCGACACTCTACACGCTCGCCTCGGACGACTTCGAAGTGCTGCGCGTCACCTTCGTGTTCCGCGCCGGATCGGCCATGCAACGGGTTCCTTTCTCGGCGTCGGCCGCCGCCAACATGCTCGCCGAGGGGACACGCGACATGACGGCGCACCAGATCGCCGAACGGCTCGACTATTACGGCTCGTACTACGACGTCAACATCGACCGCGACTATGCCTACATCAGTTTCTGCATGCTCTCCAAATTCTTCGACGAAACGCTCGCCGTAGCAGAACAGATACTCCTGCACCCCGTTTTCCCCGAGGAGGAACTGCGCACCTACTGCGCCAAGCGCAAGCAGCGGCTGGCCGTCGAACGCACGAAGGTCGACACCCAGGCCCGCGAGGCTTTCGCCCGCGCCCTTTTCGGGCCCTCGCATCCCTACGGCATCTCGGCAGACGAAGCCCAATACGATAAACTCACGCGCGGGGATGTAGCGGCGTTTTATGAAAGCCACTATACGGCGGACAACGGGTTCACGATATGCAGCGGGCGCATCGGCGACCACGAACGGCAGGCCGTCGCGGCGCTGGCGGAACGGTTGCCGCGACGCGAACCCCAGGCCGGCATCCCGTTCCCGGCACCCGTGACGCAGCACGAAGCGCGGGTCGACCATCCGGGCGCCGTACAGTCGTCGATCCGCATCGGAAGGCTGCTTTTCCCGCGCCAGCATCCCGATTTCCTCGGCATGCAGGTCGTGGCATCCGCCCTGGGCGGTTATTTCGGTTCGCGCCTGATGCAGAACCTGCGCGAGGAGCACGGCTATACATACGGCGTGGTGGCCGCCATGGTCAACTTCGAACGGGAGGGCTATTTCGCCGTAGCGGCACAGGTCGGGACGGAGGTCACGCAGGAGGCCCTGCGCGAGATTTACGCCGAAATCGAACGGTTGCGCGCCGAGCCGATGACCGAGGGCGAACTTTCGCTCGTGAAGAACATCATGGTCGGCGAGATGATGCGCATCCTCGACGGGCCGTTCGGCATTGCCGACGTCACAATCGAGAACATCCTCTGCGGCCGCGACCATACCGTCATCAACGAGAACATCCGCCGCATACAGGCCATGACGCCGGCCGACGTGCAGCGGCTGACTCGGAAATACCTCTCCCGCGAAGAACTGGTGACGGTCATTGCGGGAGACCTGCGAAAATAGACGCCTGTGCATTGCGGCTGCGGAGCAATGCTCCGCCCGCCAAACGGCATGAAAAAAGCACCGGGCTCCCGGTGCTTTTCCATTTCCGCCTCCAGTACACACTGTCCGCCCTTCCCGGCCCGGCATCCGACGGCTCGAACCCGCACCCAAACTGCGGTATCCGACGTCCACGACCCGCCGCGATTATTTCCGGTTGACCGCGACCCAGTTGGTCAGCTGCACGAAATCGGCGACCGAGAGCTGCTCGGCGCGCTGCGTAAAAAAGGGATGTTCTGCGCCGCCGAAATCGCCGAACACCGCCCGCAGCGAGTTGCGGATCATCTTGCGGCGTTGGCCGAATGACGCTTTCACCACCTTCACGAACAGCGCCTCGTCGCAGCCGAGCCGTCCGACGCTGTTGCGGCGCAGGCGGATAACGGCGCTTTTGACCTTGGGAGGCGGGTTGAAAACCGTTTCGTTGACCGTAAAGAGGTATTCGATGTCGTACCACGCCTGCAACAACACGCTCAGGATGCCGTATTCCTTCGACCCCGGAGGCTCCGCGATCCGTACGGCGACCTCCTTCTGGATCATGCCGACGCATTCGGGCACCAGGTCGCGATTCTCAAGCACCTTGAAAAATATCTGCGAGGAGATGTTGTAGGGGAAATTCCCGATGATCTTCAGTCCCCGCGGAAAACGCTCGCGCAGGTTCATCTTCAGGAAATCGCCCTCGATCAGCCGCGGTGCGAACTCGGGGAAATGCGCATGGAGGTACCCGACGCTCTCCGGGTCGATCTCGGCGCCGTAGGTGGTGATGTCGCCGCGCCTGAGCAGGAACTGCGTCAGCACCCCCATCCCGCAGCCGACCTCCAGCACGTCGCAAGGGACTGCGCCGCCCCGTTCCTCTTCCGCGACCGCCGGCGCACCGGCAGCGGTCGTATCCGCCGCGATCCGGGCATCGGCCCCGGCAGCCAACCCGGCACCGCCACCGTTCAGGGATCCGACCCCGGCATCGGCACATCCATCCGTCCCCACCCGGGTATCCGCACCGGCACCGGCATTTCCAGCCATATCTGCCGGGGCGGATTCCCCGGCACTTGTCCCCGGCCTCACGCCCCCCGAAAGCGCATCGCAAATCTTGCGCGCGATATTGAGGTCGACCAGGAAATGCTGTCCCAGCGCCTTTTTTGCCCTTACTTCACTCATTTTCGTCTTTCAATAATTCGTAATAACAGCCGTCCACGAACGCCCCGTTCTTGAAAAAAGCCTTGCGGAACGTCCCGACATGCCGGAACCCGGTTTTCACCAACACCCGCTGCGATGCGGAATTGGTGGCATAAGCCGAGGCAAAGATACGAATTACCGGGGTATTTGCGAACATCCACTCCACGGCCTGCCGGACGGCCGCCGTCATCATGCCCCGCCCCGGCAGCGGCTTGAGAGCCAGAAGCCGATTTCGGCGCCGAAGCGTTCGACATCCATCCCAGGCACGAACTCCACGCCGCCCACGGACTTGCCGTCTGCCAAGACAGCGAAATCCAGCGGCAGGAAACAAGCCCGCTCTTCCGGAATAAAACTGCCGCCCCGGGAAAACCGCCCCATCGGAAACCGCAAGCCTCCGCCCGGAAACCGAACCGCCGGGCAACGATGTCCGGCGGATGAAGGTCAGCGTTTCGACCGGCGGGATTTTTTCTTTTCCTGCCGCTCCCGGGCACGGCGTTCGAGCCGCACGCGGCGCTGCGTGAGGCGGAACGTATAGAGCAGCCCCACGAAACCCACGCCGAGCAGCGTGATCCAGAACCACACGGCAATGCCGCGCTCCATATACTCCAGGGCGTAGATTATCCCGGCCACCGCCACGATCATCATCACAAGGCGGACTATCTGCATCACATTGGTTTTCATATCAGTCTTCGTTTTGCGTATTTTTGCGGCCCATGCTCCGGGCGCGGACGGCCAGAATCCCCGACGCACCGATCAGTACGAGCGGCACGTACCAGATATCCCGCCCGTCGTCGGACAGGATCCGCCACAACGAAACGACGCCGCACACGAAGAAAAACACGGACATGATCGTCAGGAACCGTTGCATGGCACACATAGGTTACGGTATTTTGTATTTGTTCACCTCGTCGAGGTGCTTGCGTTTGCGCTTGTGGCATTCGTTGTACACCATCCCGACGCCTGCAAGCACGAACAATACGGCCACGACAAGGTCGAATATACAATTGCTGTTCGACAAGGCCCAGAATATATTGACTCCGAGCCACACGAGTGTCACGATCAGGAAAATCACGGCAACAGTAAAAGTCTTTTTGTTCATAGGCGTATTATTAAGTTAGTGTCAATCCTCGGAACAGTGACGCAACAGCCGTGGGATGGCAGGTGTACAGAGGGCGTCAGTTGCCCTGCTCGCAAATGAATTTGATACGCACCAGACGTATCTCCTCCTCCGTATAGTCGGCCCCCAGTTCGTCGATGGCCGCATCGAGCGAATCGCTCTGGGCGTCCTCCTTGAAATAGAGGTAAATGTCCTCGATCTTGTCCTCGTCCATAAAGTCCCTCAGATAGTACGAGATGTCGAGCCTCGTACCCGAGTTGACGATGCCTTCGATCTCGGTCAGCAGTTCGTCGAAATCGAGGTCTTTGGCACGGGCGATGTCCTCGAAATCCATCTTCCGGTCGATGGACTGGATGATGAAGATCTTGTTGCCCGACTTGTTGCCGACCGACTTGACGATCATGTCCTGCGGACGGATGATCTCCTTCTCCTCGACATAGGCCTTGATGAGCTTGATGAACTCCTCGCCGAACTTGCGGGCCTTGCCCACCCCCACGCCAGTGATGTTCTGCATCTCCTCGATGGTGATCGGGTACTGCACGGCCATGTCCTCGAGCGACGGATCCTGGAAGATGACGAACGGCGGCAGCCCGTGCTGCTTGGCCACTTTCTTGCGCAAATCCTTGAGCATCGCAAAGAGTTCCTCGTCCGCCGCGCCGCCCTTGCCCATCGGGACGACGGCCTCGGCCTCCTTCTCCTCCTCGTCATAGTCGTGGTCGAGCGTCACGGTGACGGGGAAGGGCATGGCGATGAAATTCTCGCCCTTGCGGTTCACCGAGATCAGCCCGTAATTCTCGATATTCTTGTCCACCAGCCCCAAGATCAGTGCCTGGCGCAGCACGGCGCCCCAGAAACGCGCGTCGTGCTCGGCACCCGCCCCGAACCACTTGCTCTTGTTGTGGCCGTAGCTCTTGATGAGCGCCGTGGTCTTGCCCGTGAGCACGTTTATCAGATAGTCGGCCTTGAACTTGTCGCCGATGTCGCGCAGCGCCTCGAGCGCCATCTTGAGCGCCGCCCGCGCGTCGATCTTCGGCTTGGGATTCCGGCAATTGTCGCAGTTACCGCAGTTCTCCTCCGTATACTCCTCGCCGAAATAGTGCAGCAGCGTCTTGCGGCGGCACATCGAACTCTCGGCATAGGACACCGTTTCCAGCAGCAGCAGCTTGCCGATCTCCTGCTCGGCGATGGGTTTGCCCTGCATGAATTTCTCCAGTTTCTGGATGTCCTTGTAACTGTAAAACGTCAGGCAGTAACCTTCGCCGCCGTCGCGGCCGGCACGCCCCGTCTCCTGGTAATAGCCTTCGAGCGACTTGGGGATGTCGTAATGGATGACATAGCGCACGTCGGGCTTGTCGATGCCCATGCCGAAAGCGATCGTGGCGACGATCACCTCGACCCGCTCCATCAGGAAGTCGTCCTGGTTGGCGGCGCGCGTCGCGGCGTCCATGCCCGCATGGTAGGCCAGCGCGCGGATGCCGTTGGCCACGAGCAGTTCGGTCAGCTCCTCGACCTTCTTGCGGCTCAGGCAGTAGATGATGCCGCTCTTTCCCTCGTTCTGCTTGATGAAGCGGATGATATCGCGGTCGACGTCCCCCTTGGGGCGTATCTCGTAATAGAGGTTCGGCCGGTTGAACGACGACTTGAACACCGAGGCGTCGGACATGCCGAGGTTCTTCTGGATGTCCAGCTGCACCTTGGGCGTCGCCGTCGCCGTCAGGGCGATCAGCGGCGCAGCGCCGATTTCGTTGATGATCGGGCGGATGCGGCGGTACTCGGGCCGGAAGTCGTGTCCCCACTCCGAAATGCAGTGCGCCTCGTCGATGGCGTAGAACGATACCTTTATCTTATGCAGGAAGGCCACGTTGTCCTCCTTGGTCAGCGATTCGGGGGCGAAATAGAGCAATTTCGTCTTCCCGGCCAGCACGTCGGCGCGCACCTGCGCGACGGCCGTCTTGTTGAGCGACGAATTGAGGAAATGGGCGATGCCCGACTCGGCCGAGAAGGTGCGCATGGCGTCCACCTGGTTCTTCATCAGCGCGATCAGGGGGGAAATGACGATCGCCACGCCCTCCATGAGCATGGCCGGAAGCTGATAGCAGAGGGATTTCCCGCCGCCCGTAGGCATCAGCACGAACGTATCCTTCCCCTCCAGCACATTGCGGATCACCGCTTCCTGGTTCCCTTTGAACGACGAAAAGCCGAAGTACTCCTTCAGCTTGTCATGCAACAGGGACGATTCAAATTGTTTCATTTCGCCGTTTCTACTCTAAAATCAGAAATTTCAATGTAAAGTTAAAAAACTTTTCGGAAAAAAGCATAACTTTGTAAAAATTTTATAGCGAGAGAACGCAATGCGCCTATACACCAGCGAACTTGTCAAAAAATATAAGGCCCGCACCGTCGTCGACCACGTCTCGATCGACGTCAACCAGGGGGAGATCGTCGGACTGCTCGGCCCCAACGGAGCCGGCAAGACCACGACTTTCTACATGATCGTGGGACTTATCAAGCCCAACGAGGGGCGCATCTTCCTCGAGGACGACGAAGGCAAGGTCGCCGAACTGACCAAGGAGCCGGTCTACAAACGCGCCCAGATGGGCGTGGGCTACCTGGCACAGGAGGCATCGGTCTTCCGCCGCCTGTCGGTCGAGGACAACATCCGCGCCGTACTCGAAATGACCGATTTCTCGAAGGAGTACCAGACCGAGCGCGTCGAGTCGCTGATCGAGGAGTTCCGCCTGCAAAAGGTTCGCAAGAGCCTCGGCATCCAGCTTTCGGGCGGCGAACGGCGCCGTACGGAGATCGCGCGCGCGGTGGCCATCAACCCGGCGTTCATCCTGCTCGACGAGCCCTTCGCGGGCGTCGACCCCATCGCCGTGGAGGACATCCAGTCGATCGTGGCGACGCTCAAGCACAAGAACATCGGCGTCATCATCACCGACCACAACGTCGACGAGACGCTGGCCATCACCGACCGCACCTACCTGCTCTACGAGGGCAAGATCCTCAAGACGGGTACGGCCGAGGAACTGGCCGCCGACCCGATGGTTCGCAAGGTCTACCTCGGCCAGCATTTCGAGCTCAAGAAGAGCCACCAGCTGACCCAGCAGATGAAGAACCGCAAGGGACAGCAGGCGCAGCAGGCCGGGGAGGAGACCGAAACACAGGAATAGAGGCGAGGATTTTAATTTCAGGGTGCCGGCCAACCCCGGTGCCCATAAAAGCATATAACTTACACAATGGACAAGACGGTTCCATTGGGCCGCGTTAAAGGCACGCTGACGCCGCCCTGTTCGAAAAGCTATGCACAGCGTGCCCTGGCGGCATCGCTCCTCTGCGGGGAGACCTCGGTGCTGCGCAATCTGGAATTCTGCGACGACACGCGCTCGGCGCTGCGGTGCATCGAGACGCTCGGTGCCCGCGTAAAGCACGTGGACGCCTCGACCCTTTCGATCGAAGGCGGGCTACATCCCCGCGGGAAAGTGCTGCACGTCGGCGAATCGGGGCTCGCCACACGGCTTTTCACCCCCATCGCCTCGCTCTGCGGGATGCCCGTCACCATCGAAGGCCAGGGCACCCTGCTACGGCGCCCCATGCACATGATGATCGACCCGCTGCGCCGCCTCGGCGTCCGGGTACGGGACAACGACGGTTACCTGCCCTTCGAAGTGCGCGGCCCGATCCGGGGCGGGGAGATCGACGTCGACGGCTCGGTTTCGTCGCAGTTCATCACGGGGCTGCTGCTGGCGCTCCCGCTCTCGCAGCACGACACCACGCTCCACGTCCGCAGCGCCGTCTCGACCCCCTATCTGGACATGACCGTCGACACGGCGGCACGTTTCGGCGTGGAAATCTGCCATAACGACTACAAGGAGTTCTACATCGAGGGCGGACAGCGCTACCGCCCGGCCTTTTTCAGCATCGAGGGGGACTGGAGCGCCGCGGCCATGCTGCTCGTGGCGGGCGCCGTCGCGGGCGAAGTCACCGTGAAGAACGTCTCCATGCTTTCGAAGCAGGCCGACACGGCCATCTGCACGGCACTCGTGCGGGCCGGGGCCGCGGTCATCAACGACGAGGACTCCGTGACGGCCTCGCACCGGCCCCTGCGCGCCTTCGAATTCGACGCCACGCACTGCCCCGACCTTTTCCCGGCACTCGCGGCGCTCGCGGCGGCGGCCCAGGGCGAGAGCGTCATCCGCGGCACCTCGCGGCTCGAACACAAGGAGTGCAACCGTGCGGACGCCATCCGCGAAGAGTACGCCAAGGCGGGCATCGAGGTGGACACCTCCCAGGAGGACATCATGCGCATCCGCGGCGGCAGGATCCGCCAGGCCCGCGTGCAGAGCCACGGCGACCACCGCATGGCCATGTCGATGGCCGTCGCAGGACTGCTCTGCGACGGGGAAATGACCATCGAAGGCGCCGAATGCGTAGCCAAGAGCTACCCCGGATTCTTCGAAGACCTGGAAAAAATCAGAATCTGAACGCCATGAATATTTTCGGACACAATTTCAGGCTCGCCATCTGGGGCGAGTCGCACGGCCCGCAGATCGGCATCTCGATCGACGGGGTTCCCGCAGGTATTCCGCTCTCGGCGGAAGATTTCGAAGCCGACCTCGCACGCCGCCGCAGCGGGGCCCGCGGCACCACGCCGCGCCGCGAGCCGGACATCCCGCAGATCGTATCGGGGCTTTACAACGGCATGACGACGGGGGCGCCGCTCACCATCGAATTCGCCAATACCGACACCCATTCGCAGGATTACGCCACCGTAGCCCGCCACTACCGGCCTTCGCACGCCGACCTGGTGGCCTACCACCGCTTCAACGGGTTCAACGACCCGCGGGGCGGCGGCCATTTCTCGGCACGCCTGACCGTGGCGTTCGTCGCCGCGGGCGTCGTCGCCAAGAAGATGCTCCCGCCGGGCATCGCCTTCGACACGCGCATCACCGAGATCGGCGGATGCACCGACCCCGCGCGCTTCGACGAGGTGCTGCGCACAGCGGCAGCCGACCGGGATTCGGTCGGCGGAATCATCGAATGCCGCGTACAGGGCGTCCCGCTGGGACTGGGACAACCCTTCTTCGATTCGGCCGAAAGCCTGATCGCCCACCTGTTGTTCGCCGTCCCGGCCGTCAAGGGGGTCGAATTCGGCAGCGGCTTCGCCGGGGCGCGCATGCGCGGTTCGCAAAACAACGACCCGCTGCTCGACGTCGAAGGCACCACTGCGACCAACAACGCGGGCGGTATCAACGGCGGAATCACCAACGGCAACGAGATCGTGGTACGCGCGGCGGTCAAGCCGACCCCGAGCATCGGGCGCGAACAGAATACCTACAACCTGGCGACGGACAAGGTCGAGCCGCTCACGATCCGCGGCCGCCACGATGTCTGCGTCGCCCTGCGCGGGGCCGTGGTCGTCGAAGCCGCCGTAGCCATCGCGCTGGCCAATTTCATCCGGCACTGATGTCCGCCCCCGAAACCCCCGCCCCATACGCCCCGCAGCCGCAGGACGGATCTGAATACATGGACGCCCCTCAGCCGCTGGGCGCGGCGGAAGGCCACGGCAACCCGCCCTCGCAGGCGGCACCGGAGGTCACCACCCGCCGCGGGCTCCTCGACAAACTCACAGCCCGTCTCACGGGACTTTACGACGCCCGCGAGGCACGGAGCATCGCCCTGATCGCCCTCGCCGAATTGGCGGGGCTTCCCCTATCGGCCTTGCTGACCGACCCCGGCGCACCGATGGCAGCCGACGGGTTCGAGGCGATGGCCGCACAACTCGTCGCCGGCCGTCCCGTGCAATACGTGGTGGGGCACACGGAATTCTACGGGCACCGCTTCACCGTACGCGAAGGGGTGCTGATCCCCCGCCCCGAAACCGAGGTGCTGGTCTCCTGGGTGGTACACGACGAACGCAGGGCCCGTGCCCTGCTCGACGTGGGCACCGGCAGCGGCTGCATCGCCGCGAGCCTGGCGCTCGCGCTGCCCGGAGCCGAGGTTTGCGCGGCCGACCTGTCGGACGCGGCGCTGGCGATCGCCGCCGAGAACTGCCGCACGCTCGGCGCCCGGGTCACACTCCGCAAGGCGGATGCGCTCGGCGGCCTGGACGAAGCCTTCCCGGGGCCGTTCGACGCGATCGTCTCGAACCCGCCCTACGTGCCGCAAAGCGACCTTGCGGCAATGCACGCCAACGTCCGCGGGTACGAACCCCCCGAGGCGCTGTTCGTCCCCGACGACGACGCACTGCGATTCTACCGCGCCATCGCCCGCGCCGGGCGGCGGATGCTCCGCCCCGGCGGGAAGCTCTATTTCGAGATCTACGAACGCTCGGCTGGGCAGATGCGCCTCCTGCTCGGCGAGGAGGGATATACGGACACCGAGGTGCGCGAAGATCTCAACGGAAAACCCCGCATGGTATGCAGCCGGATGAAATAAGGAAAAAGAAGGTCAAGACACCCGAGCAGGCACTCGCTGCGCTCATGCGGCTCTGCGCCCGCGCCGAAAAATCGCAGGAGGACGCCCGGCGGCTGATGCGCGGCTGGGGACTCGCGGAACGCGACGCCGAGGGGGTGCTGGCCAAACTCGTCCGCGACTGCTTCATCGACGATGCCCGTTACGCCGGGGCTTTCGTGCGCGAAAAACTGCGGCTGAGCGGCTGGGGCGAATACAAGATCCGCACGGCCCTGCAACGCAAGCGCATCGACCGGGCGCTGATCGACGCGGCACTCGCCGAAGCCGACCGCCCGGCGATGGGCGAACGCCTGCGCCGGCAACTGGAACGGAAGGCACGAACGGCGAAATATTCGACACAATACGAACTGAAAACCAAACTGATACGTTACGGGCTTTCGCTGGGCTACGACTACGAAACGGTCGTGGAGGCCACCCCGGGGCTCGTGACGGACACGGAGACATGCGACGAATTCTGACACTGCTGATATTGGCCGCCGCCTGCCTCGGGGCCCGGGGACAACATCCCGCCCCGGAGGAGTACATATACCCGATCCGCGACGTCGAAGGGCTCTACTCGGCCAATTTCGGCGAGATGCGCCCAGCGCATTTCCACGCGGGCATCGACATCAAAACCGACGGTGCCGAGGGCAAACCCCTCGTGGCCGTGGCCGACGGCTACGTCTCGCGCGTAAGCCTGGGCGCCTACGGCTACGGGCGCGCCGTCTACCTCACGCTGCACAACGGCACGACGGCCGTCTACGGCCACCTGCAACGCTTCCGCAAGGACATCGAGGAGCGCGTGCGCGAAGAGCGCCACGCCCGCCGCTCGAACAGCGTAAACCTCTGGTTCGGCCCCGACACCTGGCCCGTGAAGCAGGGCGACGTGATCGGTTATTCGGGCAACAGCGGCTCGTCGATGGGGCCACACCTCCACTACGAACTGCGCGACACCCGCACGCAGCGGCTTTACAACGTCGTAAGCGCCGGGATCATCCGCCCCGACGACGACCTTCCGCCGCGCATCATGCGGATCCACTACATCGAGGTCGACACCGTGCAGGGCATCCCCGTGCACAGCCGCCCGGAGAGTTATGCCGTCGTCCGCAGCGCCGGGGGCAGCTACCGCCTGACGCGCGAAGAGCCCGTCGGCGCGGGGCGCAAAGGCTACTTCGTCGTCGAGGCCAGCGACCGCCGCAACGGCGTGGGCAACACCTTCGGCCTGTGGCGCCTCGCCCTGTCGGCCGACGGCAAGCCCCTTTTCGAATACCGCATGGACGGTTTCGAGCAAGCGCAATCGCGCTGCTGCGATGCCGTGAGCTACTACCCGCTGCAACTCACCTCGCGCAACGAGGTGATCCGCGCTGCGCAGCTGGCCCAATCCCCCGCCTGTTTCTACCCCGTCATGGAGGAGCGCGGAATCGTCCGCACCGAAGCGGGACAGACCCGCCGCATCCGCATCGAGGCATGGGACGACTGCGGCAACCGCTCGCAGCTGGAATTCGACATCCTCGGCCGGACGGCAAGCTTCCGTGCCGAAGCCGACAGCGCAGCCACGGCGCTCACCCCCGAGCGGACGGGCATCGTCCGCCTCGGGCGCGAAGTCACGGCACGCATCCCCGCCGGAGCGCTCTACGAACCGGTTTTCTGCCGCGCGGAACGCTGCCCCGCCCCGGCCTCGGATTCGACGCTCATCGTCCTCTCGCCCGGCTACCGCATCCTCCCGGCCACCACGCCGCTGCACCGGGCGATGACGGTCAGCGTGCGGGCGTTCGTCCCCGAAAACCTGCAGCCCCACACGGTGCTGGCCGCCCGCAACGTCAAGGGGCGCCTTACCTGCATCGGCGGGAAATACGCCGACGGTGCCGTCACGGCCACGACCCGCACCACCGGCGAACTGTTCGTCGTGGCCGACACCATCCCGCCGCGCATCCGCCCGCTCTTCACCGAAGGGGCAGACCTCACACGCGCTTCGGGCATGCGCTTCCGCGTGGGCGACAACTTCTCGGGCATCGCCTCCTGCACCCTGCTCATCGACGGCAAATGGGTTCCCTGCGACCGCCTCCCGATGCAGGGCACGCTGATCCACCTGTTCGAGGAACCCCCGGCCCGCAAAAGCCACAGCGTCCGGCTCACCCTGACCGACGCCTGCGGCAACACGGCCTGCTGGGAAGGAACAATTCGCCGGTAATCCTATTTGTTTTCCGGAAAATTTTTTTATATTTGCACTCGTCCCAACTGTAAAAACAATGACAGATAACAATCCCGACGCACGTAAGCCGCTGATACTTATTGCGGAAGACGTTGAAAGCAATTACAAATTGCTGGAAATAATACTCAAAAAAGAGTATGAGCTGCTATGGGCGAAAAATGGCAAGGAGGCCGTCGATTATGCATTGGAGCGTCACCCCGATGCCGTGTTGATGGACATCAAAATGCCTGTAATGGACGGTATCGAGGCGCTCAAGGAGATACGCCGGCATACCACCCAGCTACCCGTCATCATGCAGACCGCCTATGCCTTCGATACGGATCGCCGCATCGCCGAGGAAGCAGGATGCAACGGCTTTATTACCAAGCCGGTAATGCCCAGGGAACTGAAAATGTATCTGGATATGAGCCTGAAAAAGGCATAAGGTCTCGCATAATTTTCCACAGAACGGAGCCGGACTTTTTGTCCGGCCCGTTTTTTTTACTACCTTAGTCCCAATTTTGCGTTACACCCACATGTCCCCTGTCCGCCTGCTTTTATGCATATACTGCGTCGTCTTCGGCGCAGGCGTATCTCTTATGGCCGCGCCGTCCTCCGTCACGGACAGCCTCCAGGGCAGGCTGGCGCATACGTCCGATCCCCGCGAACGGGTGCAGTTACTGCTCAACCTCAAAGACCTGAACGAGGACACGCACCTCAACCTCCCCTATTCCATCCAGCTTTTCCGCGAAGCGGCGGACATCCGCGACACCTACGCCATGTCGGTGTCCGTCATCCCGATCCTCAGCCGGTATTCGATCTATGTCGAAAAGGAAGATACGCTCCGCTATTACGTACAGGCGCTCCGCGACCTGACTCCCGGCACACCCGAAGAGGGTGCCGACGCCTATGCCGAAATGTGCATCGGGTTCTACCGCCTGGGGCACCAGTACGACCTTGCGGAGAACCTCAGGCTGGCACATGAGGTTTACGACTGGAGCAACACCCCGCCCGAAGAGCCCGAGAACATCTACCAGCGCACCAAACGCCTGCTCCTGCGCGGCTACGCCAACCTCACGCTCTGCTACCACGAGGGCGGAAACCGGCGGGCCTATATCCCGCAGACCGACACGTGGCGCGAAGCCTACGAGCTGACGGAGCAAATGCCGAACCTCAATATCCGCAGGTGCTTCGCCAGCATCATTTACTACGTGCTGAGCGGCGCCTACAACCAAAGCTACCGCTACGACGAACAGGTCGCGCTCACCAATGACCAGATCGCACTGCTCGACCGCTACTATTCCGCCGACAGCACCCTCGGGCGGCGCCCCTACCTCTATAAGGACAACAGCTACGTGCGGCCTTACCAGCAGCTGATGCAATGTGCGCTCAATATCCGCCGCAACGACTACGCCGCCCGGTACTTCAACGAGTTCCGCAGCCGTATGCTCGCGGCCGAAGGGGAAAACCTGCTGCGCAACAAAAGTTACCTCTACGAAATGGGCTACCTCTGGAAAGCCAACACCGGCGCCTATGCCGAAAGCATCCAGTATTCCGATTCGCTGATCCGCCTGATCGAAAGTGGCAAGGGCTATTTCAGCATGCTGCCCAACAAGGTCTACCAGGCCTACCGCGACCGCAGCATCCTGCTCACCAAGGCCAAGCGTTACCCGGAGGCTTTCGAGGCCTTCGAGCACACGATGCAGGTGCAGGATTCGATCCTCACCGCCGAACGCCGCGAACGCCTCGAAACGATCCGCCGGCAACACGACCTGGACAAGCGCAAGCTGGCCGAAACGCGGGCCCTGATCCGTAACCGCGCCGCCACGAGCCTTTCGATCGTGGTCATCGTGCTGCTGATGTCCGGCACGGGGATCTACCTCCTGCGGTCGCTGCTGCGCAACCGCAGACTGAAGGCCGACATCCTCCGCCACAGCCGCAAGGCCCAGGAGAGCGAACACATGAAATCGGTCTTCGTAAACACGATCTGCCGCGGCATCGGCCCCGCATTCGACGCCATCGACACCGCAGCCTCGCGGCTGATGCTGTCGGACATCGACGCTGCCGAGCGGAATACCTGCTGCGACTCCATCCGCGTCAACGCCGACCTGCTGCTTTCGGCGCTCGACAACATGCTCGAAGCCGCCAACCTCGACAGCCTGACCGAGGCCCTGCGGCTGGAGGAAACCAACATCGACGAGGTCTGCCGCGCCGAACTGCTCGCCGCTTCGCGGCTTAGCTGCAATCCCGGGGTGGCCTTCACGATCGAAGCCCCGGAGAACCCGGGCACCGTCCGCACACACGCCAAATACTTTTCGTTCGTGGTGCGCGCGCTGCTCGACAACGCCCGCAAATTCACCCGGGAAGGCTCCGTCACGCTCCGCTATGAAATAGACCCGCGCCACAACCAACTGCGGGTTACGGTGACCGACACGGGCTGCGGCATCCCGCCCGAAAAACGCAACGACATCTTCGGCATGCCCTCCGACGATTCGAAGGCGACGCCGGGGCTGAGTCTCGCTTTATGCCGCCTGATCGCCCGGCACCTCTCGGGCAACATATCCCTCGACGAGGAATATACCGCCGGCGCACGTTTCACCTTCACAATCCCCGCCAAGCCATGAGCATACGCCGACCGATACTCTTCCCGACAATGTGCCTGGCGCTCGCGGTTTTCTGCGCCGCGACGGCACAGCCGCTGCAACCCGAGGGCGACAACGAATTCGGGGGTACGCCCGGCATGCACCTTTTCCTGCAAAGCGGGTTCATCCGTACGCACCAGGCCGACCGGCTCCACTTCGCCCGCATGCGCCACTACCGCGAAGGTTACCTCGATGCCGTCGGGCACGGGGAGTACGCCAGGGCGCTGTCCTTCTCGGATTCGCTGATCCGCACCGCCGAACGCCACCCCATGGCGGGCGTGCATTTCACGGATTGCTACAAGGAGCGGGCAGGCATGTTCCGCAAGCTGCACCGCGATTCCGAGGCCTGCATGGCCTATGCCCGTGCCGTAAAGGTGCAGGATTCGCTGCTGCGGCTCGAACAAGGCGAAGTCATCCGCGAGAAGCAGGAGTCGTACGAACTCGACCGGATGGCGCTCGACGCGGCGCTGCTCACGGCCCACCACCACAAAACGACCCTGGTCTACGTCTCGCTCGCACTGCTGGTGATCGCCGCGGTCGTCGGTGCGATCTATGTCGGCAACCGCCGCACCCGGCGACTGCAGAAGGAGTTACTCCTGCAAATGAAGCACGCCCACGAAAGCGAGCTTAAAAAGGCCGCATTTGTCAACTCCGTCTGCCACGAAGTGCGTACGCCCCTCAACTGCATCTTGGGGTTCTCCGAGTTGCTCTGCGCCGAGGAGGTCACCCCGGAATCCCGCGTCCAATACTGCGAAATCATCCGGGACAACCGCCGCCAGCTGCGTTTCCTGTTCGACGACATGCTCGAAGTGGCCTACCTCGAAAACCTGCACACACCGCTGCCGTGCCAGTATACGAACCTCTGTGCCGTATGCCATGCGCAACTGCGGATCATGAAGGTGAGGTACCCCAAGCCGGGCATCGTCTACAAAGGTGCGATCCCGGTCGCGGAAATCGCGCTCAACACCAGCGACAAATACCTGGCGATACTCATCTCGGCACTGCTCGGCAACGCCTATAAATTCACGCAGGAAGGCACGATCAGCCTCGAATGCGACCGCCTGGGCGACGACCGCGTCTTCATCGCCGTCACCGACACGGGCTGCGGCATTCCGCCCGAGAAGCACGGCTATGTCTTCGAGCGTTTCACCAAGCTCGACACCTTCAGCCAGGGCAACGGCCTCGGACTCTACCTCTGCCGCCTGATCGTCACCCACCTGCACGGGGAGATATACATCGACTCCGGATACACGGGCGGGACGCGCATCGTCGCCATCCTGCCGCGCAGATAACCCCGCCCGCACCCGCCGTGCCGGCCGTGCGAGGGCACCCGCCCCGGCTCGCCGTGTTTTTTCCGCCGGCTTTCGGCACCCCCACCGTTCTCCCGGTTACCCGGCCCTCCGATCCTCCGATTCCACCAATCCCCCGTTCCTAACGTTCCCGCCTGCCCGGCCCGGCAGCATCCCCGGCCATACCGTCACTCCCTGCTACCTGCTACCTGCTACCTGCTACCTGCTACCTGCTACCTGCTCCCTACTCCGCATCCCGCCCCGAACCTCCCGGTTCGCCCGGTTCGCCCGCGTCATCCTCCGCACGCTTTATCAGAAATGAAAAGTCGTTTATCAGGATTCGTTACCGCCCGAAGCGCATAACCTTTACCTTTGTAAAGCAAACACAACCCGGAACGACCATGAAAACCAAACCCTCCGCAATCAAAAGCCTGCTGGCGGCCGCCTTGGCGGCATCGTGCCTCGCCAGCTACGCCGCAGCCCCCCAGAAACGGGAAATGAAATTCGAGAAGCTCCGAAAGGAATTCGCCGATCCCCCGCGGGCATTCCGCCCGGCGCCCCTGTGGGTCTGGAACACACAGGTCACCCGCGCCGACATCGACCGGATGCTGGGCGACTTCAAGGCGCAGGGCTTCGGCGGCGCCTTCGTCCACCCGCGGCCGGGGCTGGTCACCGAATACCTCTCCGACGAGTGGTTCGACCTTTATAAATACAGTGTGGAAAAGGGGAAAGAACTGGGGCTCGACATCTGGATCTACGACGAAAACTCCTACCCGAGCGGCTTCGCAGGCGGACATGTTCCCGCGCAGATGCCCGAATCCTACGACCAGGGACAGGGGCTCGCGCTCACCAAAACCGCACTGCCCCCGGCCGATGCGGGAAAATACTTCCTCTGCCTGAAAAAGGAGGGCGGCACGTTCCGCGACATCACCGCCGACACGGGCCGCTACAAAGACGTCCCGGGCGAATACTACCTTTACGAAAAGACCTATTACGGCCGTTCGGGCTGGCACGGGGGTTACTCGTACGTCGACCTGCTGGTCGAGGGCGTCACCGAAAAATTCCTCGACATCACCATGGAAGGTTACGAAAAGACCTTCGGCAAGGAGCTGGGCCCGGTCATCAAGGGGCTTTTCTCCGACGAACCGTGCATTCCCAGTTCGGGCGGCGTGCGCTGGACGCCCGACCTGTTCGAAGTGTTCCGCAAACAGTGGGGCTACGACCTGGCAACTTCGCTGCCCCTGCTCTCCGAGCAGACGGGCGACTGGAAACGGGTGCACCACAACTACCTCGAAACGCTGACGCAAATGTTCGTAGACCGCTGGGCGAAGCCCATGTCGGCCTACTGCGACCGCAAGGGCATGCTCTGGACGGGGCACTACTGGGAACACGACTGGCCGAGCATGTACCAGGGCGGCGACAATATGGCCATGTACGCGTGGCACCAGATGCCCGCCATCGACATGCTCTTCAACCAGTACAACGACGACAGCCCGCAGGCGCAGTTCGGCAACGTCCGCGCCGTGAAGGAGCTGCGCAGCGCCGCCAACCAGACGGGGAGCGTACGCACGCTGAGCGAAACCTACGGCGGCGGGGGCTGGGACGAGACGTTCCGCGATTTCAAGCGGCTGGGCGACTGGGAATATGCGCTGGGCGTGAATTTCATGAACCAGCACCTCTCGCACATGACCATCGTAGGCGCCCGCAAATATGACTATCCGCCGGTCTTCACCCGCCTCTCGCCGTGGTGGGAGGACTACAAGGTGCTGAACGACTACTTCGCACGCCTGTCACTCGTGCTCAGCCAGGGCGAACAGATGAACGACATCCTCGTCCTGGAACCGACCACGACGATCTGGCTCTACTACTCCTATGTCATGAACGACCCCCGCTGCATGGAGATCGGCAGCGCATTCCAGCGTTTCGTCACCACGCTCGAAAAGGCGCAGGCGGAATACGACCTGGGCTCGGAGAACATCATCAAGGATCGCGGCTCGGTCAGGGGCGGTAAATTCGTCGTCGGAAAACGCGCCTATGCGAAGGTCGTGATCCCGCCCATGACCGAGAACCTCAACGCCGGGACTTTCAGCCTCATCCGCCAATTCGTCGAGGCGGGCGGGCAACTGGTGCTCTTTGCCCAACCGACGCTCGTCGACGGGCGGCCCAGCCCCGAACTGGCGGATTTCCTCGACCGCAACGCCTCCCGGATACGCCGTTACACGGCACTGGACGGTAAGGCGATCGCCGAATCGTTCGCAGACGACAGGATCCGTTTTTGCAACGTCAGGGGCAACGACCTCTACCACCAGCGGCGCAGCTACGAGGACGGGGAGCTCCTGTTCCTGGTCAACTCCTCGCTAAGCGACACCGCCACGGGCAGCGTCGCCCTCCCGGCCGGGGAGCTGGTCGAGCTGGACGCCGTCACGGGCGACATGCGTCCCTATCCGCACACCGCCGACGGGAAGAGCGTCGGGGCGGACTTCAGCCTGCCGCCCGCTGGGAGTCTCCTGCTCTTCGCCCCAGCTTCGGGCCGGAGCGCCCTTGCACGCACCTCCCGGGCGGCATCCGGCACCGAGCGTCCCACGGCAGGGAGCGTCAAGCTGGAGCCCGCCGGCCCGCTGGAGGTCACCCGCCTGAAGGACAACGTCCTCAACCTCGATTTCTGCGACCTGACGGTCGACGGGCGCACCGAGCGCAACCTCTACACGTTCGAGGCGTGCAACAAACTCTTCAACCATTGCTACGGGACAGGCAACCCGTGGGACTCGGCCATCCAGTACAGGCAAACTATCGTCGAACGCGACACGCTGACCACGGGCGACATCCGCGTAAGCTACCACTTCGTCGTGGCCGGGGACTTCGACACGCGCGGCATGAAGCTGGTCGCCGAACAACCCGGCATCTGGAACGTGAAATTCAACGGCACGCCCGTCGAAGCCGCGGCGCCCGACACGCTGCTCGACAGCCGCTTCGGGATCTACCCCGTAGGCAATCTGGTGCGGCGGGGGACGAACACCGTCGAACTGAGCGTCTCGCCCATGAGCATCTATGCCGAAATAGCCCCCGTCTACCTTTTCGGCGACTTCGCGCTCGAATCGGCCGGGGCGGGATGGATCGTCCGCGAACCCGCCGGGAAACCGGCCTTGGGAAGCTGGAAACGGCAGGGGCTCCCCTTCTATTCGTGGGACATGGCCTACGGCCGGGACTACGACATCGACGACCCCGCGGCCGGCTACACGCTCCGGCTGAGAGCCTGGGAAGGGACGCTCGCACGGGTCTGCGTGAACGGCCGCAAAGCGGGCATCATCGCCTGGCAGCCCTATGCGTTCGACCTCACGCCCTACCTGCGCAAGGGACGCAACCGCGTCGAAGTGCATGTGGTGGGCAGCCTGAAAAACCTCTTCGGCCCCCATTACAGCGCCGACAAGGGCATCGCAGGCCCGTGGCACTGGAACAATGTGCCCAAACAGCTGCCCGGCAGCGACTATGACCAGCGGGACTACGGCCTGCTGGAAGATTTCGAAATCGTCATGACAAAATAACGGATCACAAACCATGAAAATAGGATTGATCGCAGTAGGGCTGAACACCTACTGGAACCAGTTCGGCGGACTGCGCGAAAGGCTCGACGGCTACCGCAACGCCATAAAGGAAAAAATGGAAGCCTACGGCGGGCAGATCGTCGCCGACGCAGGCATGGTCGACGACGTGGACAAGGCTCACGCAGCCGCGGCCCTTTTCAGGCGCGACGAAGCCGAAGTGCTGTTCATCTTCATCTCGACCTACGCCCTTTCGTCCACGCTCATCCCCTTCCTCGGCGAGGGCATCCCGGTCGTGCTGCTCAACCTGCAACCCGCCCCGGCCATCGACTACGCCCGCCTCAACGGCATGTCCGACCGCGGGGAGATGACGGGCGAGTGGCTTGCCAACTGCCAGGCCTGTTCGCTGCCCGAATTCTGTTCGGTATTCAACCGCGCCGGCACCAAATACGACGTGGTGACGGGCTACCTCGACGACGCGCAGGCCTGGACCGAGATCTACGGGTGGATTGACGCGGCGAAGGTCGCCTGCGGCATGCGCCGCAACCGCATGGGACTGCTGGGCAACTACTACGGCGGCATGGTCGACGTCTACTCCGACCTCAGGCTGCAGAGCACCGTCTTCGGCACCCATGCCGAAATCCTGGAGATGTGCGAACTGCACGAATTGCGCCGCTCGGTGACGCAGCGCGAGGCCGACGCGAGGGTCGCCGCGTTCGGCGAGGCGTTCGTCATCGACGAGGGCTGCACGCGGGAGGAACTCGAGCGCGCCGCACGCACTTCCGTAGCGCTGGACAAGCTCGCCGAAGCGCACCGGCTGGGTTCCCTAGCCTACTACTACGCGGGGGCGGCGGGCAACGCCTACGAGGACATCGTCACTTCGGTCATCGCCGGCAACACCCTGCTGACGGGGCGCGGCATCCCCGTCGCGGGCGAATACGAGGTGAAGAACGTGCAGGCCATGAAAATCATGTCGCTGCTGGGTGCCGGGGGCTGTTTCTCGGAATTCTACGGCATGGACTTCACCGACGACGTCATCCTGCTGGGGCACGACGGCCCGGCGCACTTCCTGCTCGGCGAAGAGAAAGCCCGCCTGGTGCCGCTTCCCGTTTACCACGGCAAACCCGGCAAGGGGCTGTCGATCCAGATGTCCGTGAAACACGGCCCGGTGACGCTCCTGTCGGTGGTCGAAGGACGCGACGGGATTTCGTTCCTGCTGGCCGAAGGCGAATCGGTGCCGGGCCCCGTGCTGAACATCGGCAACATCAACAGCCGTTACAGGTTCCCGCTTCCCGCGCGGGAATTCATCGACCGCTGGAGCAAGGCGGGGCCTTCGCACCACTGCGCCATCGGTGTGGGACATGTCGCCGGAGCGATCCGCAAATACGCCGCGCTGCTCGGAATCCCGGTGACGGTCGTCTGCTGAGGGGGTTACCGCCCGGGCTGCCTCCGCTCGCGGCGGTACTGCTGGGGCGGGACGCCCTCCCTTTTGCGGAAGAATGTGGAAAAGTGGCTCGGGGTCTCGAACCGGAGCCTGTATGCGATCTCCGCGACGGTGAGCTCCGTCGTATCGAGCAGCTCTTTGGCACGCAGGAACCGGATCTGCGAGAGATATTGCGCAGGCGAGGCTCCGGCATACTGCCGGAACATCTTGCGGAACCACGAATAGCTGACCGACAGGCGTTCGGCGATCCCCTGCGGCGTGAGGCCGCCCTCGACCTCGCGTTTGATGAGGGCGCGCGCCTCGTCGATCTTGCGGATGGCCATCGAGTCGTTGAACAGAAGGTTCCGGTGCTTGTAGTAGACCGAACCCAGCAGGAACTGCACGATCCCGGCCGCGACCTGCTGGTAACCGGCCTGTTCCCGGAGCGCATAGCCGACGACCTCCTCGTACATGCCGATGATCGTCTGGCTGAATCCCAGCCCGAAAAGCGGGTTGCGCGGCGAAAAGAACCCGTTGGCGACCTGCGCATCGACGCTGCCACCCCGGAATCCCACCCAATGTTCGAACCACCCGGTAGCCCTGTCGGGCTCGTAGGTATGCCACTCCCCCGGGAAGAGCAGGATCATCGTCCCGGCCCTGATCCGCTGGCGGCGGCACGAACGGGACTCGAAATAGCCCTCCCCGCGCGATATGTAGACCAACTGGTACTCCTTCAGGACGCGCCCCTTGCCGGGGTCGAAAATATGGGATTCGGGATGCTGCGCCTGCGGGTAGGAACTGTGCGCCGCGACCGCCTGGTACCCGGCCGTCGTGACGACCAGCCCCCACGCCTCGTCGTTGCGGCTGATGTTGAGATACTTTATGTTGCAGCCCGGTAGCGGTTCCATGCCTGAAAATATCGGATTCGACCCAAATTTACGAAAAAGTCCGCAGGACGCCAAACCCGGCGAAGGAAGATGCAGGCGGGAAAACGAAAAGGGAGCCCGGATTCGATTCCAGCGCTCCCTTTTCCGGGTGATTCCGGCGCGGTTCGAACGCGCGACCCGCAGCTTAGAAGGCTGCTGCTCTATCCAACTGAGCTACGGAACCATCGGCAAAACCGCACCCTGCGGTGACGATTTGCGCCGCAAAGATAGGAATTTTTTTCACAACAGCCCCCGGCTGAACGAAAAATATCACTTCCCGCAGGGGTGCAACGGCCTGCAACCCCGCGGGAACCCGGTTAGGGGCACGACCCTGCCCCGCCACAAGCCCGCCCTTTTTCCGGCAGTTCCCGCCGCGGCCCGCCATGCACCGTATCCGGCAGAAAAACAGCCTGTCGCACCGATTTTTCGGCGAATTATTTTGCCGGGCGGAATATTTTGTCTACATTTGCAGGCTTAAAAGCCCAAAGTGGGTGAGCGTTTTTTAATTAATTACAACAAAATTTTATAGCAAATGGCTGTTAAAATTCGTCTGGCACGCCACGGTAAGAAAGGTTTTGCTTTCTACCACATCGTTGCCGCAGATAGCAGAGCGCCACGTGATGGTAAATTCATCGAAAAGTTGGGAACCTACAACCCCAACACGAATCCTGCTACGATCGATCTCGACTTCGAGAAAGCATTGGGTTGGTTACAGAAAGGCGCACAACCTACGGATACTTGTCGGGCCATCCTCTCGTACAAGGGCGTATTATACAAGAAGCACCTGTTAGGCGGTGTCGCCAAGGGCGCATTCTCGGAGACCGAAGCCGAAGCCCGCTTCAACAAATGGCTGAGCGAGAAGGCCGGCAAGATCGAGGCCAAGAGCAACAAGCTCGCCACGGATGCCAAGTCGGCCGAGAAAGCACGCCTGGCTGCCGAAGCCAAGATCAAGGAGGAGCGCGCAAAGGCCATCGCCGAGAAGCAGGCCGCTGCCGCAGCTGCTGCCAAAGAGGCCGAGGAGGCTGCCGCCGCCGAAGCTGCCGAGGCTCCCGCAGAGGGCGCAGCAGAGGCTCCTGCCGCAGAATAACACCAGGAAAGCTTCTTTCCGGAATCCCGGTAAATTTCCCGCAACGGGAGGTTTACCGGTTTTTTTCATTACTTTTGCAGATAGTTCCCACGCGGGCGCATCCCGTGCGGGAATCGTCCGGCAAGGCACAGCGAGGCGCTGCACGGCACGACAAGGCGGCAGCACAGCGGGGCCGGGTGTAACGGAACGGCCGGGATACCCGCTTCCCCCGTTCCGCACCGCGATACGGACATAAGAGAAAAAAAACGAACCGATATGAGCGTTACTATTCCCGCAGGCAGGATCAACAGGCTTTTCGGCACCGACGGCGGTGTGATGCTGTCGCTCTATGCCGATTTCCCGGAGGAATTCGATACCGGCACCCCGCTGCTGGTCACGATCGACGCCCTCGAGGTGCCGCTCTACTGCGAGCGCTTCGAACGCCGCGGCACCTCGGGCGCCGTGGCCTCATTCGCCGATTTCGACACCGAGCGCCGGGCTCAGGAGCTCGTCGGGCTTGAATTCCGTATCGAATGCGAAGAGGAGGACGACGACGAATTCTATCTGGAAGACCTGATCGGCTTCGCCGTGACCTGCACCGAAGCGGGCGCGGACGGCGCAAAGGGAGCGGCCGCCTTCACGGGTTCGGTCACGGACTACTACGACAGCGACGCCAACCCGCTTTTCGAATTGGAGATCGGCGGCCGCACGGTACTCGTCCCCGCCGCCGAGGAGTTCATCGCCCATATCGACTTCGAGGGGCGCACGATGAAACTGGTGCTGCCCGAAGGGCTGCTCGACCTGTAACACCCATGAAACCGCTACGCCCGACAAACACCCGCCGTATGCCCCGCTTCCTGCACCGCTGGCGCATAGCATTGGGACACATGGCATGGTGGAGATTCGCCGTCCTGCTGCTCGTCATGACCTTCGCCGCAAAACTGCTCGCGCTGCTGCTGTTCGGGCTCACCGCGGGCATCGACGACGCCGATATGGATTCCGACCGCGCCGAACGCATCGGTTGGTTCGTCGCCGTAATCCTTGCGCCGCTGTTCGAAACGCTGATAGCCCAGGCGTTGGTCATCCGGCTCGTACGTTGGGTTGCCCCGGCATCATTCCTCCTGCCGATCGCCGTTTCGGGCATCCTGTTCGGCTGCGGACACGCCGCGAGCCCGATCTATGCAGTCTGCATGCTCTTCGTCGGGCTGGTCTGGGCTTTCGCCTACTTGAGCCGCTTCGAACGGCGCGGTTTTGCACAGGCGTTCTGGCTGGTGGTCGCGGTGCATGCTTTGAATAACTTAATCGCTTTTATCCCATAATATGGCACGTGTCGTAATCGGACTTTCGGGCGGCGTGGATTCATCGGTCGCCGCCTACCTGCTCAAACAGCAGGGGCATGACGTCGTGGGGTTGTTCATGATCAACTGGCACGACACGACGGGAACGCTCGAGGGCGACTGCCCGTGGCACGACGACCGCGTCTTCGCCGAGCTGGTCGCAAAAAAACTGGACATCCCGTTGCACGTCGTCGACCTCTCGGCGGACTACCGCACCCGCGTGGTCGATTACATGTTCTCGGAATACGAAAAGGGACGCACGCCCAACCCCGACGTGCTGTGCAACCGCGAAATCAAATTCGACGTCTTCCTGCGCGAAGCGCTCCGGCTGGGCGCCGATTTCGTCGCCACGGGGCACTACTGCCGCAAGGCCGAGGAGACGCTGCCCGACGGGCGGACAATCTATAAACTCCTCGCGGGCGCCGACCCCAACAAGGATCAGAGCTACTTCCTCTGCCAGCTCTCGCAGGAGCAGCTGCGCTACGCCCTGTTCCCCGTCGGCGACCTGCTCAAACCCGAGGTGCGGCGCATCGCCGCCGAACAAGGATTGGCCACGGCCAAACGCAAGGATTCGCAGGGCATCTGCTTCGTGGGCAAGGTCGACCTTCCGGCCTTCCTGCAACAGAAGCTGGCCTCGAAAAGGGGTAACGTCCACGAGATACTCCCCACGTGGCCGAAATACGGCCCCAAGGCCCGAATCCCGGCGGGCACACCCGATGCCGGACAGGCAATCCCCGCCCCGGCATCCCCGGCCGCCGGGCATTCCGCCCCCATGTCCTCTGCAAATACGCCCGACGCAAACACGCCCGCCGGCATCGGACAGACCGTCACGTCCCCGGCGTCCGAGCCGATCTCCGCCGCCGGACGCCCGGACGGGGATCCCTACTCCCCGGGCGGACAGCACGCGGCCGACGTACCCCCCACGACCGAACAGCTTGCGGCACTGGCCGCCCCGTGGCGCTACACCGTCCGCGACGGCAAGAAAATCGGCGAGCACAGCGGGGCGCACTTCTACACCATCGGCCAGCGCAAGGGGCTCGGCATCGGCGGGCGCAAGGAATCGTTGTTCATCCTCGCCACCGACACCGTGCAGAACGTCATCTATGTCGGCGAGGGCGACAGCCACCCCGGCCTGTGGCGACAGGCACTGCATATCGCCCCCCGCGAGATACACTGGGTCAACCCCGCGCGCACGATGCCGGCAGGCCAAAGCGCCCGCTTCAGCGTCCGCATCCGCTACCGCCAGCCTTTGCAGGAGGCCACGCTCTTCGTCCGCGACCAGGGAGCCTACATCCTTTTCGACACCCCCCAGCGGGGCATCACACCGGGGCAGTTCGCCGCATGGTACGACGGCGACGAGCTGGTCGGTTCGGGGGTGATCTCGGAATAATCCCGCTCCAGCCCGGATTTTCACCTGAAACGCCAATAATCCGTATTTCAGGAAAAGTCGGGTTGCTTTCAGCAACGCATGCGATCTGTACCTTTTGGTGGCAAAAACTTTTTTTGCGAATTCCGCCATGTACTTTTTTCCGCAAAAAGTACCAAAAACTCTCCGACGGATGCCTCGCCTGCTTCCGGCGCCCTAACGCTGGAAACGGGCGCCTAACCGCGGGTTTGCAAGCAAACCTGCCCCGTTTCTCGCGCTTTTAGTCCGCCGTCCGCCGACGGCTCCGCCATCGAGTCGGAATCCCTGCTGTCGCGTCTCCCCGCTTTTAGCCGTACCGCGAAAATTCCGGACAGGCGTATTTTCCGCATTCCGTTTGCAGCGGAGAAAGAGCGGCCGCGGCTCCGCGCGCCCGGAACGGGTGTGCGAAAAGCGCAGTTTTTCGTGCCCGTTCAGCGAGGAGCCGTGGCTGCTCCCGTGAAAACGGTTTGCGGATGGTTTTGGGTACCTTTTGCCACCAAAAGGTACCAATATGTCTTTTCCGCAAAAGGAAGCAGGAAGCACAGCACTCTGTTATAGCTGAGCAACACTCATGTATAACAGACCAACACAAGTGGCACGTTTTTTAGTTTTGTATCGAAAAACGCCGCTGCATGAAAACGCCTGTCGATATATATGTGATTGAAGCCGTCCGCCGGGAGCGCATGGCCCAGCATGTGTCGCAGGCCATGCTGGCTTTCGGCATCGGCGTATCGAAAAGTTTTATCGGCATGGCGGAAAGCCCGAAGTACGAGATCAAATACAACCTCAACCATATCAACGAGATCGCCCGGTTCCTGGGCTGCTCGCCGCGCAAGTTCCTGCCCGAGGAGCCGTTATAACCCCGGCCTATGTCGCAGCGCCGCATCATAACCGCCCTGCTGCTCTTCCTGGCAGGCATCCCCGCCCATGCACAACCGCGCACGGGCATCGTCTACTGGGATCTCGACCACCTCTACGACACTGTCCCCGCCCTGTTCTACAATGACACCGACTACACGCCCTCGGGACGCCTGGCGTGGGACACGGAGCGCTACCGCCGCAAGATACGCCATACGGCGGACGTCATCGACTCGATGCGCATACCGCTCGTGGCGCTGTGGGGCGTCGAGAACGAAGCCGTCGTCCGCGACATCGCAGCCGCCTGCAAGGGCGATTACAGCTACCTGCACCGCACGCTCAACTCCCTCGACGGCATGGATTTCGCACTGCTCTATTACGGCGACCTCTTCGAGCCCCACTACGACGAGCCGGGGCGCCGCTACCTCTACATCGAGGGCCTCCTCTACCGCCGCGGCAAACCCATGCGACGGGGATCCGGACGCGTCGTCCGTCCCACGCGCACCGACACCATAGGGCTCGTGCTGTGCAGCGACACCCGCATGGCCGAATGGGTCGTCCGCGACCTGCGCGAAGAGCGCCCCGGGGTGAAGCTGCTCGTCGCGGGACGCACCTCGTCGCTCGCCCCCGGAGCCTTCGGGCTGCGCGACGCACTGGAGCGCCCGGCACGGCTCGGGCGGGGCAACGTCCGCCGCCGGGGCGGCTGGCAGATGCGCGACCGCATTCTGGCCGACACGGCGCTCCGCACCTCGGCGGGCGATGTCTATGCGCGCCGTTATCTGATTGACCCCAAGACGGGTACCCCGCTTCCGACCTACGAAAAAAGGCGGTACAGGGGCGGCTACGGCTACGCCCTGCCGGTATTCGTTTACTTGGAGTAGATTTTTTTGGAATTCCGGAAAAGTTTTTATATATTCGCATTCCCAACGGCGAATATGAATTCTTTGACGAGGCGGTAACAGGAATGTCACCGCAATTTTCGTCTGTGAAAAGCGGCAAGTTGACAAAAAATTTATAAATTTATATACCAATTAAATTAACCAAGAAAAATTATGGCAGACGTTAAACGAGTCTACACCTTCGGCAACAAGGAAGCCGAAGGCAACGGCAAAATGCGTGAGCTGCTCGGCGGCAAGGGTGCGAACCTCGCGGAGATGAACCTCATCGGCATCCCCGTCCCCCCGGGCTTCACGATCACCACGGAAGTATGTTCCGAATATTACGCCCACGGCAAGGACGCCGTGATCCAGATGCTCCGTCCCGAAGTGGAGAAGGCGATGAAAAATATCGAGAAGCTCACCGGGATGAAATTCGGCGACAAGGAGATGCCGCTGCTGGTGTCGGTACGCTCGGGAGCCCGCGCTTCGATGCCCGGCATGATGGACACGATCCTCAACCTGGGTATGAACGACCAGGCCGTGGAAGCCGTCGCCAAGCGTACGGGCAACCCCCGTTTCGCATGGGACTCGTACCGCCGTTTCGTACAGATGTACGGCGACGTGGTGCTGGGCATGAAACCCGAATCGAAAGAAGACCACGATCCGTTCGAGGTAATCATCGAGGAGCAGAAACACAAACGCGGCGTGAAGAACGACACCGACCTGACGACCGACGACCTGAAGGAGCTGGTCAGGAACTTCAAGGCTGCCGTCAAGAAGCAGACCGGCGAGGACTTCCCGGCATGTCCCTGGGATCAGCTCTGGGGCGCCGTCTGCGCCGTATTCGGTTCGTGGATGAACGACCGCGCCATCCTCTACCGCAAGCTCAACAACATCCCCGCCGAGTGGGGAACGGCCGTGACCGTACAGGCCATGGTATTCGGCAACATGGGCAGCAACTCGGCGACGGGCGTAGCCTTCTCGCGCGACGCCGCGACGGGTGAAAACCTCTTCAACGGCGAATACCTCATCAATGCCCAGGGCGAGGACGTCGTGGCCGGCATCCGCACCCCGCAGCAGATCACCCTCGAAGGGTCGAAGCGCTGGGCGGCCGCACAGAACATCTCCGAGGAAGACCGCCGCACGAAATACCCCTCGCTCGAAGAGGTCATGCCGGTGGTTTACAAGGAACTCGATGAGATCCAGCACCACCTGGAGCAGTATTTCAAGGACATGCAGGACATCGAGTTCACGATCCAGGACGGCAAGTTGTGGATGCTCCAGTGCCGCAACGGCAAACGCACCGGTGCGGCCATGGTCAAGATCGCGATGGACATGCTCCGCGAAGGGCTGATCGACGAACGCACGGCCGTGCTTCGCTGCGAGCCCGCGAAGCTCGACGAGCTGCTCCACCCCGTATTCGACAAGAAGGCCATCACCAATGCACAGGTCATCACCAAGGGCCTTCCCGCATCGCCGGGCGCCGCGACGGGCCCCGTGGTATTCTTCGCCGAAGATGCCGAGAAAACCCTCGCCCAAACCGGTCAGAAAGCGATCCTCGTGCGCATCGAAACTTCGCCCGAAGACCTCAAAGGCATGCTCGACGCCGCCGGCATCCTCACCGCCCGCGGCGGTATGACCTCGCATGCGGCCGTCGTTGCCCGCGGCATGGGCAAATGCTGCGTATCGGGCGCCGGGGAGCTGGAAATCGACTATAAAACCCGCACGATCAAAGTCAACGGCTTCACCGTCAAGGAGGGCGACTGGATCTCGCTCAACGGTTCGACGGGCGAAGTTTACCTGGGACAGGTAGCCACGATGGCCGCCGACCTGAGCGGCGACTTCGGCCAGCTGATGGATCTGGCAGGCAAATACGCCGTGCTGAAAGTCCGCGCCAATGCCGACACGCCGAAGGATGCCGCACAGGCATTCGGGTTCGGCGCCGAGGGCATCGGCCTCTGCCGCACGGAGCACATGTTCTTCGAGGGCGACCGCATCAAGGCTTTCCGCGAAATGATCCTCGCCGACGACGAGGCCGGACGCCGCGTGGCACTGGCCAAGTTGCTGCCCATCCAGCGCAGCGACTTCGAAGGCCTGTTCAAGGCCATGAACGGTTTCCCCGTGACCGTCCGCCTGCTCGACCCGCCCCTGCACGAGTTCGTGCCGCACGACGAGAAAGGCCAGAAGGAGATGGCCAGGGAGATGAACGTACCCCTCCAGAAGATCGTCGCCAAGGTCGAGTCGCTGGCCGAGTTCAACCCCATGCTGGGACACCGCGGCTGCCGTCTGGGCAACACCTACCCCGAGATCACTGAGATGCAGGCGCGCGCCATCATCGAGGCTGCCATGAACGTCCGTGCACAGGGCACCCCCGTACACGTCGAAATCATGGTTCCGCTCGTGGGCAACCACAAGGAGCTGCGCTACCAGAAGGGCATCATCGACTCGACGGCCGAACAGGTGTTCTCGGAACGCAACGACAAGATCGACTACATGGTCGGCACGATGATCGAGGTTCCCCGCGCAGCCGTGACCGCCAACCAGATCGCCGAAGTCGCCGAGTTCTTCTCGTTCGGCACCAACGACCTGACGCAGATGACGCTGGGCTTCTCGCGCGACGACATCGGCAAGTTCCTGCCGATCTACCTCGACAAGGGCATCCTGAAGAACGACCCGTTCCAGATCCTCGACCAGAACGGCGTAGGACAGCTGATCCGCGAGGCCGTATTCAAGGGCCGCGGCAAGCGCCCGATGCTCAAGTGCGGTATCTGCGGCGAGCATGGCGGCGAACCTACGTCGGTCGAATTCTGCCACTATGCGGGCCTGAACTACGTGAGCTGCTCGCCGTTCCGCGTGCCCATCGCACGCTTGGCGGCCGCACACGCAGCCCTCAAGGAGAAATAAGCCTTCACCCGGCAACCGCCGGAACACCCATACCAGCGAAAGCCTGCGGCGTGCATGCCGCGGGCTTTCGTTTTTAGCGACAAAAAAGTCCGGTTCGTTGAAAAATTTTTGCCGTGGCGGATAAGTTTTGTATATTTGTTCTGGCAAACAGTATTATTCGCAACTTTTGTTAAATTAAAGCAACAGACATGAAAAAGATTTTTCTTACGGTGATCGTCGTGCTTTTAGCAGTAACGACGGTTTCGGCACAGTACAAGGGCGACTGGGGAGTTGGCCCCAAAATCGGGGTATACACGAATGCGGGTGCCGACGGAGCCATCTTCGGTATCGGTGCGGCCGGACAGTACAGCATCACCGACAACTGGCGCGTAGCCCCGAGCATCCTCGCCCTGTGCAAGACGGGTTGCTCGGTGGATATCAGCGCCGACGTACAGTACCTGTTCAACATCGCCCCCGACTGGCATATCTACCCGCAGGCAGGTATCAGCGCCAACGACATCTACGACTGGTCGTGTGGTATCAACCTCGGCGGCGGCGCGGACTTCTCGATCACCCGCAACTGGGACGTTTCGGCCGGTTTCAAATGGATGATCCAGACGGCCAAGGACTATATCCCCGGCTTTGTGAAGCGCAAAAACCCGATCGTCATCAATATCGGCGCGACCTACAGGTTTTAGCCCCCTCCGAGAAGGAAACAAAAATCCCGGCACTTATTCGTTAAGTGCCGGGATTTTTCATGCCCGCCAATGCAATCCCGCCCATCCCCCAGCCGCCCGAATAGAATCCGCAGGAAGCCGGCTCCAACGATAGGAATTACAAAACCGCCATCCGCAAAATCCGGAAAACGCATATCGCGGCACGAGTGTTGTACGTCATTCGGCGACAAGACAGTGCGTCGGGAAGGCCGTCCCCGGGCCGGGAATGGGATCCTACGACTAATTGACAACCACTTGATTATTCATATAAAATTAAACTGAAAACCATGAAAAAAATTCTTCTGATCGCAACCGCGGCATTGTTTGCCTGGACGGCGTCTGCCCAGGACAGCAACTACCGCAACACCCGTGACAACAACCGCAACGCGGCCCAGGCGGGCAATTACCGCAGCACGCCGGAAAATAACCGCAGCGCCGTGGGTCCGCGCGTAAACTTCTATACCAATACGGGCGACGCATCCGTCGGAATCGGTGCCTACTACCGGTACAGTTTCGATTCCCACTGGCGTATCGAACCGTCGATCTATGTCCTGACGGAAAAGGACAGTTCGGTCGACATCAATTTCGACGCCCACTACGTATTCCGCATCGCCGACTGGTGGGGCGTCTATCCCCAGGTGGGCGTTGTCGCCAATGACATCAAGGACTGGGCATTCGGCATGAGCGTCGGCGGTGGTTTCGACTTCAACGTCGCGCGCCGCTGGAACATCTCCGCAGGTCTGAAATACGAACCCATGTTCGACAGCGGCCGCAGCAATCCGCTCGTGGTCTTCGTAGGCGCAGCATACAGGTTCTGACAGAGGCCGTTCCTGACGCAGACCGGCTTGCCTGACAAGTCCGCATTTTACGATTTCACCCCCGCCAGAACAATCTCTGGCAGGGGTGCGTTTTATCTTGGGAGCTTGTCAGGCAGCCCCTTTCCTGTTTCGCCATGCGGCAAAACCGCCGGCTCCCCGCGGCCGCGCCGTTACGGAGCCGGCCGGCCGGGCGAACGTCCCGTTTGCCTTTGCATGGCCGGAACAACTTTTCCGCCGGACGGAACCTGTTGCGCAGCCTGCGGATCGCCCCTGCGGGCGCATAGCCCCGGCATACGGGTCATTTGGTCTTATACGCGCAGCGGTATTTGCCCTTTGCCAGGTTCATCAGCTTTCCTTTCAGCAGGTTGCGGCGCAGGGGCGAAATCCGGTCGGTGAAGACGATGCCCTCGATGTGGTCGTATTCGTGCTGGATGACCCAGGCCTTCAGCCCGTGGAACTCCTCGTCGTGCTCGACGAAATCCTCGTCCATATAACGCATCCTGATCGCCAGCGAGCGGGGCACGTCGGCATGGATGCCGGGGAACGAGAGGCATCCCTCGTTGTAGGTCTTCTTTTCCTCCGACAAGGCATAGATCTCGGGGTTGATAAAGGCGCGCTTGTAGTCGGCGCACTCCGGGTCGTCCTCGCCCCAGGGTGTGCAATCGACGATAAAAAGGCGGATATTCTTGCCGATCTGCGGTGCTGCCAGCCCGACGCCCTCGGCTTCGCCGAGCGTCAGGAACATGTCTTCCACGAGTTTCTTCACCTCGGGATAATCGGGCGTGATCCGCTCGCAGGGCTTGCGCAGCACGTCCGAACCATAAATTACTATCGGATAAATCATTTGTTAAACTCCATATAACTCTGTAAAATAATCGTGGCCGAGATCTTGTCCACCAGCGCCTTGTCCCGGCGCGCCATCTTGCCGATACCGCTTTCGAGCATCGTGCGGTGCGCCATCACCGAGGTGAAACGCTCGTCGTGGAAGACGACCTCCTTGTCGGGCCAGGCCTTCCGCAGGCGCACGGCCAGCGGCTCGATGAAACGCCACGTTTCCGAAGGCGTGCCGTCCATGCGCGAGGGCTTTCCCACCACGATGGTACTAACGTCCTCCGAGGCGAAATATTTTGCCAGCCACGCCTCAAGTCCCTTCGTATCGACCGTATCGAGCCCCCCGGCGATCAGACGCAGCGGATCGCTCACGGCAATCCCCGTGCGCTTCGTCCCGTAGTCTATGGCAAGTATCCGTCCCACGCACTAAAGGTTCGGGCCGGATTCGCCGCCCATATAACAGTAGTTCCTCAGCAGCCAGCCGGCCAGCATTCCGGCCGCCAGGCAAAGCAGCAGCGCCCACCAGGGGAAACGCCGTTTTTCACCCTCGACGATGCTGTCGGAATCGAAAATATTGAACCGGCCCATAATCGCCCCGCTACAGGTTCATTTTCCGGAACAGCTTGCGGTACGAGCACTCCTCTTCGACGAGCGAAGGCAGCGACTCGATCATGACGCGCTCCTGCTCCATCGTATCGCGGTGGCGCACCGTCACGGTACCATCCTCGAGCGTCTGCCCGTCGACGGTCACACAGAACGGCGTACCGATGGCATCCTGGCGGCGGTAGCGCTTGCCGACGGAATCCTTCTCGTCGTAAACGACGTTGTAATCGTATTTGAGGTCGTCGACGATCCGCTGCGCCACCTCGGGCATGCCGTCTTTCTTCACCAGCGGCAGCACGGCCACCTTCACGGGCGCCAGCGCAGCCGGCAAACGCAGCACGACGCGCGAATCGCCGCCATCGAGCTGCTCCTCGGTGTAAGCCGCCGACATCACCTGCAGGAACATGCGGTCGACACCGATCGAGGTCTCGACGACATAGGGTACGTAGCTCTCGCCTGTTTCCGGGTCGAAATACTGGATCTTCTTGCCCGAGAATTTCTGGTGGTTGCCCAGGTCGAAATCCGTACGCGAATGGATGCCCTCGACCTCCTTGAAACCGAACGGGAAGTTGTATTCGATGTCGGTAGCGGCATTGGCATAGTGCGCCAGTTTGTCGTGGTCGTGGAAACGGTAGCGGTCGTCGCCGAAGCCCAGCGCACGGTGCCAGGCCATACGGGTCTCCTTCCACTGCTGCCACCACTTCATCTCCTCGCCGGGGCGTACGAAGAACTGCATCTCCATCTGCTCGAATTCGCGCATACGGAAGATGAACTGGCGGGCCACGATCTCGTTGCGGAACGCCTTTCCGATCTGCGCGATTCCGAACGGCAGTTTCATGCGGCCGGTCTTCTGCACGTTCAGGAAATTGACGAAGATACCCTGTGCCGTCTCGGGACGCAGGTAGATCGTATTGGCACCCTCGGACGTCGAGCCCATCTGGGTCGAGAACATCAGGTTGAACTGGCGCACCTCCGTCCAGTTGCGCGTACCCGAAATCGGGCACACGATCTCGCAGTCGACGATGATCTGACGCAGTTCATTCAGGTCATTGGCGTTCTGGGCGGCCACGAAACGCTTGTGCACCTCGTCGCGCTTGGCGAGGGTTTCGGCCACACGGGGCGAAGTCTCGCGGTACTTCTCCTCGTCGAACGACTCCCCGAAGCGCTTGCGGGCCTTCTCGACCTCTTTTTCGACCTTTTCATCCTGCTTGGCCAGCCAGTCTTCGATCAGCACGTCAGCGCGGTAACGCTTCTTCGAGTCCTTGTTGTCGATCAGCGGGTCGTTGAACGCACCGACATGGCCCGAAGCCTCCCACGTGCGGGGATGCATGAAGATCGCGGCATCCAGCCCCACGATATTCTCGTGCAGCTTGACCATCGAATCCCACCAATAACGCTTGATGTTATTCTTCAGCTCCACGCCGTTCTGGCCGTAGTCGTAGACGGCGCCGAGCCCGTCGTATATCTCGCTCGAGGGGAATACGAACCCGTACTCCTTGCAGTGCGCCACTAGTTTTTTGAAAAGTTCTTCCTGCGTCATTTTATCTTGTTTTTAAATTATTTTCCGAATTACAAAAGTACAAAATAATTGGGAACTACGTCTTTCCGTAGCGAATTTATTTCTATATTTGCCACGGCGGCCTGCCATGGGCCGCCGACATAAGAGACAAAAAAAGTGCATCGGCTTTTTTCTTCCGGCAGAAAATTGGACACTTTCCCGGACGGTAAGGAACGAAGGTTGATGCTCTCGCTGTTTTTCAGCGCGGGCATATTCTACCATTCTACCGTTCGGGTCGTCCAATACCTCTGCCGTGGATGTAGGATCGAGTCCGCGCTTTTGCGTCCCGCCCCGACGAAACGACCCAAACAAATGACGGGAACGATGAAACTTCTGATTGCGCTCATTGCCATCGCTATCATAGCAATATGCGGCAATGCCGGAAGTAAGAAATAGTGCTACACCAGCCCGGTGCGCAGGAACGAGAAATCGCCTTCGCGCGCTATGATTATGTGATCCAACAGCCGGATGTCGAACAGTGCCGCAGCCTGTGCGACACGCTCGGTGAGCACCTTGTCCTGCGGACTGGGCGCCGCAGCCCCCGAAGGGTGGTTGTGGATCAGCACCAGCTGCGTGGCGAGCAGTTCCAACGCCCGTTTGACGATCAGCCGGTGGTCGACGACCGTTCCCTGCACCCCGCCCTGGCTTATGCGCTGGCGCTCGATGATGCGGTTGGAAGAGGTGAGGTAAACAGCCCAACACTCCTCATAGGCAAGCGTTTCCAGCTGCGGGCGGAACAGCGCCACCACGTCGTCGCTCGTCGCAATGACATCCGCTTCCGCAGCCCGCGACGCCGCGACGCGGCGGCCGAACTCGGCGGCAGCAAGCAGCAGGCGGGCACGCCTGAGCCCCAACCCGCCGACCATCCGCAGGCGGGCCGCATCTTCCGACGCGATACGCGCGAGCGCACCGCCGCAGGCCGCGAGCAACGCCCCGGCCGTCTGTTCGTCATCGGTCAGCACGGCCAGCAACTCCGCATCGCTGAGGGATTCGGCACCCCGTGCCGCCATCTTATCGGTTATCGTCTTCATAGGGGAAATATCGGGTGGGAAATCGGGTGTACATCGCGCGGTATGCGGAAAAGTTATCGGACACAAGACCGGGCCGCATATCGTAAGTATCCGGCCGGCCCAGGGCATCGACCGCCTAAGAGAGTTCCGGGCATCGGCGAGTAAGGTGTGCCAGGGTTGTTCCGGCATACGTGCATCGGCTCCGTGCATCGGCCGCCGGGACACCAGCTACGGGAGCCGGGCGATCGGCTTCCGGGTTCTACCAGCAGCCAGTTGCCGCAGCATCGGCCACAGGAACCCCCTCATGCGGACATGGAATCCGGAGGTTCGCAACCCGGGTCGCTCCGCCCCAATGACCCTGGCTTCGGCCGCCGGGTATAACCCAAAGTTATTGCGTCAGCCGGTCGACCCTGTCCAGCAGCGACGCGCACTGTTCGTCGGTCATATACTCCGCCACGGAAAATGCGGCATGCTGCTCGGCCTCTTTCTTCGAATCGCCCGAGCCGTGCCCCACCTCTATACCGTCGACCAGCACCGTGGAGTAAAACACGGGGTGGTTCGAGGAGTACCCCTTGTCGTTGCCCGTGCGGAATACGATCTTGAGGTGGTTCTTCTGGCACCACTCGATCAGCCGGCTTTTGAAGTCGGTCTCCGACTCGGTCAGTTCGTCGAGGTTCAGGGCCTGGAAATAGATCCGGTTGATCAGCAGCCGGTTGGTGAACTCATACCCCTGGTCGAGGTAGACGGCACCTATCATCGCCTCGAAGGCATCGCCGTAGATATGCTTCTGGCTGATGCTCGTACTGGCGTTCGAGATGACATGCCGATCCAGACCGATCTTTACGGCCAACTCGTTGAGCGACTGCCTCGACACGATCTTCGACCGCAGCTGCGTGAGGAACCCCTCGTCCCGGTCGGGATACTCGATGAAAAGGTAGTCCGAGGTAACGGCCTCTATCACGGCGTCGCCCAAGAATTCGAGCCGCTCGTTGTTGATCGGGCGCCCGTCCTCCAGAACCAAAGAAGCTGACTTGTGAATCAAAGCCAGCTTGTAAAGTTCGATGTTGTTCGGGATAAACCCGAACATATCATCGACAATCTTGTAATACGCCTTATCCCGCCCGAAATTCCTTCTAAGGGGGCGCAGTATGAAATCGAACACGGGCCCGGACGGTTTTAAGGTAATCAGATCTTACGGAAAATGACCGTGGAGTTATGTCCGCCGAAACCGAACGTATTGCTCAGGGCACACCTCACTTCGCGCTTCTGCGCCTTGTTCAGCGTGAGGTTCAGGTTCGGGTCGATCTCCGGGTCGAGGTTCTCGCAGTTGATGGTCGGGGGAACCACGCCGTGCGTGATGGCGAAGATGCAGGCCAGGGCCTCGGCAGCCCCGGCAGCACCCAGCAGGTGACCGGTCATCGACTTGGTGGAAGAGATATTGACGTTATAAACGTGGTCGCCCAACACACCGGCGACAGCCTTCAGTTCGGGGATGTCGCCCGCGGGGGTCGAGGTACCGTGGACATTCACATAATCAATATCTTCGGGTTTGATGCCGGCGTCCTTGATGGCGTCGCGCATCGACTTCATGGCACCCTTCCCTTCGGGATGAGGGGCGGTGAAGTGGTAAGCGTCGGCAGAAGCGCCGCCGCCGATGATCTCGCAGTAGATCTTGGCACCGCGGGCCTTGGCATGTTCATACTCCTCGAAGATCAGGGCTCCGGCGCCTTCGCCGATCACGAAACCGTCGCGATCCTTGTCGAACGGACGCGAAGCGTGCTGGGGATCGTCGTTGCGCGTGGAGAGCGCCTGCATGGAGTTGAACCCGCCGACACTCGGCTCGTTGACCGCAGCTTCGGAGCCTCCGGCCACCATCACGTCGGCCTTCCCGTAGCGGATAGCGTCGAACGCGGCGATCATGCCGTGGTTCGAAGATGCGCACGCAGACACCGTGCAGTAGTTGGGCCCCATGAAGCCGTACTTCATGGAGATGAAACCGGCTGCGATGTCGGAGATCATGCGGGGAATAAAGAACGGGCTAAACCGCGGGGTTCCATCCCCTGCGGCCCAGCCCAGACACTCATCGAAGAAAGATTTGATTCCTCCGATGCCCGAACTCCAGATCACCCCCACCTGTTCCTTGTCGACGTCCTCGAGGTCGAGCGCCGAATCCTCGACGGCCTGCGTGGCCGCGATCAGGGCATACTGGGTGAAAAGGTCGTACTTGCGTACTTCCTTACGGTCGAAATAGAGGTTCGAGTCGTAATTCTTTACTTCACAAGCAAACTTCGTCTTAAACTTCTCTGCATCGAAATGAGTAATCGGTGCGGCACCGCTGACTCCCTTCTCCAAATTCGAAAAATACTCTTCAATATTATTACCGAGCGGGTTGATCGTACCGATGCCCGTAACAACTACTCTTCTTTCTGTCATAAATTTAAGGCTATAAGAGGCTGTGAATGCTCTTTTTATAAATTATTTCTTGTGCTCTTCGATATACTTGATAGCGTCGCCAACGGTAGCGATCTTCTCAGCGTCCTCGTCCGGAATCTGGATATCGAAAGCCTTCTCGAACTCCATGATCAGCTCTACGGTGTCGAGCGAATCAGCACCCAGATGGTTGGTGAAGCTTGCTTCGGGTACAACCTCCGATTCCTTGACACCCAGTTTGTCGACGATGATCTCGACAACTTT
>UMFB01004313.1_pt1 | contig 90792 bp, 96 predicted proteins | sample 1964921 | NCBI WGS metagenome assembly UMFB01 (sample SAMEA4836037, study PRJEB28245) | human gut metagenome | biome: gut microbiome; material: fecal sample | place: Denmark | collected 2008
CTTATCCGAATGAGGGAAATGATAAAAATATGGAACGTGTACTGGAGCTTATGGAGAAAGAATTTTCTGGACTTTGTTTTGTAAATCTGGTGGATTTTGATATGTTCTACGGACATCGAAACGATATTGACGGATATGTCCGTGCACTCAATGAAGTGGATCGGCAGTTGGGGATGATGCAGGAAAAGATGAAAGAAGAGGATCTGCTTATCATTACAGCAGATCATGGCTGCGATCCCGGCTTCAAAGGAACCGATCACAGCAGAGAATACACTCCGTGTCTGTGTTACGGAGCGAATCTACGACAAGGCGTTGATCTTGGAATTCGAAAGAGTTTTTCTGATATTGCACAGACGATCGCACAGTATTTGAATGTTGAATTTTCAGGAGATGGAAATAGCTTCTTGGCGGATATTTTGAATTGATTTTTTTAAGTCCTTAAGTCAGCTTACCAGCTGACTTAAGGACTTAAATGTATATCCCATTTCTTCCCATTTGGTCAAAAGTTCATCCAATATCTCGCCATTGGTTTTCGAAGTATTATGAAGAAGAACAATAGCGCCCGGATGGATGCGGGAGAGAAGTTTATCAAAGGCTTCTTCTTTCGTCGGCTGATCGTTTTCGTACCAGTCTACATAGGCAAGACTCCAGAAGAAAGTATGATATCCGAGATTTTTTGCCATCTTAAGGTTTTCAAGATTATATTTTCCCTGTGGAGGGCGATAAAAATGAGAAATCTCTTTGCCTGTAATCTCCTTATATTGTGTCTCTACATCTTTCAATTCTTTTTCAAAAGCTTCCTTAGAAGATATCTGTGACATATCCGGATGATGATAAGTATGATTTCCCACAGTGTGCCCTTCTTTTACCATACGATTTACAAGCTCAGGGCTTGTGGACAGATAATTTCCCACAACGAAGAAAGTGGCGGGCGCATTGTGTTTCTTCAGGGCGTCTAAGATTTTTTCTGTATTTCCATTTTCAAATCCACAGTCAAAGGTAAGATAAATTTCTTTCTTCTTCGTATCTTTTGCATAGTATGCGTTATATTTTTTGAGTTCTTCTATGGAAGCATTTGCTGTAGGATGTTCGCCATCTGTTTGAAATCCCAATCCCCAGTTTTCTGTGGCAGACGCGACCGGAGAGATTGTTTCCTCCGTGTACATCGCAACTTTACGCCCTGCAAAAAAGCAAAGGGTAAAAAGAGCCAGAAGACCGAGAAGCCTTAATAGCAGAGGACGAAAATCAGGTTTGTTAGAGGACATGATGACTCCTGTACGGTGATTTGTATTTAGTCTATGAATGAAAAAACATCTTTATGAGATAAATAAATGAAAAGAGAAAATAAAAATCAAAAAAGTTTGAAAATTCTCTTTTCAAATCAACAAAAATGCTTTATAATAAAAACAGTAATAGTTATTAATTTTTAAGTTTGAGTTAAATAATCTAACCTGTTATTAAAAATGAAGAGTTATGATAAGACAAGAAAAATTATAAAAAGAAAATCAAAAAGGAGGAAACTTATATGTTAAAAGGAAAAATTGCAGTTGTAACCGGAGGAACACGTGGAATAGGATATGCGGTAGTAAGAAAATATCTCGAAAACGGAGCGAAGGTTGTATTGTTTGGCTCCAGAGAAGAGACTGTGGATAAAGCATTAAATAAATTAAAAGAGGAAAATCCGGACTGGGAAGTGAGCGGAGATCACCCGAATCTCTCAGATGCAAAAGAAGTAGAGGCAGCGATTGAAAGAGTAAAAGAAAAATTCGGAAGAATTGATATTCTGGTCAATAATGCAGGAATTTCACAGAGTACGAAGATAGAGGATTATCAGCCAGAGGAATTTGACAAAATTATGGATCTTAATGTAAAGGCATTATTCTATACCATTCAGCCGACTGTAAAAGTTATGCGGGAGCAGGGAGGCGGCTGTATTATTAATACCAGTTCCATGGTAAGTATATCTGGTCAGCCGTCAGGAGTTGGGTACCCGGCAAGTAAATTTGCGGTAAATGGGTTGACGCTTTCGCTGGCAAGAGAGCTTGGACCAAGTAATATCCGTGTAAATGCAGTGGCACCGGGAATTACAAGAACTGATATGGTGGCTGCATTGCCGGAAAAAATGATCCAGCCTCTGATTGCAAATATTCCGCTTCGCAGAGTCGGAGAACCGGAAGATGTGGCAAACGGATTTTTATTCCTTGCCAGTGATCTTGCAAGCTATGTAACCGGTGAAATATTATCAGTAGACGGAGCGATGAGAGCATAAAATACGGGCATAAAAAATAATAACCGGGGACGAAAAAACGTCCCCGGTTTACGTTTGTGCCAGTCTTTACTTCGCGTTTTCGGCGTAGGTTGTTATTACGAGGTCTTCGTAAGGCGCTTCTTTTGTTAATTCTCCGGCACTCTTTAAAATATCTTGCAAGAGCTGGAAACTCTCTTCTTCAAAAACAAGATTATCCTTCCATGTATCCTGTTCATAGTAACGAGTGACGATCGTAGTGATTGTGTCAAGATCTGTTTCTTTGAATTGAGGCTCAATCATTTTTGCGATTTCTTCAGGCGTGTGGTTCTGGACATAATTCATTCCTTTTTGCAGTGCGTTCGTAAAGCCTTGAATGATTTCCGGGTTTTTGTCGATATAACTTTGCTTTGCGGAAAATGCGGTATATGGCACATAACCGCTGTCGGTGCCGAGAGAGGCAACGACATATCCTTTGCCCTCTTTTTCCAGATTAGTAGCGCCGGGTTCAAACTCAACTGAGTTATATAAAATACTACACCTCTAAATCAAAAATTTAAACCCGCTTATCTTATGGGTATTTTCGTCAAAACGGATTTCTTTAATCGTTCTGCGCCAGAAAGCGCGCTTGTGTGTATCGTCTAATTTCTGATAGATATCCTTCCAGTTCCCAGAGAATTCTTCGCGGATATGTGCGTAGTCATCGACAGATACGATCTTATTTCTTTCTTGTTCAGTCTTTAATTTCTTTTCCAATACATCATATTCTGTATCATAAGCATCTTCCGAGATCCGACCTTTTCTGAACATTAGATTTAACCGATCCATTTCCGCTCGGATAGATGCTGTGGCATCTTTCTTTTTCGCATGTTTACCTTTTGTGGTCTGTATTTTATATAACTGGTTTTGAAGTTCTGGGTAGACATGTTCCAGCATATAGTTTTCAACCACAGACTCAGTTATGCAGACATATTTTCCTTTGTGATCAATCTTGCTGAATTTGATAGGGCATTTATAACGCTTATAGAGACTTATGGATCCATCTTTTAGCTTTTGCTTTTTTACATAACCTGTTAGATGCGCTCCGCAGGCCGGACAGATTAGCAGTTGGCTAAATAGATAGACTTGATATGTAGTTGGATGTATTTTAGTAGCGCTGATGTCATTTATAGTCTCAAACTGTTTTAAACTAATATAAGGTTCACAGTAGTCAAGGTTATCTTGATATTTTCCAGCATAAGTTTCGTTCTTAAGAATCCGGTTAGCTTGGTAAACCGTTGGGGCTGCATCTCCGTATTTTTCCGTTATATATAAGATTGTTTGACGTTTAGAAAAAGTCAAAAAGTAATATCGGAAGAGGTCATTAACAATATGCTCTGTTGCAGGATCCTTAACAAGTTTCTTATTGACTGTAATATAACCATAAGGAGCAGCACCTGTCAAATGTTCACCATTTCGTTTTTTATGTTCAAACACAACTTTAATACGTTCGCTGGTTCGGTCAGATTCGTTTTGAGCTACTGCGAGCATAATATTAATTTTAAGCTGACCATCAGCAGTAGATGTGTCATAATCCTCTAAGATGGTTTTCCAATTACAATGATGTTCTTCGAGGATAGCTTGTGTATTGTGATAATCGCGGACATTTCGAAACCAACGATCCAGTTTAGTCACAAGCACCAGGTCTATCGTGTCATTCTGTATATCACCAAGAAGCCTTTGGAAATCTTTCCTGTTTTGGAGCTTTTTTCGTGCGGTCAAACCTTCGTCTGCGTAATATCCAACGATTTCATATCCGTGAGACTCGGCATATTCTGTTAGTAGTTCTTTTTGTGTATCCAAAGATAAACCGGAAGTGGCTTGTATCTCTGTGGATACTCTATCATAGATTGCACATCGGATTTTTTTCATGCAGCATCACCTTCCTTTTGTATGGTATGTAAAAATGGGTATAAAAATAACAGCCAGCGAACTTTCGTTCTCTTGCAAGGCTGCTCCGAAGATGATACAATATATCTGACAAATATAGGTATCTCTTCGGAGATTTCTTACCGTCTCGGTGCGTCAACACTGGGGCGGTTATTTTTTATGTAAAACAAAAGGTGCTTCCGCAACGGGAAACACCTTCGGGTCTAAATTGAATCACAAGCTAGGCGGCGTATCTAGCATCTCAGGTACTCTTTCGAGTGTGTCGGGAGCCTTTCCGACCTTTGTGGTTCAATTTATTGTATTCCCATTATAGAGTAAAATATTCTATTTGTCAAATTTTTTGAGTCGTCCATTATCTATCCCATGTTTCAGTTTTCCATTTGTTATTGTGTGAAGAGTAGCAACATACAGATAGTTTTCTTTCATATCTAGTTTGATTCCGATTTGTACATTTTCACTAAATATCTTAACGAGTTCAAAGCTGTCTCCCGACTCATTTGGATTTACACCTATGTAATCTGGAAAAGCGATGATGGATGAGATAAATCGAAGATACGGCAGACATTCCGGATGCCGTTTCTCAATATGCTTTTCCAATCCAAAAGATTGATATATTAAATCCTGTTCAAATTGTATAGGAAGATACTTATTAAACTCTTTATTGTAAGATGCAACAGGGAAAATTTTATTGTTCAAGACTTATCTCACCTCTTTTCTTTAGTTGTTCCCCTGCCCGCTGTGGAGCAGGGGAGAGTGATTAGTGACACCGTTTACAAGGTTCATATCCCATGCTTTGTGCCTTTGATAACGTGACCTGTGTTGGATTATTCATTCCACTACAAGAAGAATTACTATGATATTTGCTTCCGGAAGCAGGAATCCAAACCATAGGTTCTTGTGGTTGTGCAGCGGCCTGCTCGGCAGCCAGCCTTTCTTGTTCTGCTTGCTCAGCAGCGATTCTTTCCTGTTCGGCTTTTTCGGCAGCCAGCTTTTCTTCCTCAGCCTTACGTGCGGCTTCCTCTTCAGCTTTCTTCTTTTCTTCAGCTTCCTTATCGATGACTGTAATATGTTTTGAATTGCTTTGAATCGTTTCATTTGCTGTCAAAAATAAAGTAGCATTTCCAGTATTTGTAAAATGTAAAATTGCTTTTCCGTCTTTGTATTCTAATTTCGCAATGCTATTTTCTGAAAGACTCAAAGATTCAATTTCTGCATCTTCAGGAGTAGTAGTTATTTTAATTTCTACAGTTTCATTGATATCAAATGTATCTTTTCCAAAATCCGCATTTATTGATTGTAAGTTACTGTCCGATCCTATCCATATAAAAACCAAAAAAGATGTTATAGTAACTAACCCGGATATAAGTAATCGCTTTTTCTTTGTTTGTACATCGGATTTTTTAACTGCAAAAAAGATAATTGCGATTATTCCTGGAATCCACATAAACGAATAAAGAGCTAAGGCAAAACAGAAAGCAAAAAAAGCTATAATCCAAAACAAGCAACCTTTGTTATTTTTATTCCCTGCTGGAGTAGTTTGTAATGTGGGTTGACTATTATGAGGGGGATTTGCTTTGGTATGGTTGTTGCCACCCAATGTTTCGGTATAGGAGATGCCGGTACCTGGTATTCCAACTGATGCAGTTCTTTTTCCTTTTGAATTTACAGTGTAATGAGCACCCCTAGTACCAACAGTAGCACTGATACTTTTCTTATTAAAATTGATTTTTACACCTGGAGCAATTTTAATACTTTTTCTAAATCTTAATCCCATAGTTTCTTCCTCTCTTTCCTCTTTTGACGCCCTACATTGAGAAATCTATCCTACCAACATTTAAGTTGGGGATGAACATAATATAATAATTATCCAGCGTGGTTCCGATACCGTATTTGTTGCGGTAACACGCCAAGCATTCTTCCAGAAATTCTTCTGTAACATCTAAATATTCAGCAATTTCGAACCGGCTCTGACATCCATGTTCGAATGCTTCGATAATACCGGACAGCCCAATCAGCTTATTGTAAGCCCACAAGCGTGCTTGACGTTCCTGTTTTCGGTTTCCGGTCAAATCCATGTCTAAGATGTTTCCGACAGAAGTGTGATGGTGACCGAGCTCTTCGGCTAAAATACAAGCTTTCTCGGTGGATGTTTCCAGCTCTTCATTCAAAGCAACGCTTCCATCACAATATAATCCCTTTATTCGTTCACTATTAAATCTACGTTCTATAATATCTATACCGTCCTTGCAGGCTTGCTCTTCAAGCTGTTCAAAAGTATTCATATAAACACCTCCCGCTCTAGTATATATGATTAGCTGTTCTTTAATATGGACAGCTATTTTCTTTTGTTCTTAACAAATTCTGCGAATTGGCGAATCTCGTCAAGTTCGTCTTCTGTATATTCATCACCGTCGAAGTGTGCTGCGATGGTGGTTGGTTCGTTATCATCAAAATCATTCAAAGTAAGACCTAGTACACGGGCTATTGCTTTCAATGTTTCTAATTTAGGGTCTTTTGTTGCACCGCTTAAAATCTTATTTAATGTACCAATTGGAACACCAGACTGTTTTGATAATTCTTCAGTAGTGTATCCAAGTTTTTTCTTATATTCATTTATTTTTTCGAGTCCCATGTTGCACCTCCTGTGTATGGTAATATTTTACCGCCACATATAGAAAAAGTCAACATAAATTACCGTTAATTATAAAAAAGTTCCGAAAACATGTTGACAATTACCGTTAAAGAGTGTATCTTTTAATCATATCAACCGTTAACGGTAGAAAGGAGAACATACATGCACAGAAATTTGAGAGCAGAAATGGTTAAAAAGAACAAAACCATCTGTCAGCTTGCTTCAGATATTGGAGTTGCTGAGAAAACATTGAGAAATAAAATCAACGGTGATACAGATTTTACTTTACCTGAAGCGCAGGCAATCAGAAGAATATTAAATTCTGATTTAACATTAGATGAGTTGTTCCAAACAGAACCAGAAGAGGAGGTGTGAAAATGTGGAAGAAATATCTTGTTGCACTAGAGGGGATTACTTATAGGGAGTGGATAAAATTAAAGATTGCAGTCGACAGGCAGTTCGATATGAAAAGAAAAGAGCTGGACGCAACAATCCAGCTCGATACTGAAAAAGTGTCTGATATCATCCGTTCACAATTTGGATGTAAATCGGATTGATCCGCCAGTCGTTCCCTTTGTAATAGATGTGGACATAGTCCAGACCGTAGAAAGTATCCAATAGGTCATCTGGTCGTTTATCTGGAGCATATACGGGAGCTCCTTCTTTCCACCAGAGATATGGGGACTTGTGCCATTCACTTATTACACAGTCGGGGTCGTCATTTAGACACACCCAGTCTCCAGCGAGACAAGCATAAATTTTTAACATAGGCAATCTCCTTTCATAATATTCCGACTGGTACTCGGTAATTAAAGTATAGGAGATTTTTAGGGACAACGCAACACGTACAACCAGTAACACATATGTTTAATCAAGGAGGTGGTCGTATGTTAGAACTTAGTAAAAATCCTATGGATCTACTGATCGAGTTGCTTAGCGACCAACAAGGCGTACCGTATGAGTACACACCTATTGATCCTAAAGAGGAAGAAACAAAAGAAGAAACCGCTTAGGCGGTAGAGGGGAGGGACAAGCAGTGAAAAGCAACAGTATTAGTGCAAAACGACATAGACGAGACATCCTAACCGGAGTTTTCATCGGCTTCGGAACAGGTGTGGTAGCAGCAGGATTGTTTTTGATAGTATTGCTGGTTTACTGCCGGATGGCAGGACCATTGTAAGGAGGTGAGGAGAATGAAGAAAGTAGCAACAGAGATTCCGGAGAATGAGTTCAAGGAGTTCCTAGAACAGCTGAAAGAGGAAGTACTTATGATGAAGAATAACGGACTCGGCTATGTGTCTATCACATGTGCACTGGCGAAAAAGCTCACGTTATCAGCTGGGTTCGATGATGAGCTTACGTTCACAGCCAGCCAGATCAAGAGCATTCTTGACTTGGCCAAATAAAAAAGCGCCCTTAAATGAGCCGGCAAGCTCGGGCGCCTAGAAAAATATTCAATTAAATTATATCGAAGTAAAGGAGTTTAGTCAAATGGAAAGCTTAAAGATTAATAAGTTGGAAATTGAGAATGTCAAACGGATTAAGGCCGTTAAGATTGAACCTACCCCCAATGGTTTAACTATTGTTGGTGGAAATAATAACCAGGGGAAAACCTCAGTGTTAGATTCCATTGCTTGGGCGCTTGGAGGCGAGAAGTATCGCCCATCTGAAGCGCAGCGACATGGTTCAGTGATTCCACCTAATCTACATATTGTTATGAACAATGGACTTGTTGTGGAGCGTAAAGGCAAAAACAGTAGCCTTAAGGTAATAGATCCGGAAGGGAACAAGGGTGGGCAACAACTGCTAAACGAGTTCGTTGAACAGTTAGCCTTAGATCTGCCAAAGTTTATGGAGGCTTCTGGAAAAGAAAAGGCAGAAACGCTTCTTAAGATTATCGGAGTCGGAGATCAGCTGTCTGTTTTGGACAAGGAAGAAAAAGAGCTGTACAATCAGAGGCTCGCTATTGGTCAGATTGCAGACCAGAAAAAGAAGTATGCTGACGAACAGGTCTACTATCCGGAAGCTCCGAAAGAATTAGTCTCGCCATCTGATTTGATTAAACAGCAGCAGGAGATTCTTGCAAAAAACGGTGAAAACCAGAGAAAGAGAGATCAGGTTGAAAAATATCAGGGATCTGTCATGTTTTTGCAGCAGGAAACGGAAGCAATGCGAGAACAGTTGAAGAAAAAAGAGCAGGAACTTGAAGAAGCAAAAGCCTCTTTGAATATTGCAATGATGTCCGCGAAAGATATTCAGGATGAGTCTACTGCAAAGCTGGAAGAAAGCATTGCCAATATTGAGGAGATTAACCGGAAAGTCCGTGCAAATTTTGATAAAGATAAGGCTGAGGAAGATGCACTTGAGTATAAAAATCAGTATGCTGCACTTACACAGAAAATTGAAGATAAGAGAAAAGCCAAGGCAGATCTTTTAAATTCAGCAGAACTGCCGCTTCCAGAATTATCTGTAAAAGATGGAGAACTGGTTTATAAGGGGCAGAAGTGGGATAACATGTCTGGATCTGACCGGATGAAAGTTTCTACTGCAATCGTGAGAAAACTGAACCCAAAATGTGGCTTTGTTCTTTTAGACAAGTTGGAACAGATGGACATGCAGACATTGAATGAATTCGGAGCATGGCTGGAACAGGAAGGATTGCAGGCAATCGCCACTCGAGTTAGTACTGGAGATGAATGCAGCATTATTATTGAAGATGGTTATGTGAAAGGACAAGTATTAGAAGAGCCCACAACGCCATCTTGGAAAGCGGGTGAGTTTTAATGGAGATAACCAGAGGAAGAATCAACCTAGCAAAAAAAGTTGTGATTTACGGTCCGGAAGGAATTGGAAAATCTACTTTTGCATCCAAGTTTCCGGACGCAGTGTTCATCGATACGGAAGGTAGTACATCAAGCATGGATGTGGCAAGATTGCCACGTCCTACCAGTTGGACGATTTTATTGGAAGAAATAGATTATATAAAGAACACACCAGGCGCTTGTAAAACACTCATCGTAGATACCATTGACTGGGCAGAACAGTTATGCGTAGAGCATATATGTTCAACACATAACAAAAAAGGAATTGAAGATTTTGGTTATGGAAACGGTTATGTGTATGTAAAAGAAGAGTTTGGACGCTTTTTGAACCAGCTTTCTGATTTGATTGAAGTAGGCGTCAATGTCGTTCTGACTGCACATGCTCAGCTTCGTAAATTCGAACAGCCAGATGAATTGGGAGCTTATGACAGGTGGGAGCTGAAACTTGGGAAAAAGACCCAGTCGCAAACGTCTCCATTGGTAAAAGAATGGGCAGATATGCTTCTGTTCTGTAATTATAAGACCTTTTCCATTGCAACAGATAAGGACGGGAAAAAGCATAAAGCACAGGGTGGAAAGAGAACGATGTATACTTCTCATCATCCTTGTTGGGATGCGAAAAACAGGTACGGGCTTCCAGAGGAGTGTGAAATGGATTACAGCGTGATAGCACCCGTAATCGAAGAAACAAATACGAATAATAATCAACCGGTTAAAAAGGAAGATACTGAGAATAAAAAGACAGATCTTCCAGACTTCATGAGTCTGCCGGAAGCTAATGTAGATGAAACTGTTGACTATAACACAGGAGAGAAGATAGAAGAAAAGCCAAAGCAGGATCCAGCAAAGAGCGAGGTATTTCATATACCGGATCACGTTCCAAAGGCTTTGCAAGACTTAATGTATCCTTATTTGGTTTCAGAGGATGAAGTTATGGAGGCTGTATATCAGAGGGGATACTTTCCTCGTGGTACGCCATTTCAGAATCTTCCAACAGATTTCATTGACGGAGTATTGATTGGAGCATGGAAACAGGTATTAGGAGTAATAAAGGAAATCCGAAGTAAACAGGAAATTCCTTTTGATGAATAAGAAAGTGAGGACATATAAATGGATGATATTAGAGGAAAAGAACTTGGTTGGGACGAAGAGGTTGAAAAAGGGGAAGAGTTTACGCTCTTAGAACCCGGAGATTATGATTTCACAATCGAAACTTTTGAGCGTGGACGATATGAGGGAAGTGACAAGGTTCCTCCGTGTAACAGAGCATTGTTGAAAGTCCGCGCAACAAACGGAAAAGATTCTACAGTGATCAGCGAAAGCCTTCTGTTGTATGACAAGATGCAATGGAAGTTAGCAGAGTTCTTCTTGTCTATCGGAGCAGAAGAGGTGGAGGGAAGAGTACGCATGAACTGGAGCATGGTTCCACAGGCTACAGGACGTGCGACAATTGAGGTGCGGACGGATCCAAAAGACAGTTCAAAGAAATACAATCATGTAAAGAAATGGTTGCCGAAGAAGAAAAAAGACTATAAGGCAGGTGCATTCTAAAAATGGAATTGAGACCGTATCAGCAAGAAGCAAAGGACGCCATCTTTCATTCCTGGGACGAAGGTATTCAGAAAACTTTATTGGTGCTGCCTACCGGATGTGGAAAGACAATCGTGTTTGCTAAAGTGGCGGAAGAATGTGTGCGTCAAGGGGACAGAGTTTTGATTTTAGCACATAGAGGAGAACTTTTGGAGCAGGCAGCTGATAAGATAGGCAGATCTACCGGTCTTGGATGTGCGACCGAAAAGGCAGAAGCAACATGCTTAGGGAGTTGGTTTCGTATCACGGTAGGTTCTGTTCAATCTCTTATGCGCGAAAGCAGGCTGAATAAATTTGACGAGGACTACTTTAACACGATCATCATCGATGAAGCGCACCATTGCATTTCAGACAGTTATCAGCGAGTATTAAATCATTTCCACGATGCTAAAGTGTTGGGGGTGACTGCAACCCCTGACCGTGGAGATATGAAAAATTTAGGTTCTGTTTTTGAAAACTTGTCCTATGAATATACACTACCCAAGGCAATTAAGGAAGGCTATTTGTCGCCTATTAAAGCAGTGACCATTCCTTTACAGGTAGATCTTACTGGGGTGGGAGTACAGTCCGGAGACTTTAAAGCAGGAGATCTTGGAACTGCATTAGATCCATACCTGGAACAGATTGCGGAAGAAATGAAAAAATATTGTGTAGATAAGAAAACGGTAGTGTTTTTACCGCTTGTGAAAACAAGCCAAAAATTTAGAGATCTTTTAAATGCAAAAGGATTTCGTGCTGCAGAGGTAAATGGTGAGAGTAAAGACCGTGCAGAAATCTTAGAGGACTTTGATAAAGATAAATATAATGTCTTATGCAATTCCATGCTTTTGACAGAGGGGTGGGATTGTCCAAGTGTAGATTGTATTGTAGTGCTTCGTCCAACAAAGGTACGAAGCCTATATTGCCAGATGGTAGGGCGCGGAACCAGACTGTCTCCGGAGACCGGAAAAGACCATCTTTTGCTACTTGATTTTCTCTGGCATACAGAAAGGCATGAGCTATGCCATCCGGCACATCTCATTTGTGAAAGCGAAGAGGTGGCACAGAAAATGACGGAAAATCTCGAAAAAGAAGCCGGTTGTCCGATGGATATCGAAGAAGCTGAACAGACTGCAGCTGATGATGTAGTTGCTCAGAGAGAAGAAGCTCTTGCAAAACAGCTGGCGGAAATGAAAAGAAGAAAGAGAAAACTGGTAGACCCGTTGCAATTTGAAATGTCAATACAGGCTCAAGATTTATCTGGCTATGTACCAGCTTTTGGGTGGGAAATGGCACCTCCATCAGACGCGCAAAAAAAGACATTAGAAAAACTTGGAATCATGCCGGATGAGATTGATAATGCCGGAAAAGCTTCGAAGATTCTTGAACGCTTGGATAAGAGACGCAAAGAGGGATTAACGACACCGAGACAAATTCGTTTCTTGGAGGGAAGAGGCTTCCAGCACGTAGGCACATGGCAGTTTGATACAGCAAAACATTTGATTGACCGTATAGCAGGAAATGGATGGAGAATTCCACATGATGTCAATCCGGCAGAATATAGAGGCTAATTATGGAAAAATGTACAGATTTATTAAAGGTATTGGAAAACTTAAACCCTGCAGAACTTAATTATCAAGAATGGGTAAATGTTGGGATGGCGCTAAAGCATGAAGGGTATTCTCCGGATGACTGGGATGCATGGAGTCTCAATGATTCTAGGTATCACATGGGAGAATGTCAGAAGAAATGGAATAGTTTTCATGGCTCTTCCGTTCCAGTCACGGCGGGAACTATTGTACAACTTGCAATGGATCATGGATGGACACCGTCGTCCTCGTCTTATGCTTTAGACTGGGACGATGAAATCAGCACTGATGGAGTAGTTATAGATGCTTCTTGGGTGGAAGAAAAAGAAGTATTAGAGCCAAAAAGATGGGATCCGGTTCATGAGATTGTGCGTTATCTAGAAACATTATTCGAAGCTGGTGAGAATGTTGGCTATGTCACAGGCAGTTGGAAAAACGAAGAACGATGGCTGCCACAGAAAGGAAACTGTGACAGAACTGCCGGACAGCTGATTGAACAGTTAAATAAATGCAATGGAGACATAGGAGCTGTTCTTGGTGATTATAACAAGGAAGCTGGTGCATGGATACGTTTCAACCCTTTAGATGGGAAAGGCTGTAAAAATGAAAACGTAACAGAGTTTCGATATACTCTTGTAGAGTCCGATGATATGACAATTGAAAAGCAGAATGCAATCATTCGAGAGTTGGAATTACCAGTAGCATGCTTGGTATTTTCCGGTAAGAAAAGTCTACATGCGATTGTCCGAGTTGATGCTGCAGATTATGCGGAATACCGGAAAAGAGTAGATTATCTTTATTCTATCTGTCAGAAAAATGGCTTGAAAGTAGATACACAGAATAAGAACCCATCGAGATTGTCAAGACTCCCGGGCTTTGAACGTAATGGTAAGAAGCAATACATTGTCGATACGAATATCGGTAAAGAAAGCTGGGAAGAGTGGAAGGAATGGATTGAGTCTGTAAATGATGATCTTCCGGATCCTGAAACCTTAGAGGATGTTTGGGGAAAGCTCCCAGAACTCGCACCACCTCTTATTGAAAACGTATTAAGAAAAGGGCATAAGATGCTGATTGCTGGACCATCAAAAGCAGGAAAATCCTTCGCTTTGATAGAGTTGTGTATTGCAATCGCAGAAGGTGTTAAATGGTTCGGATGGCGATGTGCGAAAGGGAAAGTCATGTATGTAAATCTAGAGTTAGACAGAGCCAGCTGTTTACACAGATTTAAGGACGTGTATACAGCACATGGCATATCTCCGAGAAATCTTAGCAATATAGATATCTGGAATTTGAGAGGAAAGTCTGTGCCGATGGATCAGCTGGCACCAAAGCTCATCCGAAGAGCTGCTAAAAAAGATTACGTAGCAATCGTTATCGATCCAATCTACAAGGTGATCACAGGAGATGAGAATAGCGCTGATCAGATGGCGAGATTTTGCAATCAGTTCGACAAAGTCTGTACTGAGTTAGGGTGTGCAGTAATCTACTGCCATCATCACAGTAAAGGGGCTCAGGGGGGAAAGAAGTCTATGGACAGAGCTTCTGGTTCCGGGGTTTTTGCAAGAGATCCGGACGCTATGTTGGATCTAATTGAATTAGACGTAACAGACGATTTAAGAAAACGAGAAGAGAATGCTGCTGTGTGTGAAGTGTGTGAATGTTATCTTGATGCACATTATCAGTGGGAAGATGACCTGTCTCAGGATGATTTGTGTAGCCAGGTGCAGATGATGGACTATTGCAGGAGACGTTTGACACGGGCTCAGATGATGGATCTACAGGCTCAGATCGATGCCCAAGTATCTATTGCAAAGTCGAAAACAGCATGGAGAATTGATGGGACATTGAGAGAATTTCCTAAATTTGATCCGGTCAATTTGTGGTTCGATTACCCAATCCACCGAATGGACCCATCCGGAGTCTTGAACGATATACAACCGGAAGAAGAAAAACCGAATTGGAAAAAGGGACAAGAATCTAGAAAAAAACAAGTGGAAGCTCAAAGGAAAAATAAACAGGCAAAAATAGATATGGCAATAGCAAATTTTAAGTTTGAGCACAATGATATGTATCCTACAGTTAAAGAGCTTTTTGAAGAGATAAAAAGTAGTTCGGAGGCAATTGGAGAAAAATATCCGGCTGAAAAAACAATCTGGAACTCATTAAAAAAGTATGGATATACTACGGACAAAGAAACAAAAAGGATTATCCCATTACCTAAAAATTTAGAAATCGGGAACGTTCCCGTTTTCTAAAATTTTAGGTGTCGGGAAGATTCCCAGTTTCTAAAAATCTAGGTGTCGGGAACATTCCCGTTTTTATTCCCATCCTCTTGTTTTTAGGTGTCGGGAACATTCCCTCCCGGCACCTATATATACTACGTATATATATTCGGGATGGGACGGGAAGGTGCGGGCACCCCCTTTAAAGTGTGGGGGCGATTAAAGTACGCCCCCCACACACAGGAGGGAGCCCACCCCAGCACAAAGAAAAAGTGGGAAATAAAAAATAATTTATCACATTAAAGGGGTGAAGCGAATGAAGGTGATAGAATTTTTTATGGCAATGGATCCTCCGACAGTTACCGCCCAAGAACATAAAGTAACAGTGATCAATGGAAAGCCAGTTTTTTATGACACGCCAGAAATCAAAAATGCAAAATTAAAATTGTGTGGATACTTGGCGAAACATAAGCCAAGAAAAAGAATTGAGACTGGATGTCGGTTAATAACAAAATGGTGCTTTCCAAAAGGTGCAACACATGCAGATGGAGAATATCGTATTACGAAACCGGATACAGATAATTTGCAAAAACTCTTAAAGGATTGTATGACCTTGTGCAACTTTTGGAAAGATGATGCGCTGGTGGCTTCGGAACTGACAGAAAAGTTTTGGGCAGATATCCCAGGCATATACATCAGAATCGAGGTATTGTCATGAATAGTGGAGCGATGGCATTCAATGATGTTTTTAAATTATTGCAAAAGACTTGGAATCTCTATAAACGATATGCAGGGGCTAAATATCTCACAGAAACACAGTTGGATACATTCGTAAAAGAAGTTGATGATCTATATCGCGAATGCAATAGTAATTTCGCAAAAGATATTTTAACAGCGTTGGTCTTAGAGGTTGAGAGAGGATTGACGTTGAAATAAAAAGATAGGGTAATTTAGGTGAGTATACGTAACAAAAAAAATAGCAGCGGACTAATTGTCTTGCCGGACCGTCCACTGCTCTTTCACCTAAGGACATTATAACACATGCGTCCTTAGGAGACAAGGAGGATGATGTTATGTGTACACAGAAAGAAATTTTAAGAGATAACATTTTAACAGGTATGCAGCCATTTTTAAATGCGCCACTTATGGAGATTCTGAACCAAGTAGTAGTGCAGGCGTTGTTTGGACTTGAGGTGACAGAGAGTGAGACATTGCCGGCAACGATAGACGATACAAACCAGCGGATCATATCCATTTACATGACTAAGAAAGCGCCGAAGTTGAGCTCCAAGACTGTAGAGTATTATATGCTTACGGTTCGAAACTTTATCGAGTTTGTGCAGAAGTCCTTACTGGACGTATCTGACATGGATGTGGAGTTTTATTTACAGTCTTATGCACGTAAAGGTAATCAGGCAAGCACGATTAACAATGAGCGTAGAAATTTGAGTGCGTTCTTTACATGGATGAGGAAGAGCCATCTGCGATCAGACAATCCGGTGGATAGCGTGGAACCGTATCGAGAGATGGACAAGCCAATCGACCATCTGAGCGATGGTGAACTGGAAGCATTAAGAGACGCCTGTAAGGTTAAGGTTAAAAACAAGGTGACAAATCTGGATGAGTACAAAGAAAGCCTTAGAGACAGGGCGTTGTTGGAGTTTCTACGTAGCACAGCTGTACGTGTATCTGAGTGCGTATCAGTAAACGTGCAGGATATCAACTGGCAGTCCGGCGAGCTTATGGTCTATGGACAGAAAAACCGGACATGGAGAACCGTCTGCTTAGACGATACAGCAAAGTATCATTTGCGGAAGTACATCGACAGCCGAAACGATAAAGAACCGGCACTGTTTATTTCCAGCAAGCGAGACTGTAAGCGCTTGGCGAAACCGGGAATTGAAAGTGCCATCGGCAGGATAGCAGAGAGGTCGGGGCTTAAGAGACGAGTATATCCGCATCTCTTCCGGAAGACCACGGCAACCAATATGGTCAAGCGTGGATGTCCGAGAGAACTGGTAGCGTTTTATCTCGGTCACAAAAACGGAGATGCCCGGACGTTAAATAAACATTACGCTGCTACTACTCCGGATCAGGTACTTGGAGCTTTCCGGAAATATGGTGCGGCTGCATAAGAGAGAGGAGAAATAAAAAATGTATGGTTTTATAAGTGGCTACACAGATACAGATGAAATTAATTATTGTCCAAAGTGCGGAGAAGAGATCAGAGAGTGGAGGGGAGACGGAACCGCAGTGTGTGAGGAGTGCGGCTATCACTTCGGAGTAGTAGAGTGTGAAGATTAAAGTGAAAGGTCAGGTGCTTAAAATGATTACAGCAGGCGAATGGATTGACAAAGTACATGAAATAACAGATGAGCTTGAACGAAATTAGGATTTAGCGGAGGAAAAACTATGAGAGAGATCCTTTTTAAAGTAAAGAGAAAAGATAATGGCAAGCTGTTGGAGGTGGAGTAAGTGAAAAGATATAAGTGCATAAATTCCTTTTGTGTAGATGAATACGATGATGATGGATTTATGATTGAAAATGCTGCTATGGTAATCGAAGAAGGAAAAGTTTACGAAATTGACGAAAGCGGATACATGATGATTGGTGGTTCTGATCATGTTCATCTTGACGCAGTAGATGATAGTTCATGGCTGGAAATAACTAAAGAACATTTTGAAGAGTATTTTGAGTTGTTGGAGGTGGAATGATGAAACTATTCAAAACACATAAAAATATTGATATAAAAAAGTCTCTTGGAAATATAAAGATAATCTCATTTCATTATGCAAGACCTATTGAAAGTTCTGATAAGTGGGAACATTATACCACGGTCGATTGTTGGTATGACAGAGATTGCGAACACTGTCCTATGGGATGGGAAGATAGGAGTTATGAAGGAGAATGCAACGATTGCGGATGCTTATTCGACTATGATTTCAACGTTCCGATTTGGAAGTGTATGTTGCCACGTTGGTTGAAAAACATAATACTCAAATATGCAAATAAAACTGAGATTTAGAAGAGGTAGAACTAATGGAGAAAATTAAATTAAAACCTTGCCGGTATTGTGGTAAGACCAATATAGTGATTGAGAGATGGTCAAGTGGCGGAATGATGTATATGGTGAAATGCAATAATACAGATTGTCCGGTTCCGGCAGAAGGCTATCCAGCTGGAAGAAATCCGGAAAAGGTTAAGGAAGAATGGAACAGCAGACAAGGTTAGGAATTAGTGGAGGATGAATATTAGGTTTTAGTGGAGGTGGAGTGATGAAACGATATACTGAATATCATGCCGGAGCGGCAGTGATAAAGGATAAGACGAATATGAAAGAAGCAATGCAGCGGTTTGCAGAACTAGAAGAACGGGCTACACCAAAGGAACCAATGAGAATAAATGAGGAAATGGGGATAAGGTACGCAGACGTTTACCGTTGCCCGAATTGCAAGAGGGCATTTTCCGGAACGGGAATCGGGAAATATTGTTATCATTGCGGACAGAGATTTGATTGGGGTGATGATCGTGCATAAAGAACGCAGAGACAGACACCTGCAGAAGCTGGATCGGGAGCAGCACCATGAGGAGCTGGAAGAGTGCAAGGTATCAGACAAGGCAAGGGAGAGATTCCGGCGTCCGCCATATCAGATTACAGATGTTGCAGGGTATATGGCAAAGAAATACGACATAAAAAGGGAGATGGAACAATGAACAGGTCGGAAAACCTGCGTGCTTTTCTTAGGTTCGTGAACGAGTGCCAAGCACTGAATGAGATGGCAAGAAAAGAAGTTTCGAAAGAAGACAAGCGTCAGCAGGATTTATTACATGAGATTGAATTTGAACCAAGAGCAAAGGAGAGAAGTAAGTTATGCACACAGCTCCATCGGTCAAGATTGAACCGGAGAAAGTACAAGGATATATTCGAAGAGACGGATGATATTGTACAGTTCTTCAATGTTGGGCAGCACAAAAAGGTTCTTGATCAGATGGGGCAGTTGATCGGTAAAGTAAGAAAAGTGGAAAAATATCATGAGAATAGGGTATATATTCCGAGATTGCAGGAGGGAGAGGATACCGATGGATAAGGAAAAACTTAAGCAGTACATACCGCTAAAAAAGGAATTGAAGATGCTTGATAAGAAGTTGGAAAAGTTATATGCCCGCCAAGAGAACATTCCGGAAGTTCTTGGAAAAGTAACAGGATCCAGTTTGGATTTTCCATATACGGAGGTGCGGACAACAGTGAAGATGTCTGAACCGAAAGAAAATGATGCAATAAAACGGTTAATCAGAATAAAAGAAAAACGTAAAGAAGAGGTAAATAGGTTATTAGTTGAAATAGAAGAATTTATAGCCGGAATACCGGACAGTATTACTCGGCAAATATTTGAACTCACATATATTGACGGGAAGAAGCAGCGAGAAGTGGCTACTACTGTTAGGTATAGTCGTTCCAGAGTGTCTCAGATAATTAACAAATATTTGAAAGATTAACACAATTAACAAAAAAAGTATGTTATAATTATTCTAGAAAAGCTAGAATTATTTCTGGTTTTTAAGTAATTGTAAAAGTGATATGGATATATTTTTTTCACTTACTCATTAAAAATATTAACCAACTCGCAGAAAGACGCCTTACTATAACCGGGCGTCTTTTGTGTTTGATTAATGTCTTGAATTGCGATATTATGGGAGTAGGATTTTGAGTACGTGGAGGGATAAAATGATACAATTTCTTACATATAGCGGAAAAGAAGAGGTATTAAAAGGAAATAATGTAGTTGTAAATAGTTTACATGATGCAAAGTCTTTGGATGAATTTGATATAAACATTATAGATTTATCTAATCAATCCTTATGGCGTTGCAAAGATAATTCTATGAAGTCAATTAATTCTATCAACGACATAAAGAGCATTTCAGTTATGATTGAGAATAGTCATAGTTCAAATATCATCATTATGCTGCCGCAAAATGTGACTTTTATGTACTATGGACATGGAGAACAATATTACCAAAAATGTGAGCTAAAGGATATGATTCCATATTTGAAAGAATATATTTTATCTAAATTATATTCGCCTATTAAGAACCTTGACATTGTATATGAAAACACAAGTACAAATCTTGATGGAGAACTTACTACGGCGTCATTTTATTTTAATAATATAACAGATAATGCTTTAACTAAGTCGGTGAAAAGTAATAAAGTTACCACTATAGGAGTGGCGAATGTAATGATATCCACTCTTAAATTAAGTACCTATAAAGAAATAATTGCATTTTTAAAAACAATAGGCTTGATTAAAGATAAACAGGGGTCTCCTGAGTGGATGGAGGAAGTAAAAATGTTTGATGATGAAATACAGTTTGAAATAATTTCTAAAAATACGGAGACTATTCGTGTTGCTAATGCTAATATTACTAAAGCAATGGAAGTAATAAGTAAAAATAATGAATATAAGTCTGTTTTATATACGTCTGGTGATCAGCTTGTAGATACAGTATTTGAAATACTAGAAAATATGCTTGGATGCGACTTGTCTGAGTTTCAAGATAAGAAAAATGAGGATTTTAGATTTAATTTAGGAGATAACGTATTTATTGGCGAAATTAAAGGCATAACGCCTAGTGTGAAAAAGTCAAATGTATCTCAATTAGATGTACATGTTCAGGAGTATTTAGATGATCATGCAGAAGATCAAGATAGTATAGTTGCTCTTTTGATTATAAATCATCAGAGAAACAAAGCAATTTCTGAAAGGGAGCCAGTTCATAATGATCCGATTAGAATTGCTGAAAGAAATGGCAGCCTTATTGTTGAGACAATTACTCTTCTAAGATTATTCGAAAAATACTTGAATGGTGAAAAGACGAGAGAAGAATGTATAAATATTCTTATAGATAATAAAGGCATACTGAAAATCTAAAATCTCTTTTTATATAATATTACATATACTGTAATTTATAGAAGACAAGTTTAAAGCACCCTCCGGGGTGCTTTTCTAATGCAAAAAATTAGCGTACAGCGTGCACAGCTCCAGCGGATCTACATTTCATCCTTACTCCGTGGTCGCAATGGGCGGTCATAATGGAGCTGGCAGGACTGTATTTAATATATTAACCAGAATTGAAGGTGGTGGTGTGGCGAATTATGAAAACATAAAAGATTATGGTTTTGATAAACGAACAGCGAAGGAACAGCGAGAGATTGCTGTTATGGGCGGTAAGGCAAGTGGAGAAGCAAGACGCCGGAAAGCAGATTTCCGGAAGACGCTGAACATGCTGCTTACCGCAGAAATAGACAACGAAGAATATAAGCCGGTTCTAGAGGCACTTGGTATTGAGTGTACTTTGGAATCGGCTTTAAATATGGCAATGATCAAAGAGGGGCTTGCTGGGAATGTGAAAGCGTATGAAGCTATTGCTAAGTATGCAGGACAAAGCAATCAGACGGAAAGAGACGATGAAGAGCAACGGATCCGAACAGAACGTGCGAAGAGAGCCCGTGATCTTGAAGTTGGAAACGATGATAGCAATGATGAGAACATACAGAACTTCTTGAAAGCGATGCGACCTACGCAGGAAGATTTGGAAGAACTGTTTGACAATGTAGGAGATGGCGAGAATGAAGGCGAAGAGAAGACCGAATAAGTTTAAGTTCAAACCATTTTCAAAGCAACAGCAAAGACTTATTCATTGGTGGAGACCTGGGCTTGTGTCTTCTGAGAATGACTTCGTGATTGCAGACGGATCTATCCGATCAGGGAAAACGATAGCCTGTATCATTGGCTTTCTCACATGGTCGCAAGAGATGTTCGAGGGAGAATCATTTATCCTTGCCGGGAAAACGATGGGAGCGTTAAAGAAGAATGTGGTCCGTCCTATGCTGCAGATTCTAGAAGCGTGGGGCTGGCCCTACACCTATATTCGTTCCGGAACTGATGCGAGGATAGAAATTGGCAGTAATGTGTATTACTTGTATGGAGCAAATACCGAAGCAGCACAAGATGCGTTGCAGGGCTTGACGGCTGCAGGAGCTTACTTGGATGAAGCAGCTCTTTTCCCAAGAAGCTTCATCGACCAGGCTATTGGTCGATGTTCTGTTGATGGTTGGAAGGTCTGGATGAACTGTAACCCAGAAGGACCTCATGCTTACATCAAAGAGGAATTCATAGATAAGGCAACAGAGAAGCGTGTTTACAGGTTGCACTTTGTGATGGATGATAACCTAACATTATCCGTTGATCGAAAGGAAGCATATCGCAGAGCGTGGAGTCCAGGAAGTGTATTCTACAAGCGCTTTATTCTTGGGTTGTGGGTTGCAGCAGATGGACTGATTTATCAGCAATTTGCGGATAATGTAAAACAATATCTTGTGGATCCGAAATGGCTGGAAGAAAACGAGATTATATATGCGACAATCGGAGTCGATTTTGGTGGAACGAAGTCGGCTCATTCTTTTACCCTCACAGGATTTACAAGGGGATATAAGCAGGTGGCCGTACTAGATGAGTATTATTGCAAGGAGCGGATTAATCCGAAGCAGCTTCAGGATGATTTTATAGATTTTGTAAGGCGCGCTCAAAGCAAGTATAAAGTATACGAAGCTTACTGTGATAGCGCTGAGCAGACACTTATTGCCGGATTGGAAATGGCGTGTGTACAGGCACGTGTCGGTATTGAGATTAAGAACGCAATCAAGGGTTCTATCAATGACCGAATCGCATTTTACAACAGCCTGATTGCACAGAACAGGTGGAAGGTAATGAAACATTGCAAGCACATAATAGAAGCTTTTGAGAACGCTTGTTATGACGATAAAAAGAAGAACATGGATATCCGGCTGGATGATGGGCTTATGAACGTTGACAGCTTAGACAGCACGGAGTATAGCACTGAAAGTGTGCAGGACGACATCTTGTACATTGCAGCATAGGAGAGAGATTGATGGATGAGATAAGAGAGTGGTTGGTTGAAAATAAATATAATACAGCTACGGACGAGACCTATAGCCATATCCTTGAGTGGTTAGAATGGTATCAAAATGATGTGGAAAAGTTCCACAAGTACAAAGTATTCAATGGTGTCGTCACTAAAGAAGAAGAGCGGTATAAGCTCGGAATGGCCAAGAAAGTATGTGAAGATTGGGCGAATCTGCTATTAAATGAAAAGGTAGCGATAAAAGCAGGAAACTACGAAAAACGTTTACAGGAAGTGCTCGATAACAACAATTTCCTTGTGCGCGCTAACCAGCTAATAGAGATGGCATTTGCACTCGGAACAGGGGCTATCGTAGAGTATTTGGACGGAGAAGAAGTGATGATTGACTATATCCGTGCAGATATGATCTACCCGTTATCTTGGGACAATGGAGACATTACAGAATGCGCCTTTGGCTCTGTTCGGGTGATTGACGGGAAAGAAGTTCTTTATTTACAAATCCACAGACTTGGAAAAGCTGATAATGAAGAGGATTCAGAACATTATTATATCGAAAATAAGTATATTGACCGGAAAGAAAGCAAAGAACTTGACCCGCCGGAAGGTGTAATTCCGTTGGTTCCTACAGGATATGATAAGCCTTTGTTTCAGATAATAACTCCAAACATCTGCAACAATATAGATTTGGATAGTCCACTGGGCGTATCTGTATTTGCAAACGCGATCGATCAGCTGAAAGGATGCGATCTTGTCTATGACTCATACATGAATGAGTTTGTGCTAGGTAGAAAAAGAATATTGGTCCCGATATCCTTTGCAAAAAAGCAGATGGAGAAGGACGGTGTGGCTGCTCCCGCATTCGATGCAAGTGATACAGTGTATTACCAAATGCCAGGAGATAGAGATAGCAACTTGAAGCTTACAGAAGTAGATATGTCGATCAGAGCAAATGAACATGAACTCGCAGTGCAGAGAAGTTTGGACGTATTGGCACTTAAGACAGGCTTGGGAGCCGGTAGATATCAGTTCGATTCTTCCGGAGTTAAGACAGCTACTGAGGTTATTTCGGATAAGTCAGACCTGTACCAGAACCGGCAGAAGAATGCGATTATAGTTAATGCTGCATTAATAAACATGGTGGAGGCTATTGCATTTCTAGACGCGGGAAGAGAAGTGGAAGTGTCTATTGACTTTGACGATTCCATCATAGAGGACACAAATACTACCATCGACAAGAACATAAAGCTTGTGCAAGGAGGGCTGCGGTCTAAACTTACTGCAATCATGGAGATTAACAAGTGCACCGAAAAGGAGGCAATGAAAGAGTTGAAGAGGATTGCTGAAGATAACCAGATTACAGGGCAGGATGTGGACTGGACGGATATGGGAGATGAAAAGGCCGAGGAAGAGGAAGTTGATGAGCCGGATCAAGAGGAAGGTGATGTAAAGGATGAATCTTCTGAAGAACCAGCAGGAAGCGGAGACGATAGATAGCATCTACATAGATCTGGAAGCGCGACTCATGCAGAATATCGCAAGGCACCTCAGAGATTGGGAGCAACCGATTGAGACAGATAGATGGTTGATGCAGAAACTTGCAGAGATTGGAAAGCTTAATAAAGAAAATATCAAGATAATTGCGCAGATGTCCGGACTTAGCCAGACAGCAGCTGAGCGAATGTTGAACGATATGGCAGAAGACGCTATTAAAAATACAGATCCCGGCTTTCAATATATGGCCAGGCAAAGAATGATAGGTGTTGTTGTTGATGCTGAGAAAAGTAAAAGTGTAAAGAGAGTCATGCATAAGCTTCGGAAACAGGCAAAGGACTCTTTGAATCTTACGAACACTACGATGCTGCATAAAGCACAAGAGGCTTTTAAAACACTTGTTCAGAACACTGCAGAAGAAGCGCTGAAGATTATGAATAATAATACTGGTGCTGTTATCACAGGTGCAGAGTCTAGGCAACAGGCATTACGAAAGACAATCAGGCAGTTTAATGACAATGGTATTACAGGTTTCGTTGATAAGCGTGGTAGGAACTGGACGCCGGAAGCTTATGTTAATATGGCAATGCGTACGACTGCCGGAAGTGTGGCGAATGAAGTACAGACTGCAAGATGTGAAGACATGGGAGTGAACCTGATTCAGATAGACAGTCATTCCGGTGCACGTCCAAAATGCGCAAAAGACCAGGGGAAAATATTTTCTTTGGATAACACAAGCGGAACAACGGAAGATCTAAACGGAAGGAAGATACGGTATTACCCGTGGAACTCTTCCAGCTACGGAGAACCGGATGGAATCCTTGGAATCAACTGTGGGCATCATAAGTATCCTTTTATTCCTGGGGTGAATATTCAAAGATACTTTCCAACAGAAGATATGGATGCGAACAATCGTCTATATAAGCAGACACAAGTACAAAGAGCGTTGGAACGTGATGTACGAAAGCAGAAACGGGAGTGTATGCTGTTTGATGAGCTTGGGGATCCGGATGCATTTGAGGAAGCATCTGTGAGATTAAAATCAAAAGAGTCACAGTTGAAAAGCTATGTGGATGGGCATAAGAATTTGCATCGTAGGAGAGACCGGGAGCAGGTAGTTGGGTTTGATAAAGGCGTGAGCGCAAGAGCTGTTGCTGCAAATAAAGTCTATACAAAAGCAATGCAAACTGATACAATTAGTATAAAGGATACATACATTGTAAAAACTCTTAGCGCAAAGGGAAAAAACTATGATATCGTTGATCCTGAGACTGGAGAAATATTCCATTTTGCTGGAGGAACGAGAATACAAAATTCTCAAGTATTTGCGGGGAAAGGCACGAAACATTCTTTGCATCCGGGTGTTGCGGAAGGGCTCAGCGAGCAGATTGGTGGCTCACCATCGAAGTGGCAGCATTGCAAAGGGCATGGAGTTATAGATTATTATGGAGAGGAGCGACCAGCAGAAGTACATTGGTTCCAAGAAGAAACAGTCGGGAAGGTTAAGTTCAAGGTAAAGAGGTGGGAAGATGAAGATTAGATGGAAAGGGGAAACAGAATTTCTTGTGTTGACAAGGGATAAAGTATATGATGTTATTTCTGTAGAGAGGGGATGGTATCGCATCAAAGATGATTCTGGTGAAGATTATCTTTATCCACCGGAGAAATTTGAAATTGTAGAAGATTAAAAGCCACAGGTCGAAAAGGTCTGTGGTATTTTTATACCCATTTTAAGAAAGGAGGGGAAAGTGTATGAAGATACTTGGAAAAATAAAAGTACTGTATAAGGAGTATACGGTGGAAGAAACCGCAAACCTGCACGATAACGGTGGAGATTTATACGGACAGATTCATTATCTTCCGGAGAAGATTCTATTAAACGTAGATGCATCAGAAGAGCAGAAAAAATCGACGCTTCTTCATGAATTGATTCATGCATTGGATGAGATGTATGGTATTGGGTTGAAAGAAAAACAGGTTGAGAAACTTGGCAATGCATTCTACATGTTGCAGAAGGACAATCCGGAACTTTTTGAAAAGTAGGAAGGCGGTGATCCAGTTATCTCCCACCGGTGGGGAATGACCGGGATAGTAAAGGAGTGGTGCTATTTGATTGAGGTACATATCACGCAGAACAGCTTGACTGTAAAAGGACATGCTGGATATGCGGAGAGAGGGAAAGATATTGTGTGCGCTGCGGTGTCGGCATTAGCACAAGGGTTGGTGCACTCGCTCAGTGTTTTGACAGATGATGAGATATCTGCAGAAGTAAAGAGCGGGCATATTAGGATGGAATATGAGAATCTTTCAGAACAGGGGAAACTGCTGATTGATTCTTTTTTTATTGCTGTAAGTGACATTCAAGATGCTTATGGAGAGGAATACGTACAAATACAGTAATACGGTCGCCGAACGGGCGTTAAACGGCTTAAGGAAAGGAAGGTACTAAAAATGAAGTACATGAACATGAAGAAAAAATACCAGACACTTGATCTACAGTTATTTGCTGGAGAAGATGAAGGTGGAACTGACGGAGAAGATTCCGGCGACGGTGACGACCAGGACGACGATGAGTCGGACGAAGACGGGGAAGAGGAAAAGAAATTTACTCAAAAAGATGTGGACGAGACTGTAAAGAAACGCCTTGCTAGAGAAAAACGCAAGTGGCAGAGAGAGCAGCAGAAAAAGTCTACGAAGAAGCCTGACGGACATGAAGAATCCGGAGAAAACAGCAAGGAAGAAGACACAGAAAAAGCTGAAGCAATCAGAAAAGCTTCTAAGTTAGAGGCGAAGGTTGCATGTTATGAAGCTGGTGTGTCAAAGGACTCTGTTGATGATGTAACAGCTTTGGCCAGAGCTTACATGGAAGCGGACGAAGATCTTGACCTTGAAGATGCTATCGAAAAAGTAGTAAAAAAATATCCTCAGTTCAAGAAGGATGCTACGGATCCATACGAAGATGAGGACGAAACCAAAGGAAAATCATGGGGGCAGAGACAGAACGGAAAAACACCAAAGAAAATGTCCGGTGTTGAAAAGAAGTTCTACGAGCTCAACCCAGACCTGAAGAAGTAAAGGAGACTATAAGTATGCATTACAAAAATTTTATGAAGTACAAATTAAAAATGGATCTACAGTTATTTGCTCATGCAGCACAGGAGAGATATTCTGATCTTGTGCTTGCGAAGTTAAGAAAAACAACCATCTTTTCCAGCCTGTTTAATACACGCTATGAAGGGACGCCTACTGCAGGAGCTGTAAAGGTACCAGTCAGAGATACCGAGGTGAAAGTGGGAGATTATGATAAGTCTGCGGGTGGTTCTTTGTCTGATGGAACGACTACTTACCAGACAATGAATATCGACAAAGACAAATATGTCAACGAGCTTATTGACGGCTTTGATGCTGCGTCTGTTCCGGATAACCTTGTAGCTGATAGATTGGACTCCGCAGGGTATGCAATGGGTGTATCTTTCGACACTGATCTGATTACGTTACTTACTACAAAAGGCACAGCTGCTGCAAACACAACTGCTCTTACAAAAGATACTGTCTATGATTCTGTTGTGGACGAAGTTGCAGCGTTGAAGAAGAAAGGACTCAAACCGGAAGAGATGTGGCTTGCAGTTACAAACGAGACATACGCTCTGTTACTGAAATGCCCTGAATTCATTAAGGCATCTGATCTCGGTGATAATGTGGTTCAGAACGGACGTGTTGGACGTATTGCAGGTCTTGATGTTTACGAGACGAACAATATTGCGGATACCACAAAAGTCGAGTACATTATCGGTAATAGAATCTTCTGCCACTTTGTTGATGAGTGGATGGTCCCGGTTACTGTGAATGACCTAAAAGACGGTAAGCACATCGGTGCATCTGCTGTGCAGGGGCGTAGAGTATACGGTATGATGGTTTCCAGACCTACAACTGTAACGCTCAAAAAGCACGACTAACAGTGAGGAGGCGGTTAAATGCCTTATGTAGATAGAGGATATTATGTTGGAACATTTAAAGGGGAGCCGGTTGATGATGCCGACTTCCCATCTCTTTGTATGAGGGCAGAGGAACTTATTGAGGAAATGACTATGTACAGAATCTCACCGATCACTGTCCTTGCAATGCCGGAAACTGTGCAGGAAAGGGTGAAGATGGCTGTGTGTGCACAGATTGAATATCTAGACGCTAATGGTGGCTCTGATATGGATAACGGTGCAGATTTGCAGAGTGCAGGGCTTGGAAAGTTTAATTACACTAAGTCATCTGGCGCGAACGGAAGCACAGAGCAGTCCATGTATGCACCGAGAGCAATACGTCTCCTTGCGCCTACCGGATTGCTATATAGAGGAGGTGGAGCGATATGAGGTCGATTCCGAAAAAACTATTGATCCACGAGGCAGTGCATGCTGTATCGGCAGATTCAGACCGATGGGGAACAGAGACGCTTATTAACAGACAGAAGATGGACAATATCCGTATCGAACCTACAGAGAAGATCATTCGCGACAAAAATAATGCCGAGGTACAGTTGGCGGCTACACTTTTCTTTGATTGCCGGAACAGCCGTCCGAAAGGTATGACGTTTGCGGTGGATGATATTATCTTGGTAAATGAAGAGATGTATAAGGTGCAGGTATGTGAGCCACTATACGATGCTAGGAAATTGCATCATTGGGAGTTGGGGTTGGTAAGGCATGCCTAAGATTAGCACTCGTGTGACATTTGACAAACGAAAGGCGGAAGCGCTCATCAAAGCCTCCATGAATGATGCATTGACGGTGATGGGATACCAAGCGCTGCAGGATGTGAGTCAGTATGTGCCGAAAGACCAGCACACATTAGAAAACAGTGGCTTAACAAACAGTGACCAGAAGGCACAGGACTTTAAGTTTAAGATGCGTTGGTCTACGCCTTATGCGCAGTACTTATGGCATGGGGATGTGATGTATGGGAACCCGACTACTCGTACCTATGGACCTGAGAAGCTATCCTTTACGTCTGCTCTTGCCCGTGAAGAATGGGCAAAATACGCAAAGGAAGTACACGGGGAAGAGTGGAAGAAGGTATACCAGGCAGCATTGAAAAGGAGGCTAAACAAATGACACCACAAACCGAGTTATTAGATTTGTTAGTATCCACAGTCGAAAAAAACTGTGATATCGGAACAACAATCTCTCTGAAAGAGTTACCAAAAAATGGAGGCATATACGCTGAACTTGGAGAAGGCTTTGGAGAGGGTATGTATTATGACAAGAGTACAGAAAAGGTTCTTCCGGTTTTATTTTTGTGTCGAAACAAGAATCAGAAGGAAGGACTAGAACAATTGTGTATTATAAGCAATTATTTGCAGCGCTTAAAAAAATATCCGGAAGCAAAAAGCTTTAAGTGGTTGGATTCTAGTGTTGCAAAAGAACCGAATAAAATAGGCAGGGACGAAGATGGTGTTTATCATTTTTCCTGCATTGTAAACTGTAAAGTTTTTTATTAAAGAAAGGAAGAAGAGCAGAATGGAAAGAATTAATTTGCAAGTGTTTGCAGAGCCAGAACTTCCGGCCAATACAATTACACCGGAAATGAACTATGAGACAGAAACGTTTATTAATGTGGGAGAGCCGGCAGAACCGTCTCCGACATGGGCATCTTTAGCAGCACTCACGAAGAATATGGCGCAGAGTTTGAATGAGGTTCTGTATCAGGCTACCTATTATGCAGATAAAGGATGGGGGAGTACAGAAGTTACAGGCGCACAAATGACACTCACGCTGACAGGAGATGTAAAGCCTGGAGATAAGGCTTGTGATTATCTGTTGAGTGATAAGGTTATGTATGAACTTGGAAATGCTAGAAAGAATCATCTGAAGCTGCAGAAAGGTAAGAAAATCATTATCTGGCCGATCACAATTGCAAACATTACACCGGCATACGGAGATTCCGGAGCAGTCAATGCGTTGACTGTTACAATCCACGGAAACGGAAGACCGGCTATCGGTACGACAGAATAGGGGTGACGATTGTCACTCTTATTCTATTTTGAAAGGAGCATAGAGAATGGCATATCAAGCACATAGAAAATCAAAGTATACACAAGAGTTTGAGCTTGTTAACGAGGAAGGTATTGTAGAACATAAGATCTTAGTTGCATTGGATCCGGGAAGTTGTATTGAAAAAATGAATAAGAAGTATATTGATTTACTTAAAGCTGATAAAGAAGTAAATAAGATGAAACTTCCGGATGCCAGTTTGAACCACGAAGAGTTATTGAATGCATATCAGAAACTTGGTATAGCTGTGGTTGATTTGATCGAGGCTGTGTTCGGGACTGAGGACACGAAAACCATTTTGGAATTCTACAGAAACGATTATGCAGCAATGTCTGCGGAAGTTATCCCGTTCATTGCGACGGTTGTTCTTCCAGATTTAAGGAAAATAACACAGGATAATAAACGAGATATCTTGAGCAAGTATAATCGAAAACAGAGGCGTTCTATCAAAAGGATGATGAAAAAATGAATGTGATTACAGAACTTCCGAACAATATTTTACAAACGGAGAAAGGTAAACTTAAAATCAATGCTTCGTTTGATGTTGTTCTAGAGATTCAAAAGCTTTATACAGAGGACAATCTTACGGATTATGAAAAGATATGTGCTTCTCTTGAAATGCTCGTGGTAAACCATTGGAATTTAAGGTTGTTTTCTCTGGAACGAAAAGTAGAACTCCTCAATGAGATAACCAAGAAGTTTATAAAAGTGAAAAAAAGACCGGATGTGAAAAGGAAGAGCCCATGTCCGATTCTTGATTTTGAAGAGGATGGCGATTATATCTATGCCTCTTTTATGCAGGAGTATGGTATTGATCTGATAGACCAGCAAGGAAAACTTCCGTGGAAAAAGTTCTTGTGGCTGTTTAATGGTCTTGGTTCAGATACCAAAATTAAACAGGTAATGCGGATCCGAGATATGGATATCCCTAAATATAACGGGAAGAACATGGAACAGATTCAAGAAATACAAAAGCTTAAGTCCTATTATGCGTTACCGATTAAAGGTGGAGGTGGACAGACTGGGCTTGATCTACTGTTCTCTACGTTGGAAGGGATGGCAAAACATTGATTGCAGACGGTAAAAAGGTAAAGAAAGTAAAGTGCCCTTATTGTGGTCATGAGCAAAACATTTTTTTTGTTAAGGGTGCACGATGTGAAGGGCTTTTTTTTAAATGCAAAAATAAAACATGCAGAAAAGAATTTGAAATAAAGATATGACGCCATGTTGTGCCACTGTGCCGGCGATAGATACAGAGGCAGGTGAGTGATGATATGGCTAATAAAGGCGAAGTAACGTATGAGATACGTGCTGATGATAGCAAAGTGGAAGCGGATCTTGAGCAAGCAAATAAAAAAGTGAAACGTGCTGCGGAAAAATCTGCAGATGATACGGTAAAAGTTGAAGAGCAGAAGACAAAAGACATCAAAGCAGAGTCTGACAAGGTTGTGAAAAATGCAGATAAGGCTGCAGATAAAGTGGCTGATGCATGGAAAGAAGCTGGACAGGATGCGGAAAAGGCAATGTCTAGTATTGATGTTAAAGATCAGGAGATTGATGTAGATGCCAATACATCCAAGGCTGAGTCGAAGATAAAAGCTGTAAGCAAAGACGAGAGTATAGATGTGGATGTAAAGGCAGATGTATCTGATGCAAAGCAAGGTCTTGATGATTTAGCAGACAGTGCGGATGATCTCGGAAAAAAACTCAGTGACGCTCTCGGAGGTGGAGACGGAGCCACAGCTGCAGGAAACATAGGAAATCTGTTGAAATCGTCCTTTACGGATGCAGCGAGTAGTGCAGTTCCCCTTGTGGGACAAATGGGCGAATTGACAGCAGGTTTATCAGGTGCTTCTTTAGCAGCAGTTGGTGCGGGGGCTGCGGTTGTTGGCGTTGGGGCATTAGCAGTTGGCGCTGCGAATAATGTGAACAGTGCCATGAATAGCTTTATCGCAATGACTGGAAAGGGAACCGAGGAGTCCGAACGTTACCAAGAGGTAATGGAAAACATCTACGCAGGAAACTATGGTGAGAACTTTGAGGATATTGGACAGGCAATGGGAACTGTAGTCCAACAGCTGGGCGATATGGACGATGTGGATCTGCAAAATGTAACAGAGTCTGCATTTGCTCTTCGTGACACGTTTGGTTATGACATCCCGGAGTCTACCAGAGCTGCGAAAGCCATGATGGATAACTTTGGCACATCTGGCGAAGAAGCGATGAATTTGATAGTCGCAGGCACCCAAAATGGCTTGGATTATTCCGGTGAATTTTTGGATAGCATTTCAGAGTATTCAGTCCAGTTTTCTAAGATGGGATTCAGTGCAGATGAAATGTTTAAGATATTTGAAAAAGGTGCGGAAACCGGAGCATTTAATCTGGATAAAATTGGTGACGCCGTAAAAGAGAATGCTATCAGGGTTATTGACTATTCTGATACGACTGCCGATGCGTATAGCCAATTGGGGTTAAATGTAGATGAAATGTCAACCAAATTTGCTGCAGGAGGAGATTCCGCAAGAGAAGCGTTCGATCAAGTAATGACAGGACTGATAGCTCTAGACGATCCGATCGCGCAGAATACAATTGGGGTAGAACTCTTCGGAACTATGTGGGAAGATCTTGGTCCGGAAGTTGTTATGGCTCTTGGTGATATTGAAGAGGGCGCATATGCTACCGGTGATGAAATGGAAAGGCTCAAAGATATTAAATATGATGATCTTGGTTCCCAGTTCGAAGAACTGAAGAGAAGCGCGGAACTGTTGTTGGTGCCATTAGGCGAAGCGCTGATACCGTTGCTCTCTACTTTAGCAGAATCGGTATTGCCTGTTGTAACGGACTGTTTGGGTCCACTCTTACAAATTATAACAGATTTGTTGACACCAATAATCAACTTGGTAGCTTCTGGAATACAACCACTGATAAGCGCATTTATGGACTTTGTAAATACAGCTGTCTTACCAGTTGTGAACGCTCTTTCCGGAGTGTTAATGCCCGTTATTGAAGCTATATTTAATAGCTTTTTGACTAGAGCTTCCACAACGATCACCAGTGTGACCACCATTTTTCGAAATTTAATTGATTTTATCCGAAATGTGTTCACAGGAAACTGGAAAGCAGCATGGGAAAACGTCAAAGAGATTTTCCGGACGGCGGTTAGCGGTCTGGCGAATATCTTCAAGGCTCCACTTAATGCGATTGTAAACGCTTGGAACGGCCTGGCTTCCAGTATTGGTTCCATAACAATTCCAGATTGGGTCCCTGGCGTTGGTGGAAACTCTTATAGCCTACCTAAAATGAGCCGGTTAAAAGTCGGATTAGACTATGTTCCAAACGACATGTACCCTGCGTACCTCGATGAAGGTGAATGGGTACTCACAAAGGAAGAAGCGAACCTACTTAGATCTTATGGTGGCCTTGAGGGCATGGTATCTATGTTAGATCGTAACTCGGACGGTATCAACGTAACGGTTTCTGGAGGAAGTGGACAGCAGATAGATTATAAAAAGTTGGGAACGTGTATTGTTGATTCATTGGTGCGGTCAGGCGTTGGTTTTAAGTGTGACGATCGTATCTTTGCGAGATTGATAAAGGATTTGATTGAATATGTATGATATTAGCTATGTAGGTGCTACGCACGGGGAAAGAATTGAATTATGCCATTGGCCTTATATGGTCAATGGCGGAGATATTTTTAATAGTGAATTCGAAGAAGTAGAGGAGAATGATCGTATTCAGGACTGGGAGAAAAAGATCACAGATTACTCTTTACAGATTGATATATCAGCGGTATCTAAAAAAGCTTTTCAGGAAGCAGTAGATCGACTGGAAGATATTACGGAAAAGGATATTGTGAATATGACTCCCGGAAAACTCTATGTTGGAAGCAGCTATATGAAGTGTTGGATTGTCGGGACAGGAAAAGACAGGTGGTTGAACGATCTATGTAGCATAAGTAATGAGTTGACGGTTAAGAGTGATTATCCCTATTGGATTACGGAAGAAAAGTTTGAATATTTAAAGGCGGAGCAGTCAGAGGTTACGTCTCCGTGGCTTGAGTTTCCGTATGATTTTCCGTACGAATACGCAAAGGTTAGAAACCTTCAGTATATTCAGAACAATAACTATACTGCAAGTGGTTTTAAAATGATTATATACGGTCCGTGCATCAATCCTCTTATCCGTGTGGCAGGGCATATATATGAATTGAAAACCACGCTATATGAGGGAGAATATGCAGTAATTGATTCAAGTACGAGATACGCAAAGGACAGAAAAATAATAAAGGTCAAGGCTGATGGAACACAAGAAGATATCTATAATAGCAGGAACAAGGAAAGCGAAATCTGGGAGAAGATACCTCCTGGACGGAGTACTGTATCTTGGAGCGGTTCTTTTGGCTTTGATATTATCTTGTTTAATGAAAGGGGAACTCCTAGATGGACTTTACGGTAACAGATATCTATGGGCAAGAAAAAGGTCCTTTAGAGCATTGTGGGGCTGAATTTATCGTTGGAACAGAAGACAATGACTTCGAGATAAAGATACAGGAGAATCTATTTAAGGATGACCGTCATCGGAAAAATTGTCGTGTGTTTGCAGAAGAAACAGAGTACGGAGGGTTGATTAGAGCGTTAAATCCTGTGACAGAAGATAAAGTTATTAAACTGAAAGGATCAACGTGGAGAGGTATATTGAACCAAAGGGCACTAAACCCTAAAAGTAATAGCCATGTAGTACTTCGTGGTGAAGCGAATACCGTATTGAAAGAATACCTAACCAAACTTGGACTGACCGAAATATTCGGGGCATCATCCGAAAATAGCGGTATTGATCTAAATTATCAGGCACCGCTGCAGTCTATGTTGTTGGATGCTTTTGTATCAGCGTTGGAAACTCAAAACGCAAGGTTGGAAATTAAATATAAACTTGGTGATGCAAATGATAAAGGTTATGTCGAGCTCTCAGCAAAGCCTATTGTGGATCATTCTGAGCAGATAGAAATTAGTAAGGATGGGAACGTGAAACTTAATATCCTGGATTATCAGAATGGTGTAAATCATTTGATTTGTTATGGGCAGGGTGAAGGAACTTCGCGGCAGAGAGTAGATTTGTATGCTTGGCCAGATGGGAGTATCCGAAAAACACAGTATTATACAGGTATAGATTTGATTGAACAGTATTATGAGAATACCAGTGTTGATACTGTGCAGGAGCTGGAGGAAGAAGCGAGAGAAAAATTTACTGACCTTATCAATTATAAGCAGTTAAAAATATCTGTATCGGATATGGATCTTGAGCTTGGAGATCTTGTTGGTGGACGTGAAAGAATCACTGGTATTTACATGAAAGCACCGGTGGTTAGAAAAATCGTATCCATAACAGGAAAAGGAAGAGTAAGTATTGAATACAAACTGAAAGGAGAGACATAAATATGGCGAAACAATTTATTGCGACTACGCTTATGGACGGATATGTAGACGGACCGCATATAACAGAAGTTCAAACGGGAATTGCGAACCAAGGGTTATATGGTCCTGATGATTATGTGCTGGACGAAGGGAAGAAAGCAGAAGCACAAATTTTAACAAACAATAGTGTTCGTGTTTTTGATGCGACATTTGTGATCCAGGGACGTCGTGACGTAATGGCTGCTAATGCCTATGCAGATGTTACGATAGCCAATGGAGAGCAGGGCATGTATCGTAATGATATTATTGTCCGGAAGTATGAAAAAGATGAAATGACAGAAATCGAAAATACGTCATTTGATGTTATTAAAGGAACACCATCTTCCGGCGTTGCTACAGATCCGGAGATTCCGACAGGAGACATCCGGACAGGCGCCACGATGCATAATATGGCATTATACAGAGTGAAACTGGAAGGACTTAATATTGTGGCTTTAGAACCGATGTTTAAAGTGCTGTACAATATGGCGGACATCAAAAAAGAGCTTGAGTCACTAAATGGCAAATTAAAAAATGCGATGGATGGCGGTGTTGTTAGTACAAGAGTTGGGAATCAGTCTACTGTTGTTGTGGAAATACCGTTTAACAAAAAATTTACCAGTCCTCCAGCAATAAGCTGTTCTATAGAAACAACCCAGATTTACACGGACAAGATTGCCGTAAAAAGCGTAAGTACTACTATGGCAGAAGTGTATGTGAATACATCCACAACGGAGCACAGTGCAAAAGTACATTGGACAGCAGTTTCTGTTGATTAACAACTATTTCCATCGTCCGATAGCGTAAAAATCACAGTCATGGGTTGGAAGTTTGTCTGTTATGCTCGGATATTTGCGGGAATATACATTTGCGAGCTTCCCGCTCATCTTCTGCGTGGACATGATTTCGAAAGCGTTGTCCCTATCTACGTATACCGGACTTACGAACAACGTATACGATGAATAATCAACAAAACAATAGTCATCAGGGAAAACGATTGTTCCTAAACCGTTCGTGTAACTAACGCTAACCAGTCCCCACACTTCAAGCATGCCGTTATTATATTTTTTATAATGTGTATATCCGTCGGAATGTAATTCATACGAATTGCCATTTAGTAACTAAAAAATTATACGTAACTCGTCAACCAGAGAGCCAATGCAGGCTCTTATTTTATTGCCTTGCCGGTGGCAGATTACCGGCAGAAAGGAGATAAGATGCAGCTAAGATTTAACGATGGTACTACGCTTGCCATCCAAAAAGCTACAGAGCTTGGCGGTGGTTTGCAAGTGCTGGTTGCCGGGACGACACCGGAAGAACTTAGAAAATTGTTTACGGATCCGATCAAGACCGCGAAAATGACCGTGACAGAACGAGGGCAGGTGTTGGGAGAGTACGAAAATTACACTGAGTTTTACCGTACAGAAGAATACACCGGGAAGATTTACGGAATCGTGGTAAACAAAGTCGGAGAATCTGTAGAGGAGCGCCTTGCCAGTGCAGAACAGACCATAGAGCAGACCAACACGGATATGCAGATGGCAATCGCAGAACTTACAATGCTTATTGCGTCCATGCAAGGAGGTGGTGCCGGTGTTTAACGAAAGCAGTGTGATTGTGAAAACGTGGGTAGAACTGGTAAGAAATGGGACGTACCCAAAAGAGAGTGTCCCAAACATTAGCAACTTGCAGGAAATTGTATTTAGAGTATTAGAAACGGAGGACTTATAATATGACATTTTCAAAAGACAGTATTTTAGTAAAAACATGGGTGAGCTTAGTATTAACAGGGACATTCACTTTAGAACAGGTGCCGAAGCTTTTCAATCTTAAAAGTGTCGTATCTGAAATTGTAAATAGCTTAATGTAGGAGGTACAACATGGATACACCAATTGATAGAGCAGAGCACGAAGAGTTCAAGCGCAGGATGGAAGATGAGCATAAGCGCATCAACCATCGCCTTACGGACTTAGAGGATACCGTGCGACAAATTGGAGAACTTACCACCAGTGTGCACAGCTTGGCACAGAGCGTGGAGCAGTTGGTTAAGTCCCAGAACCGACAGGAGAGCCGGTTAGAAGAGCTGGAAAACAGGGACGGGGACACATGGCGCAAGGTTAAGTGGTACTTATTAACACTAGCGATCGGAGCTGTGTTTGGGCTTTTGGTCGCACAGATTGGACTCTAAGAGGAGGGATAGCATGTTTAAAAACAGCGTATTAAAGGTATCTGTAGATACCAAAAAGTGGCTCAAAGCCGCAGGAATTAGAGCAGTAAAAACGATGGCGCAGACAGCAGTTGCAGTGATCGGAACAGGGGCAGTACTCAGTGCAGTAGATTGGAAGATGGTATTGTCTGCTTCTATTGTTGCAGGCATTGTAAGTATCTTAACTAGCATAGCAGGCATTCCAGAGGTAGAGGGCGAGTAATCGTCCTCTTTCATATTATAGGGAAAAAGGAGAATTATAATGGCAAAAGTATTTCTTAGTGCCGGACATGGTGGAAGTGATCCGGGAGCAGTAGCTTACGGGATGAAAGAGAAGGACATTAACCTGCAGATCATGCTTGCCTGTCACAATGAATTGATAAGGCATGGTGTAACAGTTGTATGCAGTAGAACCAAAGACGAAAACGATCCAGTGTCGCAGGAAGTAAAAGAAGCAAATGCGTGTGGAGCTTCTGTAGCAGTTTCTTTCCATACAAACGCCGGGAAAGGTGATGGCTCAGAAAGTTATTACTATTCTACAAGCACAAAAGGGAAGAAGTTAGCTCAGTATTGTGAAGAAGAAACTAAGAAAATTGGTCAGAATTCCAGAGGGGTTAAGACGAAGAATCTTGCCTTTACCAGAGGAACGAAGATGGTGGCTGTACTGTGCGAGTGTGCGTTCATTGACAATGACAAGGACAACGACATCATTGACACCGTGGCAGAGCAAAAAGCTTTTGGTGTTGCCTATGCAAAAGCTATCTTGAGATATCTCGGTATTGCATATAAGAGTCAAAGTTCAAGCGGTGGATCCGGTTCAAACTCTGGCGCGTTGTATCGAGTACAGGTTGGAGCATTCGGAAACAAGAAAAACGCAGAGAAGCTCGCTGCCGAATTAAAGGCAAAAGGATACTCTGTTGTTATTAAACAATACTAAAAAATTCCCGACAGTCTAAAAACTGTCGGGAGTACTATAGAAATAAAAGCTGAATAGGTGCAGTAAAAACTATAACTCAACGGTAAAGTCGGCCTGACCTTCAGAGAACGCTGCGGCAGTAGAACCAAAGTCAATGTTCTGATTGATTGTCAGATCTTTTCCCGGGTCAATTTTGTGTTGCTTTAAGATGTATTCAAAAACCATCTCCGGCATACCGCCTTTTCTTCCGCCAAGAACTTCTTTCCCCTTTAAATTCTCCCATGAAAAATCATCAATTTTCTCACGAGCGACCAGAAAGTTCCCGGCTCTCTGTGTAAGTTGGGCGAAATTCACCACATAGTCATTCGCGCCCTCGTTATAAGTGTAGATGGAAGCTTCAGAACCCATGAATCCGATATCAGCATTTCCGGAGAGGACAGAGGTCATAGTTTTATCCGCTCCAAATCCGGTTACAAGTTCGAGGTCGATTCCCTCCTCAGCAAAATACCCTTCTTCAATGGCGATATACATAGGTGCATAGAAAATAGAGTGTGCCACTTCGTTTAATACGACTTTTTTCTTTTCGGATGAGTGATTTTTTTGAACTGTTTTTTCCTGTGCAGCTTTTGATGTGTCTTTCGTGTCTTTGTCTGATTCTTTCGATGAACAGGCAGATAAAACGCCGGCCATTAGCATGATTGTGACTAAAACAAGTGCCATCAGCCTTTTTTTCATAATAAAAATCCTCCTTAAAAAACCTAGTGGTATAAGGTATTCTTAAGGAGGAAAAATGTTCCTGTCTGACTAAAGTCCTTTTCCGTGGAAAAGAGTGGAAGTTTTTTCATATTTTGCTTCAAAGGTTGCCTGTATGGACAGTTTTTTGAATTGTTTCATATCAACTGTTCCGATCATAACAGAAGTGTGAGCCTGGCACCCTTTTAATTTCGGAAGCTGTGCAAGTGCCAGCTGTGCAGTAGGGTTGGAAGCGGCGCTGACAGAAAGAGCAATAAGAATCTCGTCTGTGTGTAATCTTGGATTCTTGCTTCCCAGATACTGTGTTTTTAATTTTTGGATCGGTTCGATCGCTTCCGGAGAAATCACGTGTAATTTGTGGTCAATACCGGCTAACTCTTTCAAGGCATTGAGAAGAAGTGCTGCGGAGGCTCCCAAGAGATTGGTAGTTTTACCTGTTACGATGCGACCGTCATGAAGTTCCAGTGCGGCAGCAGGGGCTCCGGTTTCTTCTGCGCGTTTTAATGCTATATCTACAACAGGACGGTCATGAACAGTGATACCTGCCTGATTCATCAGCATTTCTAATTTATACACTTCTTCATCTGAGCATGCACCGATGAGGTGGCGTCTCAGAGAATCGTAATATCTTCGAATAATTTCCTGCTTGGAAGCTGCTTTACATACTTCATCATCACAAATACAGTTTCCTGCCATATTTACGCCCATGTCTGTAGGTGATTTGTAAGGACTTTCTCCATAAATGCGTTCAAACATGGCATTTAACACAGGGAAGATCTCTACGTCTCGATTGTAGTTAACCGTTGTCTGGCCATATGCTTCCAAATGGAACGGATCAATCATATTGACATCATTTAAATCTGCAGTTGCTGCTTCATAAGCAAGGTTGACCGGATGTTTTAACGGGATATTCCAAATAGGGAAAGTCTCGAATTTTGCATATCCGGCACAGATACCGCGCTTGTGTTCATGGTAGAGCTGTGATAAGCAGACGGCCATTTTTCCGCTTCCCGGTCCCGGTGCAGTTACAACGATCAACGGGCGGGATGTTTCAATATAATCATTTTTTCCATATCCTTCATCACTGACAATGTGAGGGATATTGGATGGGTATCCGGAGATCGGATAATGACGGTATACTTTGATTCCTAATTTTTCCAGTCGGTTTTTAAATAAAGAAGCGCTTTCCTGACCGCTGTATTTCGTGATGACAACACTTCCGACAAATAAACCGTGATTTTTGAAAATAGACATCAGTCTTAAAACGTCTAAATCATAAGTGATGCCAAGATCACCGCGTACTTTATTTTTCTCTATATCTTCTGCGCTGATGACAATAATGATCTCTGCCTGATCGGAGAGCTGCATCAGCATGCGCATTTTACTGTCTGGTTGAAATCCCGGAAGAACACGAGATGCGTGATAATCATCAAAAAGTTTTCCGCCAAATTCCAAATAAAGTTTATTATCAAATTGCTTGATACGTTCTTTAATATGTGATGATTGTGTCTGCAAATATTTTTCATTATCAAATCCTATATTCATCTTTCTAACCTCGTGTTTCTAATCTTTTTATCAGTATGAAATATTACCTTATCAAGTATACTACAAAGTATAGGAAGTTTACAATCTTTTCATAATGTTTTTATTGATTTATAGGTAGGCTGTCCGTATAATAAAATGGTAATAACAGGAGGAGAAACATGGACAACCAAAAGAAAAATAATCAAAATCCCAATAATAAGAATGACAAGCAGGGATTTTCTTTTATTATTTTAGTGACTCTCATTACCAGTATCTTGGTAATGGCACTCTATCAATTTCAGGGAGAGGGCGTAGAGTCAGAGATTACTTATGACAAGTTCCTTGAATATGTGGATAAGGGACAGGTAGCAAGAGTAGAAATTCAGAATGATCAGCTTGTGATCACTATGAAAAAAGAAAAAGGTGAAAGGACTGCAAAAGAATATTATACCGGTGTTGTCAAAGATGACACTTTATCAGAGAGACTTTACAAGCATCATGTCGTGTACAGTCAGGAAATACCGGATACAACATCTGCGATAATCTGGCAGTTGATCGGCACATTTCTTCCGATTGCCCTTCTGGTGGGAATGATCGTTTGGATGACCAGAAAGATGGCGAAAGGCGGCGGAATGATGGGCGTCGGGAAGAGCAATGCTAAAATGTATGTAGAGAAACAGACCGGAGTGACCTTCCGGGATGTGGCAGGCCAGGAAGAAGCGAAGGAATCTCTGCAGGAAGTGGTAGATTTTCTGCACAATCCGGGAAAATATACGAGTGTGGGAGCGAAGCTTCCAAAAGGAGCGCTTCTTGTCGGACCTCCGGGAACCGGTAAGACTTTGCTGGCTAAGGCAGTTGCCGGAGAAGCAAAGGTTCCGTTCTTTTCTCTGAGCGGATCTGCATTTGTGGAAATGTATGTAGGTGTAGGTGCTTCACGAGTACGTGATCTGTTTAAACAGGCACAGCAGATGGCACCGTGTATTATTTTTATTGATGAGATTGATGCCATTGGTAAGAGCAGAGATAATCAGATGGGAAGCAACGATGAGAGAGAACAGACATTGAATCAGCTTCTCGCAGAGATGGATGGATTTGAGAGTAACAAGGGACTGGTGCTTCTTGCAGCTACAAACCGTCCGGAGATCTTGGATCCTGCGCTTTTAAGACCGGGACGTTTTGACCGTCGAATTGTAGTAGAAAAACCGGATTTAAAAGGACGTGTAGATGTATTGAAGGTACATTCCAGAGATGTTCGAATGGATGAAACCGTTGATTTAGAGGCGATTGCCCTTGCAACATCCGGTGCGGTTGGCTCAGATCTTGCCAATATGATAAATGAAGCTGCGATCAACGCAGTTAAGCATGGAAGAAATGCAGTGAGTCAGGCAGATCTTTTCGAGGCAGTAGAAGTTGTTCTGGTAGGAAAAGAGAAGAAAGACCGAATCATGAGTCAGGAAGAGCGAAGAATTGTCTCCTACCACGAAGTGGGGCACGCGCTTGTAAGTGCACTTCAGAAGGATTCTGAACCGGTACAGAAGATTACGATCGTACCTCGTACAATGGGGGCGCTTGGCTATGTGATGCAGACACCGGAAGAAGAGAAGTTCTTAAATACAAAGAAAGAGCTTGAGGCAATGCTCGTAGGAATGCTGGCAGGGCGTGCCGCAGAAGAAGTTGTCTTTGATACAGTGACAACAGGCGCATCGAATGATATCGAGAAGGCAACCAGCATTGCAAGAGCGATGATCACTCAATATGGAATGAGTGAAAAATTCGGACTGATCGGTTTAGAGTCGATCCAGAACCGATATCTGGACGGAAGACCGGTGAGCAACTGTGGTCCTGAGACGGCGGCGGAGATTGATAAAGAAGTAATGAAAATGCTGAAAGATGCTTATGCAGAAGCGAAGCGGCTGCTTAGTGAGCATCGGACATCGTTAGATAAGATTTCTGATTTCCTTATTCAGAAGGAAACGATTACCGGAAAAGAATTTATGGAAATATTCCATGAAGTAGAAGGAATCTCTTCAGAGGATAAAGAAGGAAAAACGGCAGAACGAATTGCAATGACACCAGTGGACAATCATGAAGTACAGGAAGTCGATACGGAAACCGGATCAAAAGAAATTGAATCAGAAGAAGTGTAATGTTATAATAAAAGCACAAGTAAAAGGATGGAGGATTTTGCTTCCATCCTTTTATCGTAGTGTGCCGAGCATGGCACTAATCTTACTGGTGCAAGTCCAGTCACGGGTATTTACCGCCAAGTGTAGCGAACCACAAGTCGGTATCAGTAATGGTATGGATGGAGGAAGTGGTGTAGCAAAATCCTTGAGCCTACGTACAGAAACTTGATCAGGCGATTAGGTGGGTAAGATTGCTGCACAAATCGAAGCCCTAAAGGTAAACGTATACCGAAATTGTAAATCAAGAGGTTGTGGGATGAAAGATTAGTGTCTTACCTCGGGAGACCCTACTCACATACCGAAAGGTATGGTTGAAAAAGGTTTGGAGAGGGAGTCAGATGATGTCATAGTAGGCGAAAGCTGAAGGACTGAAACGATTTATAGTACAAATCGTTATGTTTAAAATAGTACATGAGCCAGAAATCGAATGGGCAGGAAAAGTAGGAACGTAACCAAGGGATACTGTTTATATTCAGAGGGGTGTTATGTATGAATTTTAGGATAAGTCAGAGGAGTAACAACGTTGGAATTGATTGAAGTGATTTTATCAAAAGAAAATCTGAACAGAGCCTATAAAAAGGTAGTATCGAATAAAGGTGCGAGTGGAGTTGACGGGGGTATCGTTGAGGAACTGGGAGACTATATAAGGGAAAATAAGGATGAGATTGTTACATCCATTAGAAATAGAACTTATATGCCGAAGCCGGTACGGAGAGTATATATTCCGAAAGATAATGGAAAGCAACGTCCATTGGGAATCCCCACAGCATTGGATAGAACCATTCAACAGGCAATCGCACAGCCAATAAGTGATATTTATGAAGAAATATTCAGTGAATATAGTTACGGTTTTAGACCGGGGAGAAGCTGCCATGATGCAGTCAGACAGGCACTCTACTATCTGAATGATGGCTATGAATGGGTAGTAGATATAGATATTGAACAGTTTTTCGACAGAGTAAATCATGACAAGTTAATTCAGATACTAAGAGAACAAGTAAACGACAGTACCACATTAAATCTGATTCGGAAATATCTGAAAGCAGGAGTAATGGAAAAAGGACTGGAAAAAGCGACCATCACGGGTGTTCCACAAGGGGGACCACTATCTGTAGTGTGCTCAAACATCTACCTTGATAAGTTGGATAAGGAATTGGAACAGAGGGGACTTCGTTTCACGAGATACGCAGACGATGTGCTGATATTCACAAAAAGTGAGATGGCAGCCAACCGAGTGATGAAATCTATTTGCAGCTGGTTAGAAAGAAAGCTATTTTTGAAAGTAAATGCTACGAAAACGAAAGTGGTAAGACCGACAAGAAGTAAATATCTTGGATTCACATTCCTAAAGAATGGTTCGGAATGGAAAGTCAGACCGACCAATGAAAAGAAAAAGAAGCTGAAAAAGAAACTAAGCGAATATCTGAAAAGAGGAAAAGCTGTAGCGAGACCACTTGCAGTCACAATTAAAAGAGTAAATGAGATTGTACGAGGGTGGATAAATTATTTCAGAATCGGAACGATGAAGCTGTTCATGGAAGAGTTCGGGAAGTGGCTGAGACACAAAATCCGAGTAATCATCATGAAACAGTGGAAGAGAGCGAAAACCATTTACCGAAATCCATGTTATCTGAACTGGAAACATAAAAATGGATTTAGTCAGGAAGAAATAATTAAGGTTGCTAATTCCAGACTTGGATGGTACAGAAAAAGTGGAATGAACGTAGTAAATTTCATTATCAGTAAAGATTTACTTGAGAATAGGATAAAAGATGGAGATAGTCTGCTCAACCCTCTATCCTATTATTTAGTGAAAGTTGGAATATAAGTTGTAGAGCCGTATACGAGACCCGTACGTACGGTTCAATGGGAGGGGCGAGAAAATTTAATCTCCCTCTACCCTATTAAAATTGATTTAGGAGACATTATGTTTGATATTCAGGAAGAATTAAAAAAACTGCCGGGAAAGCCGGGAGTATATTTAATGCATGATGAAAAAGATGAGATTATCTATGTGGGAAAAGCGATCAGTCTGAAAAACCGGGTTCGCCAATATTTTCAAAGCAGTCGGAACAAAGGTGTGAAAATTGAGCAGATGGTGACCCATATTGCCAGATTTGAGTATATTGTGACAGATTCAGAGTTAGAAGCGCTTGTATTGGAATGTAATCTGATTAAAGAGCATCGTCCGAAATATAATACGATGTTGATGGACGATAAAGCATATCCATTTATAAAGGTAACTATGGATGAACCATTTCCGAGGATTATGATGGCGAGGAAGATGGTGAAGGATAAAGCAAAGTATTTTGGACCTTATACCAGTGCAGGAGCAGTTAAGGATACCATAGATCTGATTCGAAAATTATATCACATCAGAAGCTGCAATCGGAAGCTGCCGAAAGATATCGGCAAGGAACGACCTTGTCTGAATTATCACATCCATCAATGTGATGCGCCTTGTCAGGGCTATGTTTCCGAAGAAGAATATCGAAAATCAATTGCGCAAGTGCTCCAATTTTTAAATGGCAATTATGATCTTATTTTAAAAGAATTGGAGCAAAAGATGCAGGAGGCAGCGGAAAATCTGGAATTTGAGAAGGCGGCAGAGTATCGGGAGCTTCTTTACAGTGTCCGCAAGATTGCGCAGAAACAGAAGATAACAGATACGGCAGGAGAGGACAGAGATATTCTTGCAGTTGCCTCTGAGTCAGAGGATGCGGTTGTTCAGGTGTTTTTTATTCGTGGCGGCCGCCTGATCGGGAGAGATCATTTTTATCTGAAGATTTCGGAAGATCAAATGCTGGGAGAGATTCTGTCCAGCTTTGTGAAACAGTTTTACGCGGGAACCCCCTACATTCCGGCAGAGCTTATGCTTCCGGAAGTGATCGAAGATCAGGAGATTATTGAAGAATGGCTGAGTGTCAGACGTGGTCACAAAGTCCATATTCACGTGCCGCAAAAAGGGACAAAAGAAAAGCTTGTTGAGCTGGCAAAGAAAAATGCACAGCTTGTATTAAGTACGGATAAAGAGCGGTTGAAGAGAGAAGAGGGACGCACGATCGGCGCAGTCAAGGAACTCGGAAAAATTCTTGGCTTAGAAAGTATTTCCCGTATGGAAGCTTATGACATTTCCAATACGAGCGGTTTTGACTCGGTAGGTTCGATGATCGTCTACGAAAGAGGAAAACCGAAGCGGAACGATTACCGTAAATTCAAGATTAAAGGGGTACAGGGTGCAGATGATTATGCCAGTATGGAAGAAGTGCTCACAAGAAGATTTACACATGGTCTGAAGGAGCGGGAAGAAGGAAAGGAAATGGGAGGATTTACGACGTTCCCGGATCTGATCCTTATGGACGGAGGAAGGGGGCAGGTGAATATTGCATTAAAGGTGCTAAATGACCTGCATCTTGATATTCCGGTGTGTGGAATGGTAAAAGACGATCATCATCGCACGCGAGGCCTGTATTATCAGAATGTCGAGCTTCCAATTGACAGAAATTCAGAAGCCTTTCGTCTGATTACAAGGATACAGGATGAGGCACATCGTTTTGCAATTACTTTTCACAGACAATTAAGAGGAAAAAATCAGGTACATTCTATTTTGGATGATATTCCGGGAGTGGGGCCTGCCAGAAGAAAGGATTTGATGAAGTATTTTGCTGATATTACTGCAATTAAAAATGCAACGGTAGAAGAACTGGAAAAATTACCCTCTATGAACAAAAAATCGGCAGAAGATGTATATAACTTTTTTCATTAGTGTGCTATACTGATATAATTAGATGAATAAAAGGAGTGGGAGCAAAAACATGGGAAATTATGTGAAATTAAGTAAGGTAGTAGAAAAATTAAATTTAAAAAATCTCACGCCGGATGTCGATATGACAGAGAAAAAAGTAATGGTTCCGGACATTAACCGTCCGGCACTCCAGCTTACTGGTTTCTTTGAACATTTTGCATATGAACGGGTACAGCTGATCGGATGTGTGGAGTATACTTTTCTGGAGAATGTGGAAGAAGATGAAAAAGAGAAGATATATGATATGTTATTGTCTTATAAAATACCGTGTATCATTTTCTGTCGGAATCTTAAACCGGATGACAGCCTGATTGAGAAAGCCAACAAGGCAAATGTTCCGGTATTTTCTACAGAGACTCCAACGTCGGCATTTTCTGCTGAGATAATCAGATGGCTGAATGTTGAATTGGCGCCGTGCATTTCTATTCACGGTGTACTTGTAGATGTCTATGGTGTTGGCGTGCTTATTATGGGAGAGAGTGGTATCGGTAAGAGTGAGGCGGCTCTGGAGCTTATTAAGCGTGGTCATCGTCTGGTCAGTGATGATGTGGTTGAGATCCGCAAGGTCAGTGATGAGACACTTGTGGGAACAGCGCCGGATATTACAAGACATTTCATTGAACTTCGAGGAATTGGAATCGTAGATGTTAAGATGTTATATGGTGTGCAGAGCGTGCGTGAAACGCAGAACATTGATCTCGTAATTACATTGGAAGAATGGGATAGAGATAAGGAATATGACCGTCTTGGACTGGAAGAGCAGTATACAGAATTTCTTGGAAATAAAGTTGTCTGTCATCAGCTTCCGATTCGTCCGGGACGTAATCTTGCGATCATCGTTGAAACAGCGGCGATCAATCACAGACAGAAGAGCATGGGATACAATGCCGCGCAGGAATTGTACAAGCGTGTACAGCAGAATATGACAAAGAGAAAATAGGAGGATATCATGAAGTATTGTTTTGGTGTTGATGTAGGAGGAACAACTGTAAAGATCGGATTGTTTCAGGCAGATGGTGTATTGGTTGATAAATGGGAGATTAAGACAAGGACAGAGAATAAAGGAGAAGCAATTCTTCCGGATATTGCAGAAGCCATTGCAGAAAAATGTAAAAAAGATGGGATTGCAAGAGAGGACATGGAAGGTATCGGTATTGGAATCCCGGCTCCTGTAAATGAAGACGGTGTCGTAAAGAATACCGCAAATCTCGGATGGGGTTATAAAGAAGTTAAACGTGAATTAGAAGAGCTTACCGGATTCAAGGTGGAAGTAGGAAATGATGCAAATATGGCTGCATTAGGAGAAATGTGGCTGGGAGCAGGAAGAGGACATAAGAATCTGGTTATGGTCACTCTGGGAACCGGTGTCGGTGGCGGAGTGATTGTCGGAGGACGTCCTCTGGTCGGAACAAATGGCGCCGGCGGTGAGATTGGTCATATTCTTGCAAACAGACAGGAAACAGATAAATGTGGCTGCGGAAAGAAAGGATGTCTTGAGCAATATGCTTCTGCGACAGGAATTGCAAGGCTTGCAAGAATCCGTCTCGCGAAGAATAATGATATGACTTTGCTCCGCGGACAGGAGATTACCGCTAAAGCGGTGTTTGATGCATTGAAAGAAGGAGATAAAGTCGCAGAAGAAATCGTAGAAGAATTCGGTGCTTATCTTGGATATGCATTGGCAGACGTGGCGGCAGTGATCGACCCGTCTATGTTTATTATTGGCGGAGGCGTGTCAAAAGCCGGTCCGATTATTATTCAGTATGTGAAAAAATATTTCCTCGAGAAAGCATTCTTTGCAAATGAAGGTACTGAGTTTATTATTGCCGTTCTCGGAAATGATGCGGGAATCTGTGGAGCGGCAAAATTAATTTTAGGATAAAGTTGCTATTTATTAAGATAGAGTTACTATTTATATAAAGGCGGATGATCAGTGGCTGTAATTAGCCATTGGTCATCCGCCTTTTGTACGTTAGCGTTGATTTATACTATTTTTAACTGTGAAGCATCATGGGGTGGAACCACCGGTGTTGCCGCCGCCAGTGTCACCGCCACCAGTATTGCCACCGCCAGTGTCACCGCCGCCAGTGTCACCGCCACCAGTGTCACCACCACCAGTGTCACCACCGCCAGTGTCGCCACCGCCAGTGTTGCCTCCACCAGCGTTGCCGCCACCAGTATTACCGCCACCGTTATTACCGTTTCCGGTATTTGGTGTTGACGGTGCTGTATTTGGCTGTTCCGGTGCTGTTCCTTCTGCATTGTCTTCATCATCCTCTTCATCATCAGGGCTGACAACATCTTCGTGTCCCGGACAGGTTTCGGTTGGCTCTGTACCCTCAGCAAAGTATTCTGTAGCGGAAGGACACTGTCCGGCTACTGCAAGCTTTCCGGTTAAGGTACATACTGTCTTCTGAATTAAACCTTTTGTAGTATCAAATTCTTTGTATTCCAGTCCGTCATGGATACGGCTCATAATACCTTTCCATATGCGGAAACGGAAGCTGGTATCATAGTTACATTCTTTGTTGTCATCATAACCACCCCATACTGCACAAGTATAGTATGGAGTATATCCGCAGAACCAAAGGTCTTTGTTGGAAGTTGTTGTACCTGTTTTTCCGGCTACAGGCATGTTATTAAGCTGGCAGGAACGACCGGTACCACTTGTTACAACTGTCTCCATTGCGCTTGTAAGAAGAGAAGCAGTTCCCTCTTTAATTGCCTGGTGGGATTCACCCGGGTTCTCAAGCAGGACATTACCGTCATGGTCAACAATCTTTGTATATAAGGTTGGTGTATTGTAAGTGCCACCATTTGCGATTGTAGCGTAGGCTGCACATAATTCGTAATTGTACACACCATCGGTTACACCACCGAGAGCCAGTGTCTGGTTGATGTCGCTGAAGACCCCGGCGTCTGTTTTCTTCTCTTTTACAAGAGTGCTGATACCGAATTTTTCGCAATATTCAAATCCAAGCTCCTGCGAAATCTCATCACTGACCTTCACTGCGCAGACGTTGATGGAATTTGCAATTGCAGTCCGGTAAGTAACAGCGCCCTTATATGACCGGCTTGCATTTTTCACGTTCTTTCCGTTCTTGTATTTATAAGGTTCATCTACAACGATGGTAGATAAAGACTTGCCACAGGAATCAATAGCCGGTGCGTAAGCTGCAAGAATCTTAAAGGTGGAACCAGGCTGCCGTGTAGAACCTCTGTAAGCGCGGTTTAAGCTTAAACTGGAATTTTTAGCGCCGCGTCCGCCAACCATTGCTTTGATGGCGCCGGTTTTTTGATCCATGATCGTTACAGATGCCTGAGGCTGTGGAGTGATGTTGATCACCTCATCATACGTATCACCTTCCTGGGCAATCGTAGCCTTCCATTCCTCGACCATTGCCCGTGCATCTTCTTCACTGGAATAGATCAGTCCGTATTTTTTACCGTGTTTTTCTTTTGCATATTTTTTGACATGTCCGGAACCGTAGTTTTCAACGGAGCCATCGGCTCTTGTCACTGTCAGGGCATAGTCAAGACCGTATTCTTTCAAGCCCGGATAGTTAGAATCATCATTCATCTCTTCGTCACAGATCTTCTGCATTTCTACATTCTGAGTAGAGTAGATACTCAAACCGCCGCTGTATACAGCGTTGTAAGCCTGCGTCTCTGTATAACCAAGCTGTTGCTGCAGATCCTTCATAACCTGCTCAGAAAGTGCATCTACAAAGTAAGAAGTCGGTTTCTTTTCTTCAGAAGAACTATTTACTTTTTGAATGCGTGCATAGACATCATCATTTAATGCTTCATCATAAGCCGCCTGATCAATATAGCCCTGCTCCAGCATATTGTTTAATACAGATTTTCTTCTCTTTGCATTATTTTCCGGATGTGTTACTGGATTATATCCGGAAGGGTTCTGGGTAATTCCGGCAATACATGCACATTCGGAAAGGGTTAACTCTGATACATCCTTGCCAAAATAGCGCTTGGCTGCAGATTGTACACCGAGACAGTTCTGCCCCAGGTTGATTGTGTTCATATAGCTTTCCAAAATTTCATCTTTGCTCATCTGTTTTTCAATCTGGAGAGCAAGGAACTGTTCCTGAAGCTTTCTTTCTGCTTTGTCGTAGAAAGTTTCTTCGTGGACAAAATTAGGAAATACATTGTTCTTGATCAATTGCTGTGTCAGAGTACTGGCTCCCTGTTCATTACCAGAGAGAGTAGCAATACCGGCTCGGATGATACCGTGAAGGTCGATTCCGTTATGATCATAGAAACGCTCGTCCTCGATGGCGACAAAGGCATTTCCCAAATCTTTTGGAATCTCATCCAGAGTTTTATAGATTCGGTTGGAACCGGAAGCAACAAAGCGCTCCAGCTCTGTTTTACCGTCGTCTGCATATACGAATGTAGTGAAGCCCTTTGGCTTTACATCATCCGGTGTAACTTCCGGTGCATTGTCAATGATCCGCTTTACGAACAGACCACCGCCGATGATGCCGACGATTGCAATGACCACCAGGCATAGCAAAAATGCTTTGAAAAGACGTACCCCGACACGCTTTCCCTGCATGGTGGATTTGGATGTTATTCTTTTCTGCTTTTTTGCAGCATTTTTTCTTCCATAATTCATGCGTATAAGCCTCCTTCATACCAAAATATTATAGCAAAGAACCGTATTGAAATAAAGAAAAAAATGAAAAGTTCATATTTTACTAGGAAATTCTTAAGAATTTCGTTATTATAGTAATAAAGCGGTATTGTTACTTTGAAAGGAATGTATGTATATGTTGACAGAATACAAGATTGTTTATGCAGGCGGAGAGGGAGAAATTGTGGAGAAGAAGTCTCGCTTCATTGCTACAGTTGTACCGGTGGAGACAGAGGAGGAAGCGCTTGCATTTATAGAATCCATGCGGAAAAAATACTGGAATGCCACACACAATTGTTTTGCCTATGCGATTGGAGAGCGTCAGGAGATCTTAAGATGCAGTGATGACGGAGAGCCGAGCGGTACAGCAGGAAAACCGATGCTGGACGTTCTCATTGGGGAAGAACTTCACAATGTGGCAGTTGTAGTTACCAGATATTTTGGCGGAACGCTTCTTGGTACGGGAGGCCTTGTGAGGGCATATGCTTCGGCAACGCAGGCGGGGCTTTCTGCTTCTAAGATTATAACCAAAAGATTTGGTTTTAAACTGAAGATCACAACAGATTATACCGGATTAGGAAAGATTCAGTATATATTAGGCGAAAAGAAAATCAAAACATTGGATTCGGAATATACAGATCAGGTTGTTCTGCATATCTTGATCCCCAACGAGATGTTGGATGAAATTAAGGAAGAAGTTACAGAAGGAACTGCCGGAAGAGCAGTGATGGAAGTGGGAGAAGAACTTTGGTACGGGGAAGTGGACGGAGAACTTAAGATTTTGGAAGAAGCATAAGAAAAAGCACGGGAGCCGATTCCCGTGCTTTTAATATTAATCTATAATGTACTAATTAAATTCTGGTTCGATCAGTCCGAATGATCCGTTCTTTCTGCGGTAAACAACATTTACTTCGTCTGTCTCGGCATTGCAGAATACATAGAAATCATGTCCGAGAAGCTCCATCTGTACACAGGCATCTTCCGGATACATTGGTTTGAAACCAAATTTTTTGGTGCGGACGATTTTGATTTCGTTGTCGTCTTCCACCGCGTTTTCACTGTCAAAAAATTCTTTCTTGAATCCGCCGCCTTCCTGATGTCTTGCAACCAGTTTGTTTTTGTACTTGCGAAGCTGTCGCTCAATGACTTCTTCTACAAGATCGATGGATACATACATATCATCGCTGACTTGTTCGGAGCGGATGATCGTACCTTTGACTGGAATCGTTACTTCGATTTTCTGCCGCTCCTTTTGCACACTTAATGTTACATGAATTTCCGTGTCGGGAGTAAAGTACCTTTCTAATTTTCCTAACTTACTTTCTACGGCTTCTCTTAAGCCTGTGGTTACATCGATGTTTTTGCCAATAATGATAAATTTCATGATGCCAACTCCTTTTCCACATAATTTCAGATAATATAATCTGACAATTAATAGTCAGAGCGGAAATATATCTGATATATGTAGTATAACACGTTTGGAGTCTAATGTATAGCACGTATTACTTCAATTCTTGAAATTTTTCCATTATTCATTTTTGCAACACGTAGACCGCATTTTGGAAAATAGACACAGGCGCCAACAGCAGGATTTATTTCTTCTTTTTCCATCTGTTTGAGAATGATGTCGCGTAAAGTATTTTCATCTTCATAAGGCAGATGGACATCTAATAATTTGTTAGCGGTTTTTACTTTTGTACTTGCTCGAAGAACTGTTTCGGATGGCACATCGAATTCACAGAATAAATATTTTCTTGTTGCAAAAAGCACAGCGATTGCACATACACCAATCAGGTTACCCCAGATGGAAGAGTGGTCAATAATAATTTGACGGGCAATGGCGAATATTAATACTTCGAATACAGTGTTCGGAGTATGATAATAAACCATGCGGATCAATTCCACACCAATGATCAGATTAAAGCAAAGCTCCAGAAGATCGTCGTAATTTGGCCAAACTTCCAGATTCGGAATATAGATCAGGGAAGCTGCAAGACGCAGACACAATAAAATAATGCCTACGGACAACATCAGAGCAATGAAAAATTCCAGAAGTTCGGTTACCTTTTTTAAAAGATTTGCGATAATAGTTTTCATGCGTTTCTCCTTAATACATTATTGAAGATACAGGGATATATCACAAGTACCCACATCACCAGTATAAAGTATTTTAAGGACTTTGCCAAGATAGAAGTACCGATGAGAAGAGGTAATCCCTCCTTGATCAGAAGTGCGACAAAAAGACCGATGAGAACCCGGAGTATTTTTGCGAACATCCGCTGCTCTTTTAAGAGATCAAACCGGAGCCATTTTCGTTCGATATAATAACCTGATGCAAACCCGAGACCTGCGCCGGAAGCCTTTAAACAATCGGCGGCATATTTGCCGGAAATCGTATCATTGCTGTAGAGAACGTAGGCGTAGATTGCTGCGGCAATTGCGAGAAGCATCAGAAGAAGTGTGATCCATTTCAAATGTGTTTCCTGATCAAGAATCTGAGCCTGGTATTTCCACAGAAGAAGGGTGATGCAAAGTGACAGCGCCATAGATACCAGCACATCTTTTGGAGTGTGGCAGCCAAGATACATGCGGGAAAAACCGATGGACAAAAATGCTATGATGCATAGAAACTTCACCCATTTCTTCCGCGCTTTTAAAGCAAGCGGGAAGAACAGGCAGGCGGCGCCTTGGGTATGCCCGCTTGGAAATGAGTAACCGGTGGCGCCGGAGATTGCACTTTCTACAGCATGAAAGTCCGTGTCAAGCACCCATGGACGGGGAATTCGAAAGGTGATCTTTAAGGTTTGGACGGCAAGGCCCGCGGTAAAATACGAAAAGCCCAGAAAATAAGCAAAACGCTTATCCACACACCAATACAGTGTGCAGATAAACGTTATGATAATAAGTTCCTGGCCGAAATACGTGATAAACTGCATAAGTTTATCAAGAAAAGGAGTTCTTATTCCTTCTAAAAGCCATAAAAATGTCATGATCTGTTTCCTCTTTTTCTCATTTTCGGATCTAAGATTTTCTTACGGATGCGAAGAGATTTTGGTGTAACTTCCAACAACTCATCCGTGTCGATGAAGTCAAGCGCCTGCTCCAGACTTAATACCCTTGGCGGTGTCAGACGAAGTGCTTCATCTGCGCTGGAAGAACGAGTGTTCGTTAAATGCTTGGTCTTACATACATTTACTTCAATGTCATCAGTCTTTGCATTTTCACCGATGACCATACCGGAGTATACTTTTTCACCGGCTCCGATGAAGAGTGTTCCACGCTCCTGTGCGCTGTAGAGACCATAGGTGACGGATTCACCTGTTTCAAAGGCAATGAGAGAACCTTGCTTACGGTACTGAATATCTCCTTTGTATGGCGCATATCCGTCAAAAGCAGTGTTCATAATTCCGTTTCCTTTTGTGTCAGTTAAGAATTCGCCGCGATATCCGATAAGTCCGCGGGCAGGAATATTAAACTGAAGTCTTGTGTATCCGCCGCTGGCAGTGCTCATGTTTTGGAGTTCGCCTTTGCGCTGACTTAATTTATCAATGACAGTTCCGGTAAATTCTTCCGGTACATCAATATAAGCGGCTTCCATTGGCTCTAAAAGTTTTCCATTTTCATCCTTGTGATAGAGAACTTCTGCCTTGCTGACAGCAAATTCATATCCTTCACGTCTCATATTTTCAATTAAGACAGAAAGATGGAGTTCTCCACGTCCGGATACTTTGAAGCTGTCGGTATTCTCAGTATCCTCTACACGAAGGCTTACGTCAGTGTTCAGTTCTCGCATAAGACGGTCGCGCAGGTGACGGGAAGTTACGTATTTACCTTCCTGTCCGGCAAACGGACTGTCATTTACTACGAAATTCATAGAAATCGTAGGCTCGGAAATTTTCTGGAATGGAATTGCTTCCGGGTTTTCCGGAGCGCATAAAGTATCTCCGATGGAAATATCAGAAATACCGGAAATAGCAATGATAGAACCGATGGAAGCTTCTTTTACCTCTACTTTGTCCAGTCCGTCAAATTCATAGAGCTTACTGATCTTTACTTTCTTTTGTTTCTCAGGGTCATGATGGTTGACCATGATCATATCCTGGTTGACGCGGATGGTACCGTTTTCGACTTTACCCACACCGATACGACCTACATATTCGTTGTAGTCGATAGTGCTGATCAGAATCTGAGACGGAGCTTGCGGATCTCCTTCCGGAGCCGGAATGTAGTCTAAGATTGTTTCAAATAATGGCTGCATATCCTTTTCTTCATCCGTCAGATCAAGAACAGCTACACCGGATTTTGCAGAAGCGTAAATGAACGGGCAGTCTAACTGTTCGTCAGAAGCATCAAGATCCATGAACAATTCGAGGACTTCATCGATAACTTCGTCTGGACGTGCTTCCGGACGGTCGATTTTGTTGATGCAGACAATAACAGGAAGATCCAGTTCCAAAGCTTTGCGGAGTACGAACTTTGTCTGAGGCATAGCGCCTTCGAAGGCATCTACGACAAGAACGACACCATTAACCATTTTCAGGACACGTTCTACCTCTCCGCCGAAGTCAGCATGACCGGGAGTGTCGATAATATTGATTTTTGTATCTTTATAGTAGACCGCGGTGTTTTTGGAAAGGATCGTGATTCCACGTTCGCGTTCAATATCGTTAGAATCCATGACACGTTCTGCTACTTCCTGATTTTCACGGAATACTCCGCTTTGTTTTAATAATTCGTCCACAAGTGTTGTCTTACCATGATCAACGTGGGCGATAATTGCTATATTACGTACATCTTCACGTTTTTGCTTCATAAATATCTTCCTTTTCTTTTCCTATTTATATGGATAATATACAACTTTATTAGTTTATCACATTTTTTAAATTTTACAAGTATTTTAGTTCTAAAACCGAAAGTAGACTCATAGACTATGTAATGACTCAAAATACGATTCAGAGGAAGGGAGAACGTCAAATTATGTCAGATAAGATTATTGAAAACAATCAGGTAACGATTATGGGAGAAATAGTGTCTGCTTTTACATTCAGCCACGAAGTGTTCGGAGAGGGCTTCTATATGGTGGATGTGAGCGTGAAGCGGTTAAGCAATTCGGAAGACCGTATTCCCGTTATGATCTCAGAGAGACTGATCGATGTAAGTCAGGATTATACGGGAGAATTTCTTATGATAAGCGGTCAGTTCCGATCTTATAATCGTCACGAGGAACAAAGGAACCGTCTTGTGCTATCTGTATTTGCAAGGGAAGTAGAATTTATCGAAGAAGAATTGGATGGTGCCAAGACGAACCATATTTTGTTAGATGGTTACATATGCAAGCTTCCGATTTATCGAAAGACACCGCTTGGAAGAGAAATTGCAGATCTTTTGCTTGCAGTCAATCGTCCTTATGGGAAATCGGATTATATTCCCTGTATCTGCTGGGGAAGAAATGCAAGGTTTGCATCGACATTTCAAGTGGGAGAGCATGTCCAGATACTTGGAAGAATCCAGAGCAGGGAATATGTAAAGAAGTTGACGGAAACGGAGACGGAAAAGCGAGTGGCTTATGAAGTGTCGGTCGGAAAGCTTGAGTGTATGGATGACTAAATGATAATTTTACAGCATACATTAAATCGTATTTTACAATATAAGCTATAGAAAGAAAAGGAAGAGTGTGTTATATTGTAAAAAAATATGAAAAGATGTGGGTAAAATGAGTTATATCAATATAAGAAATGTTAAAATCGGAGAAGGGATTCCCAAAATATGTGTGCCGATTGTGGGAGAAACGCGAGAAGATATTTTGAAATCGGCAAAAAGAGTAGAAACTTCCGGCGCTGATCTGGCAGAGTGGAGAGTAGATTGGTATGAAAGTGTTTTTTGTGTTTCCAAGGTGGAAAGTATAGCAGGAGAACTTCGGGAAATATTGAAAGATATTCCGTTGCTTTTTACTTTTCGGACTGCGCGTGAAGGCGGGAAAAAAGCTATCGGTTTAAAACACTATGTAGAACTGAATGAAAGAATTATAAAGACCAAAGCGGTAGATCTCATAGATATCGAATTATTTGCTGGTGACAGTGTTGTAAAAAAAATGATAGAGAGCGCTCACAAAGAAAATGTGAAAGTAGTTGTTTCCAACCATGATTTTGAAAAAACACCGACAAAAGAAGAGATTGTATGGAGACTTTGCAAGATGCAGAAGTTGGAAGCAGATATTCCGAAGATAGCGGTAATGCCTGCCTGCAAAAGAGATGTACTTACTTTATTATCTGCAACAGAAGAAATGTATACCGAATATGCAGACCGTCCGTTTATTACAATGTCTATGGGAGAAAATGGGATGATTAGCCGCATTTGCGGAGAAGTCTTTGGTTCAGCTGTAACTTTTGGAGCAAGCGGGATTCCATCGGCTCTGGGGCAGATAGAGGTTGGAAATTTGAACAAAATGCTGCGACTTTTACATGACAGTATGAATATATGAGGATAAGAAAAACGTGTGAAGACTTTCGTTGACATCATATCTGAATGGTGATAGAATTTCTATAATCATATAATAGTCAGGAGGATAAGTATGTCTATTTTTACAGGTGCTGGCGTGGCAATTGTCACACCGTTTAATGAAGATGAGAGCATTAATTATGATAAATTGGATCAGTTGATCGATTATCACTGTAATAACGGAACGGACAGTATTATAATCTGCGGTACAACCGGAGAGTCTGCAACAATGTCAGAGAAAGAACACATGGAATGTGTGAAATTTGCGATTGAAAGAACGAAGGGAAGACTTCCGATCATTGCAGGAACAGGTTCTAATTGTACGAGAACAGCAATCGACATGTCCAAAGAAGCTGCTTCATATGGCGCAGACGGACTGCTCGTTGTAACACCTTATTACAACAAGGCAACACAGGAAGGACTTGTAGGACACTACACAGCAGTGGCGAAGGAGGCAAAAGCTCCGATTATTATGTATAGTGTTGCAAGCAGAACGGGATGTAATATCGAACCGGCAACGGCGGCAAGATTGATCAAAGAAGTTGATAATATTGTAGGAATTAAAGAAGCTTCCGGTAACATTTCTCAAGTGGCAAAGATTATGCATCTCACAGATGGAAAAGCAGATCTGTATTCCGGAAATGACGATCAGATCGTACCGATTCTTTCTCTTGGAGGAAAAGGTGTGATTTCTGTATTATCCAATGTGGCTCCGCAGGAGACACATGATATTTGTGCAAAATTCTTTGAAGGTGATGTAAAAGGAAGTCTGGAACTTCAGCTGAAAGCGATTCCGCTGATCGAGCAGTTGTTCTGTGAAGTGAATCCGATTCCTGTTAAGAAGGCAATGAAGCTTATGGGAATGGACTGCGGACCACTTCGTATGCCTCTTACAGAGCTTACACCTCAGCATGAAGAAAGCCTGGCAAAGGCAATGACAGAATTTGGAATCAAGCTTGCATAGTTTTCAGAGAAGAATGTGAAAAGGATATCATAGGTTGATTGCATTCAACAGATATGATATCCTTTTTGTATGAAAAGAGCTAATAGTCAGATAAGAATAAGACTGATGAGGAGGACAGACAATATGGTACGAGCAATTATGCATGGATGCAATGGGCACATGGGACAGGTAATTACCGGACTTATAAAAAATGACGAAAGTATTGAGATTGTAGCCGGCATAGACAAATATAAGGAAATTGAGAATGATTATCCGGTGTTTGACAGTATGGAAGCATGTACGGAAGAGGCAGATGTAGTCATTGATTTTTCCAATGCAGCGGCAATAGATGCGCTGCTTGACAGCTGTAAAGACAAAAAACTTCCGGTTGTTTTGTGTACGACAGGGCTTTCGGAAGAACAGCTTGCAAAAGTGAAAGAGACTGCGAAAGAGACGGCTGTGCTGAAATCAGCAAATATGTCTCTCGGAATTAATCTTTTGCTGAAGCTTCTGAAGGAGGCAACGGCTGTGCTGGCACCGGCAGGATACGATATGGAGATTGTGGAAAGACATCATAATCAGAAGCTGGATGCCCCAAGCGGTACGGCACTTGCATTGGCGAATTCCATGAATGAGGCAATGGAGAATCAGTACCATTATGTCTATGACCGAAGTCAGGAGAGAAAGAAGCGCGACGCGAAGGAAATCGGAATCAGCGCTGTCCGCGGCGGAACGATCGTCGGTGACCATGAAGTGATTTATGCCGGCACTGATGAAGTCATTGAGTTTAAACATACTGCATATTCCAAGACCGTATTTGGAAAAGGGGCGGTAGAAGCGGCAAAATTCTTGGCAGGTAAACCGGCAGGAATGTATGATATGTCTGATGTGATCCAGTTCTAGGGTGAGAACCGGTTCATATAAAATTAGTATGGAGGAGCTTATGAAAGAGTTAATGACACGTTATCTGGAACGACTTTCTGAACTTTATCCAACCATCGCCAAGGCGTCGACAGAGATTATTAATCTGCAGGCAATCTTGAATCTTCCGAAGGGCACAGAGCATTTCTTAACAGATATTCATGGAGAATATGAAGCATTTTCCCATGTCCTTAAGAATGGCTCAGGTTCCGTGCGCCGTAAAATCGAAGATGTCTTTGGGAATACTATGAGTAGCAGGGAGAAACAGTCCCTTGCTACTCTTATTTATTATCCGAGAGAGAAGATGGAACGGATCAAAGAATCAGAAGAAAGCATGGAGGAGTGGTATAAGATTACTTTGTATCGCCTGATCGAAGTATGTAAAAATGCAGCGAGCAAATATACGCGGTCAAAGGTCAGAAAAGCACTGCCGGAGGAGTTCGCATATGTGATCGAGGAGCTTATTACTGTGCGCCCGGAGATATCTGACAAGGAATCTTATTATAATGCCATTGTAAGTACGATCATAGAGACGCAGAGAGCAGGAGAATTTATTGTAGCATTAAGTGAACTGATCCAGAGGCTGACGGTGGACCATCTTCACATTGTGGGAGATATCTTTGATCGTGGACCGGGGCCTCATATTATTATGGATAAGCTGATGACCTATCATTCCGTAGATATCCAGTGGGGAAATCACGATGTTCTGTGGATGGGTGCGGCAGCAGGGCAAAGAGGATGTATTGCTAATGTGATCCGCATCTGCGCCCGTTATGGCAATCTTGATATTTTAGAAGATGGGTATGGGATCAACCTTCTCCCGTTGGCGACCTTTGCTTTAAATACTTATGGAGAAGACCCATGTCTGCAGTTCCAGTTAAAGGGAGAACACTCAGGAGCGGAAGCGGAGAAAGAACTGGAAATTCGTATGCATAAAGCGATTTCCGTTATTCAATTTAAGGTGGAAGGGGAGACGATCAAGAGTAATCCAAGCTTTCATTTAGAAAAAAGAAATCTTCTGCATCTGATTGATTATGAAGCGGGAAAGATTACTTTGGATGGGAAGGAGTATGAACTTTTGGATCACTATTTTCCGACCATTGATCCGAAAGATCCGTACGCATTGACAGAAGAGGAAGAAGATATTATGGAGCGTCTGACTTGTGCATTTTTAAATTGTGAGAAATTGCAGAAGCATATGCGTTTCCTTTTGAATAAAGGAAGTCTCTATAAAGTGTATAATAATAATCTTTTATATCATGGCTGTGTTCCGTTATGTGAGGATGGAAGCTTAAAAACAGTACGCATTTACGGACACGAGTATAAAGGGAAATCACTGTATGAGGTGCTGGAGAGCTATGTAAGGAAAGGGTTCTATGCCATAGACGCCGGCGAGCGGCAACGGGGCAGAGATATGATGTGGTATATCTGGCTCAGCGAAAATTCACCGCTGTTCGGAAAGGATAAGATGGCAACGTTTGAACGGTATTTTCTGGCAGATAAGGAGACTCATAAGGAACAGAAGAATCCATATTATCATCTGTTGGAAAATGAAGAAGTAATTGACGGTATTCTTAAGGAGTTTGGACTTCCGGAACAGGGAACGCATATCATTAATGGTCATGTTCCGGTAAAATCAAAGAACGGAGAGAATCCGATAAAATGCAATGGCAAAGTATTAGTAATTGATGGCGGATTTTCCAGAGCCTATCAAAAGGAAACAGGAATCGCCGGATATACGCTGATCTACAATTCTTATGGGCTGATCCTTGCGGCGCATGATCCTTTTGAATCCACAGAGGCAGCAATCGAAAAAGAAAGCGACATTCATTCGGACAGTGTGGTTGTAAAGCGTGTCGTAGAGCGAAAGCTTGTTGGCGACACGGATATCGGCAAAGACCTGAAAGTCCAGATCAAAGAGCTGGAACTGCTCTTAGAGGCATATCAAAGCGGTCAGTTGGCTGAGCGTTTTTAAAAAATGTCAGAATCTCCCAGTAAAAGCATTGTATAGAATCTGCTCATTTGCAGATATTACTAGCAACAAGTATTACTTGATGGATAGATAAATATACATGTGTGAAAGGGAGAGGAAAAATGAAACAGTTCAGAAAATTATTACTCATGTTAACATGCGTAGGTGTACTGATGAGCGTGACAGCCTGCGGAAGTGACAACAAAGACAACGGAGCGGTAGAAAATTCCGGGGAAACAGGAAATGGTGCGACAGAAAACACCGGAAATTCATATGACGATAATACAGATGTGAATGATGAAAGCATCAAAAATGACAATATGAATAATGCTACAGATAATACAAATGACAAAGGCATGATAGAAGAAGCCGGAGACAAAGTGCAAGACGGCATTGACAGAGCGGAAGATAATCTGGATGATGCGGTAAACCGCAACGAATCTGCAACAACAAAAAATCAGTAATAAGAAGCATAAAGAAAAAGTAGTTTCAGTGACTGCTTTTTCTTTTTTTGAGGAAAACAAATCGACAGTCTAAAAAAATACAGGATATTCTAAAAAAACAGAGTATACTCTCTTTTCAATCTGGAAAAGGTGTGTTATAATGGCACTTATTATAATTATTGTAAGGGAAACAGGAGGTTTAGCACATGAGATTTCGCCCGTGTATTGATATTCATAATGGTAAAGTGAAACAGATTGTGGGCGGAAGCCTTCAGGATACAGGCAATCAGGCGGCTGTCAATTTTGCGTCTGAGCAGGAGGCGGATTATTATGCGCGGCTCTATAAAGAAGACGGGCTTATTGGAGGGCATGTGATCCTGTTGAATCCGCCCACTTCTTCCTATTATATGGAGACTAAGAAGCAGGCATGCAAAGCGCTTGGTGCTTACCCCGGGGGGCTTCAGATCGGCGGGGGGATTACTGCGGAAAATGCGGAAGAGTATTTGAATATGGGAGCCAGCCATGTGATTGTGACGTCTTACGTGTTTCGGGGAGGACAGATCCGCTGGGAACAGATGGAAAGATTGAAAAGCACAGTGGGGAAAGAGAGAGTTGTCATCGATGTAAGCTGCCGCAAGAGAGAAGATGATTATTACATTGTAACAGACCGGTGGCAGAACTATACGGATGTCAGACTTACAGAAGATGTGCTGAGAGAGCTGGAAGCGTATTGTGATGAATTTCTTGTTCACGGTGTAGATGTGGAAGGAAAGTCGTCGGGGATTGACGAGAAGCTTGCCCGTCTTCTGGGAAATTATAATGGAATACCTGTTACATATGCCGGAGGAATCGGAAGCTTCGAGGATCTGAGATATTTTGAACAGGTGACAGAAGGTAAGGTTGATTTCACGATCGGAAGCGCGCTCGATCTTTTTGGAGGAACAGTGCCTTATGACGAGGTGAAATTATATAGATTATGATAGAACTATGTCCAGTTTGTAAACACTTTAGATATGGCTTGAATTGAAATATGGATAGTGTTAGAATGTAATTTAAGTAAATTTACGGACAAGGAGTATTTAACGAAATGGGTTTAATACAGAAAATTTTTGGAACACATAGTGAAAATGAATTAAAACGTATTTATCCGATCGCAGACGCTATCGAGGCGTTAGATGAGCAGATGCACAGTTTGTCTGATGCGGAATTAAAGGATAAAACGAGAGAATTTAAAGAGCGGTTATCCAAAGGAGAGACACTGGATGACATTTTGCCGGAGGCTTATGCAGTTGTGCGGGAAGCGGCTGTGCGTACTCTCGGAATGAAGCACTACCGCGTACAGTTGATCGGAGGTATTATTCTTCATCAGGGACGTATTGCAGAGATGAAGACAGGTGAAGGTAAAACATTAGTTTCTACACTTCCTGCTTATTTAAATGCACTGACCGGAGAAGGAGTTCACATTGTAACAGTCAATGACTATCTGGCACAGCGTGACGCACACTGGATGGGGCAGGTGCATGAGTTCCTTGGTCTGACAGTAGGTGTAGTATTAAATGGAATGGATAACGATGAACGCCGTGCCGCTTATAATTGTGACATCACCTATGTGACAAACAATGAGCTTGGATTTGATTATCTTAGAGATAACATGGTGATCTACAAAGAGCAGTTAGTGCAGAGAGGTCTGAAATATGCCGTGATCGATGAGGTGGACTCCGTATTGATCGACGAGGCAAGAACGCCGCTTATTATTTCCGGTCAGAGCAGTAAGTCAACAAAGCTCTATGAGGCATGTGATATTTTGGCGCGTCAGCTCCAGCGTGGAGAAGCCAGCGGAGAATTTACGAAGATGAATGCCATTCTCGGAGAGGATATCGAAGAAACAGGAGATTTCATCGTCAATGAGAAAGAGAAAAATATCAACCTGACCGAAGATGGTGTGAAAAAGGTTGAAAAATTCTTCCATATTGAAAACCTGGCAGATGCAGAGAATCTGGATATCCAGCACAATATTATTTTAGCGCTCCGTGCACATAATCTGATGTTCCGGGATCAGGATTATGTTGTGAAGGATGATGAAGTTCTTATTGTAGACGAATTTACCGGACGTATTATGCCGGGACGTCGCTATTCCGATGGTCTCCACCAGGCAATTGAAGCGAAAGAGCACGTTAAGGTAAAACGAGAGAGTAAGACGCTTGCTACGATTACGTTCCAGAACTTATTTAATAAATATGCGAAAAAAGCAGGTATGACAGGTACAGCTCTTACAGAAGAGAAGGAGTTCCGTGAGATTTACGGAATGGACGTTATTGAAATTCCGACCAATGTTCCTGTACAGAGAAAAGACCTGGAAGATGTGGTATATAAGACAAAAAGAGAGAAATTCAAAGCAGTCTGTGATGAGATCGAGGCAGCGCATGCCAAGCATCAGCCGGTGCTGGTAGGTACGATTACGATCGAGACATCTGAACTGTTAAGTGGCATGCTGAAGAAGCGTGGAATCAAGCATAACGTGTTAAATGCTAAGTTCCATGAGATGGAGGCACAGATCGTTGCGGAGGCAGGTGTACATGACGCAGTTACAATCGCAACGAATATGGCAGGACGTGGTACAGATATTAAGCTGGATGATGAGTCAAGAGAAGCCGGCGGACTTAAAATCATCGGTACAGAACGCCATGAGTCAAGACGTATCGATAATCAGCTCAGAGGACGTGCAGGACGTCAGGGTGACCCGGGAGAATCCAGATTCTATATTTCTCTTGAGGACGATCTTATGCGCTTGTTCGGTTCTGAAAGACTGATGAGCGTATTTAACACCTTGGGTGTTGAAGAGGGAGAACAGATTCAGCACAAGATGCTGTCCAATGCGATTGAAAAAGCGCAGGAAAAGATCGAGAGTAATAACTTTGGAATTCGTAAGAACCTGTTAGAATATGACCAGGTTATGAATGAGCAAAGAGAGATCATTTACGAAGAGAGACGCCGTGTATTAGACGGTGAGAACATGAGGGATTCTATTTTCCACATGATTAACGATTATCTGGAAAATACAGTAGATATGATCGTATCTTCAGATCAGGATTACGAAGATTTCGACCTGAATGATTTGAACCGGACAATACTGACAACAATTCCGATGCAGCCGATTACAAAAGAGGATGTAAAGGGAATGAGTCAGAAGCAGTTAAAGCATATGCTGAAAGAGCGTGCTGCGAAGGCATATGAAGCAAAAGAGGCAGAGTTCCCGGAGCCGGAGCACATTCGTGAAATTGAGCGAGTTGTTCTTCTTAAAGTAATCGATGCAAAATGGATGGATCACATCGACGATATGGATCAGCTCAGACAGGGAATCGGGCTTCAGGCATACGGACAGAGAGATCCGAAGGTAGAGTACAAGATGCTCGGTTATGATATGTTTGGAGAGATGACGAAGAGTATTACAGCAGATACGGTTCGTGCATTGTTCCATGTGAGAATTGAGCAGAAGGTGGAACGTGAACAGGTGGCAAAAGCAACCGGAACGAATAAGGATGAGTCTTCCGTTCGTGCACCAAAGAAGCGCGAAGAGAAGAAAGTCTATCCAAACGACCCATGTCCATGCGGAAGTGGAAAGAAATATAAACAGTGCTGCGGTCGTAAATAGAAGACCGGAAAATAGAAGATAGAAAGAGGTGAAAGCAGTGGTTGAGTTAGACCAGTTTAAAAGTTTGATGAACGCTTACGAAGAACCTCTTGCCGAGATGAGGGATTCACTTTGACGTCGCCGGCAAAGAGAAGCAGATGGAAGAGCTGGAGCGTAAAGTAGAAGAACCGGGATTCTGGGATAATCCGGAAGAGTCTCAGCAGATTATGAAAGACCTGAAGAACCTGAAGGAACTGATAGATGAGATTCGGAAACTGTATCAGGGATATGAAGATACGATACTCCTTATCGATATGGCTTACGAGGAAGAGGACCCTTCGATGGTTCGGGAGATTGAAAAAGATATTCGGGAATTTGAAGAACGGTTTGAAGTTCTCCGGGTTCAGACATTGCTCTGCGGAGAATATGACCGCTGCAATGCGATCATGACGATTCATGCAGGAGCCGGCGGAACGGAATCCTGTGACTGGGCGGGAATGCTCTATCGTATGTACAACCGCTGGGCAGAGAGAAAAGGGCTTTCAATAAAAATATTAGATTATCTGGATGGAGATATTACAGGCATAAAGACAGTGACATTTGAAGTGAATGGTGAGAACGCCTACGGCTATCTGAAGTCCGAAAAAGGTGTGCACAGGCTTGTGCGGATCTCGCCGTTTAATTCCGCAGGAAAGAGACAGACGTCCTTTGCATCCTGTGATGTGATGCCGGATCTGGAAGACGACATTGATATCGAGATTGCGGAAGACGAGCTGAAGATTGATACGTATCGAGCCAGCGGAGCAGGCGGACAGCACGTCAATAAGACTTCTTCTGCAATCCGTATCACACATCTGCCTACCGGCATTGTGGTGCAGTGTCAGAATGAACGCTCGCAGCATCATAACAGAGAAAAAGCTATGCAGATGTTGAAGGCAAAGCTTCAGCTTATGAAGGAACAGGAGCAGGCAGAAAAAGTGTCTGATATCCGGGGCGAGGTCAAAGAAATCGGATTTGGCAACCAGATCCGTTCCTATGTACTGCAGCCGTATACGATGGTCAAAGATCACCGTACGAATGTAGAAAACAGCAATGTGACGGCAGTGCTTGATGGAAATATCGATATTTTTATAAATGCATATTTAAAGGAACAGGCGAATCGCTAGAGGGAGGAATTATATGGTAAATATTGCGGTATTAGGTTATGGAACCGTTGGAAGCGGTGTTGTGGAAGTAGTGGACACCAATGGAAGTCAGATCAATCAACGGATCGGCGAAGAACTGAATATTAAATATGTTCTTGATTTTAAAGATTTTCCTGGGAATCCTGTACAGGAGAAAATTGTTCATGATTTCGAAACGATCATCAATGATGATGATGTTCAGATCGTTGTAGAAGTTTTAGGTGGTATTGAGCCGGCGTATACATTTGTGAAGCGCAGTCTGCAGGCCGGAAAAAGTGCAGTGACTTCAAATAAGGCTCTTGTAGCAAAGCATGGCGCAGAGCTTTTGTCAATTGCGAAGGAACATAATATCAACTTCCTGTTTGAAGCCAGCGTAGGAGGAGGTATTCCGATCATCCGACCGCTCAACTCTTCACTTACAGCAGATGAGATTGAAGAAATTACCGGCATTTTAAATGGAACAACGAACTATATGTTGACTAAGATGTTCTATGAGGGCGCTGATTATGATACTGTGCTGAAGGAAGCGCAGGCGAACGGATATGCAGAGCGTAACCCGGAAGCAGATGTGGAAGGTTATGACGCTTGCAGAAAGATAGCGATTCTTTCTTCTCTGATCTCCGGTCAGCAGGTAGATTTTGAAGATATCTATTGCGAGGGAATTACAGAGATCACAGTGGAAGATATGAAATATGCCAAAGCGATGGGTACTACAATTAAACTGCTTGCTTCCAGCAAGCGGATAGGAAAGAGACTACATGCAATTGTAGCTCCGTGTATGTTGTATCCGGAACACCCGCTGTACAATGTCAATGATGTATTTAACGCAATCTTTGTACACGGTAATGTATTGGGAGATGCCATGTTCTACGGAAGTGGAGCAGGTAAACTTCCGACTGCCAGTGCAGTGGTGGCAGATGTGGTGGATGCAGCGAAGCATTTAAACCGTAATATTATGACCATGTGGAAGGAAGAAAAGCTTGACCTGGAAGATAAAGCGGATGCGAAGAGACGTTTCTTTATTCGTATGAAGGGTGACGAGAAGGAAATGTTGAAAGACATTCAATATTCTTTTGGTGAAGTGGAGATTATCAAAGTTGATGGTCTGGAGGGTGAATTTGGATTTATCACTCCTGTTATGATGGAGGGTGATTATGACACAAGAGCTAACCGTTATAAAGACCAGATCTTACATATGATCCGTATTGAAGAGCAGAACTAATCACGCAGACAGAGAATGAGAAGTTACAACAGGAGGAATTATGCTAATTGTAAAAAAATTCGGAGGCAGCTCTGTTGCCGACAAAGACAGAATCTTTAATGTGGCAAAACGATGTATTGAAGACTACAAGGCAGGACATGATGTAGTCGTTGTTCTGTCAGCTATGGGAGATACTACAGATAATTTGATCGAACTTGCCAGGACAATTAACCCGGAGGCTAAGAAAAGAGAACTGGATATGCTGCTTACAACAGGAGAACAGGTGTCAGTATCTCTGATGGCAATGGCAATGCAGGCAATGGATGTGCCGGCAGTGTCTTTAAATGCCTTTCAGGTAATGATGCACTGTACATCCAGATATGGAAATGCAAGATTCAAACGTGTAGACACTGAGAGAATCCAGCATGAACTGGACTCAAGAAAGATCGTAATCGTAACTGGTTTCCAGGGAGTTAATAAATACGACGATATTACAACACTGGGAAGAGGAGGCTCTGATACGACAGCAGTTGCACTTGCAGCAGTACTCCACGCAGATAAATGTGAAATCTATACAGATGTAGACGGCGTATATACAGCGGATCCGCGTGTGTGTAAAAATGCAAGAAAACTGGACGTTATCACATATGATGAAATGTTGGAGCTTGCCAGCCTTGGAGCTAAGGTTCTTCACAACCGCTCTGTTGAGATGGCAAAAAAATATAACGTAGAATTAGTAGTCCGTTCCAGCTTGAATAACAGCGAAGGAACCACAGTCAAGGAGGCAACGAAGATGGAAAAATTATTAGTAACAGGAGTGGCGGCAGACAGTAATACAGCCAGAGTATCAGTGATTGGAGTAGAAGATAAACCGGGAACAGCATTCCGTATTTTTAATACACTTGCAAAAAACCATATTAACGTTGATATTATTCTTCAGTCTGTAGGACGTGACGGAACAAAAGACATTTCCTTTACCGTTGCTTCTGATGATCTTGAGGCAACTTTGAATTTACTGGAAGAGAATAAGGAAAGACTGACCATTCAGAATATCACTTACAATGCTGACGTTGCAAAACTGTCAGTTGTAGGTGCGGGAATGATGAGTAATCCGGGTGTTGCTTCTAAGATGTTTGAGGCAATGTACAACTCCAGAGTCAACATCAATATGATCTCAACTTCAGAGATCCGTATTACAGTGCTTGTTGATGAAAAGGATATCGACAAAGCAATGAATGCAGTACACGATGGATTTATGATGCAGGAATAAAGAGCAGTAATAAAGCAAGTAATAAAAAATTGCCAAAACCATACGGTTTGGGCAATTTTTTTGTATAAAACAATTTCTTTTGAATTATTTCAGACTTAAATAGCTATTGTGATATTTCCCGGAAAATGTCACATCTTCTTCAAACCAGGAAGGTGGAGTGAAAGCATTGGCAGACGGTTCATCCGGGAATTCAACTTCTGCCAGCAGCAGTGGCGCAAGATCGCCTTCGAAGAGATCAAGTTCGATGGTAAGACCGAGAGGGTCGTTGGTAAATTCTCCGAGAGGAAGCATGTAACGCTTCTTTTTGATCAGTCGTCCGTCAATTTTGGAGAGGAGATGTTCATAAGCTTCTTTTGTGAGAGGAAGATTATATTCTTCTCTTGTCATAAGACCTTTGGATTTGTATGTGAGCTCGTATTTTTCGTTATCTCTTCGGATTCGGATGACCGGATCTGTATTTAAATAGCCTTGTTCAATGGTTCGATAAGGATAGTTATTTAACGTTTCCGGTAATTCGGAAACGAGGTATTTGCGTTCGATTTCCATAGAAAATCCCCCTTGTTTATCCATAAATTCCAGACATAGATGCCCGATTCATAACTTTCATTCAACAGATATCATACCGGACTTTACACCAAAAGTAAACGGTGATAATATGAATCTGTTAGGATCTTTTGGAGAAAGGAAAGTGTGATATGATTAAGGTAAGCGTATTATTGGCAGATGGATTTGAAGAGATTGAAGCGTTAACTGCGGTTGACCTGCTTCGACGGGCAAGGATTTATGTAGATACAATTTCAATTACGGACGATTATACCGTACATGGGGCACATGGAATTAATGTGCAGACAGAAGACTTATTTGATGAGGTGGATTTCTCTGAATCAGATATGATCGTGCTGCCGGGCGGGATGCCGGGGACGACAAATTTAAAAGAGCATGCGGGAGTCGGGAAGGTTGTAAAAGAACATACGCAAGCCGGAAAATACGTGGGCGCGATCTGTGCTGCTCCTACGGTATTGGCAGATCTTGGATTATTAAAAGGAAAGAAGATCACCTGCTATCCTACAGTGGAACAGGAGATTCAGGGAGCAGTTCTTCTCCGCACACCTGTGGCAGTCGATGGAAATATTGTTACCGGAAGAGGTGCAGGAACAGCAGTAGAATTTGCGCTTAAGCTGATCGAAGTGCTGGAGGGAGAAGAAAAGGCGCAGGAAGTAGCAAAAGCGATTGTTTGTCAGTAGAAAAAGGACTGGATATTTGGAAATATCTGTGTTATAATCGTTTGGTGAATGTAATGTATTATGCCCAATTCTGCCACCGGGACAGATGGGATTAGAATCAGGAGGAAAATAGTAGATGAGTTTACAGGTGGAAAAATTAGAAAAAAACATGGCAAAACTTACCATTGAAGTATCAGCCAGTGAATTAGAGAAAGCGCTTCAGAGTGCATATATGAAGCAGAAAAACAAAATCAGCCTGCCGGGATTCCGTAAAGGAAAAGTTCCGCGTCAGATGATCGAGAAAATGTATGGAGCAGAAATCTTCTATGATGATGCAGCAAATGCATTAATTCCAAAAGCATATGCAGACGCTTATGATGAGTGTGAACTGGACATCGTATCAAGACCGGAGATCGATGTTGTTCAGATTGAAAAAGGAAAAGATTTCATTTTCACAGCAACAGTAGCTACAAAGCCGGAAGTAACTCTCGGAGAGTACAAGGGTCTGGAAGTAGATAAAGTATCTACACGCGTGACACAGAAAGAAGTAGATGCAAAGATTCAGGAAGAAGCAGAGAAAAACGCAAGAACAATCACAGTAGAAGACCGTGCTGTACAGGACGGTGATGAAGTTGTTCTTGACTTTGAAGGATTCGTTGACGGCGTAGCCTTCGAAGGTGGTAAAGGTGAGAACTACCCACTGACAATCGGTTCCGGTTCATTTATCCCGGGATTTGAAGAGCAGCTGGTAGGTGCTGAAGCAGAGAAAGAAGTAGAAGTAAAAGTTACATTCCCAGAGGATTATCACGCAGAAGATCTGAAAGGAAAAGAAGCTGTCTTCAAATGTACTGTACATGAGATTAAAGCTAAAGAACTTCCGGAGATTGATGATGAATTCGCAGCAGAAGTTTCTGAGTTCGATACTTTAGAAGAATACAAAGCAGATGTAAAAGCAAAGATCAAAGAGCAGAAAGCAGCAGAAGGTAAAGCAAAACAGGAGGATCAGGTTGTAGAACAGGCTGTTAAAAATGCAACATATGAACTCCCTGAGGCTATGGTTGAGACTCAGGCTGAACAGATGGCAAATGATTTTGCACAGAGAATGCAGTCACAGGGTCTTACTATGGAGCAGTACTTCCAGTTCACAGGTACAACAGCAGAGCAGATGATGGAAGATCTGAAACCACAGGCTGTAAAACGTATCGAGACACGTCTTGTGTTAGAAGCAATCGCAAAAGCTGAGAACATCGAGATCAGTGATGAAAAACTGGATGAAGAGATCGGCAAGATGGCTGAAGCTTACAAGATGGAAGCTGATAAACTCAAAGAGTTTATGGGTGAGAATGAGAAGAAGCAGATGAAAGAGGATATGGCTGTTCAGGAAGCAATCACATTCTTAGTAGACAATGCTGTAGAGAAATAATAAAAGAGCAAATACAACATATGAGTATATAGTAAGGAGGCATATACATGAGTTTAGTACCTTATGTCATTGAACAGACAAGCCGTGGAGAGCGCTCCTACGATATCTATTCAAGATTATTAAAAGACAGAATTATATTTCTTGGCGAGGAAGTAACTGACGTATCTGCAAGTGTGATCGTTGCCCAGCTGTTGTTCTTAGAGGCAGAAGATCCGGACAAAGATATCCATCTGTATATTAACAGTCCGGGTGGTTCCGTGAGTGCGGGACTGGCGATTTATGATACGATGCAGTATATCAAATGTGATATCGAAACCATCTGTATCGGTATGGCAGCAAGTATGGGTTCCTTCCTGTTATCAGGAGGAACAAAGGGCAAAAGACTTGCGCTTCCGAATGCGGAGATTATGATCCATCAGCCGTCCGGTGGTGCCCAGGGTCAGGCAACAGAGATTCAGATCGCTGCGGAACATATTTTAAAGACACGTCAGAAATTAAATGAAATTCTGGCAGCAAATACAGGACAGCCGCTGGATGTCATTAAAGTTGATACAGAGAGAGATAACTTTATGACAGCTCAGGAGGCAAAAGAATACGGTCTGATCGACGAAGTAATCACACGCCGGTAAGGATCTGTCCTTTCAATATGAGGTGAGAGTATGGCAATTAGAAACGATGATCAAGTGAGATGTTCGTTTTGTAATAAGACACAGTCTCAAGTGCGAAAGCTGATCGCGGGACCTAATGGCACCTATATCTGTGACGAATGCGTAGAGGTATGTGCTGAGATTATTGAAGAAGAAATGGAGTTTGAAAACGGAGACGGATGGAATCCGTTTTCAGACATCAATCTTTTGAAACCGGAAGAGATTAAGGCTTTTCTGGATGAATATGTGATCGGTCAGGATGAAGCAAAAAAGGTTTTGTCGGTGGCCGTTTATAACCACTATAAGAGAATCATGGCTGAAAAGGACATGGGTGTAGAGCTGGCAAAAAGTAATATTTTGATGCTTGGCCCTACCGGATGTGGAAAAACTCTGCTTGCCCAGTCTCTGGCGAAGGTTCTCAATGTTCCATTTGCGATCGCAGACGCTACGGCTCTTACAGAGGCTGGATATGTGGGTGAAGATGTGGAAAATATTCTGCTGAAGATCATTCAGGCTGCTGACGGTGATATTGAGCGTGCAGAATACGGTATCATATATATTGATGAGATCGATAAGATTACACGTAAATCCGAAAACCCATCAATCACAAGAGATGTGTCTGGAGAAGGTGTACAGCAGGCTCTTCTTAAGATCATTGAGGGAACGGTGGCAAGCGTTCCACCTCAGGGCGGAAGAAAGCATCCGCATCAGGAGCTGATTCAGATAGACACAACAAATATTTTGTTTATCTGCGGAGGAGCCTTTGAGGGAATCGATAAGATTATTGAGAAGCGAATTGACAGAAAATCCATCGGATTTAATGCAGAGGTTGGACAGAAGAGAGATTATAATATTGATCATCTTCTGCAGCAAGTGCTGCCGCAGGATCTGGTGAAATTCGGTCTGATTCCGGAGCTGGTAGGTCGTGTTCCGGTTACAGTATCGCTTAATATGTTAGACAAAGATGCACTGATCGACATTTTGACAAAGCCGAAGAACGCGCTTGTGAAGCAGTATCAGAAGCTGTTGGAGATAGACGGTGTGGAACTTGAATTTGATGAAGGTGCGCTTCAGGAAATTGCAGAGATTTCATTGAAACGTAAGACCGGAGCAAGAGGACTTCGTGCCATCATGGAAAATGTAATGATGGACATTATGTATCAGGCTCCGTCAGATGAGACATTAAAATCATGCATGATCACAAGAGATGTAGTAAAAGGATATGAACTTCCGGTCTGTGAACATGCAGCGATCGGTTCTGAGAGTGCATAATATACGGGGCGGGTGCAAAGAAAGCTTGTACCCGTCTACTTTTTTAATACAGGAGAACACAGATGGAGAAAGTAACAATGAGCCTTCCAATGGTTGCTCTGAGAGGAATGACAATTCTTCCGGAAATGGTCAGACACTTTGATGTAAGCCGTGAAAAATCTCTGGCAGCAATTGATGAGGCGATGGAAGGTGAGCAGATGCTGTTTGTATCTGCCCAGAAGGATGTGGCGACAGAAGATCCGGGACTTGAGGATGTATATGAGACAGGATGTATCGTCACTGTCCGTCAGATTGTAAAAATGCCAAAGAAAATCAGCCGTGTGCTGATTACCGGAGAGAAACGTGCAAAAATCCGATCTCTTGAATTTAAAGAGCCTTATCTTCGTGCGCTGGTAGATGTTGTAGAGGATGTGGATACAGGTGATGAGGAAAACGGAGGGGAGTCGGCGCCTCTTAATAAAGAGGCAATGCTTCGCGGGCTTCGGGATATCTTTAAAGAATATATGTTAAAGAATCCGAAGATTTCCAAAGAATTTGCAGGACAGATTGATGAGATCAATGATTTGAAGAAGCTGGTTGATACAGTCGGAGCGAATCTTCCGTTGGCTTACACAGAATATCAGGAACTGTTAGAAGAGACTCATGTTATGCGTCGATATGACAAGCTTGCCTATAAAGTTGTCAATGAGATACAAGTGCAGAACATAAAAGAAGAACTTCAGGAGAAAATAAGAGAACGTGTAGATAAAAATCAGCGGGATTATATCCTGAGAGAAGAAATGAAGCTGATCCGAGAAGAGCTTGGGGATGACAATACCTTATCTGATGCGGATGAGTTCAAGCAGGCATGCGATGCGCTGAAAGCACCTAAAGAAGTGAAAGAAAAGATTGAAAAAGAAATCAAACGCTTCAAAAATTCTATGGGAAATCCTGCGGAATCGGGTGTGACACGTACCTATATTGAAACAATGCTGGAAATGCCTTGGGATAAAGTGTGTAAAGATCATAAAGATATTGCATATGCCGAACAAGTATTGAATGAAGATCACTACGGACTTGAGAAGGTAAAGGAGCGTGTGCTTGAATTTTTAGCGGTACGTGCGCTTACGAAAAAAGGAAATGCACCGATTCTCTGTCTTGTGGGACCTCCGGGAACAGGAAAGACTTCCATTGCAAAATCACTTGCAAGAGCGTTGAAGAAACCATATGTGAGAATTTCTCTCGGTGGAGTCAGAGATGAAGCAGAAATACGCGGACATAGAAAAACCTATGTCGGAGCAATGCCGGGAAGAATCGCTACAGCACTACGTACTGCAGGCGTAAAAAATCCGCTGCTTCTGTTAGATGAGATTGATAAAGTCAGCAATGATTACAAAGGGGATACTTTTTCAGCGTTGTTGGAAGTATTAGACAGTGAGCAAAATAAAAAGTTCCGGGATCATTATCTGGAAGTGCCTCTGGATCTCTCAGGAGTTTTGTTTGTTACAACGGCAAACACACTTCAGACAATTCCGCGTCCGCTTCTTGACCGTATGGAAGTGATCGAGATCAACAGTTATACAGAAAATGAAAAGCTTCATATTGCTACAGAACATCTGATTCCGAAGCAGCTTGAAAAGCATGGATTGAAGTCCGAGCAGCTGACGATCAGCAAGAAAGCAATCTGGAAGATTGCACGTAATTATACGAAGGAAGCCGGGGTTCGCCAATTAGAGCGAAAGATTGGAGATATTTGCAGGAAATCTGCAAGAGAAATTTTGGAAGAGAAGAAAAAGACCATTCATGTGACAGAGCGCAATCTTCATCTGTATCTTGGGAAAGAGCTGTATATTTATCAGATGAAGAACGAACAGGATGAAGTCGGTATTGTGCGCGGACTTGCATGGACAAGTGTGGGTGGTGACACCTTAGAAATAGAAGTCAATGTAATGCCGGGGGAAGGCGAGATTCTGCTGACCGGTCAGCTTGGAGATGTGATGAAGGAGTCTGCGAGAACCGGAATCAGTTACATCCGTTCCGTCAGCAAAGAGTATGGAATTGATGAGAAGTTTTTCAAAGAGCATGATATCCATATTCATATTCCGGAAGGAGCAACACCAAAAGACGGACCGTCTGCGGGTATTACAATGGCAACTGCTATGTTATCTGCTATTACGGAGAAAAAAGTCAGGGCGGATATTGCAATGACGGGTGAGATAACGCTCAGAGGAAGAGTGCTGCCGATCGGCGGTCTGAAAGAAAAACTGTTGGCCGCTAAAAATGCCGGAATTAAAACAGTGCTCGTACCAAAAGAAAATGAGACAGATGTGGAAGAAATTTCAGCAGAGATCACAAAAGGTCTGGAGATACTGCCTGTATCGCATATGAGCGAGGTTTTGAAGCATGCTTTGATTTTCTAAAGAATGTATAGACTTTCTTAAGAAATGCCGAAGATGCTTCGCAGAATGATAGAGATATGTTAAAGTATAGATAGAAACAGCAGGGAGGAAAGATATGATCATACGTAGTTTAAATTTGGAGACGGTCTGCGGAATCACCAGTAAGCTTCCGGACAATCAGCTTCCGGAGATTGCATTTGCAGGGAAGTCCAATGTAGGAAAATCTTCACTGATCAATGCGCTTATGAACCGAAAATCTTATGCAAGAACATCTGCAACTCCGGGAAAGACGCAGACCATTAATTTTTATAATATAAACGAAGAGATGTATCTGGTAGATCTGCCGGGGTATGGTTATGCCAAAGTCTCAGAGCAGGAAAAAATAAAATGGGGACAATTGATTGAACGTTATCTTCACGGCTCCAAACAGCTGAAAGCAGTTTTCCTGCTTATTGATATCAGACATGCTCCGTCAGCCAACGATAAAATGATGTATCACTGGATTGTGGAAATGGGATTTCACCCGATCATTATCGCCACAAAACTTGATAAGATCAAGAGAAGTCAGATACAAAAGCAGATTAAAATTGTAAAGCAGGGATTGGATTTAGTGCCGGGAACTATGGTCATTCCATTTTCAGCAGAAACAAAACAAGGCAGAGACGAAATCTGGGAACTGGTAGAGAATGAATTCCTGACAGAAAGTGAGATGGAAGAGTAGTGAAAGATACGTGTTTAAATGACAACCGGCCTTTCTGGAAAATTGCGGTCAGTCTGGCGCTCAGCCTTATTGGTACAATTTTGTTTATTTATTTTGGATATATGTTTTTAGGCTTTTTTATGCCATTCGTAATCGGCTGGTTCATTTCCTATGTCGCAAGTCCGATCGTTAAGTGGCTGGAAAGAAGGCTTAAAATTGTTAAAAAACTTGGATCGGCAATGATTATTATCCTTGTCCTGGCAGGCGTTATCCTTCTGGTATATTTTGTCGGAAGCAGAATCTGGCGAGAGTGTATGGCACTTATACAGAATCTTCCGGATCTGTATGAAGAACTGGAAACGGGACTTCGCCAGATCGGAGATAATTTGAATGTAGTTTTTGAACGTTTGCCGGAAGCCGTGCAGAATGCATGGTATCAGATGATTGATAATCTGGATCAGGCTATGGGAGCGCTCATGCAGCAAATCAGTGAGCCTACAGTTACAGCGGCAAGTAATTTTGTCAAGCGGATTCCATCTATTCTGATTGGATTTATCGTGACGATCATTTCTGCCTATTTCTTTATTGCAGAGAGAGAGATGGTGATCGAGTGGGCAAAAAAAGTATCGCCCGATCCAATCGTAAGACGAATGAGTATGGTAATGGCGAATTTAAAATATGCGGTCGGCGGATATTTTAAAGCGCAGTTTAAGATCATGCTTGTAATCTTTGTAATTTTGTTGGCAGGATTTTCATTGATTGGAATTCATTTTTCAATTTTGCTTGCGATAGGGATAGCATTTCTTGATTTTCTGCCGTTTTTCGGAACAGGAACGGCGTTGATACCATGGGCTGTATATAAGTTTATGGTTGGTGATTACCGCATGGTAGTTGCGTTGGTAATCATTTATGTAGTGTCTCAGCTTGTTCATCAATTGATTCAGCCGAAACTGGTCGGAGACAGCATCGGACTGAACCCATTGTTTACGCTGGTGCTTATTTATATAGGCTATAAGATCGGCAGTGTTCTCGGTATGATTTTCGCAGTGCCTGTCGGAATGATTGTATTAAACCTGTATAAAGCAGGAGCGTTTGATTATATTTTGGATGACGTAATGCTGCTGACAAAAAGAATTATGGATTTTCGGGAACCGGAGTAGTCCTGGTTAAAACAAAAGGAGGAATTGTGCTATGGGATTATTTGATCTGTTTCAAGAAAATATAGGCATTGAAGAGGGACTAGAGAAAATGAAGGAAGTTGAAGGTGCGGTGCTGTTGGATGTCCGTTCAGAAGAAGAATACCAGGAGGGACATCTGGAAGGGAGCATTAACCTTCCGATCAATCGGCTTCCAACGATTTCTATTGATAAAAGTGTACCGATCTTTATTTATTGTCTGAGTGGTGCAAGAGCAAGAAGAGCAGAAGCATTTCTTAGAAAATCAGGATATGAAGCAGTTAATATCGGCGGTATCAACGGCTATCAGGGGAAATTAGTAAGATCATAACAGTGGACAGATTCCATTCATATATTATCTTTAGAAGAAAGCTTTCAGGGGTATTTATATGAATGGAATTTTTTTGGCATTATTGGGGACCTTGGCGACATTTTTGGTGACAGTATTAGGGTCGGCAGTGATTTTTTTCGTGAGAAATGAAGTGAGTGATAATTTACAATGTGGTTTCCTTGGATTTGCCGGAGGGGTAATGGTAGCGGCTTCCGTTTGGTCACTGATTCTTCCGGGAATTGATTTTGCAGAAGAAAACGGCCAAATCGGATGGCTTGTCATGACGGTTGGCTTTCTGTCAGGTGTTCTTGTTTTGCTTGCGGCTGATGGATGCCTTAATCGGTATTGGAAGAAGACGAAAGAAAAAGACGCTCACCCGCAACTAAAAAAGAGTGCATCGTTATTGATCCTTGCAATTACGGTGCATAATATTCCGGAAGGAATGTCGGTGGGGCTTGCATTTTCACTGGCAGCGCAATATCCACAAAATGAAGCCTTATTTTCCGGTGCTGTTGCATTGGCAGTGGGAATTGCAATCCAGAACTTTCCGGAAGGGACCGCAGTGGCGCTTCCTCTTGTGAAAGAAGGGATGAGTCAGAAGAAAGCATTTCTGATTGCTGGAATGACAGCAGCGGTAGAGCCGGTATTCGGTGTTCTGGCTGCGGTGTTTGCAACGATTGTCCGTTCTTCCATGGCAGGTTTTCTGGCATTTGCAGCAGGTACGATGATCTATGTAGTTGTAGAGGAACTGATCCCGCAGGCGCATATGGGAGAAAAAGGGAAAATGGGAACGCTTGGATTTGTTGCAGGTTTTCTTGTAATGATGATTTTGGACGTAGCTCTTGGATAACGTTTCTCTGACTTTGAAAACGAAAAGAAATCATGTATAATAGAAACAGATTTTACAGGAAAGGACTAAGAACGTTGAGTTTAATCGATAAAATTCCAACAGAGTTTTACAAACTTTTCGCAAGTAAATACAGAACATACTATCAGAAATTTTTACTGGCAATCTATGAGGAAACGAGCAGATCTTATTCTCTCTTAGGACTGACAGAAGAAGAGTGTAAGGCTGTGATGAATGAACATATAGCGGATCTTACACTGGAGTGGAGCGAGGAGCAGTCAGACGAAGAGGGGGAGTTCCTTACAAGAGCCAATATGGCATCGATTTGTCTGAAAAATCTGGAAAGCTGGGGATGGCTTAGGCGAGATTATGATGAGACATTGAATCAATATGTCGTTTCATTTCCGGAATACAGTCAGATGTATGTAGAGCTGTTTCAGAAATTGTTCAGTGAAGAGGGAAGCAAAGAGCGAGAGAGCGTGCTTGCAGTTTACAGCCATCTATATACATACAGCTCAGATACGGAGAAAAATAATGAAATTCTGAAAAGCGCACTTCATACTTCCCAGTCTCTTGTGCAAATGCTTGCAAATATGCAGGAGGGGATGCGCGGCTATTTTGATGAACTGTCCAGACAGAAGAGTTTTCTCGGTATTCAGGAAGTGCTTGTAAAAGAGATCAATAACAGTGACAGCAAGAAGTATGCCATACTTACAACGACAGATAGCTTTTATCGGTATAAGGAAGCAGTTAAGGAGTTGATCGATAAAAATCTGAGTGAGAATGAGATAAGGCGTCAGGAGTTTGAAGAAAAAAGTGTGGAGCTTGAAAAAGATACGCCGGCTTATTATAGAAATGAGCGTGCGATCAAGCTCTGTGAAGAAGCAATGGATATCATTTGCCGTATTGAACGGGAATTTGATGCGATTGAGCGCAGATACAATAAACTGATTGAACAGAAAACGGTATTTGCCAGCCGTGCAGCAGCCAGAATCCGCTATATTCTCATGGAAGGTGCGGCAGAACAAGACAGAACGGTTGAATTTGTTAATCTTTTAAATCAAAGTAGTCATCAAGAGGAAATCTTGCAGAAACTTGCGTCCGGTATGCGTATGACAGAACGATACAAAGCGGTGACAGACAGGAGCCTGTATCGGCGGAAGAATACCGAGAAGGAACGATTTATTCCGCAGGCGGTAAGTACCAAAGAAGAGGCGCAGGAAAATCTGGAAGGATTCGTGCTAAAACCTCTGTACACCAAAAAAGAAATCAGGGCATTCCGCAGAAAAAATGAGCATGATGGAGAATTTCTTGTGACAAAAGATACCGTTCAAACTATGGAAGATTTGGAAAAGCTGTTTTTTGTCTGGCAGGAAGCTACAGAACTTGCAGAGAGTGATGCAGTTGTGGAAGTACAGGAAGAACTTCAGACGAAGGGCTTCCGCTATTCGGGACTTAGAATAAAGGAGAAGTAAATGTTTGAATATATGGAAGAATTATCGGTGACAGAAACAGAGAATCTGAGAAAGACCATTTCGAATTTATTTCGTCAGACCTGTATTTTGCAGGTAAAATACGATCCGGTCACGTTGACACCGAGGGATAATCTATACTATGAAATGTGCGTAAGACATAAGAAATTTATCGAGGACTATCTGGAGGTACTTGGCTGTGAACTTCTTCATGATCCACAGGAACATATTTTCCGGCTTGCAGGAGACGGGGTGGAGATTGAGAAATTCAGCCTGACGACAACAATTATTATCCTGCTGATCAAAATGATCTACCGGGATAAGATTCTGGGAGAAGGGCTGGAGGCTACCGTCACTACACTGGAAGAAATCCGTGAATACGGGAAAAATACAAATTTACTGAATTGGAAACTGAAGGTGACGGAGTGGCAGGAAGCACTTTATCTGTTGAGTAAGCATCAGATGATTGAGGTGCCGGGAGCAGTTCGCGATGTAGAGGATCAGACACCGATCTATATTTACAGCACTGTGAATCTGTACTTAAGTTCATCCAATATCAATGAACTGCTTGAAGAATATAGAGAGGAGATCGCAGAAGATGAAGCAATCGAAGAAAATCTTTACGAAAATGCTGCTGAATAACTGGGGTGGGATCAGTCATAAAGAGCTTTCCTTTCATGAGCATGTGAATCTGTTCAGCGGGAAGAGCGGCTCCGGGAAATCAACAGTCATGGATGCGATCCAGGTGATTTTATACGGAAGCGTGGCGTCTACCTTTTTGAATAAGGCAGCAGACGATGCGAAAAACAGAAGAAGTGTTCTTAGTTATTTAAGAGGGGAACAAAAAGACGGAACTGCAAACCGTGAGGGGACAGATTTTTGTTCGCAGATCGTATTGGAAGTGGAAGATACGGCAACGAATATTGTTACCTGTATTGGAGCAATTTTTGAAGTTGGGAAAAATGATTTAGATCTGAAGCGTTATTTCTTTTTCAGCCATTCGGGAAGAATCCCTGAAGATGGATATATTTCGGAAAATGGAAGTCCTTATACGATTTCCAGATTGAAGAAGCTGGTAGAACAAAGGAAGGTGTCGGAAGACAATCGGGGGAGAGGAGAAGTAAATCGTCTGTATCCTTCGAAAGAAGCTTATTTAAACACACTATATGATGTGGTACTTGGCTATATTGAACCGGGACGATTTATGACGATGGAAAAAAGTGCGATTGCACTTCGCATGACCAACGGAACCGGTCAGTTTATCCGTGATTATATGTTTCCGAAGAGTAAAGAAGGAACAGTTTCGGTTATCAGCGAGCAACTGGGCGCATACCGCGAGATCAAAGAGAGGGTCGAAGATCTGGAAAAGCGGATTGGGATGCTGGAAGAAATAAACGGTCACAATCTGAAGCTGGTACAGCTGAAAACAGATGAAGTCCGTACACAATCTATTTTGAAGGTAATTGCCATAGAAGGATTAAAGATTCAGCTGGAATCTAAAAAGGGAGATTTAGAGTCCGCCATAGAGGCTGCCAAGCGTTCAGAAGAAAAGTACCGGTTCTTAGAAACACAGAAGAATCAGTGTGCAGCTGATAAATTACAAGTAGAATCACAGCTGCTTGCAAGTGATTACGGACAGAAGGAGAAGCAGTTAAAAGAACTCCGCAATACGATTCGGATTTTAGCAGAATATTCTAAGCAGTGGAGAAGTGTGCTTCATGGATTGAAGAAGTGGGAAGAAAATGAAGAGGTGAATAATTATTTATCGAATCTGGCGCTTCAGACAATGGAAGAGATGGAAACAGGAGACTTCACCGATGACCTTCTCGGAAGACTTCGAAAGTATTTGAAAGACACATTGGAAAATGTGGAAGAAGAAATCAGAGACTTAGAAGAAAACATCCGCAAAACGAGAAAAGAACTAAAAGAGAAAAAAGAAATTGTGGATGATCTGAAAAATGACAGGAAGCCATATAGCAAGGAATTGAAAAAAGCAAGGGCAAGACTGCAAAGCGAGCTTCGTGATCGATATGGACATCCGGTTCCGGTGGCAGTTTTTGCAGATTTATTCGATATTACGGATGAAAAATGGAAAGATGCCATAGAGGGACGTCTCGGGAAAATCAAATATAGCCTTGTGACTCCGCCGGAATACGCGTTAGAGGCGGCTAAGATTTTCCGGAAAATGGCAGGAAAAGAGTTCGAAGAATTTAATCTGATCAACACCGCGGCAATCAAGCGAGATGAACCGAAGGCGAAGGAACATACCTTATATGAGGCAGTAGAAACAAAAGAAAGTTACGTCGATCTCTGCCTGAGACAGTATCTTGGAAGAATTGTAAAATGTGAGACCATTGAAGAACTTCATGAGGTAAGAGAAGGGGTGACACCGGACTGTTATTCTTACAGTAATTATATGTTCCGGCATCTGCGAGAGAAAGATTACAGGCTTTATGCATGTATCGGTACAAAAGTATCCAAAGCGAAACTTCAGGAACTGGAGGATGAAGTCTACCGACTGGAAAACAGCCTGCTTGCAGATGAGCAGATGCAAAGCAGTTTAGCTGAAGCAAGAACTTATGAGCAGTTGCAGAATTACAGTACAGAACAGCTTGTACATATGTCAAATGCAGCAGAGGAATTAGAGGAATATTATAGAAAAGAAGATGCTCTTATTCGGGAAATGAAAGAGCTTGATGAAGGGACTCTGATTCCGCAGCTAAAAGAAAAGAAGAAGCAATTAGAAGAGACAATGAGTCTGCTTGAAAAAGAAGCAAAAGAGACGGATGCCGAACGTCTGGCGCGGATCAAGGTACAGGCGAATGTGGAAACTGAGTTGAAAAATATAAGTGAGAAACTGGAAACGGAATTAGAAGGTTATGTTCCGAATGAGAGCATCGAGCAGGAAGTGCTCCGGGAATTAGAGTCCAATCCAGAGCATAGATACCGCAGACAGAAGCTAAAAGAATTAGAAAAGCTCCGTCAGGAGATTGAAGCAGAAGCAGATGGACGAGCAGAGGCAAGAAATCATTTCAATAAAGAATATCCGGCGTATGGTTTTACAGGTGTAGAACATGGAAATGAAGTATATGATAAGGTGTTGGAACAGTGCAGAAAAGATTTTGAACCGAAGTATAAGGAAGAATTTGAACAGCAGTACCGATTGGTATATCATACCCTTCGCGAAAATGTAATTGCAACGATCCACGGAGAGATCAAAGCAGCTTTTCGCCATAAGAGAGAAATCAACCGGATGCTCGCTAAAATCCGCTTCTCCGACAGCATTTACCAGATTGATATTCTTCCGGCTGAAAATGAAAACCGGCAGTTTTATGAAATGCTGATGGCGCCGGAACTTGACAGCAAAGTATTGGATAATCACGGGTTTGAAGGTCAGTTAAGTCTCGGTGAAGATGAATTTTATCAAAAATATGAGGCGCAGATTTTAAGACTTACTGAAAAGTTCATGCCGCCAAGAGACGAAGACGGCGGGAAACGGGCGCTTCACAAAGAAGAGATGGAGCGATACGCAGATTACCGGAACTACCTTACTTTCAGTATGTATGAGCAAGTGAAGGATGAAGATGGAAATATCCGAAAAAATGCAGTGGATGAAATGGCGGGACGCGATTCCGGAGGAGAAGGACAAAACCCGAAGTATGTAGCATTGCTCGCAGGATTTGCCATGCTGTATATGAATCAGAGTAATCGAGACTCTAAGATCCGTCTTGTTCTTCTGGATGAAGCTTTTTCCAAAATGGATAAGGAACGAAGTGAGGTATGTCTTCATTATGCAAGGGAGCTGGAATTACAGCTTATTGTCTGTGTGCCGGATGAGCGTTTGCAGTCACTGATTCGAAATGTGGACAGTGTATATGGATTCCGCAGACATCAGAACCAGATTTCCATGATGCATATTGATAAAGGCGACTATTTAGCTATGATCGAAGGGGAAAAAGATGAAGAAGAATCTGACACTCAGTCAGTGGCTGATTGAGAAAACAGATGGAGAAGCATACCGAGCCGGGAAATTATCCGGGGAATCATCGGAGAAATCATCTGAAAAAGCATATGTAACAAAACATCCGAAAGTAGACCAGCAGATAATTAATCAGATCGGAAGCCTTACAAAACTGATCAGTCAGGCAAGAGAGATGGAAAAAGATGCGCAGCTTAGCGGATTCATACGGTTTGACTGGCGGGACATGGGAAATGATATCCGTGCGATACATTATTCTGTAGAAATCATACCGCTTCTCTGCGATAGAGAAGGAATCGAAGATCCGCGGAAGAGGCAGCAGCGCCATATCAAAACGGTAGGAGAACTGTTGCAGGAAGCATCCCAGTCAGAAGCGGATTGGCTGAAGTCCTATTATCGTTTCCTGTTGACGCGTTTGGAACAGGGGAAGCTTGTCAAGGAAATGGATGACGAAGCATGGTTTGCCTGCCTGAATGCAATTGGCAGGCTCCATTGCCCGACTTGGAAACGGGTATTCAGCGCCAGAGTTTTTCGTGATTCCAAAAGGTTTCAGACGTCATATGAGGACCGAGTAGTGAAAGTCTTAAGAGAGTATTCGGATATGCCCGATAAAGATGTTATGACCAATGAGCAGATTTTGAAGGCATATGGCATTATTTCTTACACCCAGACATTGGAGTGTAAGGGAACGGTACTTTGCAGAACAGATACAGGGCAGACATTTGATACCGGTGATTTTCCGTATGGAGCGGTTTTGAATTCGCAGACAATGGAGCATGCCAAGCCGGTGAACATTGCAAAAATCCGCCGAATCATGACTATCGAAAATAAAGCAAATTACGAAAATATGTCCTACAAAGAAGATACGCTTTATATTTATTGTCACGGGTTCTTCTCTCCCAAAGAGGTAGAATTCTTGCGGGAGCTGACAGTGTTAGCTGCGGAGAACGTGGAGTTTTTGCACTGGGGAGATATGGATTATGGCGGAATTCGAATTTTCTTATTTAACAAGGATAAGATATTTCCCGGACTGAAACCTTATAAAATGGATTGCGAAAGCTTCGTGGCAGCGGTGACATTAAATGCCGGCAGAACACTGGAGGCTGAAAAACGTAAAAAGCTAGAGCAGATGAATGCCGGAGAACTGGAAGAACTGCGCAGCAGTATATTGGAGTATGGCATGGAGATTGAACAGGAAATGTTAGTGTGAAGGAGAATGGATAAAGTACAGAACAAACATTCGATTTGTTCTGTACTTTTATTTTATATTCTGATATAATAGCGGAAGAGAATGAAGATAATAGATTCATAGGAGGAATTTCATGGATCATTTTGAATTAGTATCAGAATATGCCCCAACCGGCGACCAGCCACAAGCCATCGACCAACTCGTCAAGGGCTTTCAGGAAGGCAACCAATGCCAGACGTTACTTGGCGTCACCGGTTCTGGTAAGACATTTACGATGGCGAATGTCATCGCACAATTAAATAAACCAACACTTATTATCGCACATAACAAAACGCTGGCTGCGCAGTTATATGGAGAATTCAAAGAATTCTTCCCGAATAATGCAGTGGAATACTTTGTGAGCTAGTCCATTGGAGTCTTAAAAAGCGTGCTATTTGGTGGTATTTAGTGTTGTTTTATACGGAATTTGTGGACGGAGAAGGACTAAACGGACGGAATGATATGAAGCGGATGGATGGAATTTGTGACTTTATGTGGGAAAAATTCGTAATAATCAAGAGTAGGTTAATGGTTCAAAGTTCAGAGTAGTTATTTGAGATAAATAAAACTAAGGAGAAATAAAGTTGAGATTATATAAATATATGAGAGCAGTGGATGTTACAATATGTCCACAAAAAGTAGATTGTAAAGAATGCTCAAAAGAAAAAATTTCGGAGCGTTTAAGAAAAATGCTAGAACAATCAAGGATATACTTATCAGATCCTGAAACATTTAATGATCCGTTTGATGGCTATTTTTCTATTCAATTTAAAACAGAACAGGATAAAGTTGATGCAAAACAGGCATTAGAAGAAGTAAGAGGGCAATTAGAAAAAGAAGGGAATTTACGGAAAGAGAGAGTTGAGATGTTGGAAAAAAATCTTTTCACTCAAATTCCTTTAGAAAATTTCAGAGTATCATGCTTTTCAGAAGATAATAAGAATGATTTAATGTGGGCACATTATGCTGATCAACATAGGGGCGTATGTTTGGTATATGAAATAGATAATGTAGATGAAATGTTTATTAGGGAAAATAACTGTCTTGTTTTTGCAGAAGAAAATCAGGGAGAAAACGATAATTACGGTTGCTTCGGAGGAAATTCAACGCTCTTGTTAGCAAGGATTGATTATAGTAAAAATAAGGAATTTTTAAAAGTTTCTTCAGGGAAGATAGAGTCTGATTATAATGTAGAAAGAGCAATATATACAAAATCAAAATGTTGGGAGTATGAGCATGAAATACGATTAGTTGCAGAATTACCTTTGGGGTATCCTTTTGGAGATGACACTTATTTTTGCAAAGTTAATAAATCTGCATTAAGAGAGGTAAGATTTGGAATTCGGTTAGAAGACGAATATAAGGAAGAAATTCAAAAAATAATTGAAAATTCAGGATATAATGAGGTTGTTTTCAAGACAGCGGTAATAAATGTAGATGATTTTTCGATAAATTATGAGAAAATATAAGTTGAGTATTTTATTTAAACTATAATAGAGGAGGAAAATCATTATTTATGGAATACATACCTTCACATAATTATCAAGAAATTCGCATTGATACTTTGAATGAAATATATACTATTATACAAAGGTATAATCAATTTTATAATTTGTCACATTGTGATTCAAAAAAAGGAAATACTTCGTTGCAGGCTTTTTATCGTGGACAAAGTGATAGCTCGTGGAATATATTACCTAGTATTTTACGTTCATCCAAGAAAGAGATAGAAATAATAAAAGAGTTGCATCCAGATACAGAATGTTCTCTTTTTGAGACAATATCTTATATTCAGCATTATCATACCGGAACGCGATTTATTGATTTTACAATCGATCCAGATATAGCGATATTTTTTGCTTGTGCAGATAATGAAGATAAAGATGGTGCAGTCTATTTGTATACTTATGTACCACATAGGGCAGAATGGTATTCCGCCCTTGTTTTGACAGAATTAACTCAAATAGAAGCAGATCAACTTACAATACAGGAGTTATCAGAGCGGATATTGAAGAAATATCCAAGTTTAAAAAAGAGGTTTTCTAAAGTTGAAGAACTAAATGGGGCTATTGTATCATTTCTTGATCATGGATTTATGGTTTTACCGGATGATGAAAGTTATGGAAATAACCTTAGATTACAAAGACAGAAAGGGTGTTTCTACGTTTGTGGAGTAGAGTTTGTTTCTAAACTTACAGCAAGAGATCACTGGTTTTCTAGAGCAGGAAGAAACGAATTCTTTCCACATTCTGCAATCGTTGCGGATAGTTTGAAATGGGGAAGAAATTTGGTTAAAGTAATAATACCCAAAGAATTGAAAAAAGAAATTTTAAAAAATCTTGCTGAGAAAAAAATTACAAAAGAATATCTGTTCCCAAATGAAAGGTAAAAGGGAGATTAGTTACATACCCAGTTGGTTTACAAGAATCAACTGGGATTTTTTATGCCAAAATTTCCATACATAGCCATTCCTCACAAAGGAGTGGCTATTAAATTTGAGAAGAAAGGAGGAAGTCATTATGTCAAGGTGTAAAGTAATTGCGATTGCGAATCAGAAAGGAGGCACAGGGAAAACCACGACAACAGTGAATCTTGGAGTGGGATTGGCATATGAAGGGAAAAAGGTACTTCTAATCGACGCTGATCCGCAGGGAGATTTGACCACATCTTTAGGTTGGGTGGATCAGGATAATCTTCCGGTAACGCTTGCGACACATATGGAGAGCATTATTAGGGATCAGAGTATAAAACCAGATGAAGGAATGCTACACCATGCGGAAGGTGTTGATTTAATTCCCGCAAACATTGAATTGTCAGGAATGGAAATGTTGCTTGTAAATGCAATGAGCAGGGAAACAACATTGAAAACGTATCTGGAATCGTTAAAGAAATCTTATGATTATGTTTTGATTGATTGTATGCCAAGTTTGGGAATGCTGACGATTAACGCATTAGCGGCGGCAGACAGTGTGATTGTGCCAGTTCAAGCGCATTATCTACCTTTAAAGGGAATGACACAGTTAATGCAGACGATTAAAAAGGTACAACGCCAAATCAATCCGTCTTTGAAAGTGGATGGAGTGTTGCTTACGCTTGCGGATATGCGGACAAATCTTGCCCGTGCTACAGAGACCAGTTTGAAAGAGAATTATGGAAAGTTTATCAAAGTGTATCAGACAGTGATTCCGGTTGCAGTAAAGGCAGCGGAGACAAGCGCCGCAGGAAAGAGTATTTACAGTTATGACAAAGACAGCACAGTAGCAAAAGCGTATCAAGCCTTTACAAAGGAGGTGGTTCGGGATGGCGAAAGGCAGAGAAATCAACTTCAATCTTCCCTCAGCCGATGATTTATTCAGTACGCAGGCGGAGCGGGATGAAGCCAAGCGAGAAATAATTATGGAAATTTCAATTGACGAAATCTGTGATTTTCCGAATCATCCCTTTAAAATCCGAATGGATGAGGAAATGGCGAATTTGGTGGAAAGTGTAAAACAGTATGGTGTTCTTTCGCCAGTGATCGTCAGACCAACGGAAGATGGAAGCTATGAAATGATTGCCGGACACCGGAGAAGATATGCAAGTGAACTGGCAGAGAAAACAGAAATTCCATGTATTGTAAGAAATCTTTCTGATGAAGAAGCGACAATTCTTATGGTTGACTCTAACTTACAACGAGAGAAGATATTGCCATCAGAGAAAGCGTTTGCTTATAAAATGAAACTGGATGCCATGAAAAAACAGGGACAGCGTACAGATTTAACTTCTGTGCCATTGGCACAGAAGTTACAAGGGAAGACTTCAAGACAGATTTTAGGAGAGCAGGTAGGAGAAAGTCAAGACCAAATTCGTCGTTTTATCCGTTTGACAAATCTTATCCCAGAGTTGTTGGAGTTAGTAGATAATTCTGTATTAAAGGAAAAAGACAAGTTACAGATTGCTTTGCGTCCGGCGGTGGAGTTATCGTATTTGTCAGAAGAGGAGCAGGCAGATTTATATGAAACGATAGAATCGGAAGATTGTACGCCGAGTCATGCGCAGGCAATTAAACTGCGGAAGTTATCGGAAG
>UMFB01025390.1_pt1 | contig 86943 bp, 87 predicted proteins | sample 1964921 | NCBI WGS metagenome assembly UMFB01 (sample SAMEA4836037, study PRJEB28245) | human gut metagenome | biome: gut microbiome; material: fecal sample | place: Denmark | collected 2008
TTGAGGGGATTTTGCGCCCTAAAATACATGCATAAAAGAAAAAATAAGAATCTCCTGTAGAAAATCAGGTGTAAAAACACTGATTTTCTACAGGAGATTCTTATTTTAAGATTTGGAAGCTAAAAAACGGTATTAACCGATAACCCCTTCTTTTTTGTTTTGAATTTACTATAGAAAATTCCGATAAATATTTCGTTTTATTAAAATTTCCAATTTGATAGAAAAAAACTTTTTTGTTAGACTGTATTGTGGAAAAAATGAATTACACATGAAAAAGTCAGGAGAGCTGCTTATGGCATTAAATAGTGAAAAACATTCAAAAAAGAATATTGATAAGCATCAGCTTGGACAGTTGACGCGTCAACAGTTACAAGAACTGGAAGAAAAGGAGAAGACCCCGTTTCAAAGGTTTCTTGATTGGGTGATTACCATACTGCCGGCAATCTGTGGCGGAGTTGCCATGCTGGAATATTGGATGCTGCCCAATGAATATTCAAACGAAAGACCATACACATATGTTGGTTTTTTATGTTTCTTTATTGGACTTTATTTCTTATATTTTATCTATGCAGTAATAAAAAAGGCAAGAGGAGATAAAAGCGTTCTGGATACGCTCCGTTATAGAGCTCCGCTTTTTGCCGCATTATTCTTATTGCTGGCAGGATATGATTATCTGACATTGAAGACAGGAATTTTGACACAGCCGTTTATTCCATGTCTGAATTATGTGCTTAATATTGCATGGATTGACCGGGCTTATCTTATTGAGTGTACCTTGCATACACTGAGACTTTTGTTCTTGGGATATTTTTCAGGTGTTGCGCTTGGTCTTGTGACGGGAATTACTTGCGGATATTCTGAGAAAGTAAGATATTGGGTGAATCCGATATTGAAATTTTTAGGACCGATTCCTACTCCGACATGGATTCCGATTGTTATGGTAGTGGCTACCTCCCTTTTTAAAGGCGCTGTATTTATCATTGCACTGGGTTCGTGGTTTGCGGTTACCGTTGCCTCTATGACCGGAATTTCTAATGTAGACCGCGGTTATTTTGAAGCGGCAAGAACGCTTGGAGCATCCAGCAGACAATTAGTGTTCCGTGTGGCAATTCCACATGCAATGCCATCCATCCTTCAGGGCTGCACACAAGCCATGAGTTCTGCCTGTGTGGCAATTACTGTGGCTGAGATGATGGGAGTAAAAGCAGGGCTTGGCTGGTATATGAACTGGGCAAAATCATGGGCGGCATACGATAAGATGTTTGCTGCATTATTTGTAATCTGTATTATTTTTACAATCGTTACAAAAATACTTGACTTGGTAAAACGCCGCGTACTTAGATGGCAGAATGGAGTGGTGAAATAATGACAGAGAGTAAAGTTACTTTAAAACTGGAAAATGTATCAAAAAGTTTTGCGAAAGTCGAAAATGATGAAGTTACTCATGCGTTAAATGAAATCTCACTTACAATGCAAAGTGGAGAATTTATTAGTCTGGTAGGACCTTCCGGTTGTGGGAAGTCTACGATTCTTCGTCTGGTGGCAGGATTGATTTTGCCTACGACAGGTACGATTACTGTGAATGGAGAAGAAATTTCAGAGCCGTCCCCGGAGCGTGGAATGATGTTTCAGAAGGCAACGTTATTTCCATGGCTGACGGTTGAAAAAAATATCGGATTCAGTCTGAAAATGCAGGGGAAATTAAAAGGAAATGAAGATAAGGTGGAGCGTATGCTTAATGTTATCGGATTAGAATCCTTTAGAGATGATTATCCAGAGCAGCTGTCCGGTGGTATGGCGCAGAGAGTAGCGCTTGTGCGTTCTCTTATTAATGAGCCTAGTATTTTGCTTTTGGACGAGCCGTTGGGGGCGTTGGACGCATTTACTCGTATGAATATGCAGGATGAGATTCTGAAGATTTGGCAGGAGAAGGGGCAGCTTGCTATCATGGTAACTCATGATGTAGATGAGGCTGTTTATATGGGAACAAGAGTGATTGTTCTGGATGCAAATCCGGGACGTGTTGTGGCAGATATTAAAGTGGACGAAGCTTTTCCGAGAGACCGTTCTTCCAAAGCATTTGTAGAGTATCGTAATGAAATTCTGAATAAGCTGCATTATGGCGGCAGGGGGAAATAACTTCACTTAATTCAATCCTACAATTATAGAAATGAAAACATTTCTTATAATTTTATGGATATATAAATATTATAGTTTCAAGGAGGAAAGAATCATGAAATTGAAAAACTATAAGCGATTGGCGGCAGCTGCCCTTGCGGCAGTGATGACTTTATCTTTGGCTGCTTGTGGCACACCGGGGGAACCTTCCGAAGGTTCCAAAGATTCCGGTAAAAAAGAAGCGTCTGCTAATGTAGAGCGCCCGGAGGCTGTCTCAGAGGAAGACTGGGAAGCGATGCAGAAAGAGCCTGTATTTGGCACAGAGATTAATTATCTGTTTAATGGAGGCGCTTGCGTATCTGCAAAATATTTGGCAGAGGTAAACGGTTACTATGAGGAATATGGAATTAATGCAACATATGTAGAAGGTGAATCCGTTGTTCAGACTGTAGGTACTGGAAAATGTATGTGGGGAACAGACCACATTGCGACAATGCTTGTACCAGTAACAAACGGCGTAGATATGACATTCGTTGCAGGCGCGCACATTGGATGTAAATCTATTTTCGTTCCGGCAGATAGTGATATTCAGTCCGTTGCTGACTTAAAGGGAAAAACAATCGCTATCCATGATGGAATTGGTAATTCAGACCAAAACATCTGTTATCGACTGCTTGATGAGTACGGCGTTGATCCGACAAAAGACGTAGAGTTCCTTGATATTGCAGACAGCGCAGCGACTGTAGCGGCAATGGAGAACGGAGAAGTAGATGCTTCTATTTTCTCTGATTATTTTGTACTGTCTCAGTATCCAGAGGAGATGCGTATGGTTTGCTCCATCACATATAGCCCGGAGTTTCAGGATGAGGCTTGCTGTGTAACAGCGATGAACAATAAGTTTATTAAAGAGAATCCTGTTCATGCAAAATATGTTACAAAAGCAATCAAACGTGCCGGAGAGTATGCGCGTTTACATTCTAAGGAAGCGGTTCAGCAGATGTATGATACAGATAAGATGACTGGTGAAGTTGAAGACCAGATGGCGTTCTGGGATTCTCTCCACTTTGGACTTTCAGATGAATTTACAAAGAAAGCACTTCGGGAAATCGCAGAAGATTATGTACGTCTTGGAATTATCGAGAACAAAGATTTAACGGTAGATAAGATTATAGAGATGGCATGGACACCGCTTTGCCCGGATGAAGAAATTGAAGGACTTACAGTGGGCGACCCGGTAGAGCCTGAGGGATTAAAAGTTCCGGTAAAACAGAATGAGAATCCGGTGAAAAAAGAAGGCTTTGGAGAAATTGCAAAGTAAGAAGGATTTTGATTGCATTTTTAGAAAGGCACAGCTTTATAGCGGTGCCTTTCTTGTACGCTCAACCAATAGACAAAGTCTATAAATAGAATTTCTTATTATAAATACCAATTGGCGCATTTTTGCAATGGCAGATATAATAATTCTGTGCGACATTATTTGCATGAAACTGGCAGGATAATAGAAAGGACCGTACAAAATGAGTGATGTTAAAGTCAGTAATGTTTCCTTCTCCTATGCGGGAAGTGACACATTGATTTTGAAAGATATTGATATAAAGGTGTCTGCCGGAGAGTTTGTCTGTATTCTCGGTCAGTCTGGATGCGGGAAAAGTACCCTGCTTCGTCTCCTTGCAGGGCTGGAAAAGCCGACAATAGGAGAGATTACCATGGATGGACAGAAGGTGGAAGGCGCCAATCTTGAGAAGGGCGTCGTATTTCAGGATTACGGTTTATTTCCGTGGATGAAAGCAGGAGAAAATATCATGCTGGCGCTTCGGCAGCGGTTTCCGGGAAAGAATAAAAAAGAGCTGAAGCAGATTGCTGTAGATATGTTGAGGGCAGTAGGTCTGGATGAGTCTGTATATCAGAAGTTTCCGAAAGAATTATCCGGAGGTATGAAGCAAAGATGTGCGATTGCACAGGCGTTTAGCATTGACCCGCCGGTGCTTCTTATGGACGAGCCGTTTGGAGCGTTGGATGCAGTGACCCGGGCAAGACTTCAGGATTTGGTGGCAGAACTTTGGGCAGGACAGACTCCGAAAAAGACTGTGTTTTTCGTCACCCATGATGTAGATGAAGCGCTTCTTCTGGCAAATCGCATTATCGTGCTTGGACAGTCTCCAAGTAATATTATTTACGATTGTAAGATTTCGGAAGAAAATCATCCGACAAGAGCAACACAGTTTGAAAATCCAGAGGTTATGAAACTTCGCAACGAACTGATTCGCCAGATTAACAAAGATGTTGCAAATCGTATTTCTTAATGGTATCAGCGGAAATCCGTTTGATATATAGCATAACATTTCAGGAGGAAAGAGAAAATGAAAAAGAGAATTTTAGCAGGCATGTTAATTCTTACTATGGCATTTGGCCTTGTAGCATGTTCTGGAAAAGGCTCTGAGAGCAAAGAAACGAAAGAAAGTACAGAGGGAAATGCACCGGAGCAGAAAACAGTTCGTTGGAACTATGGAACAAGTGGAAATGTGCTCGTAACAATTGCGAATGAGAAAGGTTACTTCGAGGATGAAGGAATCGAAATCGAGCCGGTTGAGGCAAATGCAAACGCAGATGCCATGACACTGCTTGCTACAGGTAAAGTTGATGTTGTATCTAACGCCGGTACATCTAATCCGCTTCAGCAGATTGCATCCGGTGTAGACATTTCCGTATTCGGCGGACATATGATTGAAGGCTGTATGCCGGTTGTAGCGAAAAAAGGCGCTGAATGGAATGGTATCGAGTCCTTTATCGGTAAAAAAGTTGCTGTAAACCCAAGTTATTTTGCATTTACAGGCGCAGTTATGGACCTTGGATATGACAAGCCTCTGGAAGCGGTTCAGTGGGAAATCTACTCTGATTACAACGATGCTTTGGCAGCAGTTGTACGTGGAGATGTAGCGTATGCGCTGATGGGAACAGGACAGAACCTTGCAGTTCAGGAAATGGCAGCTAACGGCGAAATTGATATCGTAAGCTACCAGAGCGAGATTATGGAAAACTACTCTTGCTGTCGTATGGTTGCACCGACAGACTGGATTAATGACAATCCAAATACTGTAAAAGCAGTTCTTCGTGCATTGCTTCGCGCACAGTCTTACTATGAGACAAACAAAGAAGAAGCAGTTTCTTTACACGCAAAAGCAATTGACGCTACAGAAGAATACGTTGGAGCTTATATGTTAGATGACGAGCATTACTTCGTAAGCGTAGACCCGTTAAAAGACGGTGTGGTTCGTGCATGGGGTATTCTGGATAAAACAGGTTTCTTAGATGCAAATGCAAAAGAAATCAACATCGAAGACCATGTAAATACAACATTATATGAAGAAGCGCTTGCAGAAGCAACCGAAAAGTACGGCAAAGAAGCGCCGGAATTTTATGAGGAAATGGCAGCGTTCTTCGCAGAACATGATAAATAAAACGGATAATCAGGAGATAAGGTTATGAAAGCAATAAAGGAGTTTTTAAAAAAATATTGGATTACATGCTGTATCTTTGCAGGTCTGGTACTGCTCTATGTGTTCCTGACGGCAAATAAACTGGTAAACCCATATTTGTTTCCTTCAACAGATAAGATTAAGACTGCCTTTATTGACAACAAAGATATGATGTTTGGAAATGCAGTGGCTTCTTTTAAGCTGCTCATTCCATCCATTATCTTTTCGCTTTTGATTGCACTGGTGTTAGGAACAATTATGGGAATGAATCAAAGAATCCGTGAAATTCTGCATCCTGTAATTTACGCATTCAGTGTGGTTCCGTCTATTTTATTATCGCCGTTTGTATTGCTGCTGGCGCCTACGCTTTTTTCTGCATCTGTTTTCTTAATCGTTTATAATATTGTGTGGGCAACATTATTTGCGACCATTACCGGGATTATGACAATTGATAAGCGGTATCTGGATAAAGCGCAGACGTTGGAATTAAAAGGAATAAAGAGAGTAACAAAGGTAATTCTCCCGGCGGCTAGTCCGTCCATTTTGGCGGGCTTTGTCAATTCGCTGCGAAGCTCTTTTGTAATGTTAGTTTACGCAGAAATGTATGGAGCTGGCGAAGGGATGGGATATTTCGTGAAGAAATATGCAGAACTTGGAATCTTCGCAAATACATGGGTTGGCTTCGTGTTTATGGTTATTATCCTTGTAGTTGTCATGCAGATATTTGAACAGTTGAAGAAATATTTGCTGAAGTGGACAATGTAGGGAGAGATGTGATAGATAATGCAGGGCAGAGCCTAAAAAAATAATATTTTGAGGAATTTATAAATCTGTCTTGTAAGATAAGAAGAACTATGTTAAGGTAAATGCACCCGAAAGGAGATGATTTCTTTCAGGTGCATTTCAAACATTCTGAAATCTATTTTTCAGTGGAGTATCAGACTCCATTCGTATGGACAGTTTCGTCCGAAAAATCAATGTTTGAAGAAAGTTATCGCGCGGCGAAAATGATGCTTGGCGCGGAGTCTTATTGGAAAGATATTAAAAGCGAAAAGGAGAATGGAGGAATGGATATGTGTAAGGCGTTGGAAGATTTACGTCAGGAAGGAATTGATATTGGAGTAGAGCGTGGAATGAAGCTGGGAGAGGAACGCGGAGTAGAACAAGGTGTGACCCGTTTTATCGAAGCCTTTCAGGAGATGGGGATGTCTTATGAGGACACTGCGAGAAAGTTACAGGAAAAATTCAGTCTGACAGAAGAAGATGCGGAACAGAAAATGAAGGCTTGCTGGAAAGCAGAGTAGAATATAGGGAGCATGAGACCAAGGCGGATGTTGTCCGCCTTGATTTTTTTATGACATTGAAACTTTGTTTCCATGTCATAAAAAGTCTCCGGCAGGATGCGAACTGCGGCGTAAGATGTAAATGTCGCACATGCGACCGCCGCAGGCGCGAAAATCTCGCAAGGGAGATTCTGTGCTCAACAGGGAAGTGCCTTTAATTTTTCTTAATTTTAACATTCTTCCCTGTTTTTGATTTACATTTGTGCGATATACTTTTATAGTTAAGATATGAGAAGTTAGGAGGGATATTATGCCTGCAATTTATGCACATGATCGTTTTGGTGAAAAAGTCGCTAAAAAATTAGACGGAGAGCTAAAACGTTTTGTTTTTGAATATTACCCACAGTTTGAAATCGGTCTTCAAGGACCGGATATCTTCTTTTTCTATCGTCCGTATACGAAAAACAGAGTTGTAAAATATGGGAATCATTTACATGCAATTTCTGCGAAACCATTTTTTGAACATGCGATGAAAGTCATTAACAAACGTGGAAGAGACAGCGCACAGTATGCGTATCTTCTTGGATTTATCTGTCATTATATTTTAGACAGCGAATGTCATCCTTACGTGGAGCAAATGATTGAGAAGACGGGCGTACAACATCTGGAGATTGAAGAGGAGTTTGAAAAATATCTGCTTAAAAAGGACAGGCAGGATCCGCTTGCTTTCCGGCTTGCAGCGCTTGTTCCGACGGATGTGATGACCGCCAAGGCGATTGCTCCGTTTTATGAAAATATTACGTGGAAGACAGCGAGAAAATCACTGTACTGGCTTCGCTTTGTGAAGAATCTGTTCCGTGCGCCGAGAAGCTTGAAGAGAGGGATTATCAATACTGTCATGCGGTTGACCGGACAGTATGATAAGATTAAAGGTCTCATGCACCAGAAGAAGGATCACCCGAAATGTGCAGAGACGAACAAAGGATTGAATCAAAGGCTTGAGGGGGCAGTTGATTTAGCGGTTATGATGATGGAGAGTTTTGATGAGAGTCTGCGCAGTGGATTGCGATTAAACGAACGGTTTGATCGCACGTTTGAATAGGAGAAGGATGAGATGAAGCTAACAAAATTAGAAAAATATTGGATACTTTATGATGTGGGAAATTCAGCATTTATCATGCTTGTGTCTACCATTATCCCGATTTATTTTAATTATCTTGCGGGCAATGCCGGAATATCTGAAGTGGATTATCTGGCTTACTGGGGCTATGCAGCTTCTGTCGCAACGGTGATTGTGGCTTTGATCGGTCCAATCTTAGGTTCGGTGGCAGATACGAAAAACTACAGGAAGCCCTTGTTTGTGATTTCCGTGATGGTGGGAGTGATCGGCTGTGCGGCATTGTCAGTTCCAACTTCGTGGATTGTGTTTCTTGCTGTATTTGTAATCGCAAAAGTAGGATATAATGCAAGTCTTATTTTCTATGATTCTATGTTAGTGGATGTAACGACAGGAGAACGGATGGATATGGTATCTTCTCATGGATATGCGTGGGGATATATTGGAAGTTGTATTCCGTTTGTAATCTCTTTAGTCTTTGTTCTTATGTATGAGAAGATTGGAATTACAATGAAAATGGCTATGGCAATCGCATTTTTCATCAATGCAGCGTGGTGGCTGTTAGTTACCATTCCGCTGCTTCGAAAGTATGAGCAGAATTATTACGCAGAAATGCCGAAGCATCCGGTGCGGGACAGTTTTAAAAGATTAGGTCACACCTTGTCTTCCATCAAGAAGGAGAAAAATATTTTCCTGTATCTTCTGTCCTTTTTCTTCTTTATTGACGGAGTGTATACGATTATTGAGATGGCGACAGCATATGGAAGTGCGTTGGGACTTGATTCTACGGGACTTTTGCTGGCGCTTCTTGTGACACAGATCGTAGCCTTTCCGTATGCGTTAATCTTTTCGAAGTTATCCAAGAAATATGCAACAGATTTCTTGATCAAAATCTGTATTCTGGCATATTTTGGAATTGCGGTTTTTGCGATCCAATTAGATAAACAGTGGGAATTTTGGCTTCTGGCTGTATTAGTGGGAATGTTTCAAGGAGCGATTCAAGCATTGTCTCGATCTTATTTTGCGAAAATTATTCCGGCAGAAAAATCGGGGGAATATTTTGGGATTTATGATATCTGCGGAAAAGGAGCATCCTTTATGGGGACAACACTTGTGGGAATCGTAGCACAGGTTACCAATGTGGCAAATGCAGGAGTTGGAATTATCGCGGTTTTATTTATGGTAGGTTTTGTATTGTTCCATAAAGCAGCAAAGTTGAACAGATAGGAGAATGGACGTGGCAAATATTTTATTACTGGAAGATGACGAAAGTCTAAATCGGGGAATCAGTTTAAAACTTCAAAAAGAAGGATATCAAGTGTTCAGTGCGTTTGGCGAGATGGAAGCGAAACAGATTTTTGACAGTCAGAAAATAGATCTGATCATCAGTGATATTACTATGAAAGATGGAAACGGGCTGGAATTTGCCGGATGGGTAAGAAAGACAAGTGACGTACATCTTATCTTTCTTACTGCGCTTAATCAAGAAGTGGATATTGTAAATGGATATGATGTGGGAGCTGATGATTATATTACGAAACCTTTCAGTCTTCTTGTGCTGATCTCCAAAGTTCATGCGTTAATGCGGCGGATCGATCAGAGTAGTGGAGGGGCAGCAGAGAAAGAGCAGGAGATCTGTTCGGGGAATATCCGTGTACAGCGCGCGCAGATGAAAGTATATCACGGAGAAGAGGAGTTGAATCTCAGCAAAAAAGAGCTTCAGCTTCTGTGTTATTTTCTGGAGCATTCGGGGCAGATTATTTCCAAAGAGCAGATTTTGGAAGCGGTGTGGGATATTGACGGGCAATTTGTGGATGACAATACGGTGCCTGTGACGATCAGCCGATTGAAGAAACGACTTGCAGACAGTGAGAGATCCGGAAGTAAGAATGAGGCAGAAAAGGATGATACAGAATATATTAAAAATGTCAGGGGGCTTGGATATCTATGGACAATGGAAGTTTGGACGCAGTGATACAAAAAAGAGAACGGGGGTACATCTGGCTGGAACAGAGATTAAGAAAAAATCTTGCCGTAACGACAGTGTTCGTGACGGCATGTTTTCTTTTCTTATTTATATTGGAAATTTTGTACGGAGCAGGAGGACAAAAAGAAGGGTTCTGGATCTTGTTTTTCGGTATTTTTGTGTTGGCACTAATCGGAAATGTACTGTGGCAGTTTTTTTCTTACCGGAAGGAATACAGAGAAGCTCTGTCTCTTCAAGCGTATCTGGAAGCATTTGAAAACGGAGAGTATGAATTTCAAGGAACAGAAAATGGTGTGGAGCTTGGAATACGCTCACAGATTATTGAACAGTTGGAACGATTGGGAAGAGCTTTCTGCGTGATCAAGGAACAACTCATAGAAGAAAAGGAAGAGACAAATGAATTAGTCACAGATATTTCTCATCAGATCAAGACTCCGATCTCGGCAATTCATATGAGTCTGGAACTTCTGCAAGATACGCAGACAACGGAGGCTGAAAAACAAGAATTTTTAGATCGGGCACAAAAGGAAGTAAAAAAGTTAAATAGCCTTTTGGAGACGTTATTTCAATTATCTCGTCTGGAACGCGGAATGATTTATCTTGCACCGGAACGGGCAAGCTTGAAAGAAACGTTGGTTCGAGCGGTCAATGGGGTATATTTGAAAGCAAATGAGAAGCATATTGAGATTGAGATGGAACCATTTGAAGATATTAAAATCTGTCATGATGTGAAATGGACAGCGGAAGCATTTGCCAACGTAATTGAAAATAGTGTGAAATATTCGCCGGAAGGATCGCACGTAAAGATTCGGGTAGAGCCTTATATATCTTATATATCTATGGAAGTAGAGGATCAGGGAATCGGTGTAGATAAGGAGGAATATGTCAATATCTTTAAGCGGTTTTACCGAGGGAAAGAAGCGGAGAGAACGGTTTCAGAAGGCGCCGGTGTAGGTCTTTATTTGGTGAGAAAGATTTTAGAAGAACAAGGCGGAAATGTGAGAGTATTAAAATCCGGCGCATCGGGAACTACTTTTCAAATGGTGCTTCCAAAAGAAAGATAACTTGCGAGTACAAAGAATAACAATTTTGTTATCTTTTCTGAAAGTGAATTGTAAGACTCCTGAGGTACGATAGAGTCAGAATTAAGAGAAGGGAGTTTTGGTATGAAAGCAATTTTAGAGACAGAAGATCTTGTAAAATATTACGGAGAAGGAGAAAATCAGGTACGTGCCATCGACCACACCAGTATGCAGGTACAGCACGGTGAGTTTGTTGCAGTGGTAGGGCGTTCCGGTTCTGGAAAGAGTACGCTTCTTCATATGCTCGGCGGTCTGGACCGCCCGGACAGTGGGAAAGTTTACATTGAGGGAAGAGACATTTTCGATTTGAAGGATGAACAACTGGCTGTATTCCGAAGGAGGAAGATTGGTTTTATTTTTCAAGACTATAATCTGATGCCTGCGTTAAATGTGTGGGAAAATATCGTACTTCCGATCGGGCTTGACGGGAAGAAAGTGAAGAAAGATTTTGTCTTGGATATAGTGAAAAGTATCGGAATGGAAGAACGTCTTCATGCTATGCCGAATCAACTATCCGGCGGCCAGAAGCAGCGTGTGGCTATCGCACGCGCACTTGCAGCCCGTCCGGCAATTATTTTGGCTGATGAGCCTACCGGTAATCTGGATTCTCACACCGAGATGGAAGTAATTTCTATTTTGAAAAATTGTGTCAGCAAATACGGACAGACGCTTGTTATGATTACCCATGATGAAACAATTGCACAGATGGCAGACCGCGTGATCGTCATTGCAGATGGTAAGGTGGTGAGCTAGATGAACATTGTGACAAAGACAGCGCTTGCAAATTTTCGACGAAATAAAAGCCGGAATGTTCTGGTTGGTATTGCCGTTTTACTGACTACGATTTTACTGACTGCAGTTCCGATGGTACTCTTCGGAGGCTTTGTAATAGAGAATGAAGCGATCAAGGAGATCTATCCGACTTATCATGCAATGTACCGGAATGTGGACGGAGAAACAGCGGAAAAAATGGCAAAGGATGACCGAATCAAGGAGATTGGATTTCGGGAAGATCCGGCATATATGATTGCAGAAAACGAAGATGTGATCATCAGTATGGTGTATGCAGATGAGATGGTCTGTCGGGAGAACCGACTCAATTTGACGGAGGGACGTCTTCCGAAGAAGGAAGATGAGATTGTAGTGACCAGAGGGCTCCTTGAAGAAATGGGGCTGACAGGAGAAATCGGTGACCGCATTACAGTATCTTATCAAGTATCAGAGGACGGAGGTCTCTCTCTTGCTCATGAACAGGAATTTACCATCACTGGTTTTCAGCCGGACAGCAAAGAGTCGGAAGAAAAAGGAATCTATTCGGCAATGGTGTCCAAAGCATTTGCAGACTCCGTCATTTCCAAAGGACAACACGCATATCGCTTATATGTGAAGCTCGCCGGTGTGGACAGGAAAGTAACCGATGAGATTGAAGCGATGATTCAGGAGCTTGGAGAGGACTATGGGATTCAAGAGCGGGATATTGTTACAAATTCCGATATGCTCATAGCAACGTATAAAGATCCGGCGATATATATGGGACTGGCAGGATTCCTTCTTGTAACCGTATTTGCAGGTGTCATTACAATTTACAGTATTTATTACGTGTCTATGCTTGGGAAAGTGCAGGAGTATGGAAAACTCCGGGCAATCGGAGCCACCAGAAAGCAGATTCGAGAGCTCGTATTTCGTGAAGGGCTTGCAGTTGCAGGAATTACAGTTCCCATAGGATTAATTCTGGGGAGTGTATGTGGTGTGCAGATTATGAAAGCAGTCGTGCGTCACGGTGTTTCCACAGAAAATATTCTGTCAGAGCCAATGAAGCAGTTGATTGAAGATGGAAAAGTGTCTATCATCCAACCGTGGATTCTGGTACTTGCAGCCGTAGTTGCATTTGTAACAGTCTATCTTGCTCTTCTTCGTCCAATGAAAATTGCCAGCCGGATCACTGCTATCGAAGCAATCCGGTATCAGGGCGAAAAGCCAAAGAAGAGGCGTGCAGGAAAAAAAGAGAAACAGAAAAAAGAACGAAAAGGATACGAGGAACTTAGTATCGGTAAGCTTACGTTATCCAATCTCGGAAGAAATAAAAAGCGTACTGCAGTCACCATTGCCGCGCTTGGAATGACCGGAATTTTCTTCATCACCGTTGCAACACTTTTGAGCTGTGTGAACCCTAAGACGATGACAGAGGAAGAGATACGAAGTGATGTATGTGTCAGCATCAACAGTTGGATTGGCGATAAGATGCATCCGGAGCGTGAAATTCAGAATATTCAAAAAAACAATCCGCTGACAGATGAACTGAAAGAACAGATCTTATCGATAGAAGGAGTGGAAAAGGTTGAAGAAAGCTTCTTTGCAGGAGCATTGATCACAAATATTGAAGAATTAAAGGAAGATGACGGAGCGCCATTAGACAGTGGTATTTCCGGTGTCAGTGACGAACTGATAGAGGCAGCTGAGAAATACGTGACCAAAGGGTCTCTGGAAGATCCTAAGCTTCGTGATGGAACAGGAGCCATTCTGGGAGAAGGCTATATTACACACTATACAGATCTGACAGTTGGAGATGTTGTGGAGGTCAAATTGAAAGACGGTGATAAACTGCTGCCAAAGAGTTTTGAGATTGTGGCGGTTGTAGATGCGCCGAACAGTATGTTGGGAAACAGTCTGACTGTGCCGGAGAAAGCGCTCCAAGACATGTGTGAACAAGACCTTACAGATCAGTTTGATATTTTTATTGAATCATCTCATTACGAGGAAGCAGAAAGAGCAATAGAAGAGCTTATTGCAAATCAAGAGTATCTGGAGATGTCCGATTACAGGAGTATTTATAAAGAAAAGGAAAAAAGCATTGGAATGTTGTCCTACATGGGCTATGGAATGCTGGGCGTCTTTGGACTTATTGGAATTTTAAATCTGATTAATACAATGATCAACAGTGTACATGTGCGAAAGAAAGAGCTGGGAATGTTACAGGCAATCGGTATGTCAGATCGGCAGACTGTTCGGATGCTTCAATTGGAAGGACTTGTATATACAGTGGGAACGCTGATCTTATCTCTTGGAGTCGGAAGTCTGACAGGCTATGCCTTGTTCTTAAAGGCGAGAGAAGAAGGAATGTTCGGAGTGCGCTATTATGAATATCCGGTCATTCCGGCAGTCATTCTCATCGTGGTAGTTTTACTTCTCCAGATTTTGATTACCTATCTTGTAAATTCAAATTTTAAAAAACAAAGTCTGATAGATCGAGTACGGTTTGCAGAGTAATAGAAAAGACAGTAGTTTAAAGAAAAAGACTTCGCTGGGAGTTCCTTCCACGCGAAGTCTTTTTGGGGGAATAGTCTATATGTTGAAGTGAGAAATTACAAATCGGAAAGGGTTTTATCCCCATAAATGGCTTTCCAATCCTGTTCGAAAGCATCTACCGCACTTGTAATATGAGAAAATGTCAGTGCCGTTTCCAGAATAGATGGGTCCATTGTTGCAGTTTGAGCTCCGGCAAGGAAAGCGCGGTCTACCTGACCTGCATTTTTAAAGCTTGCTGCCAGAATCTCTGTATTATAATGATAAAGATCAATCATTTCAGCAAGAGAAGCAATGACATCATCAGAATTAATGCCCATATTTTCCATACGATTGAAGTAAGGGGCAATACAGTCAGCGCCTGCTTCCGTAGCAAGGAATCCCTGCTGTTTGCTATAGATAGCGGTTCCTGTGACATGGATATTTTGTGCCTTAAGGAGTTTAATAGTTTTAATACCTTCCATAGTAACAGGAATTTTTACATACACTTCAGAGTCAACTTTATTAAGAAGCGTATCTGCGTCACGAAGCATACCGTCTGTATCGGAAGCAGTGACTTGAATATGAAGCGGTTTATCTATTCCGATGATGGAACGGATTTCCTTCATGTGATCTCTTCATAAGATGGAGTGGTCTGGGGAGATTTTGGAAGCGGCGGAAATTGAGCGGGAAAAAATGCCGGAGCTTCACGCGTCTGTGGACGTGATTGGAAAATTGACAGATGAAGCAGCAAAGGCATTGGGCTTGACACAGGAGACGAAAGTTGTATGCGGCGGTGGTGACGGACCATGTTCTGCTCTTGGTGCAGGAAGTTTCCAGAATGGACAGCATTTTCTTTCGTTCGGAACTTCTGCGTGGATTGCCGGAACTTCAGACAGGGTGTTTTTAGATAAAGAGAAGACTCTGATTTGTTTTGGTCATGTAATTACCGGAAAATATATGCCTTGCGGAACCATGCAGGCGGCGGGAAGTTCTTATTCCTATATTCGCAGAGCACTTTGCAAAGAAGAGGAAAAAAATGCAAAAGAGACGGGAGAATCTGTGTATGAAATATTGAATCGATTGGTTACGGAATCACCGGCCGGCGCTAAAGGGCTGGTATTTCTTCCATATCTTTTGGGAGAAAGAAGTCCCAGATGGAATCCCGACACATCGGGAAGCTTTCTTGGAATCAAGATGGAGCATGAGAAATGTGATTATGTCAGAGCTGTATTAGAAGGCGTTGCGATGAACTTAGACATTATTCTTACAGCACATCGGGAAAATGTGTCGATCAACGAATTAGTACTTACCGGAGGCGGGGCAAGAGGAGATGTGGTGGCTCAGATTCTTGCAGATGTTTTGGAACTGCCTTTGTACCGATTGGATAATGTAGAGTCATCTACATCCATTGCAGCAGCGACTATCGCAGGAGTAGGCGTTGGAGTATTTGATGATTTTTCGGTGGTAAATAAATTTGTAAAACGAGAGAAGGTATTTGAACCTAATTCAGAGAACAGAGAAGTATATAGGAAACAGAAAGAATTATTTGAAATGGGATATCAGTGTCTGAAGAAATATTATGATCTGGAGGCAAGGGTGTCTTGTGAGCAAACAAAATAAGGAGAGAAAATGATTATGAAAGCGGCAGTGTATTGTGGAAAAGAAGATTTAAGGGTAAAAGAAGTACCGATTAGAGAACCGGAAGATAATGAAGTAGTAATCCGTGTAAAGTATTGTGGCGTATGCGGAACAGACATCCATATTTTTCATGGTGACGGAGGAGCATGCGATGTAACTCCACCATTAATACCGGGACATGAGCTTTCGGGAGTAGTTGAGAAAGTCGGGGCAGCTGTAAAGACTGTGAAGCCGGGAGATCGGGTAGCAGGAAACCCCAATGACATGTGTGGAGAGTGTTATTTCTGTAAGAATGGAAAGGAACATTTTTGTGAAAATAATATTGGAGTGGGAACAACGGTAGATGGCGGTTTTGCAGAATACGTTGTCATGCATGAGAAACAAGTATACAAATTTTCTGAAAACCTTAATTTTATTGAAGCGGCAATGGCAGAACCTATTTCGTGTTGTTTAAATGCAATTGATCTGTGTAATATCCAGATGGGCTCCACGGTATTGGTGATAGGCGGCGGTCCGATTGGGATGATCATGCTTCAGCTTGCCAAGTATGCAGGAGCATCTAAGTTGATCCTTTCTGAGCCGGTGGAAGAAAAAAGAGAACAGGCATTGAAACTTGGCGCAACGAAGACAATCAATCCATTAGAGGAAAATGTGCAGGAAGTATTGAATGAGTATTGTAAAAACGTAGATGTAGTCGTTGAATGTGTCGGCAATATCAAGACACAAGAGCAGGCAGTACAGTTTGCGGGAAAAGCGGCTACAGTTATGCTGTTTGGATTGGCTGCGCCGGGAGAAAGTTTCCCAATCTGTCCGGATGATCTTTTTAAGAAAGAATTGAAAGTGATGTCTTCTTATATTAACCCGTATACATTTGAAAGAGCAATGCAGGTATTGGAGGCTAAAACGATAGAATTAGAAAGCTTAATTACAAATATTGTTCCACTTGAACAAATTGCAGACGTATTTGTAAAACCAGAATATAGAAGAACAGGGAAAGTAATGATCCGGATAGATTAACAGGTGATAAGAAAAAATTCAGAAGTAAAACGGAAAACTCCGCTTGAGCATTGCCCAAGCGGAGTTTCCTGTTGCTATATTTTTTTTAAAGGAATGAGAGTAAAGTGCGGCATCGGGAAATGCTCATCCCGATGATTTACTTTATGAGGGGGAGATAGTTGATGTGTCTTTCAACTATCTGGCTCTTAGTATAATCCGAAAATATGTCCAAAATGTGTTAAAACCCTTAAAGAAAATGAAAATTTCTTAAGAAATCTTAAAGAGAATGAGAAAATATAGTAATACCTAATAGACTCAGGTTTGATTATTAAATATATCCACCGTCTACACCGATAATCTGTCCGGTCATATAAACGGGGGTATTGGCAGTCTGCCAGATCACTTCGGCAATTTCTTCGGGGCTGCAAAACCGTCCTGCTGGAATTTCTTCTGCAAGTTCTTGACGCTCGGTTTTGTCAAGCTGTGCATTCATTACTGTATCAATAACGCCGCAGGCAATGGCATTGACAGGGATGCCACTGGGAGCAAGTTCCTTTGCAAGGGCACGGGTGAGACCGTGGATACCGGATTTGGAAGCGGAATAGGCGGCTTCGCAGGACGCGCCGACGGTTCCCCACATGGAGGAGATATTGATGATTCGACCGGATTTTTTCGATACCATTTTCGGGACAGCTTCTCGACAGCAGTAAAAAACAGAGGATAGATTTGTGTCGATAATCCGGCGCCACTCTTCGTCAGTAAGATCCATAAGGAGCCCGATGTGTGCAACTCCTGCATTGTTGACGAGAACATCAAGACTGTCACAATGGCTGTATATTTCGCGGAAGATAGAACGGACATCTTCGGGATTCCCTACATTTCCGGTAACGATCGTTGAGCAGTTAGGGTGATTTTGTTCTATTTCCTGTTGTACTTTCTGTAATTCCTCTATTGATTTATGACAATTTAAGAAGACGTGAAACCCTTTGTCAGCAAAAAGGAGCGCTGTACTTCTTCCGATTCCTCGTGATGCTCCGGTGATGAGCACATTTTTTTTGATCATAATAGTTCCTCCTTACAGGAATTTGCTTCTACTATTATAGCTCGAAAACGTTGCCATTTAAAGATGCAGGTGCTATTATTTACGTATAAATTTTTAATCTAAAATAACAGCAAAGTTGAGAGAGGCGTTCAGATGTTATCTAAATTCAGTGTAAAGAAGCCCTACACAGTTGTTGTGGGCATTGTACTTATCATTATTCTGGGAATCGTATCCTTTCGGGATATGACCGTAGATCTTCTCCCCAGTATGAATCTTCCCTATGCAATTGTCATGACTACATATCCCGGAGCGAGTCCGGAAGAAGTCGAAGAAATAGTAACAAAACCGGTAGAGCAGACAATGGCTACCGTGAGCAATATTAAAAACATTCAATCGGTATCCAGTGAAAATGCATCTACTGTAATGCTGGAATTTGAGCAGACAGCTAACATGGATTCCGTGACCATTGAAATGAGGGAGAATTTGGATCAGATCAGTGGCTTCTGGCCGGAAGAAATCGCGAGTCCCATGATCATGAAATTGAATCCGGACATGCTTCCTGTTTTGGTTACAGCCGTTAGCGCAAAAGGGAAAGATGCGGTGGAGTCAAGCAGGATCATTGAGGATGAAGTCATTCCGGAAGTAGAGAGTGTAGAAGGCGTGGCTTCGGTCATGGCGACAGGAAATATTACGGAAACTGTAGAGGTTACATTGAATCAAGAGAAAATTGATGGCTTAAGCGACGATATCAAAGAAGAAATGCAGGCACAGCTTGACGAGGCGAAGCGTGCGCTTGATGAAGCAAAGGAACAGGTGCAAAGCGGGAAAAACGCTTTGGCTTCCGGAAAGAATCAAGCGTCATCAGGTATCGGACAGGCAGAATCTCAGATTTCTATAAAAAGTGAAGAATTGAAACAGGCGCAGCTTGAGATCACGGAGAAAATGGCTCAGTTAAATGTATCTGAGACGCAGTTGAATCAGAGTTATGCGGTGGTGAAGGCTGGAAGAGAAGCTGCTGAGGCTCAGTTGGAGAGTCTGGAAGATACGAAGAAAGAATATGACGAAGCGATTTCCCAGTTGAAGATTTTGACAGATAAAGAAGCAAACGGAGAAACGTTGTCTCCTGAGGAAAAGGTGTTGAAGAAGCAGTTCGAGACAATGATTGATCAGTTAAAGCCCGTCATGGATACTTATGAGGCGACGAAAGAAGAACTTACCGCGGCCCTTGCGAAACTGGTGGAGCAGGAAGAAGACCTTGAAGATGCCAAGGAGCAGATGGCGGCAGGAAAAAAACAACTGGAAGATATGCAGACACAGGTGAACAATGGTGCAATGACTCTGGCAGAAGCAAGAGGCCAGCTTGCATCTGCCCAGTTAGAGACCGCGGTTGGACTGGGAGAAGGGGCGGCACAGCTTGCAGCAGGGCAGACTGCCCTTGCCTTACAGGAAGCGCAGATGGAGGCGGCATCCAAAGAAGCAGAAGCGTCCCTTGATACAGACAGCATTTTATCCGCAGAAACTATCGAGGCGATGCTTGGGGCACAGCACTTCCGTATGCCGGCAGGATATGTCAATGAAGATGGTTTGGAGTATCTGGTTCGTGTAGGTGATAAATTTCAGAGTGTAGATGAGATGAAAGATCTGGTCCTTCTCGATATGGAAGGCATAGATCCGATCAAACTCTCTGACGTGGCTGAGGTTAAGGTGGTCAATAACGCAGATGAAACCTATGCGAAGATTAATGGAAAACCGGGTGTGATGTTAAGTATTCAGAAGCAGACCGGATATTCAACCGGCGATGTATCTCACCGCGTGCAGAATAAACTAGAAGAGTTAAAAAAAGAGCATAAAAATATTAAAGTAGTCAACTTGATGGATCAAGGAATTTATATCGATATGATCGTCGATTCCGTGCTGGATAATTTAATTTACGGTGCAATCCTTGCCATCTTGATTCTGCTTGTTTTTTTGAAAAGCATACGCCCTACTTTTGTAATCGCATGTTCGATTCCGATCAGTATCATGGCTGCCATTGTGGCAATGTATTTTTCGGGCGTTACATTAAATATTATTTCACTGTCGGGGCTTGCGCTTGGCGTAGGAATGCTGGTAGATAACTCCATTGTAGTGATTGAAAATATTTACCGCATGAGAAATGAAGAAGGAGCGTCGGCAAAGACAGCAGCCATAGAGGGAGCCCGCCAAGTAAGCGGTGCAATCCTTGCATCGACTTTGACAACCGTATGTGTGTTCCTTCCGATTGTATTTACCAAGGGAATCACAAGACAGTTGTTTGTGGATATGGGACTTACGATTGCGTATTCTCTTATGGCAAGCTTTTTGGTGGCGCTTACGATCGTTCCTATGATGTCAGCTGGGGTATTGCGGAAAGCGGAGGAAAAAGAAACAAAGTTTTTCGGGAAAATACGAAACATATACGGAAATATTTTGGAAAAAGCGTTAGATCATAAAGGGTATGTCATTGTAGGAGCGTTTGTTTTATTTGTTGGAAGCATTGCTTTGGCATTGTCCAGAGGAACAGAATTTATGCCGACGATGGAGAGTACCCAGATCAGCATGACTCTTGAAACGGAGAAAGGTACAAGCTTAGAAGATACTGCGAAAGAAGCAGATAAAGTGATGGATGAGGTTGGCAAGATCAGTGATGTAGAAGATGTGGGAGCTTTAGTATCGACTTCTGACCTGATGGGGACACAGACTGTTACCAATCAAGTATCATTCTATGCCATCACCAATGAGAATCCGAAGCTTTCAAATAAAGAATTACAAAAGGATATTGAGAAGCGGACGAAGGATGTAGACGGAGAATTGACCATCCATATGTCCAATATGGATATGAGCGCTCTTGGAAGTGCGGGTGTCAATGTACAGATTCAAGGGAAAGATTTGGATAAGCTTCAAGAAATTTCTTCCGATGTAAAGAAGATCGTAGCAGATACAAAAGGAACTCAGAATGTATTTGATGGAACAGAGGATAACGGAGAGGAATTAAGAATTTCCGTAGATAAAGAAAAGGCAGCAAAATATGGGCTTACAGTGGCGCAGGTCTATCAAGAACTGTACGGGGAATTGGCAGAGCCAAAACAGGCAATGACTCTTGGAACAGATACTTATGATTACGATGTGTATGTAATAGATGATGACAGGGAAAAATTGACTAGACAAGATGTAAAGGATATGGTGATTTCTGCAAAACAGCAGGATGGGACATCCAAAGACGTGAAGCTGTCAGAAATAGCTTCTTTTGAAGATACGACAACGCTTCAGTCCATTAATCATTTTGCTCAGAATCGTTATATGTCAGTTACTGCAGAAATCAAAGAGGGTTATAATATAGGGCTTGTGAGCAATCAGTTGAAAGAAAAGCTGGAGAAATATAAGACACCGGAAGGATATGAGATTAAGATGGCAGGTGAAGATGAAACCATCAATGAAGCTATGACGGAACTATTTAAAATGTTAGGTCTTGCACTTGTGTTTATGTATTTGATCATGGTAGCACAATTTCAATCACTTCGTTCACCGTTTATCATTATGTTTACAGTACCGCTGGCATTTACCGGAGGACTTCTGGCATTGTGGCTGGCTGGTATGTCTGTCAGCGTTATTGCTATGATTGGTTTTGTAATGTTGTCTGGTATTATTGTAAATAATGGAATTGTATTTATTGATTATACGAATCAACTGATAGCAGGCGGTATGTCTAAGAAAGAAGCATTAATTACTGCGGGTAAGACGAGGCTCCGCCCAATCGTTATGACAGCGATTACGACGATTCTCGGATTGTTTACGCTGGCAATGGGAGTAGGAATGGGAGCCGACATGGTACAGCCGATGGCGGTAGTGACGATCGGTGGTCTGATCTATGGAACCATATTAACCTTGGTAGTAGTTCCGTGTATCTTCTCTCTTTTCCACAAAAGAGAAAAGGCAAGACTCGTGGAAGAGATCGAAGACAATTAGGAGGGAAATGAGATGATCAACAAAGCCATTGAATTTGCAACCAAAGCACATGAAGGACAGTTGAGAAAGGGGACGAAGCGGCCCTACATTGTCCATCCGGTAGAAGTAGGCGATATTGTGTCTACGATGACCAATGACGAGGAAATTATCAGTGCAGCGGTACTTCATGATACGATCGAAGATTGTGAGGGCGTTACGAGAGAGATCCTCGCCCAGGAATTTTCTGAGCGTGTGGCATCGATTGTGGCGCAGGAAAGTGAAGACAAATCTCGTACATGGATGGAGAGGAAAAGAGCTACCATTGAACATATACGAACAGCGCCAAGAGAAGTTCAGATGGTAGGGCTTGCAGATAAACTTTCGAATATGAGGGATATCAATCGGGATTATCCGGTGTGTGGCGAAGAATTGTGGAATCGTTTCCGAATGAAAGATAAAGAAATCATTGGCTGGTATTATAAAGGGATCATGGAAGCGCTTTCAGAGGCGTTTCAAGGAGTGGACGCTTACGAAGAGTATTGTCGTCTGGTTGAAAAAAATTTTGGGAAATAAGTAAAATATGGGGGAAGGAATGGATAAACAGGCAATGTATGAATTGATGAATCAACAATTAGAAGGGCTTTTGAAAGCAACACCATATGGGATCTCCGGGCTTGCAAATGCCTCCGCACTTTTGTGGGAAACTCTTAGGGATATTAACTGGGCAGGTTTTTATCTCATGGAAGAAGGAAAACTGATTCTTGGTCCGTTCCAAGGAAAAGTTGCTTGTACAGAGATTGGGATCGGGCGTGGAGTTTGCGGGACAGCAGTGGAAAAGGATGAAGTTCTTGTGGTGGAAGATGTCCATGAATTTGCGGGACATATTGCCTGTGACAGTGCGTCTAATTCTGAGATCGTGCTTCCCATCCATAAAAATGGAGAAGTGGTAGGCGTGTTAGATATTGACAGTCCGTTTCCTGCCAGATTCGAAGCAGAAGATAAAGAGGGACTTTGTAAATTTGTGGAAGTGTTGGAAAGACATCTGGGAAGGAAAGGTATAGGAGCATGGTAAAAGGCGTAATATTTGATATGGACGGTACGATGTTTGATACGGAACGCTTATTAACGGTTGCGTGGGACAAGGCAGCTAAGAAAATGGGGGTTGTTATTTCTCCGGAGCTTATGGAAGCGTGCCGTGGGAAAAGCCCGGAAGCAATCGGGAAACTTTTGAAAGCAGAATTTGGAGAAGATTTTGATTATGACCGGATCTGTCTGTTTAAGAATAACATTTACCATGAAATGATCAAAGAAAATGGCGTGCCGGTAAAGAACGGTCTAAAAGAGCTGTTAGAATTTCTGAAAGAACAAAAGATTCCGGCGGCAGTTGCAACTTCTACCGGCAGGGCAAGCGCGGAAATGGTTTTAAAGATGGCAGGGGTGTATGAAGATCTCACTGCATTTATGTATGGAGATATGTTGAAGGCGAGCAAACCCGAACCGGATATTTTCCTTGAGGCGGCGAAGAAGCTTGGGCAGGAGCCGAAAGATTGTGTCGTTATCGAAGATAGTATATCGGGAGTGCTGGCGGGAAAAGCTGCCGGCGGTTATGTCATCTATATTCCGGATATCATGAAGGTGCCTGAAGAAGTGAAAGAAGGAATCACAGCAGAGTTACCGGAGCTTTCTTGTGTGATCGAGTGGATCAAAGAAGAAAACAGGAGGTGATGCTTTATGTACGAAGCAGAAATTGCAAAGTTACAGGAAATCATTGATGACAGTGAGAATATTGTATTCTTTGGAGGTGCGGGAGTGTCGACGGAGAGCGGTATTCCTGATTTTCGAAGTGCGGATGGAATCTATCATCAACAGTACCGGTACTCGCCGGAGCAGATTGTAAGCCACAGCTTTTTTGTGAGAAACACAGAGGCGTTTTATGAGTTCTACAAAGACAAAATGATGTTTCTTGAAGCGAAGCCAAATGCAGCACATTTGAAGCTTGCCCAGTTGGAGGCAGAAGGAAAATTGAAAGCTGTGATCACACAGAATATTGACGGACTCCATCAGGCGGCAGGAAGTAAGACGGTGTGGGAACTTCACGGAAGCATTCACCGCAACTACTGCCAGAAATGCGGCAAGTTCTATGATGCGTCCTATGTGAAACACGCAGATGGTGTACCGCGGTGCGAGTGCGGCGGTTTGATCAAACCGGATGTGGTTCTCTATGAAGAAGGACTTGATCCCGGGGTGATCGATCATAGTATTCGGGCGATTCGCGAAGCGGATACACTGATCATCGGCGGAACTTCTCTTGTGGTGTATCCGGCAGCAGGCTTCATTGATTATTTCCGTGGAAAACATTTGGTAGTCATTAATAAGAGCGCGACGGCAAAAGAAGTGCGCGCGGAGCTTACAATTGCGGCGCCTATCGGGGAAGTAATGAAAGGAATTGTATAGCAGATCAAAAAGATAGATCAAAAAGTAAAGTTATTTTGATTAATCAAAATAACTTTACTTTTTTGTGCGTTTGTTCTATTATAAATGTATAAAAATAAAATTTAAGGCATAAAATAGAGCGGGAGGGATATTGCATGATAAAAAGAGAATACATGTTAAAAAAAATACGTCCGTTTTATGAAAGCGAATTAATAAAAGTATTGATTGGATTACGTCGTTCCGGGAAGTCAGTCCTTTTGCAACAGATCATGGAAGAATTGAGACAAAGAGGAGTAAAAGAGAATCAGATTATATATATTAATTTTGAAGATTTTCAATATGATTCTATTACAAATGCAAAAGCGTTGTATCAATATATTTGTGAGAAGCGAAAAAATGAAAATAAATATTATTTGTTTTTTGATGAAATTCAGATGGTTTCAGATTTTGAACGTGTGATTAATTCATTTCGCGCAACATGGGATGTGAGCATTTTTATTACAGGATCTAATGGAAAATTATTATCCGGTGAGCTTGCAACGCTTCTTTCCGGACGTTATGTAAGCTTTCGGGTAGCGCCATTTTCATTTTCAGAATATTGCGAGATGAAAGAAGTGGAGGAACCAAAAGACGAAGATCTTATAGAATATATGAACTGGGGAGGAATGCCGCAGAGATTTTCCATGAAAAGTGAAGAAGAGCTTCGAACATTTTTAAAGGATTTGTATAATTCAATCGTTCTTCGGGATATCGTACAAAGAACGGGAGCAAAAGATATTGATCTATTAAATCGAATTATGGAGTATTTAATGGCGAATCCTTCACAAACATTTTCCTCTCAGGGTATTTTGAAATATTTCAAAAGTGTGGATCGCTCCGTCAGCACACAGACATTATACAATTATTTAGATCATATTCAGACATCCTTAATTGTCAGTCAGGCGAAGCGATACGATATCAGAGGGGAAAAGATTTTAACTACGTTGGATAAATATTATTTGACGGATTTGGGAATCGGAAGAATTCATAATAGTGGGTTTAAGCTTGAAATGGGAGCACTGTTAGAGAATGTGATTTATAATGAATTGTTAAATCGAGGATATGAAGTCTATATTGGGAAGGTTCCAAATAGAGAAATCGATTTTGTTGCTTTAAAAGACGAAAAAAAAGAGTATTATCAAGTAGCATACTATCTGTATGATCAGGCGGTAATTGATAGGGAATTCGGGGGTTACAGACAAATAGCAGACAATTATCCTAAATATGTGATTTCAATGGATAAGATGGATTTCTCAAGAGATGGAATCATTCATCTTAATGCGATAGAGTTTTTGAAAAACGCAGAGAAGTAATGAAAGGACTTGCGTAGAAGAATTATACTTGCATTTTCGAAAGAATATTGTATAATATAAGCTGTTTGATAAATTTAAAAGAAAAGTTTAATAATACTAAACGAGAGAGTGTGATGAAGTGGACATAGGAAAGAAGTTAAAAGAGCTGCGCTTGCAGAACGAACTGACGCTGGGAGACTTGGCGTCACGCAGTGAATTGACGAAGGGATTTTTGTCTCAAGTAGAGAGAAATCTGACAACGCCAAGTATTGCCACATTAGCAGATATTGTAGAGGCGTTGGGCAGTAATTTATCCGAATTTTTCCATGAGGAAGAGGAAAAACAGATTGTTTTTTCTAATCAGGACTTTTTTGTGGATGAGCAGGAAGATTATCAGATTGAGTGGGTGATTCCAAATGCTCAGAAAAACCAGATGGAGCCGATTGTGCTTACGCTTCATCCTCATGGCAAGAGTCAGGAAATGTCATCGTATCAGGGAGAAGAGTTCGGCTACGTTCTCAAGGGAACGATTACAATTGTACAGGGAAATAAGAAGTACAAAGTAAAGGCGAAAGAAACATTTTATATGAGCGGCGATAAGAGCCACTATCTATATAATCATGGGAATAGTGAGGCAAAAGTGTTATGGGTGACAACACCGCCTATGTTTTAGAAAAATAGGAAATGTGGCAAGTGGTTGATTTTATGAGAGGGTTTTCTTAAAACAGGAAGGAGATGTGAGATGGAAGAGAATAAAATTATTGAATTTCGGGAGATTGTAAAACAATTTGGAAGTCAGATTGTGTTGAAAGGAATCAATCTGGATATTTATGAAAATGAATTTGTAACGCTTTTAGGTCCAAGTGGATGCGGTAAAACTACATTGCTTCGTATTTTGGGTGGATTTTTGGATGCAGACGAAGGAAAAGTAATCTTTGACGGAGAAGAGATCAGTAACAAACCGCCTTATGAGAGGGAATTAAATACGGTGTTTCAGAAATATGCGCTATTCCCGCATTTAAGCGTATACGAAAATATTGCATTTGGATTAAAGATTAAAAAAGTAAGTAAGGACGTTATTGACCAGAAAGTGATGAAGATGTTAAGACTTATCGGACTGGAAGGTTATGAAGACAAAAATACAACCTTACTTTCCGGTGGTCAGCAGCAGCGTGTTGCCATTGCAAGAGCCCTTGTAAATGAGCCGAAAGTTCTGCTTCTCGATGAGCCTTTGGCAGCGCTTGATTTGAAGCTTCGCAAGGAAATGCAGTATGAGTTGAAGCGGATTCAGCAGGAAGTAGGAATTACCTTTATTTTCGTTACCCACGATCAGGAAGAAGCGCTTACGATGTCGGATAAGATCGTTGTTATGAAAAACGGAGAGATCCAGCAGGTTGGAACGCCGCAGGATATTTATAATGAGCCGGCGAACCGGTTTGTGGCGAACTTTATCGGAGAAAGTAATATTTTATCGGGAACCATGCTGGAAGACTATAAAGTACAGTTTGACGATATTGTATTTGACTGTGTGGACTATGGGTTTAAGGCAAATGAAAAAGTAGATGTGGTCATCCGACCGGAGGATATTGATATTGTGCCGGTGGAGGATGGAAAAATGACCGGAGAAGTATTAAGTGTTCTCTTCAAAGGTGTTCACTATGAAATTATGGTAGAGACTGTGCCGGGTACTTCGGTAACGGTAAATATGCGCGTGATCCGTAACCATGACGTAACCAGCGAGGACGGAACCGAGAAGATCAGCGCCAATAATTTCTACATAGATATTGATGATGTGGCAGACATGGATGACAAAGAGATCATTGCGCTTGCCAACGCACAGGCATGGGAAGTAGAAAGTGACGAGTATGTGTCCATTGCCAAGGTGGAGTATGAGCTAGTTGAAGAAGAAGGTCAGTATCCGGTTACATTTACCACAGCAAACGGAACAAGTATTGAATGTACAATCTTTGTTGTGGATCAGCCATTTGTGAAAAATGAAAAAGCAAATGAGGCAGTTATGGCATTTAACTTTATTAAAACAGTGGTGGAGATTCAAGAATCTCAAGCGCTTGATACAGATCTTAAAACATGGGCAAATGCTCAGGGATGGAAATTAAGCAATGAAGACCAGAGTGTAGATATCAGTGTAGATTATGATTTTGATCCTGATGAGATCACGGAAGGCGTATATCCGATTACGTTCTCTACGACAGGACGAGAATTCAAGATTCATACAACTGATTATACGGAGGAAGGTCAGGAGGTCGGTCTGACATTCTTCCCGGAAGATATTCATGTGATGTCTAAGGTGACTTACTAATGAAGAAATTTTCGCAGCTTGCGCTGCCATATATCGTGTGGGCGGTCATGATGCTTGTGCTCCCGATGGCGCTGATCGCGCTCTATTCTGTGATGGAGCAGGGAAACAGTATCATATCGTTCTCCTTTACGCTGGAGCATTATATTAAGTTTTTTACCGACCGTGACTTTTTGTTGATTCTCTGGCGTTCCCTTATGATTGCAGTAAAGACGACTGTTATCTGTCTGCTTCTTGGGTATCCGGTTGCGTATTTTATCGCAAGAAGCAGAGAAAAAGTGCAGAATGCATTGGTTTTATGTATTACACTTCCAATGTGGATCAATATGCTTGTGAGAACTTATGCGTGGATCGGAATGCTCAGTGAAGGCGGCCTGATTCAGAAAATCTTGCATTTTTTAGGGCTTGGGAATGTGGATCTTCTATATACGGAAGGTGCAGTTCTTCTCGGCATGGTTTACAACTTCCTGCCATTTATGATCTTGCAGATACAGACCTCTTTATCAAAGATGGACAATTCGCTCTTGGAAGCCAGCGCAGATCTGGGGGCAAGTCCGGCACAGACTTTTCGGAGAGTGACATTGCCGTTGTCACTTCCCGGCGTGATCAATGGAATTACGCTCGTATTTCTTCCGGCAGTCAGTTCGTTCTTTATCCCGAAACTTCTGGGAGGCGGACAGTATTTCCTGATCGGAAATATGATTGAAAATCAGTTTATTACGGTAGGAGAATGGAACTTCGGAAGCGCCATTTCTATGATTATGGCGGTGATCATGATGCTTCTTATGATGGCAGTTCGAAAAGTGGAACTTCGTAATCAAGGCGGAAAGGAGGAATAGTCATGCAGAACAAAGGGAAAAGACCGTTTGGGAAAATACTTATGATTCTGATGATCATTTTCTTCTATCTTCCTATTGCATATATGATCATCTTTTCGTTTAACGATGGAAAATCACTGACCAGCTTTACCGGATTTTCTTTGCGCTGGTATCAGCATATGCTGGAATCACAGGATATGATGGAGGCGTTGTATACTACGTTTAGTGTGGCGCTCCTTGCTACGTTTATCTCAACAGTAGCCGGAACGATTGCGGCAATCGGACTTAGCAAGTCGAAGAAAGTGATCCGAGGGCTGATGGAGCAGGTGAATAATCTTCCGATGATGAATCCGGAGATTGTAACAGCAATCGGCTTTATGCTTCTTTTTATTACCTTTAAGGTAGAAAAAGGCTATATGACTATGCTGCTGGCGCATATTGCATTTTGTATTCCGTATGTGATGCTGTCCGTGATGCCGAAGATCAAGCAGTTAGACCCCAATCTTGCGGATGCCGCAATGGACTTGGGAGCAACTCCCTGGCAGGCGCTTCGCAAAGTAATCGTGCCGCAGATCACACCGGGAATTATCTCCGGAGGTCTGATTGCATTTACCATGTCCATTGACGATTTTATCATTTCTTATTTCGTCACCGGAGGCGGCGTAAAGAACTTAAGTATTATCGTGTATACAATGAGTAAGCGTGTAAATCCAAGCATTAACGCTATTTCCACTTGTATGGTTTTGATCATTACAGCAGCGCTTGTAATTATTAATCTGGCGCCAATGATTTCTGCAAAACGCCGCAAAAGTGAGATTATCAAGAAGAATCGGATCCTTCCGGGTGTTCTTGTGGCAGCAATTCTTGTGGCGGTGATTGGTGTTGTTAAGATTGGTGGAGGGAACGAAGAAAGGCCATTTGAAGGACAAACACTTCACATTTACAATTGGGGAGAGTATACCGGCGAGAACATTATTGGTGATTTTGAAGAAGAAACGGGCGCGTCTGTTGTGATGGAGAATTTTGATTCTAATGAGCAGATGTATATTAAAGTTGCCAATGGAGAACCTTACGACATTCTTGTGCCAAGTGATTATATGATAGAGCGTCTGATACAGGAAGATCTGCTCCAGAAGTTGGATAAATCCAAGATTACCTGTATGGATAAGCTTGCAGATGCTGTAAAGGGTCTGCCTTATGATCCGGAAAATGAATATTCGGTGCCATATTTCTGGGGAACTGTCGGAATTGTATATGACAAGACGAAAGTAGATATTAAGGATCTGGAGGAAGAGGGATTTGGAATTTTCCTTGACCAGAAATACAAAGGAGACGTATATCTCTATGATTCTGAGCGTGATTCGTTCATGATGGCGCTCAAAGATCTGGGCTATTCTATGAATACAACGAATGAGCAGGAAATTGAAGAAGCCTATGACTGGCTGGTACAGTGTGTGCAGACGATGGATACAGAAATCGTAACGGATGAAATCATTGATAATATGGCGCAGGGAAGAAAAGCGCTTGGAATTATGTATTCCGGAGATGCAACTTATGTTATGGATGAGAATGAAAATATGGGTTATTATATGCCAGAATACGGAACGAATCTCTGGTCGGATGCAATGGTAATTCCGAAAAATGCCAAGAATCCGGAGCTTGCGCATGCATTTATCAATTATGCAAGTGATTATGACGGAGCTTATGACAACTCTAGTTATGTGGGATACACATCATCCAATCAGGAAGTTTTGGAGGATATTTTTGGAGAAGGTGGAGATTACGAAGGAATCGAGGCATACATCCCAAGAATTGATAATCCGGAGGATGAAGTGTTCGGGTATAACGAAGATACAAAGAAAATTATGGGAGATCTGTGGAGCCGAGTGAAGATTGCGGCAAGTAACGCGGATTAGTCAGAATAGGAGTGTTGCTTTATAACTAGTTCTTAGTTTATGGCAACACTCCTTTAATAATAAATACTATTCAATCGGTTTTCCTGTTTTTACAACTTTGCTAAGGATAAAGGTCAATATAATACAAAGAGCGCCAGCAACCATCGCATATGCCCATGTCATATTGTAACCAGCTCTTCCATAACTGTCCATCCAACTTCCGACTAATGTATACATAAATACATCTGGCATATATCCAAGTGCAGAAGCGATACCAGATACACGGCCACTTAAATGAAGTGGAATTCCAGCGTCATCATGTACTGCAAAATACTGACTTCTTACCGCATAGATTAAAACAAGACCGATGAAGAAGTTTAGGATTACTGCGCTTACTAATGAAGCTTTTTCAGGAAGCAGAATATATGCGCCAAAGGAAAGAATGAGACCAGCACATCCACCGCCAATGACCTTCATACGGGAATGAAGTTTATCAGCAAGGAAACCTCCTGCAATGCCGCCAAGCCCCTGAAGCAAATAGCGGATTCCACCAAGTGTTGCAGCGGTTGTTGCGGTCATTCCGTAGAATTGCTGCGCATAAGTTGTTACATATCCAATCAGACCGTAGATACTGTAAGCGGTAAACACGATACCAACAAGCAACCATACTCTTGGGATAAGGAGTATTTTGAAGAGTCCTTTTGTCACTTCCATAATAGATTCTGATTGCTGTTCACTTTTTGTGTCTTCAATAAAGATAAAGTTTAAAATACCAATGATAATAACCGTGATGGAGCATACGCGAATTGCCGCAGCAGCGCCAGCAACCTCGTTGGCATAGCGGGCAAAAGCAGCAGTCATCATAAATACAAGTGCTGCATTTAATATACCACGTAATCCTTCCTGAAGCCCGAAAAGACGTCCCTGTTCTTCATCCGTACCAAGCATACGTGTAGCTTTGATACATGCTGACCAATAAGTGATAATAGTAGAAATACCCATTAGAACGAAAATTAAACGACTGATGTTGTATCCCGGGAAAGTGGAAAACCAAAGCCCTAAAGCGCCAGTGGCAAGGAAAGAGAATGTAAGCAGTTTCCTTGCAGAAAACTTGTCAGCAATAGCTCCGCCGATAAAATAAGAAAAGGTAGCCATTGTTGCATATCCAGAAGACAGCATACCCATCTGCGCATTTGTAAGATTCATGGCATTTTGAATTGGAACATAAAAAGTTTCACGGATATAAGGAAGTTGGAAAATAATTCCAGCACCAGCAGCAAGAAGGAGCAGTGTGCCATACTTTTTAATAAATGCTTTGTTCATAGTTTTATCCCTCCAAATAACTGAACGTATTATGATTTGAAATGAAAAGATGCTGCAGTCATTATTTCTATTCCAAATGAAATTAAGTAACAAAAAAAGAGAAAAGTAAAGTCATAGCGACGTTACTTCTCTCTCAACTCTTGTAACTAAGATAATCATAAAAGATTTGTAAATAAAAGTCAATTATAAAAGGTAAAAAATGAGAAAAGTGGTAATAATGCACAAAAAATAGATTTCTAAAATATGAAAACTACACAATTGACAAATACGTAGGGATAGTTTTATACTGAGTACAGTTACTTGAAGAGACTATTAGAGAAAAGTAACCGAAGAGGCAGTAGTGTCTTTCGGCTATACTTTTCTCTTTTTTTATTTTCTTCAGAGAAAAGACAATGAAAGGAGTCCAGTAAAATGGCAATTATTTCAAGAGAAGAAATTGTAAAAGGATTAGTAGATATCCTTGGTACCGATCAGGTAGTTACAGATGAAGAAGTATTAAAAGAGAGCAGCGTAGACAGATACAGAAAATATGAACAGGTATGTAAAGTGTATACACAGCCGATTCCGGCAGCAGTTGTCTATGTAAAGAGTGCAGAAGAAGTATCTAAAGTATTATCTTTTGCAAACGAAAACGAGATTAATGTTGTTCCGAGAACGGGGCATTCTGCAATTGAGGGCGGACTTGAAACAGCTTTGAAAGATTCTATCGTAATTGATGGTTCTTCTATGAATAAAGTTATTAAAGTTGATGAATACAATATGCAGGTGACTTGTCAGTGTGGTGTTCCGCTTCAGGAGTTAGATGATATGTTGAGAGAAAGAGGATATACGACAGGACACTCTCCACAGTCAAAACCATTGGCTCAGTTGGGTGGACTTGTAGCTACGAGAAGTATTGGACAGTTTTCCACTTTATATGGCGGAATTGAAGATATGATTGTCGGGTTGGAAGTTGTATTCCCGAACGGGAAGATTTGCAGAATCAAAAATATTCCAAGACGCGCAGCAGGACCGGATATTAGACATATTATTTGCGGTAACGAAGGTGCTCTTTGCTTCATTACAGAAGTGACAATGAAATTGTTCAAATGGCAGCCGGAGAATAATCGCTATATCGCTTACAAACTGGATAACGAATATATGAAACTTGGTTTCGATTGTCTGAGAGAAGTTATGGTGGCAGGATATAGACCATCTTTTGCAAGACTTTATGATGCGGCGGATGCACAGCAACATTTCAGTGCATGGTTAGAAGAGGGGAAAGCAATCTTAATCTGGATGGCAGAAGGACCGGCAAATATTACACCGGCAATTGAAGAAGGTATCAAAGAATTAATGTCAAAACATCCAGAGTTGGAAGAAGTAGACCCTGCTTTGATTGAAAAATGGTATGGCGGTTTAAACTGGGGACCAGAGCAGATTGCAGAAGAAGCAGAAGAAATCCTTGCAACACAGAATATTGGTATTACAACAGAAGTAGCCGGAAGCTGGGACAATATTTATGATATTTATAAGACTGCCTGCGACAGAATATTAGAAGAAGTTCCAGATATGACATTAATGGGAGGTCACTCTTCGCATAGTTATATTAATGGGACAAATATGTACTTTGTATACTACTACAACATTGTAGATTGTGCGCCAGAGGAAGAAATTAACAAATACCATGACAGAATTAACCAGATTATCTGTGAACAGGTTATTAAATACGGTGGAACGATTGTTCATCACCATGGACTTGGCAAAGCAAGAGCTAAATATGTAACACAAGAGTACGGTTCATCTTATTACATGTTGAAAACGTTGAAACAGGCATTCGACCCGAACGGTATTATGAACATGGGAACGCTTATTCCATTGAGGAAATAGTTATGAAAGTACTCGGATGTTTTAAAGTGGTTCCGGATTTAGAACTGATTGTTGATGAAGATTGGATGGTGCAAGAACAATTGGAGATAGATACGGGATATGTAAAACTCGTTTGGAACTGTTTTGACGAGAGTGCATTGGAGATGATGTTAAGGCTTTCTGATTTATCAGAAAGTCTTGATGTCGTATATGAATTATCAGCGCTTACAGTGGGAAAACAGAAACATGAGAGTTTTTTGAAAACCTTATATGCACTGGGCTTTGAGCATGGTATTCGTATTTGTGATGAGGGCGGGAAACTATTTTTGTCAGAACAGGTTGCAGAAGGAATTGTGCAATATGTCAAAACACAAGCAATGCAGGATGTTATTGTAACCGGTGTCCAAAGCTCAGATGGGAGTAATAGTAAAGTACCGTATCTGCTGGCAGAAAAACTTCAATGGCCGTGTATTCCGCATGTGATTGGAATGGAACCGGTAGATGAATCGCACTTGAAGGTAATTAGTCAGGTATCAGGAGGACAACTGGAGCAGGTAGTGAAAACACCGTGCGTTTTGGCGGTGGGAAATGCACCTTGCGCTTATTTGAGAATTCCTACATTGAAGGATAAGATGAAACTGGGGAAAAAGCCGGTTGAGAAAATCTTACCAGAGGAGCTTGGTATACAGGATATAGAAGCTTCAGTCACAGTTGTAGCTTTGAATCCGGTAAATCGAAACCGAGATACAGTATTAGTGAAAGGAAACAATCCGCAGGAAAAAGCAGTTCGCCTTTACGGAGATTACTTAAAAAGGAGGCTGTCAGGATGTTAACGTATCATTTGGTTATTGATGCCCGTTTTGAAAACTGGGAAAAGCAGATGCAGGAGCAGGTGGGATTTGCAGAACGTTTTTTAGATGCTGAAGGAGTACGGTCACAGAGAGGAGAAACCTATATTTTTCAGGGAGAAGGTTATACGTCCGAATCTGCTTTGGAACAATTAGAAGCGATTTTAAAACCAGAAGATCTGTATGTATTCGGCAGTCATGAAATCAGCTCCGGCATGGCTGTAAGAGCTGCGGTGAGAGGAAAGGGAAGCTCCGTGACAGATATACACGGAATTGAGGTTTGCTATGCTGGTATGACAACAAGTGTTGTTGTAAAAAAGATGGTTTATGCAAACCATATGGAGGCAGTTTTTGCAATGGAGCAAGGACCGTACTGCGTATCTCTGGTAAAAGGAATGGGAAAAAAACAAATAGATGAAAAAGAGTTGGCGAATGCAAAGATTTTACAATGCGGACCGTCAGCACATGTAATAGGACAGAGATTTATTCCAAAGAAAGTCCAAGGAGGCTTGCAGGAAGCAAAAGTAATCGTAGTGGCGGGTCGTGGCGTGGGGAAAAAAGAAAATATGGAAATTTTAGAAAAAGTAGCTGAAAAACTGGACGGAGAAATTGGAGTCAGCAGACCGGCGGCAATGAACGCATGGGAGTCGATGGAAAAACTATTAGGTGTGTCCGGCGCGATGGTAAGCCCTGAGATTTGTATTGTAGCCGGGGTATCCGGGGCGGCCGCGTTTTATGCAGGAATTGAAAAGGCAAAATATATTGTAGCAATTAATAAAGATGAACATGCACCAATTATGAAAATGGCGGATGTTGCAGTTGCAGATGATTTTGTACCCGTTATGGAAACACTGAATCAGTTGCTTGAAAATGATAGTGGGAGATGAGAAGATTATGCAAAATATATTTCCGATGGATGGGCAATATGAGGAGTATTTGACGGATGAGTCAAAATATAGTGGATTTGCGGAAAGCATATCATTTCCCAAATCTGAACAGGAGATAGAAGAAGTTCTGGAAGTGCTAAGAGAAGAACAAATTCCGGTAACGGTTCAAGGAGGAAAGACAGGAATTGTAGGAGGTGCAGTTCCGCAAGGTGGGCATATCATGAATCTTTCCCGGATGAATCAGGTGAAAAATTTCTGGATGGAAAAAGACGGGACAGGGCGCATTGTTGTTGAACCGGGAATTAATTTGATAGATTTATCCAAAGAAGTGGCAAACCGCTCCAGGAAACATCCTTTATTTTTCCCGTCAGACCCTACGGAGACTTCAGCTAGTATTGGAGGGATTGTCGCCTCAGGAGCACAAGGAATTAGCCGGGTTTTATACGGAAACAGCCGAGAGTATGTGGAGGCAGTTAAGGTAATAGATTATAGTGGAAAAACAAAAAAAATTTATGGCGGACAGGCGTGGGAAATACCGGATGGAAGTCAGGAAGAAACGCTGGATTTTGTATTTGGAAGAGAAGGAATTACTGGAATTATTACAGAAGTAACGCTGAAATTATTGCCAAAGCCAGAGTCAGTATGGGGAATTGCATTTTTCTTTGCTGAAACAGAGCAGGCGGCAGGATTTGTTGAAACATTAAAAGAAGCAATGCCAACAGTAGAAAATGGGGCAGTTGCAGCAGTTGAATATCTTGACAGAATGAGCCTTGATATGATTCAGTCGAGAAAAGAATCTATGACTAAGATTAAAGAACTGCCGGATATTGAGTCGGAAATTAAAGCAATGGTTTGTACTGAGTTGCATGGTGCAGAAGAAGGTAATGAAGAATTGGCAGAGATGTTGATGGAATGTGCAATGGAACATGGCAGTGATGTGGATGCAGCATGGGCAGTTTCTGGTGAATCAGATGTGGAAAAATTACATGTATTTCGGCATGCAGCAGCAGAAACTGCGAATTTATTTATTGAAGAACAACATCGCAAAGATCCTAGAATTACAAAGCTAGGCATGGATATGGTTTTAAGTGGACAAGATTTTTTTTCGGTATTAAAAGAATATGAAAAAAGCATGAGGGAGAAGGGGGTAAAAGGTTGTATATTTGGCCATGTGTTAGAGAATCATTTGCATGTGAATATTTTGCCGGAAAATTTTGAGGATTATCAAAAAGGTATTGAACTGGCAAGAAAATGGGCAGAAAAAACAGAGCAGCTGGGAGAAAGGCTAATTGGAGAGCATGGTATAGGGAAATTAAAAAAAAGGATATTTGAGGACCTTTTGCCGACGGATTATCTGGAAGAATGTCGTAGGCTGAAAGAAAAGACAGACAAAGAGTATAAGATCAACAGAGGAAATATACTATGAAAATTGCAGTGTGTATGAAACAGGTTCCGGCAACGTCCGAAGGTGATATGGATGAGAAGACAGGAGTGCTGATTAGGACTGGCTTGGAAGCAATCGCAAATATTTACGACCTTGCAGCGTTAGAGGCAGCGCTTCGTATAAAAGAAGCATGTGGTGCCAAAATCCATGTATTTACGATGGGACCGGAAAAGGCAGAAGCAGTATTAAGGGAAGCTTTCGGTATGGGAGCTGATGAAGGATATTTAATCAGCGGAAAAGAATTTGCAGGAGCAGATGTATTGGCGACTTCTTATACTTTGATGCAGGCAATTCGTTCTTCGGGCATGTATGAGTTAGTGTTATGTGGACGACAGACGACAGATGGAGACACAGCACAGGTAAGCGGGGCTTTGGCTAAATGGATGGACATTCCTCATTTGAACTGGGTAAAACAATTAAATATTGCAGAAGAGAAATATATAGAGGCTGTATACTGTATGGAAGGAAGGGAAGTGACAGCCAAGATAGCACTTCCTTGTTTACTTTCTGTGGAACGGGAGGCTTTTATTCCAAGAATGCCCTCACTGAAGCGAAAGATTGCCGGAAAGAAAAAGGAAATCCATAGAATTACCATACAGGATTTTGAGGATAAAAATGTATTGCATTATGGATTGAAAGGGTCAGCAACACGAGTTAAGAATATTTTTCCGCCTAAACGGACGGCGCACAGAGAGGTTGCAGTATTAAAGAAAGAAGAAGCGACAGACTATATTCAGTCACTTCTCAAGCCATTTATACAGGAGGAAGAAGATTGAAAATGAAAAAGACTATATTATCTGAATGGTCCGGAATTCTTGTATATTTGGAATGTAGAGAAGGACACATACAAAAATCCAGCATGGAGCTGGTTGGGGAAGCCAGAAGATTAATGGCAGATTGCAATGAGAAATTAACAGTTCTGGGTATTGGAAGCAAAATGAAGAAAATTGAAAAAGAACTGGAAGAATATCCGGTCGATACTGCTTATCTTTATGAAACAGAAGATGAATATTGCTCAGAGTTGTATGAAGAAATCTCGGTGGCATGTATCAACTGTGTAAAGCCATCTGTTGTATTGATTGGCGGAACTTACGAGGGAAGGGCTTTGGCGCCAAGACTTGCAGTTCATTTCCGGACGGGTCTTACAGCAGATTGTACATTGTTAGAGCGAGGAAAAGAAGGAGAGCTTATTCAGACACGCCCTGCATTTGGCGGGAATGTGATGGCTAGTATTTTAACGCCAGAGAGTCGCCCTCAATTTGCAACTGTACGTCCCGGAGTGATGGAGATGCCTCAGAAGATTGAGGGGTGGAAGGCAGAAGTGTTTCATGAAACAGCCTCCAAGAAAGATAAAAGTATTGAAATTTTAGATACTGTACTTTCACAGGAGCAGGCGGATATTACAAAACAGGATATTTTGGTTGTTGCAGGGCGAGGCGTGAAGAAAAAAGAAGATATTGCCATGTTAGAGGAATTGGCAGAACTTATTGGAGGGAAACTGGCATCCAGCAGAGCACTGGTTGAAAAAGGCTTTGCTTCTCCGGCACAGCAGATTGGTCTTTCAGGGCATAGCGTGTCACCATTGCTGATGCTTACATTTGGAGTTTCGGGAACAGTACAATTTATGGCCGGAATGAAACATACAAAAAATATTATTGCAGTAAATACAGATCCTGATGCGAGGATTTTTAGTATTGCACATTACCCGGTTTGCGCGGATTTATATGAAGTAGTACCGGAGTTGCTCCAAAGATTAAAAGGGAAGATAGGAGGAGAAGGTTCTGAAACTTAATTATCGGCTTACGAGAGAGGAAATTTTAGAGTCGTTGACTTGTTTGGACTGGAAACGAGAAGGCAGAAGAAAAAGTATCAATTTATGTATTTTGAATGTTTTGGGAATTTGGGTGCTTGTGAGTTATATCCGCTATCCTGCAAGAGTCTTTCTTGTAATATTGATGATTATGATTGTATTTCTGCAATTTTATCTGTGGTATGTTCCGGCATATCAAAGGAAGAAAAAGGCGGATAGAATTGCAAAAGGAAAGGGGGAATACCGCCTTGTGCTTACAGATGCTTTTATTCGTTTTGGAGAAGAACAGATACAAAGAATGTGGAAAGATTTGAAAATAGTATGTTACATCTCTGAGCATATGTTTACAGTAACAGCGGAACGACAAGTGTTTGCAATTCCAAAACGGATATTAAGCGAAGATGAACAGCAGGAAGTTATAAAAATTATGCGCAGGCAACAGGCGCAGATTCTAAACATTCAGATAAAAAAGGAGTGAAATTATGCAGTCGGATGTATTGAAAAATGAAAAAACAGTAGCTCTTACGTTGCGAAAGAGCGTCTTTTTTCCACCTTGGCTTTTGTTGGTGGGCATGGTAATAGTTAGTCTGACAAATGGAGAGGCATTTTTGACTGGATTAAATGTAGTTACCGGATGGATATTGGATAATTTTGCGTGGGCATTCAATTTTACGACATTAGCATGTGTTATAACAGTCATCGTTGTTTACTTTTCACCATTAGGGAAGGTTAGAATTGGCGGAAGTAAAGCGAAACCAATGATGAAATATTCAGACTTGGTATGGATTACGTTGTGCACGACTATTGCCGCAGGTATTTTGTTTTGGGCGTGTTCTGAACCTTTATATCATATGTATACACCGGCGATTGCAGAAGGTGTAGAGCCGGGAACTGCCAATGCGGCTGTGTTTGCAATGAAGACAATGTTTCTGGAATGGACGTGGTCTCCATATGCGATTTATACAGTGGCGACGCTAATGTTTGCATTTGTGTTTTATAATATGAACCAGCCGTATTCTATGGGATCTGCACTGGTTCCGGTATTTGGTGAGAAAGTTAAAAAATATAATGGCTTGATAGATGTTATCTGCTTGTTTGCCCTTGTGGCGGGTGTAGCGGCGGCACTTGGAACGGGAACTTTAAATATTGCAGGGGGTGTAGAAAAAGTGTTTGGTATTCCCAGTGGTCCGGCTTCATGGGCAGTGATTATTGCTGTAATTGCAATTACTTTTATTCTATCCAGCGTATCAGGTGTTATGAAAGGCATCCGCGTACTTTCCAGCGTTAATGCGAATGTATATATGGTGCTTCTGGTATTTCTGTTTGTTTTTGGACCAACAGCATTTATGTTGAATTTCTCTGCGGAATCTATGGGAGCATATTTACAGGATTTCTTCCATATGAGCTTGATGACAGGAGATGTTTTTGGGGATGGATGGACAAAGAGCTGGCCAATCTTTTATTGGTGCAATTGGTTGGCGTGGACACCGATTACTGCGGTGTTTTTAGGTAAAATACTAAGAGGATATACAATTAAAGACGCAATTAAATGTAATTTTGTAATTCCGGCGATCTTTAGTACGATATGGATGGGGTTATTTGCTTCAGCTTCAATTTATTATGAATTGAATGGAATTGGTTTATATGATACTCTGTTGGATAAAGGAACAGAAGCAGTCATATATACGGTATTTGAGCAGCTTCCGCTGCCGGTGATAGTGATTCCGTTTTATTTGTTTATTGTATTCATTTCTTTCGTTACAGCGACAGATTCAAATACCAATGCAATGGCAGGGCTTTGTACAAGTGGTGTGACTCAGGAAGAGCAGGAGTCTCCGGCATGGCTGAAAATTATCTGGGGAATTACAATGGCGGTTGTAACATGGATACTGGTTAGCTTTGCGGGAATTGACGGCATTAAAGCTGCGTCAAATCTAGGCGGCTTCCCGAATATGTTCCTTATGATACTTATGATTGTAGGATTGTTAAAAATCAGCAAAAACCCTCAGAAATATGACATCCATAAAGAGGATTATGACAGCCGGGGAAAGCCGATTGAAAGTCCTAGACTGGAAGTAGAGAAGGAGTAGGATAAATGGTATTTTTGACACAGGAATATTTTTTGGAAGCAACAGCAAACTGCCCGGTAATACCGGAGGTGAAGAACGATGAATGGCTGGAAAGTATCAGACAGTCAGAATCAGAAATTGTCTATATATTATATGGGGATATTTGCACAATTGCAGAGATTGTAAAAAAAGTGAAAGTGACAGGAAAAAGAGCAATCGTGCATGTGGACTTGATTGTCGGACTATCATCCAAAGAAATCAGTGTGGATTTTATTAATAAATACACAGAAGCAGATGGAATTATCAGCATGAAACCAAGTTTGATAAAACGGGCAAAAGAGTTGGGAATGTTTACTATTCAGCGTTTTTATATGATGGACGGATTTACTTATGCCAACATTGAAAAGCATGTGAAAAACTGTAATCCAGATGTTGTAGAATTTTTGCCGGCAGGACTTTATAAAGTTATGAAATATCTTGTGGAAAAAATTGAACAGCCAGTAGTAGCAAGCGGGTTGACACAAGATAAAGAAGATATTATTGGCGCATTGAAATCAGGAGCGGTGGCAGTTGCAACAACAAATAAATCCTTATGGGATTGTTGATTTAGAACCGGAAAGGAAGAGAATATGAAAGCAGATACAGAATGTTTAGACTGTTGCAAGAAGAAGGTGGAAAGTCTTTTGGAACAGTATCACGCATCGGAACATATCAGAGAAGTAGTTTTGAAAGAAACAGAGGGAATACTGCGATCTACAGGTGAAAAATCAGCTCCGGTGTTGATGGCAGAGGTGTTTTCAGGAGTGGAAAAATACCTTGCAATAACGGATGCTTATGAGCAGCCGAAGCAAAAATATAATCAGATTTTGATGGAAAGCAAGGCGGAGATTATTGAATTAGTGGAGAAACAGGAAGATTTATTTCTTGCAGGAGTCCAGTGTGCAATCGCAGGAAATTACATTGATTTCGGAGCGATGTCCGATGTAAATGAGGAAAAATTAAATGAGCTTCTAAACAATTGCTTTCAGATTAGTATTGAGGGGCAGGAGCTTGAAAACCTGCGACATGAAATTCTAGGTGCTCAGAAATTGACATACATTACGGATAATGCAGGAGAAATTGTGCTGGATGGTATATTTCTGAATGTGTTGAAGAAATTAAATCCGGAACTTGAAGTTACTGTAATTGTCCGTGGAGTTCCAGTATTAAATGATGCAACCTATGAAGATGCAAAGAAGGTTGGTCTGACAGACTTAGTGAAAGTGATTCCCAATGGTACAGATGTCCCAGGCACTCCGTTGAACGAGGTGTCAAAGGAGGCACTGGGAGAGATTGAGAGTGCGGATCTTTGTATTGCAAAAGGACAGGGGAATTTTGAAACGCTTCGTGGGTGTGGAAAGAATACCTACTATCTTTTTCTGTGTAAATGTCAGCTTTTCGTAAAAAAATTTGGTGTAGAGCGCTTTACTCCTGTTTTAAATAATGAGATGAGAATTGTTCAATATAGCTAAAAAAGAGGTTCGGACTTTTGATATTATCACGATATTGACAAATAAAGTGCACGGATGTACAATGTGTATAGTTACTAAAAGAGCGAAAGAGAGAGTAACTTTTGTCTACGAGTGTGGATAAAAGTTGCTCTTTTTTATTTTAACAATAATTTCATTTCTTAAATCTTTTATTGTGCGCAGGTAAAAGAAAAACTCTTTTAGAAAAAGAAAAAATATGATAAAGAAGATGGAGGATTAAAAAAATGGCTTTAAATATTAATGATTTTTCTATGGATTTCTTTTCACTGAAAGGCAAAAAAGCAATCGTAACAGGAGGAAACAGCGGACTGGGACAGGCATTTGCTTTGGCGCTTGCAAAAGCAGGCGCGGATATCTTTACTTTCGCATATGTAGATGATGATGGGACAACAAAGAAATTAATTGAAGACTGTGGCGTAAAATATTATTTTATGCAGGGAGATCTGACGGAAGATGGAATGTGTGATAAGATTGCCGAAAAATGTATAGAGGTATATGGACAGATCGATATACTGATCAACTGTGCGGGAATCTGTAAGATTGCGGATGTTCTTGATTTCGGAAGAGCAGAATGGGATCCGATGATCGCGATTAATCTGACAGGCGCATTTGATTTAAGTCATGCTGTGGCAAAATATATGATTCCACAGCGAAGCGGAAGAATTATCAATATTTGTTCGTTGTTCTCCTTCCTTGGCGGACTTGGATCACCTGCATATGCTGCAATGAAAGCAGGTCTTGCAGGTTTGACAAAAGCATATGCGGATGAACTTGGAAAATACGGTATTACCGTAAATGGAATTGCTCCGGGATATTTCCAGACAGCAATGACTGCAGGAACCGGAAGCGGAAACGAAGAAGACCCGAAATATATCAAGATTAAGGAACATATTCCTGCAGACCGCTGGGGCGAGAGACAGGATTTGATGGGAGCAACTGTATTTCTTGCAAGTAAAGCGGCAGATTATGTAAATGGAACACTGTTAGTCGTAGATGGTGGATATCTTGTGAGATAGTTCGGAGGTCATGTGAATTATGAGTGAAAAATATATCATTGGTATAGATGAAGGTTCACAAAGTGCAAAAATTACAATTTTTGATGTGAAAGGATATATCGTATGCGAAGATAAAGCGCCGCTTCGTCCATATGACTTGCCGAAGCCGGGATACGTAGAACATCCGGATGATGATTGGTGGACGGCAATTTGCGAAGCCAGTAAGAAGTGTATGGCAAAATTTGAGGGAGATGTAAAGGATATTGTCGGTATCGGGCTTTGTACTATCCGTTGTTGCCGCGCATACCTGAAAGAAGACGGAACTCTTGCACAGCCTGCTTTAAGCTGGATGGATATTCGAGTATCACAGCCATATGATTTTGCGAATCCAGATGTAAAATACATTTGTGCATCTTCTGGTTATATTACACATCGGCTGACAGGAGAATTCAAAGACACTATAGCAAATTATGAATATGGCTGGCCGGTAGATGTCGATAACTGGAAATGGTCTGACAATCCAGAAGATTATAAGGCAACCGGAATGCCGAGAGAGATGCTTTTTGATTTGGTAATGCCAGGAGATATTCTGGGGTATATTACCAAAGAGGCAGCAGAAGCAACGGGACTTCCACAAGGAGTTCCGGTAGTGGCAACTTCCAATGATAAAGCAGTAGAAGGCCTTGGAACCGGAACAATGGGGGATACAACAGCCTGTATTTCTTTAGGTACTTATACGACAGCCATGATGGAAGGAAAAGAAAATTTAAAAGGAACTTCTTACGCATGGCCGAAGTTTTCCAGTGTACCAAATAAATATTTTTATGACAGCAACGGAATTAGAAGAGGAATGTGGACAATTAGCTGGTTCCGGGATATTTTGGGCGATAGCTATATACAGATGGCGGCAGAAAAAGGAATGTCTGCAGAAGAACTTTTGAGTGAAGAGGCAGAGAAGGTACCGGCAGGAAGTGATGGGCTTATGACGGTATTAGAATGGCTGGCGCCGGTAGATGCTCGTTATAAAAAAGGTATTATGCTCGGCTTTGATGGAAGACATACAAGAGGACATATCTATCGTTCACTTCTTGAAGCTGTAGCAATGACTTTGAAAAAGCACGTGGATGATATGTGTAATGAAATACATGTGAATTTGGATACACTGATTATTACAGGCGGCGGATCAAACAGCAGTTTATTTATGCAGATTTTAGCAGATGTATTTAATATTAAAACTGTAAGAAATGAAGTGAATGGTGCGGCTGGTTTGGGTTCAGCCATCTGTGCAGCGGTTGCAGCAAAGGTATATGACAGCTTTGAAGAGGCAGTAGAGAATATGGTGCGAATCAAAGATACATTTGAACCCAATCCGGAAAATGTAACACTTTATGCTAAAATGCTTCCAATCTATTCGGGAATTACAAAACATACCGATGAGGTGTTAAAGGAGACCTATGAATTATTCCAGTAAGAAACCGTTAATTCTTATAACAAATGATGATGGGATTTATAGTCCGGGACTTCGGGCGGCAGCGGAAGCTGCTGCCTGTTTTGGTGATTTGGTGATTTGTGCACCGCATTGTCAACAGACTGGTATGGGCAGAAGTTTTCCGATAGAAGCGACTACTGGAATTATAGAAAAAGTAGAAAATTATTGGCGAGATAGAGAAATGGACGAAAAAAGTTCAGTATATGCGATACACGGTTCACCGGCACTATCAGTGGCACATGGTGTTATGGAATTGGCTGGGCGCAAACCGGATTTGTGTATCAGTGGAATTAATTATGGAGAAAATTTGGGGCAGGTACTTACTTGTAGTGGAACAGTGGGTGCGGCGTTGGAAGCTGTATCTCATGGAATTTCTGCTATAGCCATTTCTGTAGCCGCAGATTTGGGCAGACAGAGATCTGAAAATTATACACAGACAGATTGGAGAGTGGCACAATGGGTATTAAAGAAAATGGTGTATGAAATATTAAAAGACGGTATGCCCGAAGGAGTCGATCTGTGGAATGTTAATGTGCCTGAAAATGCAGTTATGAACGCAGATAACATGTTGGATAAAATTGAACTATGGGAAAAAAATATATCAAACGATATAGAGTCACCTTACCGTATTACAACTCAGAGTCGCCAGAACTATTTTTGCCTTCAACCGCCCATTCAGAGAGATAAGAGTAAACCGTATCAATTGCCGTCTGAGTTGGACGTGAATTTAAACAACCTAGAGGAAAGCAGCGATATTTATGCGATTTATATAGAAAGGAAAATTTCTATAACACCAATCACTATAGATATGACGGCAAAAAATTATATATTGGTAAATAAAAAATTGACCCCCAAATAAGCTTTTTGCATTTGTTTTAACTAACGGTTACATAATTATAACAATGTAACAACAATCAAGGGAGGAATCCCAAAAAGTTCCGCATTGGATCGTTTTGAAAGGAATTTTTATATGGAACAGATAAAATAAAAGAGATTCTGACCGTAAGGTTTAAGGTGAAGTAAAAGGATATTGCTTGCAGAATAGACGGGTAAAAGTTATAATATAGATATTAGATTTCGTTGTGTATTCCTAAATGAGATAGTTCGTTATTTTATAATAAGTTTATAATGGAATGATTTGAAAGGACTTTAGAAGGATATGTTACTGTTATTAAAAAACAAGCCTTTATTAAGTATACAAGATAATGGAGAATGTAAAATTCTTGATTTTGATAGATTACCGTTTGCATTACGAAAAAAAGAAGTTACTTTTGTCGCATTTATGGAGTGGGCATCAAACCGTACCTTATCAATCGGGCGGAGTTACGCAAAAGAAATTTTGAATGCAATGCGTCTGTCGCAGAATAATCGCTATGCAGTATGTAAAGCCTGCAGGGGACTTAGTTTGGAAGATTCCTACTGGATTCGTCAAGACGGGGATGACAAAACATGGGAGGAAGTGAATTTATTCCAAAATCCGCTTTCTTTGTTTATTACAGAAATCTCTTTATCAGGAAGGACAATCTGGCATCAAGAAGAGATAAAAGAACAGAAAAGCATTCATACTCCAGAATTAACGACATTTGGAGCAAGTGCGAAAGGATGGATTCGGCAAGGAGAAGATTTATTTCTTCATAAAGTAGGAAAATATGAAATCCCTGCTGATGAGATTTTGACGGCGCTTCACATCAACCATATTCATTATGAAGTTTCAGAGGAAAATGAAATTGCATCTTATTTATCAGAAGAAAGACGTGGGTGGATTGAGGGGGTAGGAGAGCGAATTGTAAAATCAAAACTGTTTACCTCAGAAGATGTTGCAATGGTTACCTTTGAAGAATTTAAAATTTTTTGTGAATCGTATGGAGTGAATGCTTACAAAGAGGCAGAAAAGTTAGATCGGAAGGCTTATTTAGAGATGCAGGTCGCAGATTACATTTTGAACAATAATGACAGACATGAGCAGAACTGGGGCTTTTTAATGGAAAATACCAGTGGGAAATTAGTTGGATACTGTCCGTTATTCGATCACGATCATACATTTGGAGATGATCGGAATGTAATGTCACAGACGACGGATGAAATGGTGTCATTATATGATTCAGCAGTTCTTGCTCAAAAAGAACTGAGAATGGATTTGAGCGGCTTGGATGGTATGAAAAAGCCAGAGCTGTTAAGTGAGAAGCAATGGAAAGGAGTTCTGGAAAGAGCAGAAGAACTTAGGTAGTTGTAAGCGTTTTAAAAAAGCGTTTCGAGAATGATTTGAAATATGTGGCAAGAGCCTTGTTGTCATTGGAGATTTTAGAAAAAAACAGATTCATATATGATATGCCGCAATATCGGATTGGATAAAAAGCATATTGTGGAGATGGCCTATGGAACAAGAGGAATCTCCAAACTTTAGGGTAATCAAGTTTAGTGGGGCTATTAGTAGGGGATGACAAGAAAACAACTAAATTATTAATGTAATTTTTTGCCGGCGGGTCATTTTGACTCACCGGCATTGTGTTTTTGAACATTACAAAAGAATTTATGATGTAATCGTAATTTTGATTTAGTAAACAGATAAAGCGTAAAATATTGGATTTCCACAGTGCAGATATATTTATTACCTTATTTTTATTTGCAAAAGCAGCTCCCACTGAAATTTGAATATCTATTTTAAAATTATTAATAACTAAAAAATCTCTATACTTCGCTCAAGAATTCCTTTCATATATGCAATCGCAGTTCCGTAATTGGTAATAGGAATCTTTGCGTCTTCGGCACATTTCAGACGGTACCTCATTTCCCGCTCATTTAACGTACATCCGCCACAGTGGATGATCATTTTATATTGCTCAAGTTCCAGTGGAAATTCCATACCGCTTGTAAATGCAAAGTTTAATGTTTTTCCGGTATACTCCCGTATCCATTTCGGAAGCTTCACAGTACCGATATCTTCACATTGCCGATGATGAGTACAACCTTCGCACAGAAGAATGGTGTCACCGTCCTGCAAAGCATCCAATGCGCGGGCACCCGCTACAACCGTGTCAAGATTTCCTTTGTATCTTGCAAAGAGAATCGAGAAAGACGTCAGTGGAATTTCCGGCGGAGTCAGCTTACTGATCTTGCCAAATACCTGACTGTCAGTGATCACGAGAGCCGGAGGTTCGCTAAGTTTCTTAAAAGTATCAGCAAATTCAGAATCTCTGGTGACAATAGCGGTTGCGCCAGTGTCCAGAATGTCCCGAATAGTCTGCTGCTGTGGAAGGATCAGCCTTCCCTTTGGAGCTGCTTTGTCAATGGGAACCACAAGAACAATAAAATCATTGGGGCGGATCAAATCGCTGACTATGTGGTTTTTATCGTCTTCTGTGGGTGCAAAGGCAGCGATTCGCTCTTTTAATGCGTAAATGTTGTGCCCTGTATTTGCACTTACCAGAATCAAGTGGTCTTCCGATGTGTGATAGTCATTAAGAAGTTCCTCAAATTGTTTTGCGGAAAGCCTGTTATCTTCCAGAAGATCCGATTTATTCCCAACGATAAGATAAGGAATCTTCTTCTCTTGAATCCGTGTTAAAATAGCAGAATCCACATCTGTTATTCCGGTGGAAGCGTCAATGACAAGAAGAGCAATATCTGTCTTATTGAGGATTTGATAGGCCTTTTGTACACGCATAGTTCCAAGCGCACCTGTGTCATCAAGACCGGGGGTGTCAATCATTACTACCGGCCCAAGCGGAAGAAGCTCCATCGCCTTTAAGACAGGATCAGTCGTAGTTCCCTTGACATCAGAGACAATGGCAAGAGTCTGTCCTGTCAAAGCATTGATCAAGCTGGATTTCCCTGCGTTACGCCTGCCGAAAATGCCGATGTGAATCCGCTCGGAAGATGGGGTGTTATTTAAAGTCATAGTATTCCTCCTGTGTGAAAATGTGGATAAGATAAACTAAAATCGGAAATCCCGACGATTATTTTCACGGATTAATTTCAGATTTTCTAATACAACTGCACGCGCTTTTTCGTTTGGCACATTCAGAACTTCTTTGTCAATCAACAGATCTCCGATGCGTTTTGTCTCAGGAGAAGCATAATCCATTAAATACTCCTGCAAAGTCATCAGCGCATTCGGATGGCAGCAGTTCTGAATCTGACCGCTCTTACATAGTGACATGAAGCGGTCTCCGGTTCTTCCTTCGCGATAGCATGCGGTGCAGAAACTTGGAAGATAATCCATTTCCATAAGCCAGCGGACAACTTCGTCCAAGGTACGATTGTCGATGACGTCAAATTGTTCTGATTTTTCGTCCTCCGGTTCTGGTTCACAGTATCCGCCGACGCTGGTTCTGGAACCGCCGCTGATCTGGGAAACACCGAGGTGAAGCACTCGTTCGCGAACTTTTTGGCTTTCTCTTGTGGAAATGATCATACCGGTATAAGGAACTGCAATTCGAATACATGCTACAATCTTAGCAAAAGTGTCATCATCGATTCCGTTTGTAAATGCGCTTGCATCAATGTCATCGGCATTGCGAAGTCTTGGCACGCTGATGGTATGAGGTCCAACGCCAAATGCCGCTTCTAAGTGTTCGGCATGCATTAAAAGTCCGGCGAATTCATAGCGGAATTTATCGAGACCGAAGAGAACTCCGATTCCCACATCGTCTACGCCGCCTTCCATGGCGCGATCCATTGCCTCAGTATGATAATTGTAGTCATGCTTTGGTCCTGTCGGATGAAGCTCAAGATAGCTTTCTTTGTGATACGTTTCTTGGAAGAGAATATAGGTTCCGATCCCTGCTTCCTTCAACAGCCGATAGTTATCTACAGTTGTTGCGGCAATGTTGATATTTACGCGGCGAATGGCACCGTTTTTGTGTTTGATGTTGTAAATGGTGTTGATAGAATCCAAATAATAATCCATGGTGTTATGAATCGGATCTTCGCCTGCCTCAAGAGCCAGACGCTTGTGTCCCATATCCTGCAAAGCAATCACTTCTTTTTTTATCTCTTCCTGTGATAATTTCTTGCGGGTAATATGTTTATTTTTCATGTGGTACGGACAATAAGTACATCCGTTAACACAGTAGTTAGAGAGATATAACGGTGCAAACAGAACAATACGATTTCCATAGAAATCTTTTTTGATCTGCTCTGCAAGCCGGAAAATTTTCTCGTTCATTTCCTTGTCTTCACATGCAAGGAGAACAGAAGCCTCTCTGTGAGAAAGTCCTTTTCGTTTGGAAGCCTTCTCGATCAAAGATTCAATCAGTGGAAGATTATTCTTGTTTTCGTCTGCATAGGCAAGCGTGTCAAGAATCTCCTCGTGGTTAATAAAATCTTCAGCATGTTTCGAATTTACATCATACATTTTAGTTCCTCCTTTATATTTGGGACGTAGCAAAATGCAAAAAGTCTACGTTCCAAATTGAATTTTGCCCTGTCCTTTTTTGCTTTTTTCGGTCCTAACCCTGATTCAGTGAATCGCCGCGGTCGGTTACAACGCGATACCCAATGGCATTCATTCGCGTTTCTAATTCGCTTCGGCATTCTGCCGCCTCTTCTCCGGTACATAGTTTGTTGTCGTACAGAAGGTAGTCTCCTCGTACATCGGAAGGTGACAGATTCGGCATGACAACATTAGCTCCGGCAAGGATGCCCAGTTCCCGTCCCTTCGGGTGGATCGTTCCAAGGGCGGTCGTTGCGGGCAGAAGCACATTTGGAATGGTCAGCCGCAGCAGCCCCAGCATGAATAATGTCAGTTCCAGTGTTCCGGCGCTTTTCTTGGCAAATGGGGTATCATGATGCGGAATAAATGGACCGATGCCGACCATCTGTGGATTCAGTTTTTGGATAAAAAGCATATCCTCTGCCAGATGTTCTGCTGTCTGTTCGGGTGAGCCGACCATGAATCCGGTTCCCACTTGGTAGCCGATCTCTTTTAAATCCCAGAGGCACTGTTGACGTTTTTGTGCGCTTAGTCCAGTGGGATGAAGACTTTCGTAATGTTCGGCGTTAAAAGTCTCATGGCGCAGAAGATAGCGGTTAGCGCCTGCCTCGTAAAACGCCCGATAAGTGTCATAAGATTTCTCCCCGATGGAAAGCGTAATCGCACAGTCAGGATAGGTCTTACGAATTGTTTGGATAAGCCGGATCATTCGGTCGTCTGAAAAATATCCATCTTCTCCCCCTTGCAGTACAAAAGTGCGGAAGCCAAGTTCGTATCCCGTTTTACAGCAGTCAAGAATCTGCTCCTGCGTCAGCCGGTACCGGTTAGCATTTTTGTTGCTTTTACGAATACCGCAGTAGAGACAATCGTTGCGGCAGTAATTGGTAAATTCAATAAGTCCTCGGATATAGACATCATGACCATAGAAATGATGACGCTGTACTCTTGCCAGTGCGAAGAGTTCTTCAGCAAGCTTGGGAGTTCTCCCTTGGATCAGTGCAACCCATTCTTCGTGGGAAAGGGAATGTTCTTTATTTAATTTATGAAGTAATTGTGTCACATCATTGTTTGCCGCCATAAAAACCTGCCTTATCGCTTGAATTTGTCTAATCGTTGAATCCCCTTTGTATATCAAAGTACAGATAACAAAAAGAACCTGTCGCATAGGCGTCAGGTCCACAAAAAGAGCAGGAGATCCCTACTCATATATCCAAAAGAAACTGTGCGCCTTTTCACGCAGGAATTATCCTTTGTGGTCAGTACGATTATTAAAAGTATATCACAGGAAAAAACATTGTACAATTGAAAAGAATTTAACAAAATCAGAGAAAATCTGCTATAATGACATATTAATGGTACGATATTAAAATAGCACATAACAGGAGAAGATTATGTTTGGATATGTGACAGCTCACGAGCCGGAGTTGAAAGTAAAAGATTTTGCAAAATACAAATCATATTATTGTGGTCTGTGCCAAATGTTAAAGAAAAAATATGGACATCTTGGGCAGATTACGCTAACTTACGATATGACATTTTTAATTTTGCTTCTTACCTCTCTCTATGAGCCGGAGACAAAACAGAAGAAATGCCATTGCAAAGTACATCCGGTGAAAAAACAGGCTATTTTGCAAAATGAAATTACGGAGTATGCCGCAGATATGAATCTCATTCTGGCATATTATCATTTGAAGGATGATTGGATCGATGAACAGAAAGCATCCGGTTTTCTCGGAACTTGTGCACTTCGAAGAAGAGTGAAGTCTGCAATCCGAAAATATCCCAGACAGAGCAGAAAAATACAGCAAGAATTAAAAAAGCTTGCATACTATGAAAAAAAGAACACCATGTCCATTGACGAACCTGCAGGATGTTTTGGACGCCTTATGGCAGAGCTCATAGTTTATCGGAAAGATCACTGGGAGAGCGGGCTTCGAAGACTGGCTTTTTATCTTGGTAAATACATATACATTATGGATGCCTATGAAGATCTTGAGAAAGATAAAAAAGAGGGAAATTACAATCCGTTGAAAGCAATGTCGCAGGAGAAAGATTATGAAGAAAAAATAAGGCAGATCTTGTGTATGATGCTCGGAGAATGTACAGCAGAATTTGAAAAGCTTCCGCTTGTATTAGACATAGACATTTTAAGAAATATATTATATGATGGAGTTTGGAAACGCTATCGTAAATTACAAGAAAAGAAAAATGAAACGACACGAGAAGAAAAGTGAGGAATTATAAAATGACAAAAAACCCATATGATGTACTGGGCGTGCCGCAGAGCGCGACTGATGATGAAGTAAAAAAAGCTTATCGCGATCTGAGTAGAAAATATCATCCGGATGCGAATGTAGATAACCCGCTGGCAGATCTGGCAGAAGAAAAATTCAAAGAGATCCAAGAAGCTTATGACACCATTATGAAAGAACGTGAAAAAGGTGGCGGAAGCGGTTACGGCTACGGCTATGGTTATGGCGGTGGATACCAGCAACAAAGCTCCGGTCAGAATACGAGCACAGAGACACAGGCGGTCTATAATTTTATCAATAACCGCAGATACCAGGATGCACTGAATCTGTTGAACCGTATGCAGGGAAGAGATGCTCAGTGGTATTATTTAAGCGCTGCGGCAAATGCAGGTGTGGGCAATAACGTTCTGGCACAGGAACATGCGGCGCAGGCTGTAAATATGGAGCCGAATAATCTCCAGTACCGTCAGCTTCTGAATCAGCTCAGCTGGAATACAAGACAATATCAGTCCAATCCTTATGGCGGTGGATATGGCGGACAGCAGTCTACTTGCGGAACCGGAAATATGTGCTGTGATCTGTGGATGGCAGACACGTTGTGTGAATGTATGGGAGGCGATCTTTGTTCATGCATGTAAAGGCAAAGAAAACAGCAATAGCAGGATTACTGCTTGCATTTACAATCGTTTGTATCGCAATGGGAAGTGTGATCGAGACAAATACATTGTTTTTACTGGCGGCAGCTTCTTATTTTGTAGGGATTATTTATCGGGAATTTGGCGGAAAGATGGGAGCGGCATTTTATATTGCGGGAGTGATCCTTGGCTTTATCGTGTCTCCAAATAAATTCTATATCCTGTCCTATGGAGCTATGGGATTTTATATTCTGGTAAATGAATTTGCTTTTCGGAAAATCGCAGAATGGAAAGGAAAGAGCAGTCGTTCTACAATCTTCTGGATTGTGAAATACATCGTATTTAATGTGATGTATCTTCCCATGCTTCTGGGTTTCCAAGAATTGCTTTTCGGAAGAAAACTTCCCACAGCGTTGATGATAGGAGCGTTCGTGGCAGGGCAAATAGGGCTGTTTATTTATGACAGAGCTTATGAGTATGTGCAGGGACACATTTGGAATAAGATGCGGGACAGACTTCTCTAAAGGCTATTTTAGCATTGAAAAAAATTCCGTAAATTTATCCTTCATGTTATACTGATGACATGGAGGATTTTTTTATGGAATTAGAACATGTGACACATGATTTTCAACCGATTTACAATGGAGAATCCAGAATTTTGATGCTGGGGACAATGCCTTCGCCTAAGTCCAGAGAAGTCGGCTTTTATTACGGACATCCAAGAAACCGTTTCTGGAAAGTGGTTTCTGATGTATGTGGGGAAGCGCTTCCGGTGACGAAAGAGGAGAAGATCTTATTCGCACTGAAAAATAAAATTGCTGTATGGGATGTGTTGGCTGGTTGTGAGATTAGGGGAGCGGAGGACAGCAGTATTAGAAACCCAATTCCCAATGATATGAATCTTATCTTAGAACATTCAGACATACAGGCGATTTTTACGACAGGTACAAAGGCAGCGCAGTTATATAAGAAATATTGTTATCCGCAGACGGGGATACAAGCAATCAGCTTGCCTTCTACCAGTCCTGCAAACTGTCGGATGAGTTACGAGGAACTTTACGACGCGTACGCAGTGATTAAAAAATATTTATAAATAGAGGAAATGAATCATGACGAGAGAAGAAAGAGTGGACAGCTTAATTGCATATTTGAAGAAAGAAAATCCAAGCTATGATACATTGCAGGAGCCTTACGATTATGATGGGAAGCGCAGACTCTTAAGAAGTCTTATGAACGTTCGGTTTCCAATGGGAATTTCCGAGGAATATCTGGTAATCCAGGATGAACTTTTAAGGAAAGAGGCAGAGGAAAAAGGGATTGTGGAACTGTCAGATATACCGGCGATCGGAGAGATTTATCCTTGTACAACGATAAAAAATATAGAGAAGATGTCGTTATGGAGAGGAGATATCACGAGACTTTCTGTAGATGCCATTGTAAATGCGGCGAACAGTCAGCTTCTGGGCTGTTTTGTGCCTTGTCACGGATGTATTGATAATGTGATCCATTCGGCAGCAGGTGTAGAGCTTCGAAATGAATGTGCCCAGATTATGGAAATGCAAGGACAGGAAGAACCAACCGGAAAAGCAAAGATTACAAAAGGTTATAATCTTCCTGCAAAACATGTGATTCACACGGTGGGACCGATCGTGGGCATGGAAGTTACCGAGAAACAGAAAGAAGAATTGAAATCATGCTATGTAAGTTGTTTGAAACTGGCAGAAAAGAACGGTCTTAAGTCCATTGCATTTTGCTGTATTTCTACCGGAGAATTTCATTTTCCGAATAAGCTGGCGGCGCAGATTGCTGTGGAGACGGTAGACCGATATTTGTCGGGTTCTAAATTAGAGAGAGTCATCTTCAATGTGTTTAAAGAAGAGGATGAATATATTTATCGGAAATTATTTCTGTAGGAAGAGAAATTCAAGAGTCAAAAAATCCGGAATCATTGATATTACAATGGTTCCGGATTTTTAAGAGCAGATAACGGGAATCGAACCCGCCTCTCCAGCTTGGGAAGCTAGCATTCTACCGATGAACTATATCTGCACACTACATATAATAATGCTGTTGAAGATGAAAATCAAGGTAGTTCTTTCGAATTTCTTTCAATTTCTTTAAAAATAATTTTTGGTATAATACTTGTTGACAAACTATATTATACAGCATATAATATAGATCAAATAATAATATTATGAATTTCACAATGGTTAGAAGCTACATAGAAAGGGAGTGACATGAATGGTATTCAATACCGGAGCAGCTCTTTTGGATGCGATTGTACTGGCAGTTGTTTCAAGAGAACAAGAGGGAACCTACGGGTACAAGATTACCCAGGATGTGCGAAAGGCGCTGGATGTGTCAGAGTCTACGTTATATCCAGTTCTTCGCAGACTTCAGAAGGATGAATGTCTGGAAGTTTATGACCGGCAGTTTGACGGGCGGAACCGCCGATATTATAAGGTGACGGAAAAAGGAATTGCACAGCTTAATTTATATCGTGTAGAGTGGAAAAATTATTCAAAGAAGATTACAAGTATGTTTGAGGGAGGTGTGACTGCATGAACCGCATAGGATTTATGACACAACTGGCAGCATTATTGCAGGATGTGCCGGTAGAAGAACGCAGAGAGGCGATGCAGTATTATAATGATTATTTTGATGATGCCGGAGCAGAAAATGAACAGCAGGTGATTGCAGAATTAGAAAGTCCGCAGAAGGTCGCAGAGAATATTAAGGAAGATCTGAAAGGAATGTCTGCGTACAATGGCGAGTTTACAGAGAACGGATATACAGATGCAAGATTCGATGATAGGAAGATGCCGGAAAAGAGATATGAATATCAAGGACAGCCGGAGCAGAAAGAACCGCCGAGGACGAGTAACACAATGAAAATAATTCTGATTATAGCGATTATTTTAGTAGGTGGCCCGGTTCTTATTCCGTTGGCGCTTGGTTTTGTGGCGTTAGTGGCAGGATGCCTCATTGCACTGGTGGCAGTTTTTGCCTCGGTTGTAGTGATGGCGGTGTCAGCGGTTATTGCTGGTGTTGTGTTGGTTGTAAATGGGATCATACTACTGATACCGGACTTTGCAGTAGGGATCGGACTATTGGGCTTTGGTCTGATTCTGACAGCTCTTGGCGTTGTCGGAACCGTGGCGGGCGTGAGACTTTGTGTCATCGTTCTTCCGGCAATTTTCCGGGCAATCGTTTCAATTTGCAGGAAACCATTTCACAAAAAGGAAGAGGTTGGAGTATGAAAAAAGGATGGAAAATATTTTGGATAGTTTGTGGCGTGACATTTATCTCAGGATTTGTGTGTTGTATCATATCGCTGTCACTTGGCGTGACAACAGAAGCAATCTCGAAGCATTTTCCGAAAGGATACATCGGCTGGGAGTGGGATGATGACGATGATGATTTCCTTCATCGTCACGACGGAGCAGACCGGCGTGATTTCGGAACTGACGCAGTGGAAAGCTATTCGGGCGTAAGAGAAGTGGAACTGGAGATGGCAGTCGGCAATGTGACCGTGGAGCACCATGACGGGAATACGATTGAAGTAGAAACTGTCGGCGTGGCAGAAGAATTGAAATTCCACAGTTATATGGAAGAAAATACGTTGAAATTGGAGGCAAAAAAACGTGTGACAGGGATCGAGGGGGCAGAGGACGGTACAGTGTACCTCCGGATTCCGAGAGATCTGAGCTTGGACGAGGTTTCCCTTCAGGTTGGCGTGGGCGAACTTCAGGTGGAGGATATAAGTGCCGGAGATTTATCAGTGGAAGTCGGAGTAGGCAATGGCGTTGTCCATAACTTCCAGGCAGCAGAAGCAAGTCTGGAATGTGGCACCGGTACACTGGAAGCAACGGGAAGTGTAACGCAGGAACTGGATATGGAAAATGACGTTGGAAACATCATCTACCATGCCGCTGGAAACCGAAAGGAGTATAATTATGAGATTTCCTGTGGAGCAGGTGAAATCGTTATAGGCGAAGAAGTGTACTATGGAATAAAATCGGAAGAAAAAATCAATAACAATGCTCAGAAACTTATAAATATCGAGTGTAATGTCGGTGATATTACCGTAGATTTTACAGGAGCGTAAAAACGAAAAGAGAAGGGAGTTTTAGATATGGAACAGAAAAGATTATACAGATCCCACGACAGTCGTATGTTGTGCGGTGTATGCGGAGGCGTGGCAGAATATTTTAATGTAGACCCTACCCTGATCCGGCTGGGAATGGTACTTTTAGGGTGCTCCGGCTCTGGAATACTTGCTTACTTTATAGCGGCAATCATTATTCCAGATGCGCCGAAAACATATTAATCTTCTTTGAGATGAGGGCGTACGTGAAAGCGTGCGCCCTTCTTTTACTGTGATGAAGACGAGTAACTTTTTTTCGTGATGTTATCTGAGGTTGACAAATTGCCAACGGTAGTTGGTTGCTATAAAGTATATTGTTTTCTATAATTGCATTATAAAAATATAAATCAGCAGGAGGAACAAAGCATGAATTTTAATGAAAAGCTCATAGAACTTCGCAAGTCGAAAGGTTTATCACAAGATGAACTTGGTAATGCTTTAGGTGTATCAAGACAAACAATATCTAAGTGGGAATTGGCTCAAAGTTATCCCGATTTTCAAAGACTTGTTTTGTTGAGTGATTATTTTGGATTATCACTTGACGCGCTTGTAAAAGATATTGATGTGCAAGATGTTAGAAGTAAAAATTTAAGTGAAAAACAACTATCTTCTATTTATGAGGATATAAGTTCCGCAAAAACAACAATAAAAACCGTTATAAACATATTTTGTGTTATTGGGGTAGTAGGACTTACACTTGCTATTTTAGCAGGTATATTTTGGGGATAGCATGATTGGGGCATAGAAAATTATTGTTGATGTAATATGTGAATGGTATAATGTGGATATGTCAAAATAAAACTTTAGGAAGTGAAAACATGATTGGAATATACTTAAGTGGTACAGGAAATACAAAACATTGCATTGAAAAATTAGTGGGATTGATAGATAATTCTGCAAAAGTATTTCCGCTAGAAATGCCTAATCTTATTGATGAAATAAAGAAAAACGACACCATTATTTTGGGATACCCGACACAATATTCAAATGCACCTTATATGGTAAGAGATTTTATAAAGCAAAATAGTTCTTTGTGGAAAGATAAGAAAATATTGGTTCTTCCGTATATTTACGTACCAGTAGCATTCCTATACATCAACTTTGCCGATAACAAATGCCTTCCGCAGCGCCCATACATGGTGCGCTTGACCATCTTTAAGCGACTGTTAGTTCCTTCTACAAAACCATTACTTTTATCACTTGCAACTGCATTTTCAACTGCTTCAATATCTTTTTCTAATCCTTTAGCAAATGAAGCAATTTCCTTTATAGTCGATTTTTTATAGCGTTCTATGAACAGATACAACAAGGAGATATTCTTCTTGCCAAATATTGTTCGGAATTCAGATACGCAGGCACCGATTTCATATAAAACATCATATTTATCCCAAAGAAATTTTTTATGTATATCCGTCAGTTCGATTCCCATCCATATATGATTAAAAATCCCGGCACGTGTTATATAGTCAGCGTCCATACTTTTCTTAAAACCAGTACGTTTTGTACCAAGACTGTTCCCACCGGAACGATATTTTGACGCAGGTATGTTACATTCTTCACATAGTTTTCTTATGTAAATTTGTGCATTTGTTTTTGTACCTGTGTATCCATTTTCAGTGATATGCCTGATTATATCTGCCTGATGAATTTTTGCCTTAAGTTTTTCTATTATAATGTCTCGGAACGGATCCAATTTACTTTTTCCCCTTCTGCCATGACGGCATAGTATTATTGGTTCACCTTCACGATATTTCTTCACTGTTCCAATGTCTTTCCCGGTTCTCCTTGCTATTTCAGCAATCCCCAGTCCTTGTTTATGCATTTCCTGTATCTGTTGGATTAATAATAAACATTTCTCCTCCCTGGCAGTTAGGTTATCCACAATGGCAGTGGTTTTTTTTACGCCCTATGGAACTGGGATTTTTTTGATGTTCGCTTTTTTCTGGGATGATTGTCTCCTTTGCATGAGGAATAGCAGTCGTTGCAGGTACTTCTCTCCCAAGTATTTTATTAACTGCCTCCAACAGGTTTTGGTGTAAATGAAAACGATCGGCAATCTGCATTGCATCTGGAAGAACTTCTTCAATTGCTCGTGCATAAGCACTTGCTCTGTCTCTTGTGATTGTTGTGACATGCTTGTTTTGTTCCAGCCAGGCTTTTAAGGTATTTTCATCACGTCCCTCTAATACCGCAACCGGAGCATGGGTTTCCTCGTCCACAATAATAGTTCCATATTTATGTCGCTTTTTAAAAGAAAAATCATCTACTCCAACACAACTTCCACAGGAAGGTAATGGCTGATTATCATAACGCTTAAGCAATGTGCGGATCACAGTATCTCCGCTGATTGCTATATTCATTGAGTTTAAAATCCTTGCTGCTCCTTCACAGCTCGTTTCCAATGCCAGTTGTGTTACCAAATCAGCAAGCCTTTCCGTCATGCGACTATATCCGTTAAGAAAACCATTAAAGTTCTCTGTTGTACTTACACAGCTACATTCTGGATTCTCACACTCAAACTCATAGATACTGAGCATAAGAATTGTTCTTTTCCCCCAGACAGGGAGGTCTTGAACCTTTCTCTTATGTACAGCATGATATGTTTTGCATTCTTTATTACATTTGGGACAAGTAATACTTCGTGTTCTTGATTTCATCCAGATATACACTGTATCAGAAGTTGTCTCAATTTCCTGTATTTGTAACTCGGATGGAAAGAATTGCTGAAGATTCAGAGCAGTATTATTTAATTCCATAAACACCATTATCCTTTATCAAAAACATTTACAATCATTATAGTATACTCTGCACAAATTTTCCATCATTATACGTAAATATACGGAAGAACCAAAATATTTTGTGTAGCAACAATGGGTGCTTTTAGTGGAGATGGTGCCGGGTGTACTGCTAGATTGCTTAAAAAATATGGTGCTTTAATTTTAGGCGGGCTTCATATAAAAATGCCAGACTCTGTGTGTGATAGTAAATTACTGAAAAAGACACTTGAAGAAAACAGAGAAATAGTAAAGCAGGCTGATAAAAAAATAGAACTTGTTGCAGAAAAAATAAAACAGGGGCAATATACCAAAGATGGTATTTCTTTTTTCTCTCATCTACTAGGGCTATTTGGGCAAAGATTGTGGTTTTACAATAAAACAGCAGGATACATGGATAAGTTAAAAATCAATCAGGATTGTATTGGTTGTAATTTATGTGTTTCTTTATGCCCTATGAAAAATATTTCTATTCAAAATGGAAAGGCTGTTGCCGGCAATCAATGTACGATGTGTTATCGTTGCATTAGCCATTGTCCTAAAAAAGCAATCACGCTTTTAGGAAATCAGGTAACAGAACAATGTCAGTATGAAAAGTATTACGCTGAAACTCAAGAAGGGTTAAGGGCATTGACAACAACTTAGATCATTGGTTATAATATACTTAGCAAGGGAGCCGTTAGTCAGATGAAGCCTGACCGCCGGCAAAATAAGTGTTATAAGAAATAGCGCCTTACTTTACCAGAGCAGGGGCGCTATTTTTTGTGTCTATAAATCGTAACAACAAGGGTTATGACTGCACAAAGCATAATTACAAACGTGAATAAATCAGAGTATGTAACCATAGCACCAACCTCCTTTCTGTTCGTCCGGCGGTTGGCATAGCACCTCAACGGTTCCCTGGGTAAATATATTATTATTAATGTCCTTCATAGAAAGATTATTGAATGAAAACTTATTCATATAGTATCATTTTATACCGTGTAGTACTACTTGGGAAAATCACTAGAAAAATGTAAGAAATTTTATATAGTATTACATAACTGAATGTGATGACGATACCAGTTGTAAGTGATATAATAAAAACCAATTCTATTATTTGCAAGGGAAAAATCAATGATTACCAAGTACCGAATCATAACATTGCGAAACAGTATTTTAGTGAAAATTAAGCGTTCTAATAGAAAAACGTTTGGCTTAGAAGTGAAGCCAACGGGTGAAGTTTTTGCTAGAGTGCCGATGTATGTGTCAGACCGTGATATTAAGAAATTTATTGATTCTCATAAGAAGTGGATTATTGAAAAATGCTCTCTTGTAAAGGCAAGGGAGAAGCATAAAAGTGTGACAACATTTCCGCCATATGATGAACTCTCACGAAAAGAAAGAGACGAGATCAAAGAGAAAATTACGCAGCGCGTTCAATATTATAGTTTGAAAATGGATGTGACCTACGACAGAGTTTCTGTGCGCAATCAGAAAACCAGATGGGGGAGTTGCAGTAGTAAAGGCAATCTGAATTTTAATTATCGATTATTTTATCTGCCGGAGGAATTGCTTGATTATGTAGTCGTTCATGAATTGGCACACAGACGACATATGAATCATTCTAAGGATTTCTGGCAAGAAGTAGAGGTGTATTTTCCAGATTACAAGGCGTGCAGGAAACAGTTGAAAGAAGTGGGGCTGAATTAGGAGCTGATGTGTCAGAAGGGGAAGTTGTCTACGCTTCGTAGGTTGTTCGAAAGAGCGGTATGAAATAAACTATATTCATAATAACGAAGCGAGGTAAGGAATTATGAATTATGTAACAGGTGAAACAATAAAAAATCTGCGGGAGAAGAAAAGAATCACTCAAAAAGAGCTGGCAGATATAATTAGCGTAAGTGATAAAACGATTTTCAAGTGGGAGACGAATAAAGGTCTTCCGGGTATCAGCATTATAGAAGAGTTATCTCATGCGCTTGGCGTTTCCATTGCGGAGCTACTCACCGGAGAATTGAAAATAAATGACAATCAGTCGGGAAATATGAAAAAAATACATTTTTATGTGTGTCCGATTTGTGGAAATATCATCACATCTGTGGGACAGGGCAGTTTTTCATGTTGTGGAATTACATTACCGGAGCAGGAGGCGGAAAAAGGTGATGAGATACATGAGGTATCTATTGAAACGATCGATAATGAGTACTATGTATCCGCGGCGCATCCTATGAGGAAAGAACATTATATTTCATTTGTGGCGTATGTGACATCTGGGAGCGTGGAGATTGTAAAGCTATATCCAGAGCAGAATATTGATATAAGATTCCGAAAGAAAGGGCATGGAATACTTTATCTTTATTGTAATAAACATGGATTGTTCCGGCAGATGATTTGATAAGAAGGGGACGGAGGAAAGGAGCGCGAAAACGTGAAAATAGAATTACAAAAGTGGTCTTTTGAAGACAAAGAGACGTTAATTACAATCTGCAACTCTATAGACAGAAGTTATTTAGCTGGCAGGATACCCAATCCATATACAGAAGAATCTGCCGACTGGTGGCTGAACATGGTGGGAGAAAGTGATGGAAAAAATGCGGTGTTTCGTAAAATTGTTGCAGATGGGAAAATAGTGGGAAACATATCTGTTGAGCAGAAGGAAGATGTCTATTGTAAAAATTCGGAAATAGGATATTTTTTATTGCCAGAAAGATGTTCAAAAGGAATTATTACAGAGGCGGTAAAAAAGATTTGTGAAATCGCTTTCCAGGAATTGGATGTTATACGAATTACAGGGCGAGTTTACGAGCCTAATATAGCATCAAGGAAAGTACTTGAAAAGAATGATTTTTCTTTGGAGGGCGTGTTGAGAAATGCTGTTTTCAAAAATGGGGAAATCTATAATCTCTATATTTATGGGAAGTTAGCGGGAGATCGGGCAAATGGATAATCTTATTTTTAGTTTAAATGCGACAGTGCCGGTTTTTGCCATGATGCTTCTTGGGCTGTTGTTCAAAAAAATCGGTTGGATGGATGATGTTTTTGCATCTAAGATGAATAAATTTGTCTTTCAATTTCCGCTTCCGGTATTGGTGTTCAGTGATCTTGCCACAGTAGATTTTGAAGAAGTGTGGAATATGAAGTTTGTGCTATTCTGCTTTACAGTCACATTACTCAGTATTCTGGCAGCTTTGCTTGTGGCTTTGTTGTGGAAAGATAAAAGTATCAAAGGAGAATTTATTCAAGCTTCTTATAGAAGCAGCGCTGCAATTCTCGGAATTGCATTGATTCAGAACATTTATGGAACAGCGGGAATGGCACCGCTTATGATTATTGGAAGTGTGCCGCTCTACAATGTGATGGCGGTACTGGTATTGTCCGTGTTCCAACCGGACAATCAAGGGCTGGATAAGAATGTGTTAAAGAAAACGTTCAAAGGAATTGTCGCCAATCCTATTATTATCGGTATTGTATTGGGACTGGCGTGGTCACTTCTTAGAGTTCCCATGCCTGCAATTTTGGAAAAGACCGTAAATAGTGTGGGTGGTATTGCGACACCTTTGGGATTGATGGCAATGGGCGCAAGCTTTGAACTAGACAAAGCATTTGCAAAAATAAAACCGGCTCTGACCGGAGCATTTATGAAACTCATAGGCTTTTGCGTGATCTTTCTTCCACTGGCAGTGGCTCTGGGATTTCGTCAGGAAGAATTGGTGGCAATCTTAGTCATGCTCGGCTCTGCGACAACGGTAAGCTGTTATGTGATGGCAAAAAATATGGGGCATGAGGGAGTGTTGACTTCCAGTATTGTCATGCTTACAACCATGTTCAGCGCATTCACTTTGACGGGGTGGCTGTTCGTGCTAAGAAGCATGGGATGGATATAGATTATTTGCTTTTAGAGGTTCCTAAAATTTCTGCGATTAAGGCGTCTTGGAGAACCTTCGAAAAGTTCAAACCGCGTTCCAAGCCAGCCTTATTAAGCCATGCGGGAATAGTAAGAGTTTTCTTGACAGAAATTTCAAAATGTAATTTTGCGTAAGCATCCACATCAACAGTGACAAGATTTACAAAAGCCTCTTTGTCAGATACATCTAGTTCGTGTGCAATAGAAGATAAATCAATATCATTGACAGAGGAAGGTTTTGAGGGCTCAAGACCTTCTTTTTTGTTCATATACAGGTAACCGGCAAGGCAGTCGACTGCCTGTGTAAAAGCTTCTTCCAAAGATTCGCCACAGGTGGCTAACCAATTTAAATCTGGGAAAATCACAGAATATCCATTGGATTCTTTAAAAAAACATGCGGGATATGCGGATAACATATTATCATCTCCTTTTTCAAACGTGAGCAGAGTAAGGATTATTTTAATCCAGCCTGCATTTCCATTTCCTTGGATTTTAATGGCATAAAATTTCTCCTTTTATATTAATATGAGTATACGTGTTGTGCCAATACGTATTGGAACGATAGGGGCAAGAAACATTGGGGATTAAAAAATTGAAAAATATTAGTGAGATTCCTGTGAACTGTAAAATAGAAAATTCTTTGAAAAATGTAATTTAAGAATAGCATAAGCCAGATGTACAAACAAGTAACCACTTCCTTAAGACTTTCTGAAAATTCCCTAAATTCCTTGACAAACCGCGCTTTGCTAGCTATCATATTGAATAGTTTATACGAAAAGGCGTTGAAGAAGAGGAGTATGTATCCTTCCCTGACAGAGAGAACTGCCCAAGGGCTGCGAGGCGGTTTCAGATAAGAAGATACAGAAGGTAGCTTCCAAGCCGGATATCCGAACATAGCAGTAAGATATCCCGGAGTCGTTCCCGTTATAGAATAAGATGAGAAGATAAACGAAGGTGGTACCGCGATATAATATTCGCCCTTTATGAAGATAAGGGGCGTTTTTCTATGCCCTGAAATGTGAAAAATGTGTGAAACAGCGTAAGGTGTGAGATTCGCACACGTTACGTCAACAGGCAAAGGAGAGAGAAATTATGAGTGAGAACTTAGAGACAACGTACAATCCGAAAGCGATTGAATCAAAACTGTATGAAAAATGGTGTGAGAAGAAATACTTTCATGCAGAGGTAGACCGAGATAAGAAACCATTTACGATTGTAATGCCGCCGCCGAATATTACCGGTAAGCTTCATATGGGCCATGCACTTGACAACACTCTTCAGGATGTGTTGATTCGTTATAAGAGAATGCAGGGCTACAATGCTCTGTGGGTGCCGGGAACAGACCATGCGGCTATTTCTACAGAAGTGAAAGTTACAAATCAGTTAAAAGACGAAGGAATCGATAAGAAAGAATTAGGAAGAGAGAAGTTCTTAGAGCGTACATGGGAATGGAAGGAAGAGTACGGCGGAACGATCACTGAGCAGCTCAAGAAGATCGGTACTTCCTGTGACTGGGACAGAGAACGTTTTACAATGGATGAAGGATGTTCCAAAGCAGTAGAAGAAGTCTTCATTAAATTATATGAAGAAGGATACATTTACAAAGGTTCCAGAATTATCAACTGGTGTCCGGTATGTAAGACTTCCCTTTCTGATGCAGAGGTCGAGCACGAGGAACAGGAAGGAAGCTTCTGGCATATCAAATATCCTATCGTTGGAACAGATGATTATCTTGAGATTGCAACAACTCGTCCGGAGACCATGCTTGGTGATACAGCGATTGCAGTACACCCGGATGATGAGCGATACAAAGATATCGTAGGAAAGAAATGTATTCTTCCGTTAACAGATCGCGAGATTCCGATCGTTGCGGATTATTATGTAGATAAAGAATTCGGAACCGGTGCTGTAAAGATTACACCGGCGCATGACCCGAATGACTTTGAAGTTGGAAAACGTCACAACCTTCCAGAAATCAATGTGATGAATGACGATGCGACCATCAATGAGGAATATGGTGGAAAATATGCAGGCATGGATCGCTATGAGGCAAGAAAAGCAATGGTTGCTGATCTTGAGGAACAGGGATATCTTGTGAAAATTGTCCCGCATTCTCATAATGTAGGAACCCATGACAGATGTCATACAACCGTAGAGCCTATGGTAAAACAGCAGTGGTTCGTCCGCATGGAGGAGCTTGCAAAACCGGCAATTGAAGCGATTAAAACCGGAGAGCTTAAGTTCGTACCGGAGCGTTTCAATAAGATTTATCTGCACTGGCTTGAAAATATCCGTGACTGGTGTATTTCCAGACAGATCTGGTGGGGACACAGAATTCCGGCTTATTACTGTGACGAGTGCGGTGAATTCGTAGTTGCAAGACAGATGCCGGACGTATGTCCGAAGTGTGGATGTAAACATTTCACACAGGATGAAGATACATTAGATACATGGTTTAGTTCTGCACTGTGGCCGTTCTCTGTACTTGGATGGCCAGAGAAGACAGAAGAGCTTGATTATTTCTATCCGACAGATGTACTTGTAACCGGATACGATATTATCTTCTTCTGGGTGATCCGTATGGTATTTTCCGGATATGCACATACTGATAAATCACCGTTCCACACTGTATTTATCCACGGGCTTGTAAGAGATTCTCAGGGACGTAAGATGAGTAAATCTCTCGGAAATGGTATTGATCCGCTGGAGATTATCGACCAGTACGGAGCAGATGCTCTTCGTATGACACTGGTTACCGGAAATGCGCCGGGAAATGACATGCGTTTCTATAATGAAAGAGTTGAGGCGAGCCGTAACTTTGCAAATAAAGTATGGAATGCTTCCAGATTTATTATGATGAACTTAGACGGTAAAGAATTGACAGCGCCAACGGATCTAAAGAAGAATCCGGCGGATCGTTGGATTTTATCAAGATGTAATCAGGTAGTAAAAGAAGTTACCGAGAATATGGATAAGTTTGAGCTTGGTATTGCATTATCTAAGATTTATGACTTTATCTGGGATGAATTCTGTGACTGGTATATTGAGCTTGCAAAATATCGTATTTATCATGCAGAGGAAAACCAGGAGGCGGCAAATGATGCACTCTGGACTTTGAGAGAAGTGCTTAAGAACGCATTAAAACTGCTTCATCCATATATGCCGTTTGTAACAGAAGAGATTTACAGCAAATTGATTCCGGAGGAAGAGTCACTGATGATCTCTCCGTGGCCGGTTTATGATGAAAAATGGAACTTTGAAGCAGAAGAAGCTGTGGTTGCTCATTATCAGGAAATTATCCGTGGTATCCGTAACGTGCGTGCGGAAATGAATGTTCCGAATGCAAGAAAGGCAACTGCCTATGTAGTGAGCGAGGATGCATCTCTTCGTGACGGACTTACCCTTCTTAGCGATTCTGCAAAACAGATGGCTTCCTTGAGTGAATTTATCTTAAAACAGGATAAAGAAGGAATCGCCGATGATGCAGTATCTGTTGTAGTGCCGGATGCAACTGTGTATCTGCCACTGGAAGACTTGATTGATTTGGAACAGGAAATTGAACGTCTTACAAAAGAACAGACACGTCTTACAAAAGAAATTGCCCGTGCAAAAGGAATGCTGAATAACGAAAAATTCGTAAGCAAAGCGCCGGAGGCAAAGGTTCAGGAAGAGCGTGAAAAACTGGAGACTTATGAGCAGATGATGGCTCAGGTAACAGAAAGATTAAATGGTTTAAAAGCAAAATAAATAAGGGGATATAATGAAGAAAATTCATATCAAGAAGCCCGACCTCAAAGGAGGACTTCAGAAATTAAAAAATCTGAAAAAAGAAGATATTGTAGCACATTGGAAAGCCAGCAGAGAAAGGCGTGCACGGATTCTTGAAGCAAGAAGAAACAGTGCTTTTGCGAAGAAGATGCAGCCGGTATATGCATTTATGAATAAGTTTTCGCTGATTTTCCACGGGCTTCTTGCCTGCCTGATCAATTTTGTGATTGAAGCGATTTCAAGACATTCCGTGTTTGAAGCATGGCATTATCTGACCGGATCACCGATGGTATTTTTGTATAACGCATTTATGATCTTTATTACATTTTCCATTGTGTATCTGTTTAAGCGGAGAGTATTTGCCCGAATCATTATCAGTGTGTTATGGCTGATCCTCGGTATTGCGAATGGATACATGCTGATGGTTCGTGTAACCCCATTTAATGCACAGGATCTGAAGGTTGCAACCGATGGACTGACACTTGTAAAGAATTATTTCAATGGTTTTGAGATTGTAATTGTGCTTGTCGGAGTGGCGGCAGTTATTATCTGGATGGTTTCCATGTGGAAACGAGGCGGTCAGTATGCAGGAAAAGTACACAGAGTCCGCGCGCTTCTCGGCATTGGTGTCTGTGCGTTGCTTTATACGATCGCGGCAGATCAGGCTGTGGAGAAACGAGTAGTATCTACTTATTTTGGAAATATTGCATTTGCATATGAGGATTACGGACTTCCATATTGTTTTATGGCGAGTCTGTTTAATACCGGAATCAATGAACCGGATGATTATAACGAGAAGACGATTGAAGAAATTACGAATGACAGGGAGATTACGAAGAGTGAAACAGGAAGAAGCGAAGAGGAACTTCCGAATATTATTTTCATTCAGTTAGAGTCTTATTTTGATGTGTCAGAGGCGGAATTTTTTACAACCTCTCAAGATGCAACACCAAACCTTCATGCAATGGCAGCGGAGCATTCGGCAGGATATTTTAAAGTGCCGTCTGTGGGAGCAGGAACTGCCAATACGGAGTTCGAAGTGCTGACCGGTATGAATCTTCGCTACTTTGGACCGGGAGAGTATCCATATAAGACGGTACTGAAGCATCGCGTCAGCGAAAGTGCGGCAAGTGCTCTGGGAGCGCTTGGTTACGGCACACATGCCCTGCATAATAATGGTGGTAATTTCTACAGCCGTGCAGCAGTTTTTAATAATATCGGATTCGACAGCTACACAAGTAAGGAATTTATGAATATCCTTCAGTTGACAGAGAACGGCTGGGCGAAGGATGACATATTGATCCAGCACATTATGGAGGCGATGGACACTACAGAACAGCAGGACTTTGTGTTCGGAGTAAGTGTGCAGGGACATGGAGAATATCCGGAAGAGCAGGTGCTTGAGAATCCGGCAGTTACGGTAGAAGGAATCGAAGATGAAGCACTTCATAATAGATGGGAATATTATGTGAATCAAGTCTATGAGATGGATCAGTTTGCCGGAAATCTTGTGAAAGCAATCGAACAAAGAGGAGAACCGTCCGTAGTCGTATTTTACGGAGATCACCTTCCGACGATGGGACTGGAGGCGAAGGATTTAAAGAGCCGCTACCTCTATAATACAAATTATGTGATCTGGGACAATATCGGTCTTGAGAAACAGGACCGCAATATTCCGGCTTATCAGATTATGTCGGATGTTCTGGATCGTCTGGATATCCATTCCGGTACAGTATTTAACTACCATCAGGAGAGACGTAAGAGTAAAAATTATCTGGCAGATCTGGAACTCCTTCAATATGATATTTTATATGGAGATCAGTATGTCTATGATGGCAAGCTTCCGATTACAGAAGGTCACATGATGATGGGCGTAAAGGATGTTACGCTGAGAAATGTGGTAAGCCAGCTGAATGGCGGATGCAGCCTGTACGGAGAAAACTTTACGAAGCAAAGTAAAGTCTATGTCAATGGAGAAAAACAAAAGAGCCAGTTCCTTAATAATACGAGAATCGATCTGTCGGAGACGGAATTGAAAGAAGGAGATGTAATCTCTGTTCGGCAGATGGGGTCCAGTGATACTTTGTTCCGAAAGGCAAATGATTATATCTATCAACAAGGACAGCTTCAGGTTGTGGAAGGAACCGGAACAGATACTTCTATCTCATGGATGGAGCAGACGGAGGACGAGAAAGAATAATGCCGGAGTATATACCTGCTGATTATAGGGAAGCGGCAACATATATTGAAGAGCTTCCTAAATTTACAAAGAAACATTCACTTAATCATACCAGAGAATTTATGAAGAGGCTTGGAAATCCTGCTGAAAAATGCAAGGTGATCCATGTGGCGGGAACGAACGGTAAAGGTTCTGTATGTGCTTATATTCAGGCAATTCTTGCCGCAGAGGGAAAGAAAAACGGTTTTTTTACTTCGCCTCATCTGGTATCCGTAAATGAACGAATACAGATTGACCGGATTCCGGTGTCAGACGATATTTTCTATGAAGTATTTTGTAAGGCGTACCGGACGGCAAAAGAAATGGAACAAGAGGGACTTACACATCCCTCTTATTTCGAATTTTTATTCGGAATGGGTATGCTTGCTTTTGAAAAGTCTCAAGTGGAATATGTCATATTAGAGACTGGACTGGGTGGAAGGCTTGACGCCACCAATTCTGTGGAGCATCCGCTTCTTACCGTGATTACGTCGGTGAGCCTTGATCATACAGATATCCTTGGCGATACGATTCAGAAAATTGCATATGAGAAGGCTGGTATCATTAAAAAAGAAGTTCCGGTATTCTTTGACGGGAATGACACGGAGGCTTCGAGGGTGATTAAAAAGTGTGCCAAAGAGCAGCAGGCTCCATGTAGAGAAATCTCGAAAAATGCGTTCGAAATTCAGGAAGTTGAGACAAATCGTATTGCATTTTCAAGGAAGAGTGCGTATGATAAAGATGTTATCTGGCATGTCCCGATTCGAGGTGTGTATCAGGTTATGAATGCGGAGCTTGCGCTGGAAGCGATGGAATATGCATGGCAGAAGGAAGGACTTCCGATTGAAGAAAAGAAATGGGCGGAAGCAATTGCATCTGTTCGGTGGGAAGGACGGATGGAAGAGATCCGGGAACATTTTCTTCTTGACGGAGCGCACAATCCGGGGGCGATCGAGGCATTTGCAGAAAGTGTAAAACTTATCAATCGAGAGAAAAAAGAAGAGCCGATCGTTATTTTTTCGGCGGTGTCAGATAAGAAATATGAGCAGATGATCAAGTATCTGTGTGAGCACGTGCCTGCGAAGACGTACATAGTCACAGAGATTGAGGATCAAAGACGTGTACCGGCAGAAGAACTGGGGCGGGTCTTCCGTCAATTTACGAAGCGGGAAGTGCTTGTGAGAACAGATTTAAAGGATGCCATTGAAACTGCGTTTGCAGTCAGGGGAGACAGTGAAATCTATTGTCTTGGTTCTCTGTACCTTGTGGGAATGGTGAAAAAATTGTTGGCAGGAGGTTAACATCATGCTGAATTTTGAAGAAGAACTTAAAAAATTCCAGCCAAGTCTGGAAGTAGAAGATATAGAGGGTGCAGTTTATCAGGAAGATCTTACCGATATGACCGATATTCTGCGTGAAGTGATCGAACAGACAAAATAAAGGGGATTCTATGGACTATTCAACAAAACTCATATATCAGTCGAATTTCTGGTACAATGACGGACTTCGGAAAGCCAATATCCGTGATCTGTCCGGCGCGATTGTGTCACTTCGGCGAAGTCTACAATATAATAGATCGAATATTGCCGCGCGCAATCTTCTGGGACTTGTGTATTATGGACGAGGAGATGTAGTGGAGGCATTGGTAGAGTGGATTCTGAGCAAGAATTTCCAATCCCATGACAATATTGCCAATTATTACATCAGTAAGGTTCAGGAAGTTCCGGGAGAATTGGAAGAAATCAATCAGGCGGTGAAGAAATTCAATCTGAGTCTGGATTATGCGGCGCAAAATGGAGAAGATATGGCAATTATTCAGCTTAAGAAAGCAATTGCCGTGCATCCTACTTATGTGAAAGCGTATCAGCTTCTTGCGCTTCTGTATCTTAAGACAGAGCAGTATACTGCGGCAAGGCAAGTGCTGCGAACTGCGCATAAATTAGATACGACCGATGATTTTACACTGCGTTATATGCATGAACTGAATCAGATCCGCAAAAACCGGACGGTAAAGGTTCGGGAAAACGAGAAAAAGGATCAGCAGACGGTTACTTATAATATTGGTAATGAGACAATCATACAACCGGTGTCTACAAATTTTAAAGAGCATACCGGACTTCATACAGTGATCAATATGCTGATCGGTCTTGTTGTCGGAGTGGCTGTGATGTGGTTTCTCGTTATGCCGGCAGTTAATTCTTCCCGTCAAAAGGAGCTGAATAAACAGACCGTCGAATTCAGTGATCAGATTGCGACACAAGATGCGCAGATTAGTGCGCTTAAGAAAGAGCTGGAAGAATATCGTTCTACCAGTGAAGAGAGTGAGAATGCGAAGGCAACCGGAGAATCTACACAGGAGAGTTACGAGATCGTAATGACTATATATAAGCATTATTCGGATTCTGACATGAGTAATGCAGCTATGGTAGAAGAGCTTATAAAAGTGAATCCGGACTCACTGGGAACCATCGGTCTGGAAAGATACAATGAGATGACAGAAAAGCTTTATCCAAAGCAATGCGAAAAAATTTATTCTGAGGCAAAGGATAATTTTGATGCAGAGAATTATAAAGATGCGATAACTAAGCTGACACAGGTTCTTCAAATGGATGAAGGCTATGGTGACGGCGCCGCGAAGCTTCTTCTTGCGCAATCGTATGAGAAGAGCGGTGATAAGGATCAGGCTAATGCACTCTACCAGAAGCTTGTAGAGGATTATAAAGATACCGATATTGCAACTTCAGCGCAGGCGGCTTTGGATGCGCAAAATGCAAAAGAAGATGAATAGAAGATTGTAAGATACGAAAGATAAAGGATATGCGAAAAAACGCATATCCTTTTTTCATTGCGCGGGAAAGATATTCCTGTGTAATAAAAGCCCTCCGGGGATGTACAGGAAAGGGGAATCATATGAATTATCAAGTACAGGAAAATTGCCTGACCATTTTTCTTCCGCATGAAGTGGATCACCACAATGCGGAAGAAATAAGAAGAGAATCCGATCGCCTGATTGAAAAGCATCACATCCGCTATGTGATCTTCGACTTCCGGGAAACGAATTTTATGGATAGTTCCGGAATCGGTGTAATCATGGGAAGGTACAAACGTCTCTATATGATGGGCGGAGAAGTTTGTGCCGTACATACAAGTGATCGGGTGAAAAAGATTCTGACCATGTCAGGAACAGCAAAAATCATGCATATATATGAGGAGGAGCAGTAAATGGAGTCTGCGAATGAAATGAAACTTATTTTTGAAAGCCGTTCAATCAACGAATCCTTTGCGAGAGTGACCGTGGCGGCATTTATGACATCATTAAATCCTACTGTGGAGGAAGTATCGGATGTAAAGACTGCAGTTTCAGAAGCAGTTACGAATGCGATCATTCACGGATATGAAGGGGAAGTACATTCTATCTGTATCCGATGCAGAATAGAAGGAAAGACCTTGTATGTAGAGGTGGAAGACGAGGGGAAAGGAATTGAAGATGTGAAACAGGCCATGGAGCCGTTATTTACAACAAAACCGGAGCAGGACAGATCTGGGATGGGTTTTTCTTTTATGGAAGCCTTTATGGATGAGTTGGAAGTGATATCCAAACCGCATGTAGGCACTTTGGTGAAGATGAGAAAGACAATAGGTGAAGGGCGAAAATTATGGACCATACAATCGTATTGATTCAGAAATCTCACGAAGGGGATAAAGAAGCAAGGGCGCGGCTGGTAGAAGAAAATACCGGACTCGTCTGGTGTGTTGTAAAGCGGTTCTGCAATCGGGGTGTGGAAATGGAGGATTTGTTTCAGATTGGAACGATCGGTCTGCTGAAAGCGATTGACAAATTTGATCTGAATTATGATGTGAAATTTTCTACCTATGCGGTCCCTATGATTGCCGGAGAGATCAAAAGATTTTTAAGGGATGACGGAATGATCAAGGTGAGCCGTTCCTTAAAAGAGCTGTCTTATAAGGCGTATCTCTGTCGGGAGAAGCTTCAGGAACGGTTTGGACGAGAACCGTCGGTTACAGAACTTGCAGGCGAGCTCGGAGTGGAACCGGAAGAACTGATGGCTGCACTGGACGCAAGCTCTGAGGTGGAGTCGCTTCACAAACCGATTTACCAAAGTGACGGTCAGGAGGTCAGTCTGATGGACCGGCTTCCATGGCGGGCAGAGCCTGAGGAAGAGGTTCTGGATCATCTGCTTTTGAAGGAACTCCTGGGCGGACTGGAAAAAGAAGAGAGACAGCTGATTTATCTTCGCTATTTTGCAGACCGGACACAGGCGCAGGCAGGAAAAGAGCTTGGCATATCTCAGGTACAGGTCTCAAGATTGGAAAAAAAGATTTTAAAAAGTATGAGAGAACAAATCTAGCAGGCATATCAGGGTATATTTTCTGAATGAATCATCCATACTAACCACAAATAAGAAGAAAGGTGGTGACAGTATGGATGAGGCAAGAAAAAAACTCAGGATATGCCTGCTTTGTATTGTGATTGCCGCAGTGATCGCCGGATGTATTTACTATATCAATGAAGAGAGAACCGGTCAGACGATCAGTGAAGGGACATTGGTTATGTTGAACAGGGGAGGTGGAGAAACGTATGGCTTCGGGAAGTGAGACGATCTATATAAAAGCTGATCGCAACATTGAAGTGACAAAGCCGGATGTCACACTTGGGGATGTACTTAAAATATCGTGTGTCAATCCATCTGTTGCTGCGAAAGTCAAGTCTCTGCGTCTGCTGCGTTTTCACCATACAGATAAGAAGCATAGCAGCCGGATTGCAGTATCTATATTGAAAGTAGTTGAATGTATTCAGGAGGTTTATCCTAATGCGGATGTTCAGAACATGGGTGAGCAGGATTTTATCGTCACCTATGAAGAAGTTAAGACGGCAGGAGGAGTCGTACATTTTCTGAAGGCAGCAGCTGTAGTTGTGACCAGCTTTATCGGTGCAGCTTTTTCTATTATGACGTTTAACAATGATGTAGATACTACGAAATTATTCGGACAGATCTATGAGCTGATCACAGGAAGCGCATCCGACGGTTTTACAATTTTGGAACTTACTTACAGCGTGGGACTGACAATCGGAATCTTAATATTTTTTAACCATTTCGGAAAACGGAAGTTTACGGTAGATCCGACGCCTATGGAGGTGGAAATGCGCCTCTACGAAAATGATATACAGACGACGTTGATCGAGGATTTTGCGAGAAAGGAGAAAGAGATGGATGTGGATAAACAGTCTCCTTATGGCAGTCATAGGACTTAGTGCAGGATTTACCGTGGCAGCCGGACTGGGAGCTTTTATGATAGAACTTGGCGTGATTTCGGATTTCGCAGACCGTACGCATACAGGAGAACACGTATTACTATATGAAGACAGTGCGGCACTTGGCGGCATTTTGGGAAATTTGTTTTATATTTATCAGATAGCAGTTCCGGGGGGAAAGGCTTTTCTTGCATTTGTCGGATTGTTCGCAGGAATATTCGCGGGATGCTGGGCAATGGCTCTTGCTGAGATTTTAAATGTATTTCCGATTGCGATAAGAAGAATGAAGCTTACAAGATGTATTCCGTATATTATTTTAGGTCTGGCGCTGGGAAGAGGAATCGGCGCATGGCTGTTTTTTGTGAATCGCTGGTAAACTGCCTGCAGATGAAAGGAAAAAAGAAAGAAAAAAGGAGACAGGGAAGATGGATAAAAAGAAGCAGCAGGAAGCATATAAAAACTATGTGAAGAAGAAGACTCCGGTGCACAGTCTCCCAAAGAATATGGCGAGAGCATTTGTGACAGGGGGACTGATCTGTGTGCTTGGGCAAGGAATTCTGAATTGGTGTGAGAAACTGGGACTGGATAAAGATATTAGCGGAAGTTGGGCATCCATTGTGTTGATTTTGATCAGTGTGATCTTAACCGGATGCAATCTGTATCCGGTGATCGCCAAGTGGGCAGGAGCAGGAGCGCTTGTTCCGATCACCGGATTTGCCAATTCAGTAGCCGCACCTGCAATTGAGTATCAGAAAGAAGGTCAGGTGATGGGAATCGGCTGTAAAATATTTACGATTGCAGGACCTGTGATCTTGTATGGAACATTTATAAGCTGGCTTCTGGGACTTGGTTACTGGATATTGAAGATCTGTGGAATATTATAAATAAAAATGAAGAAAGGCGGAGAAGTGACATGATCAAAGGAGTGCAAAGTATTGCCTTTAAAGAGCAGCCTTATATTATAGAGAGTGCATCTGTAGTAGGGAAAAAAGAAGGAGAAGGACCGCTGGGAGCGATGTTCGATGTGATAGAAGAAGAGAATTTATTTGGCGAAGATACGTGGGAGGCGGCGGAAAGTACCATGCAGAAAGAAGCATGTACGCTGGCGCTTGGAAAGGCACATATGAAACCGGAAGATATTCGGTTTCTCTACGGCGGAGACCTGCTCAGACAGGGAGTGGCAACTTCCATGGGAGTGGAAGAATTAAAGATTCCGATGTTCGGGCTCTACGGTGCCTGTTCTACGTCAGGCGAGGCTTTGGCATTGGCTTCCATGGGGGTGGCAGCAGGATATGGAGAAGCAATGCTGGCAGTTACCTCCAGTCATTTCGGAAGCGCAGAAAAGGAATTTCGTTTCCCGCTTAGTTATGCCAGTCAAAGACCATTATCTGCACACTGGACGGTAACCGGGAGTGGGGCATTTATTGTGGGAAAGAAAAAAAGTCATGTTCGGGTCGCAGGAGTGACCGTGGGAAAAATCGTGGATTATGGTTTGAAGGATTCGCAGAATATGGGGGCATGCATGGCTCCGGCAGCATGTGATACAATCGCACAGAATCTCTATGATTTTGATCGGGTACCTGAGGATTATGACCGAATCATCACCGGAGATCTGGGGTATGTGGGGCAGAGTATTTTGTTTGATCTGATGCGGGCGCGCCACATTGATATTAAGAAAAATCATATGGATTGCGGCATGACCATCTTCGACCAGAATACGCAGGACACCCATGCAGGTGGAAGTGGCTGCGGATGTGCGGCAGTGACATTGTCTGCTTATATTCTTCCCAGGCTGACAAGCGGAGAGTGGAAACGTATTCTGTTCGTACCTACGGGAGCATTGATGTCTACGGTAAGCTACAATGAAGGTGAGAGTGTGCCGGGAATTGCACACGGAATCGTACTGGAACATTGTTGATGGACAAGGTGTAAGAAAGGAGGAGTTGAAAAATGGAATATATACATGCATTTTGGGTAGGAGGATTGATCTGTGCACTTGTGCAGATTCTGTTGGATCGTACTAAGCTGATGCCGGGGCGAATCATGGTACTTCTCGTATGCACCGGGGCGGTTCTGGGAGCCTGCCAATTGTATCAGCCCTTGCAGGATTTTGCAGGAGCGGGAGCAAGCGTACCGCTGTCAGGATTCGGGAATCTTCTTTGGAAAGGTGTCAAAGAGGCGGTAGATCAGGAAGGGTTTATCGGCATCTTTTTGGGCGGCTTCAAGGCAAGTGCAGCAGGAATCAGCGCCGCGCTGATCTTCGGATATCTCGCCTCTTTTCTGTTCAGTCCGAAAATGAAAAAGTAAGATATTTGTAAAAAACATAAACAAAAAGCAAAAATTTGTTGTTTTCTGGGAAGTTAGATGTTATTGTAACAATGGTCGGTTTTGAGATATGAGTGATAGTTATTAGGAGGAAAACAATGAATTACTTAGATATCTTGATCCCCTTTGTAGGGGGACTTGGAATGTTCATCTATGGCATGCAGATCATGGCTCAGGGACTTGAGAATGCAGCCGGAAGCAAGATGAAGTCGATTTTGGAAGTCCTTACAAAAAACAAACTGATGGGTGTATTTCTCGGAGCAGCCATTACGGCAGTCATCCAGAGTTCATCTGCGACGACAGTTATGGTCGTTGGTTTTGTAAATGCAGGAATCATGAATCTTACACAGGCAATGGGAGTAATCATGGGAGCCAACATCGGTACAACAGTTACCGGATGGCTGGTATCTTCTGTAGAGTGGGCGGAATTTTTAAGCCCGGCGAAAATTGCGCCGATTGCAGTAATGATCGGTGTGATCATTATGCTGACAGGAAAGAGAAGATCCTCTAAGGAGATTGCGAGCATTATCGTTGGTTTCGGTCTGTTGTTTATCGGTATTTCCAGTATGTCATCTGCGGTAGAACCTTTGCAGGAATCAGAAGGATTTGTGAATCTCTTTGTGACATTGGGACGCAATCCGGTGCTCGGAATTCTGGCAGGTACCTTTGTAACGGCGGTGATTCAGAGCTCTTCGGCTTCAGTCGGAATTCTGCAGAGTCTTGCGGCTGCAGGGCTGGTTCCTTTTAACACGGCGATTTATATTATCATGGGACAGAATATTGGTACTTGTGTGACCGCTATTTTATCCAGTCTTGGTGCAAAGAAAAATGCGAAGACAGCAGCGCTTATGCATCTTCTCTTTAACGTGATGGGAACGGTGCTCTTCAGCGTAGTCGCAATCGTATACTTCCAGGTGCTCAATCCAATGGCAGGAACAGGAACGATTACACAGACGCAGATCAGTACGGTGCATACATTCTTTAACATTGCAACTACTGTTTTGTTGTTCCCGGTATCAAACTGGATTATTAAACTGGCGAAGAAGATCGGTGGCGTGAAAGAAGACGAAGCAGATAGAAGTAAGGTACTTCTGGATGAGCGTATGTTAGAGACACCAAGTATTGCGCTTCAGTCTGTGATCAATGAAACCATCCGTATGGGCGAAATTGTCAGAGAATCACTGAATGTTGCCAGGAATGTACTTCACACTAAGAGTGAAGAAGATATTAAACTTCTGAAAGAAGACGAAGATATCGTTGACCGTTTGTGTGCAGGAATCACTGATTATACAATTAAGCTGAGCGCACTTCAGATCAGCGAACGGGAGCACCAGACAACAGCTCATCTTCTGCAGGTGCTGTCAGACATTGAACGTGTCAGTGATTACTGTGAAAATATTTCTGAGTTCGCAGAGACAATGATTGAGAAGAAATTAGATTTTTCCGATGTGGCAAATGAACAGCTTGATAAAATGATTGCCAGCACTGTGGACAGTTATAATTATGCGCTGGATGCGTTCAGAGAAGAAAGTACGGAAAAGGCATTGAAAGTAATCGAGAAAGAGACACAGGTAGATGATCTTGAAATTACATTGAGAAGCCGTCATATGAAACGGTTGGCAAAGAATGAGTGTAATACAGAAGCAGGTGTTGTATTCCTTGATACACTTGTATGCGTGGAACGTATTTCCGACCATGCAAGAAATATCGCAGAAGAAGTATTAGGTAATTAGAAAATAATCAGATTAAAAAAATAAAGACAACAGTTTCCTAGTTGTGGGAGCTGTTGTCTTTTGTCATTTCATAGCATTCCTCAATCCATGTAAGAGCCTCCTGAAGCCCGTCCTGTGAAAATTCAAAATCTTTCCATGTCTTTTGCTCGTCTTTGGTTGCTTCAAAGCAATATGGTTCCGGGTAAACACAGGCTTTCAGTGTGTCTTCGTCTTTGGACAGACGATAGCGGATGCCATGGTGAGAGCCGGTATAGGCTTCCTTTTTCAAAAACAGGATGGATAATCCAATCGTTTCGATCATATGGTAATTTCCCCTTTCGTATCTTCATATATCTTAGCATAGCGCCAGAGAGATGGCAACGAGAAGAAAATTAAGAAAATATTTCGTTTTTTACAAGGGAAATATTTGGATTTATATGATAGCTTTTAAGAAGGTGGTGAAAGTTATGGAAGAAGTAATCAAAGTAAACAATCTATACAAATTGTATAAAGTAGGAGACGAGATCGTGCATGCGTTGGACGGAGTTGACTTTACTGTCCGAAGAGGAGAGTTTTGTGCGATTGTAGGAACTTCCGGCTCCGGAAAGTCTACGCTTCTTAATATGCTGGCAGGGCTGGAGAGACCAACCAGAGGAAGCATTGTCATTGGGGGTCAGAAGATCGAACATCTGAGTGAAGAGGAACTGGTCGCATTTCGAAGAGAGAAAGTCGGATTCATTTTCCAGTCTTTTCATCTTCTCGGAACGCTGAATGCAGTAGAGAATGTGGCGCTGCCGCTGAGCTTCCGAGGGGAAGCAAGGCAGCAGAGAATGAAGAAGGCGGAGGCAATGATAAAGCTGGTAGGACTTGAGAAGCACAAGAAACATATGCCGAATCAAATGTCCGGCGGACAGCAGCAAAGAGTCGGAGTTGCCAGAGCGCTTGTGGTAGATCCGCAGATTATTTTTGCAGATGAACCTACGGGAAATCTGGATTCTCATACAGCAGAAGAGATTATGACTTTGATGCAGCAGGTTGTTCGAAAACATAATAAAACGCTTGTCATGGTTACGCACGACGACCATTTGGCGTCTTATGCGGATCGAATCTTTCACATCCGTGACGGTAAGATACTCAAAATAGAAGAAACGAATCAGAAGAGGGAGGACGAAGAGTATGAACACGAGGGAAACTAAGAAGAATGGGAAGAGACTGACCGGCACATTGGCGGTGGTACTTACACTTGCAGTGATGGTATGTTCTGCATTTCCGAACATTGTGTCGCATGCAGAAGGGAAAGACAGAAGTCAAAACACACCTGTAAGAATTACCGTGCCGGATAATAAAGTGCCGGTTTATCAATATGGAAAATCGCAGGATTTCGTATTGAATATTGAAAATACCGGAGACAGTGAGATCACCAATCTGGTGATTCAGCCGGAACTTCGCGGAGACGATTCATCCAGATGGCCATTCAAGACAGATTATCAGAAATATTCTGCTACGGTTGAGAGTCTGAAGAAAAAAGGGGAAAAGGGAGATCATGCGCAGGTGAAGTTTTCATTTACCCAGCGAGATGATGCAGGGGCAAACCGCTATCTCTTAAGCTTCTCCTATACTGCTGACCAGATAGACGAGGGAACAGTATCTTTCTATGTAAATACAAGTAAGAAGCCGGAGGATAAGAATACCGGAGCAAGCGGGGGCGGAAATTCCTCATCCGGGAAAGACGAAAGTGATTCAGCTGCCGGAATGAGCGGAGGCAGTGTAAGTAACGGAGCCGCATTGTATTCTGACTTTGGCGGCGGAGATGCAGGTGCAGTAAGCGCAGGAGGCGCAGAAGAAGGTGCTGCGGACGGTTCCGTTCCGAGAGTGATCGTTACCGGTTTTACGACAGATCCGGTAGAGGTTAAGGCGGGAAGTGATTTTACGTTGACCATTCATCTGAAAAATACATCGAAGAAATCGAAAGTCGGAAATATGCTGTTTGACCTGAATGCACCGGTTGAAGGGGCGGATGAACAGACAACCGCACCGGCATTTTTACCGGCGTCAGGGTCCAGCACTGTTTATCTGGAGAGTATAAAGGCAGGAGGAACTGCGGATATCTCTATGAAGCTAAATGCCAAGTCGGATTTATTGCAGAAGCCGTACAGTGTGGAGCTTAGTATGAAATACGAGGATGCTGGTTTTAATCAGATTGAGGCAACTTCCAGTCTGTCGATCCCGGTGAAGCAGGATGCTCGATTTGAATTCAGTGATTTTCAGATTAGCCCGGACAGCATTGCAGTGGGAGAAGAGGCAAATGTCATGTGTAGTCTCTACAATCTGGGAAGACTGAAACTCTATAATGTAAAGGCAGTCTTCGAGGGAGACAGCATTGAGAAGGAAGAACTCTTTGTGGGAAATGTAGAACCGGGTTCCACCGCATCCATCGATGCAATGGTAAAGGGAAAAAAAGAAACTGCAGATGACGGAAAACTGACAATGACAATGAGCTATGAAAATGAAGAAGGAGAAGTATTTACAGAGCAAAAAGAATTTCAGCTTATGGTAATGCCGGAAGAGACACCGGAAGATATGGACGTAATGATGCCGGAGGAAGAAGAGTCCGGTAAAGGACTTCCGTTCCCGTTAATAGTTGTGCTCGTACTTCTGGTTGTCGGAGCGGTAGTTACGGTTATTGTATTAAAGCAAAGAAAGAAGAAAAAAGATAAAGATGAAGAGGAGGAGCTGTTGTATGAACTTGACGGAACTTCTGAGGATGAGCAGCAGTAATCTGAGACGGAGAAAACTGCGAACATTTTTAACGGTCCTTGGAGTTGTCATAGGTACAGCATCTATCGTAGTCATGGTGTCGCTTGGTCTTGGCATGCAGAAATCCATGTATCAGGAAATTGAGCAATATGGAGGCTTAACGACGATTAAAGTATACGGGGCCGGAAGTGAAGAGGTGATGGGGCATAGCATGGGAGGCGAAGAGCAGGAAGCATCAGAGGAATATGTGGATGATCATTGCATAGAGACATTAGGAAAGATTGAACATGTGGAGAGCGCTCAGCCGGTATATCAGATGTCGGTGCTTTTGTTAAAAGGATCTTATGAAGGATATACGGAGCTGCTGGCTATGACACCGGAAGGATTAAAGAGCCGGAAGATTGATCTGGAAGAAGGACAGCTCCCTGAATCAAACAGAGGGCAGTTGGAATTGGTATATGGCAATCAGCTTCTGACGAATTTTACAGAAAAGGGAAGCGGAAATGGATATTGGGATACCGGGGAACTGCCGGATATTGATCTTGCCAAAGACTCCCTGTTCCTGATTCTTGATATGGATAATTACCATTCTTCGCAGGAGAGATCACCTCTTGATGCAGGAAGCAGTGAAGAAGGAGCAGAAGGCGGCGAAACTTCCGCAAAGCCGATACAGGTGCAGAAGCATGTAGTGAAAGCAAGCGGTGTTGTTGCAGGTGGTATTGATGGGTACAATGCCAATTCCAATTATGCGTTTTGCGATCTGGAAACATTAAAGCAGCTTTTGAAAAAGGAATTTTCAGGCAGAGCAATTCCGGGACAGCCGCAGACGAAAAACGGGAAACCTATGAATAAATTCTGCTATACTTACGCAGAAGTGAAAGTGGATGAGGCAGATCATGTCACTACAGTCAGCAACCAGATCAAAGAGATGGGATATCAGGTGGAAACAAACGCAGAGCTGATGGACAGCATGAAACGTCAGATGGCAATCATACAGGCAGTTCTTGGCGGTATTGGTGCAGTCTCTTTATTTGTAGCCGCCATCGGTATTGCGAATACGATGATGATGTCCATTTACGAGAGGACGAAAGAAATCGGTGTTATGAAGGTGATTGGATGCAGTCTCAAAAATATCCGGAAAATGTTCTTGATGGAGGCGGGATTGATTGGGCTATTTGGCGGCGTGATCGGAAATATTCTGAGTTTTCTTATATCGGCAGCTATCAATACATTGGCGTCAAGTGCAGGAGTTATGAATGGAATGGCGCAGATCTCTTATATTCCGATTTGGCTGATGCTGGCATCTATAGGATTTGCGATGTTGGTCGGACTTCTTGCCGGATATTTTCCGGCGAAGAGAGCGATGAAATTAAGTCCGCTGGAAGCGATCAGGCATTAGAGAACTGTTGTCAAAGAGAAGACCGGGAACGAAGAAGACGAGAAGAAAAGAGGATAAGGTGCAGTTTTATGTGACAAACTGCATCTTATCCCCTTTTGCTATATATTATGATTTTTCTGACGATTATTCTTCGATCACATGGATTTCCAGATAATCAAAATCAATAGAATCCACGAAATTATCCTGATAGAAGCGCGCTTTGTCGTGACGCTTAAATTCCTCGATGGTAGAGTCGAGCCAGATTGGCTTACTCAAGTCAAATTCATAACAGATCTCATCCAGCGCGTGAAAGATCTTATGTGTTCTTGTGTCATCGGATTCGTCGCAGATAACCGTATCTCGAAGCATCCGGTTGTCCTTAAATTCTTTTCCCCATAAACGAAACATGATCTGTCCTCATTTCTTCTATAATGAACCAAGTATAGCCTTTTTTGCGAAAAATGTAAAGGATAGAATAAAGCTTGCGAAAAGGAAGAGAGCCCTTAGTCATTTGTTATAAAACGAGTATCCTCCGGGAAAATGACAGTAATAAGCTCGTCTGTGTTGGCAGAAACTTCATTTCTTTGTTTTTCCAGTTCTGCTTTTTTCTCGATGGATGCAGGCGCCTGTTTTATGTCTTGTCCTTTCTTCCAGATCAGCTTTCTCTCATCATCTTTTCCCTCATAATAAAGAGCGGAGCTTTCATGAGTAATGGCGTCTCCGGTTTCCGGAGAGGTTAAAGCTTCTGTTCGATGGAAGATAGCCGAGAACTGTGTATAAGTGAGACTGCCGCCGTCAAGTTTGTCCCGGAAACGAACCTTTCCGCTTACAGTTTGCCATCCCTCTTCGTAAGTGCGGCCTTCATATTTTTGTGGTACAAGTATTTCTGCGGAAGAGGTTATGATGGATAATGGTTTCCGGCTGTCCAAGGTACAGTAAATATCTCCGTTTTTCAGTTCATATAGTTCCGTTACAGTAATGTCTTCTGCATTAATCCGGTAATCAACAATCGGGACAGTTCCAAACTGGCTGTCAAAAAACATCGTTTCACTTAACCATGAGAACAGAATCGCTAAAACGAGACCTATGATCAACATACAGCCGCCGGCAAATAATTTGTCTTGCCGAAGTTTTCGAGATAATTTTTTTAAAATATCAGCCTGCGCAGTCTGTGTAAAGGATTCAGCCTCAGCGCTGTTTTCAGAAATAGGCGCAGTGACACGAATTTCCTCATGTATAGTTTTGTAAATATTTCGACAGGTTTCGCATTCTGATAAATGTTCTTCGATCAGATCACGGCTTCTTTCGCTGCACAGCCCATCTTCGTAGAGTGGAAGAAGATCCTGTATCAATTCACAGGGAAGTGTATTTGTGCTGGTCATGAGTGGTTCCTCCTTTCGGGTAAATGTGTGTGGGCTCGCTGGAGACAAGAGCTTCTCGAATCTTAAGCTTTGCACGATGATAGGTGACTCTCGCCCAGTTTTCCTGTTTGCCGAAGATGTCAGCAATTTCGCGGTAACTTAAATTTCCCAATGTCCGTAGAGTGAACACTTCTTTGTACGGTTCTTCCAGTATGTGAAGAATCCGATAGATGGAAATAGCGGTTTCTCGATTGGTAAAAGAACGCTCCAAGTCGATATCAGACGGAAGGGTTTCCGGCAGTTCAAGAGTACCATTCTTGTTCTTTCGCACATGTGAGAGATAGAGATTTTTAGCGATCTGGCACAGCCATGATTTGACAGAACAGTCTCCTCGGAAATGTTTCAGCCCTTTCATTGCTTTGAAAAATGTTTCCTGAGTGATATCTTCGGCAAGATGTGGGTCTCGGCTTAATGCAAATATGTACAAATACACATCTTTAAAAAATTGTTCATAGATTTTTTCAAATTGCATGTCCATGTTCCACACCTCCTTTTTGTTTCTTCATACATAAGACGCATAAATTTCCATTTTGTTACAAAATTATAGCATACATTTTTGCTAAAAAATGACAGAAAATTTTTCGGAGGTTTTATAGTATAAGATGTAGTAGAACTGTATGATTATAGCGTCCTGTCTTGCTTTTATAAAAGCGGTATGATAAAATTTTTCAAGTGACAAGACAGTGGTGTATGAATAAGATTTGTCTTTGAGTACAAGGAGAGTAAGTGATGAACAGTATTAAGAAAGCATTAGATAAAATTTTTATTGACGGATTGAGTGCAATGGCACAGGGGCTTTTTGCAACTCTTATTATTGGGACGATCATTCAGCAGATCGGTAATCTGATTCCCGGACAGGTAGGAACACTTGTATTTCTGGCTGGGAAAGTGGCGGCGTCTTTAACAGGAGCAGGCATCGGAGCAGCGCTTGCTTTTCGCTTTAAAGAAAGTGCGCTTGTCGTAGTGTCTGCGGCAACTGCGGGGATGATGGGTGCCTTTGCCGGAAATGTATTAGCCGGGAAAGTGCTTGTAGATGGAGCTATGGTATATGCAGGACCGGGAGAACCGCTGGGAGCGTTTCTAGCAGCTTATGTGGGAATCGTTTTTGGACATATAGTGGCAGGGAAAACAAAGATTGATATTCTGATCACGCCGATCGTTACTATCGGAACCGGATCTTTTGTAGGAATATTGCTTGGTCCTCCGATTTCCAGATTCATGGCGTGGCTTGGTTCTCTCATCAACTGGGGCACAGAGCAGCAACCGCTTTTGATGGGAGTAGTAGTATCTGTGTTAATGGGTATGATCCTTACACTTCCAATCAGCTCTGCCGCACTGGGGATTATTTTGAATCTGTCAGGTCTTGCCGCAGGAGCGGCAACTATAGGGTGTTGTTGTAATATGGTAGGGTTTGCAGTGGCAAGCTATCGAGAAAATAAATTTGGAGGACTTCTTGCACAGGGAATCGGAACGTCTATGCTGCAAGTACCTAATATTGTCAAAAAGCCGATTATTTGGCTTCCAGCCATTCTTTCAAGCGCCATTTTAGGACCGGTGGGAACAATGATCTTCCACATGACAAGTAACGCAACCGGTTCGGGAATGGGAACCGCAGGACTGGTTGGACAGATCATGACATGGCAGACCATGATCCAGACAGAACCGGCAGCCACCGTACTGATCAAAATATTCATCATTCAAATCATTCTGCCCGCTATCGTCACCCTAGGCATCAGCGAATACATGCGCAAAAAAGGATGGATCAAAAATGGTGATATGAAACTCGATGTATGATATACTATAAGCAACGAGCAGTGCCATAAGGAATGAAAGAGGATATCTGCTTGCAGGAATATCCTCTTTTGTTGCTTATGATGGGGCGAGAGCCCCAGTACCGAGTGCGAGAGCACGAGGTACGAGGCAGTGCGAGAGCACGAG
>UMFB01036680.1_pt1 | contig 86585 bp, 76 predicted proteins | sample 1964921 | NCBI WGS metagenome assembly UMFB01 (sample SAMEA4836037, study PRJEB28245) | human gut metagenome | biome: gut microbiome; material: fecal sample | place: Denmark | collected 2008
TTCTGATGAGCAGAATTATCGCCACTACCGGACCATTCTTAGCCGATTTTCTGTAAGGATTTTATCGTGTCAGACACACTCCCCGGGACAACACTTCCCGACGACAATCACGACCGCCCCTGGTGGGGGCTGCCCTGCACCGTGACGCCCTGTTTCGGGGCACGTCTGGTGCAGGAGGGTAACCGGTTGCATTACCTTGCCGACCGCGCCGGTATCAGAGGCCTGTTCAGCGATGCAGATGCGTACCACCCGGACCAGGCCTTTCCGCTGCTGATGAAACAACTGGAACTCATGCTCACCAGCGGTGAACTGAATCCCCGCCATCAGCATACCGTCACGCTGTATGCAAAAGGGCTGACCTGCAAAGCCGATACCCTCAGCAGTTGTGGTTACGTTTATCTGGCTGTTTATCCGACGCCCGAAATGAAAAATTAACTCTCCAGAATAGCCTTCTGCTACGGCCTGGTGTTTTCACCACGCCACTTTTCCATTTTTATATCTGCATATCAGGAAAATCTTCAGTATGAAAACATTACCTGTATTACCCGGGCAGGCGGCCAGTTCTCGCCCGTCTCCTGTTGAAATCTGGCAGATACTGCTGTCCCGACTACTGGACCAGCACTATGGCCTCACACTGAATGACACACCTTTTGCCGATGAACGTGTGATTGAGCAGCATATTGAGGCAGGCATTTCACTGTGTGATGCAGTGAACTTTCTCGTTGAAAAATACGCGCTGGTGCGTACCGACCAGCCGGGATTCAGCGCCTGTACCCGCTCTCAGTTAATAAACAGCATCGATATCCTCCGGGCTCGCAGGGCGACCGGCCTGATGACCCGCGACAATTACAGAACGGTAAATAACATTACCCTGGGTAAGTATCCGGAGGCGAAATGATGACACTGGAAGCCGACAGCGTTAACGTACAGGCGCTGGATATGGGGCACATTGTCGTTGACATTGATGGTGTTAATATCACTGAACTGATTAATAAGGCCGCTGAAAACGGTTATTCACTCCGCGTGGTGGATGGCCGTGACTCTACCGAAACACCGGCAACTTATGCCAGCCCTCACCAGTTGCTGTAAGACAATGCAGTGATACAGGGTATAGTGCCATTAACCACAGAAACAGCACTGTTGTCCTGTATTAAGCAGGCAAGAGAAGATGTCCTTACCCTGCGCCATCTGCAGCTTCTGCACCAGAACCGGTGAATCTCACTCAACAGGCTTCATTTCCCCTGACGCCAGCCTGAATACAGCTGGCGTTTTCATTTATAAACAGAAAGGAAAACCGATAATAATGGAATGGACGCCCCGACCATGAAGCAACGGTAGGATATTACTGATAAACCTTCCAGTGGAGGTGCGTTATGGCCGTTTTAACGATTAGCATTGACCTGACAAAAAATGAATTCCAAATCCACGGTCTGGGTAGGAACAGAAAAATCTAAGCTCAGAAAACGGATTAAAGTAAGCGTCAACGGAGCACCGTATTGACGCTTATTTATTGGTGAGAACTACGTTCCATGGCAGGAGTTCGTCAACACGGTTGGAGGGCCATTCCGGCAGTATGCTCAGAATATGGCGCAGATACGCTTCCGGATCGATACCGTTCAGACGGCAGGTGCCTGCTTTTCCGGCAACAAGCAGGAATCTCAGCGCTGAAGCAGGAATTAGAGGTAAAAACGCCCTACCGGGCCATGAATCACCCGGTCATTGGAGTAGTAACCAAAGCAGATTTAGCCAGCATGGAACAAATATCTTTGGTGAAAAGTTGGTTACGGGAAGCTGGAGCGCACAACGTGTTAGTAACCAGTGCAGTTAATAACAATGGAGTTACAGAACTTTTTGCCTTGCTGCATACAGAAGAAGGCTGTTGTTAATTTCGATTGGTTCTCAGATGAGAATGATGACGGTGATACACAGATAAGAATCAATGAGCAATGAGGGTTGCCGGGCAACCCTCATTGAATAAAACGGGAATTACTTCGCTTCGCCGTTTTTCATTTCGCCCATAGCTTTCAGCTTTTTGGAGATATCGCGGCGTTCTTTGGAGAGCTCGGCATTTTTGATGATGTAATCGTCAACGCGATCTTCATAGTCACCTTTCATGCTGGCGATGATGCCCTGGATTGCTTCAACGCTCATCCCTGGCTTGATGTAATCGCTCAGGTTGTCCAGCAACAGGACGCGCTTCTGGTTGTCACGGATCTTTTTCTCAACGTCCTGAATTTCACGTTGCAGTTTGTTCTTACGACGGAACAGACGAACAAATTCCAGTACGTCCTGGAATGAAGGCTTGGTAGTTTCCATTTTTATACCCCTGATAATGTGAGAGTCGGATTCGTTTAAGCAACCGCTATTCGTTAGGGCCAACATTACTCATAGCTGCCGCAGATGACAATGCTTTTATCCCTTTTCACTATCATACCCTTTATCCTTGCTGAATCGAAGCAGCAGCAAGATGATTCTGAAGTCAGGAATTATTTGCGCAAGGCCCGGCAAATCAGATTCGATAGCAATTCAAGCTGATGCGCTGTTTCCATGTTCAGCCACACATAACCATAGATTGGTGTTTCCACGACTTTCAGGTCATGGTGGTTATCGAGCAACTGACGCAGCTCTTCCACAGCATCGTTCAATTTTTCCGTATTGGCAAAAACCGGCTGCGGATTACCTTCGTACAGCGCATGAACAAGGCTCAGCAGTATTTGCTGCATCATGTGCTGGGTATCACGAAGTTTTTGCGCGTTCAATAACACGAAATGGCTGGGGCGCGTGGCCCAGTATGCATTGATTTGCAACTCCAGCATACAAACCAGATTGCGATTAATGGTCTGGATACCTTCATATATCGATTTGGGAATACGGGTTTCTTTGCTGGCGGGCGCAATCAGCCCACGCATTTTCACGGCATCGGTCAGGAGTTTTTGTAGATGGCTTTCCAGACGTGGGCGTTCGAGTAAGTTCGGTGAGAATGCAGATTGATAGACCCGATTATACTCGGTCAGACTTTTCGCCAGTTGAATGCGCCAGTGGATGAACGCCCGTTGTGGCCAGATACCGGTAAACAACATTGCCAGTAAAGAGCCGAGGATCACATCGCCGCTTCGCCATAACGCCGTATCAATTTCACCTGTCGGGGAACCCACAACAATTGCCAGCGTCACCCCAATCAATAATCCTTGATACGGTTTCTTGCCCAGCGCCAGCCAACCGCAAAGAAACATCGCCGCCGCGCACCAGACTAACATCAGCGGTAACGAAATTAACTCCAGTTGCAGAGCGATAAGACCTAAAATCGACCCCAACACCGTACCGCCAATACGTTCGAAGGCACGAGGGACAACATTCCCCCAGAACGAGATTGGCCCCATAATCACCACCATGGTGACCAGCGGCCAGGTGCTTTCCGGGATAGTAAACAGGCGGATAATGAGAAAAGTGAGCAGGAATGCCAGCGCGACCCGAGTACCATGCACAATGCGGTAATGGCGGTATACCCGGATTTCAAACGGGCTTAATGACTTATCGGCACGCACGCAGAAACTCCGTAATGAAGATTAAAAGCGCTCATAACACATCTGTCGGCCAGAAGGCGCGCCTCTGAGTTATCCGACGGACATACCGGGAACAGTGTAATTTCCCGGCAGGAGCGAAAAATTTGAAAGGCGCATCTTACTCTTTTCGCTTTCAAAAAAAGAGTGGTCTTCGCGTTAACACACCGCCCTGAGATGAATTAGTGATGTTTTGGCTGCACCGCAACATACATTTCGATATCCCAGTACCCATCTTCCGCGCCATTGTTCAAGTAAACCTCGAAGCAGGGCTTTGGTAACATTTCATAAGCACTGTCCTGCAAGAGGCTATTAAAGAACTGATACCAGGGTTTAGCAAAATCATCACCGACTACACGAGCCACCGCCACCGCATACTGACCACCTGAAATTTCTGTCAGAATGACGCCCTCACTGTTTTCGGGGAGCGTAAAGTTATTCGGTACCGTCACGACGGTGTCGCAGCGTAATTTTTCGGCGGGTGTTTCATCTGGATTGTCGTAATAGACAGCAACCCACTCCTTCGGCACGATATTTTTGCTATCTACCCACATCATCAACTGCTCAAAACCTTTCTTTACCGTCTGCTCCCACGGGCCAACAAGATGGAAACCTGCAACGGTACGTTTATCTTCCTGCTTAATCTCGTAGTTCATGACGCCTCCATTAATACTGTTTTTATATACAGTATAGTTGCAATATTAAAACCACAAGGAATGAGTGTTGATTATGCGAGCAGACTCGCACTCCTGCCAGTCTGCTGCAAAAGAAAGGTCAGGCCTTGTGGTGGAAATAATCACTCAGGCGGGAAAACATGCTGCCTTCTCCGACAGATTCCAGGGTAACCAGCGGCCAGTGCGCCACCTGTTTATCACGGTCGTAAAGTTCAATTTCCCCTACCCGCTGATGGGCGCTAATTGGCGCGGTGAGTTCTTTACCATCAAGGGTATATTTGGCTTTGATATGTGGAATTTCGGCTTTCGGTAGCACCATCCAGAACTCTTGTTCCGTTCCCAGGGCGATATTTTCTTTATCGCCATACCAGATGCGTTCCGTACCGACCTTTTTCCCACGGTGCAAAATTTGCACCGTAGTAAAGTTTTGTTGCCCCCAACGCAGTAATTTTCTTGCCTCTTCCTCACGACCTTTTGCACTGTCAGCACCCATTACCACTGCAATGAGGCGACGCTGCCCGTCTACAGCCGAAGCAATAAGATTAAACCCGGCACCAGAAGTATGGCCCGTTTTCAGGCCGTCAACATTCATGGTTTTATCCCACAATAACCCGTTACGGTTTTGCTGGGTGATACCGTTCCAGGTGAGGCTTTTCTCACTGTACATATGATAAAACTCGGGCTCGCCGTGGATGATAGCGCGAGAAAGCACGGCTAAATCATAAGCCGAGCTATGCTGGCCAGGTGCATCCAGACCATGCACTGTTTCAAAATGCGTATCCTTGAGATGCAGCTTCTCGGCATAGTTGTTCATCATTTCAACAAACTGCCGTTGCCCACCGGCAATATAGTCAGCCAGAGCAACACAAGCGTCATTTCCGGAATCCACAATTAAACCACGGCTTAAATCACGTACCGATACGCGATCGCCCTCTTTCAAAAACATCAGTGAAGAACCGACAAACACCGGATTATCTTTCGCCCACGCATCACGCCCCACGGTGACAATATCGTCTGGCGTAATGCGATGACTATCGATAGCGCGATCCACGACATAGCCCGTCATCAGCTTTGTCAGGCTGGCGGGATTGCGCTGTTGATGCTCATTACCCGCGGTGAGAATCTGACCGGTGGTGTAATCCATCAATACCCAGGACCCGGCATGAATCTCTGGAGGCTGAGGTGAAAAAGGAATGTTTTCCGCCGCAAAACCAGACGATAAATTAAAAACGAACAAAGAAGCAGCAATAATAAGACGGCGTTTCAACAGCAAACCCTCAGGTGTTTCAAATAGCTGTTCTTTTTACGGAAATACTTATGAACTGGCTGGAATAAAGTGCAAGAAAATGTGACTACTATCTCATTTTTATCTGACATGATCTGTTGCCACTCGCTGCCAAATTGTCGCGCTAAAGCTGATTAGCACGGTGATATTTGATACTCTGGCAGACAGCAGAAATAACGGATTTAACCTAATGATGAATGACGGTAAGCAACAATCTACCTTTTTGTTTCACGATTACGAAACCTTTGGAACGCACCCCGCGTTAGATCGCCCTGCACAGTTTGCAGCCATTCGCACTGATAACGAATTCAATGTCATCGGCGAACCCGAAGTCTTTTACTGCAAGCCCGCGGATGACTATTTACCCCAGCCTGGAGCAGTATTAATTACCGGTATTACCCCGCAGGAGGCACGGGCGAAAGGAGAAAACGAAGCCGCGTTTGCCGCCCGTATTCACTCGCTTTTTACCGTACCGAAGACCTGTATTCTGGGCTACAACAATGTGCGTTTCGACGACGAAGTCACACGCAACGTTTTTTATCGTAATTTCTACGATCCTTACGCCTGGAGCTGGCAGCATGATAACTCGCGCTGGGATTTACTGGATGTTATGCGTGCCTGTTATGCCCTGCGCCCGGAAGGAATAAACTGGCCTGAAAATGATGACGGTCTACCGAGCTTTCGCCTTGAGCATTTAACCAAAGCGAATGGTATTGAACATAGCAACGCCCACGATGCGATGGCTGATGTGTACGCCACTATTGCGATGGCGAAACTGGTAAAAACGCGTCAGCCACGCCTGTTTGATTATCTCTTTACCCATCGTAATAAACACAAACTGATGGCGTTGATTGATGTTCCGCAGATGAAACCCCTGGTTCACGTTTCCGGAATGTTTGGGGCATGGCGCGGCAATACCAGCTGGGTGGCACCGCTGGCGTGGCATCCTGAAAATCGCAATGCCGTAATTATGGTGGATTTGGCAGGAGACATTTCGCCATTACTGGAGCTGGATAGCGACACATTGCGCGAGCGTTTATATACCGCAAAAGCCGATCTTGGCGATAACGCCGCCGTTCCGGTTAAGCTGGTGCATATCAATAAATGTCCGGTACTGGCCCAGGCGAATACGCTACGCCCGGAAGATGCCGACCGACTGGGAATTAATCGTCAGCATTGCCTCGATAACCTAAAAATTCTGCGTGAAAATCCGCAAGTGCGTGAAAAAGTGGTGGCGATATTCGCGGAAGCCGAACCGTTTACGCCTTCAGATAACGTGGATGCACAGCTTTATAATGGCTTTTTCAGTGACGCCGATCGTGCAGCAATGAAAATTGTGCTGGAAACCGAGCCGCGTAATTTACCGGCACTGGATATCACTTTTGTTGATAAACGAATTGAAAAACTGTTGTTCAATTATCGAGCGCGCAACTTCCCGGGGACGCTGGATTATGCCGAGCAGCAACGCTGGCTGGAGCACCGCCGCCAGGTCTTCACGCCAGAGTTTTTGCAGGGCTATGCTGATGAATTGCAGATGCTGGCACAACAGTATGCCGATGACAAAGAGAAAGTGGCGCTGTTAAAAGCGCTTTGGCAGTACGCGGAAGAGATCGTCTGAAACAAAAAAGCCGGAACGACAAACTCCGGCTTTTTGAGGTTTACCGGATGATTATGTCATCCGGTTTGTAAGATTACGCTACGTCTTCGTACTGCGGAACCGGGTTACGGAAGCTCTTGGTTACGCAAGCCAGGTAAATCAGACCGATAGCAGCCCAGATCAGACCCAGAACCATTGAGCTTTCTTCCAGGTTAACCCACAGCGCACCAACGGTCAGCGCACCACACATCGGCAGGAACAGATACTGGAAGTGCTCTTTCAGCGTCTTGTTACGCTTCTCACGGATCCAGAACTGCGAGATGACCGACAGGTTAACGAAGGTGAACGCCACCAACGCACCAAAGTTAATCAGCGCCGTAGCCATTACCAGGTCGAAGTTGATTGCCAGCAGGGCAATCGCGCCAACCAGGATGATGTTCATCGCCGGAGTACGCCATTTCGGGTGTACATAACCGAAGAAGCTTTTCGGGAACACGCCGTCACGACCCATTACGTACATCAGACGCGCTACGCCTGCGTGCGCCGCCATACCGGACGCCAGTACGGTAATGGTGGAGAAGATCAGCGCGCCAACCTGGAACGCTTTACCCGCAACGTACAGCATGATTTCAGGCTGTGACGCATCCGGATCTTTAAAACGAGAGATATCCGGGAAGTACAGCTGCAGGAAGTAAGTTGCAAAGATAAAGATCATGCCGCCGATCAGCGCGGTCAGGAAAATCGCACGCGGGATCACGCGCTCTGCATCTTTGGTTTCTTCCGACAGGTTGCTGATGCCGTCAAAACCGGTAAAGGAGAAGCACAGGATTGTCGCCCCGGTAATCATCGGGATAACATGCGCATCGCCAGACCAGAACGGACGAGTGCTCGCCAGCGTACCAGCGCCTTCACCTTCAAATACGCCATAAACAACCATGCCCAGAATCACCGCGATCAGCACTACCTGCAACACGACGATTACAGTGTTGAAGTTCGCTACGGATTTCAGACTACGCAGGTTAAAGGCGGTCATAAAGGCCACCAGCGCCACCACAAACATCCACGATGGAATGGAAGGCACCAGAGCTTCAAAATAGATTTTCGCCAGCAGAATGTTGATCATCGGCGCGAACAGATAGTCGAGCAGAGAAGACCAACCCACCATAAAGCCGACAGTCGGGCTAATGGATTTCTGGGCGTAAGTGTATGCAGAGCCAGCAGAAGGATAGCGGCGAACCAGCTTCCCGTAGCTCAGAGCCGTAAACAGGATCGCAATCAATGCGAACGCATAGGCTGTCGGCACATGACCATCCGTGAGGCCTGAAACGATACCAAATGTATCAAACAGCGTCATCGGCTGCATATAGGCTAGACCCATCATTACAACCGGAACTAACGTAAGCGTTTTACGCAATTCCACGCGAGAGGTGTTTGGAGTAACGTTATGCGACATGGTCATTCTCCTTTACGGTGATAACCGTCGCGTAAGCAAAAAATTGCCCCATTTTTTTGGATTCCTCAGCGACAACAACTGTCGATTTTTAGTAAATATCTATCCGGTACGAAGCCCGGCCTCTTGGTATGAATGATTGGTTTGAAGCAAAAAATAACCGACGCTAATTAAACGTCGGTTTTTAGTCATTTTTTGACAGCGGCGCATTGTGCCTAAATGGGGGGGAAATGACAAGAGAATGAGAGGCTTGTCATAATAATTTTTCTTTAAATGGCTGATTTTCCGTCATCAGATTTTGCATAAACACCGGCGATCGCACTATTTGCTAAAATTTCATCTCGCCACCAGCCGCTGGCAAGCCCTGCGGTCTGTTCATTCCAGCCAATCCAGACGGGTTCAAAGAGAGTTTGGGCGACCACTTTCTTCTCGATTAACGCGCCACTATCGAGAAAACGTTGCGCCAGATACCGTGGTAAATAGCCGCAGCCAAGGCCGCTAATTTGCAGCTCCAGTTTGGTTTTAAAATCGAAAACGGTAATGGCTTCTTGTTCGTCGAGAAGTTGTGAGGCCGTAGAAGCGCCTGCCTGCGCAGTGTCCCCCACCACAATCGCCCGATATCGTTTAATGATACGACGGTTTAACGGTTCTTCTTCCTGGGCTAACGGATGATGAGGCGCGACCGCAAAGACTTGTTCAAGATCGCCCAACCGCGAGAAACCAAACTCACTGGAAGATGGTGGCTCATGCATCGCGCCAACGATAATATCCGCTCGCCCCTGAGTCAGGGCATCCCAGGAACCACCGAGTACGCCATTGATAAACTTCAGGCGCGTCACGCTATGATGTTGATAAAAAGCTTCAATGAGAGGCGCAAGCAGAGAAAAAGGAAACGTGTCGTCCACGCCAATCACCAGCTCGTTTTCCCAGCCTTCATGCAGTTTGATCGCCTGCTTTTCCAGTTCTCGCACGGTATGCAGAACTTCCCGCCCTTTCTCTAATAACATTTTTCCGGTACGGGTGAATTTAGCGCGGTGTCCGCTACGATCAAGCAATTGAATATTAAGGTCGCTTTCCAGCTTGTGAACGGTGTAACTCAGAGCAGACGGCGTCTTGTAGAGTTTGGCCGACGCCGCCGCAAAACTGCCTTCTTTTTCTAAGGCATCGAGGATCATCAACACATCCAGCAGTGGTTTCATACACGCCCCCTTGCAGTGCATGCGGCGTCCTGCTGGCGTGATCGTTTACTCCAGCGGCATTACCAGCGGATCGGGATACTGGTATTCAAATCCCAGTTCATTACAAATCCGACTGCCATCAATAATCTTACCTTTGCCGCTGTCCAGACTATTTCTGAACTGCGGAGGTTCCAGCCCCAGTAAACGGGCCATCTGCGGATAGAAAACATTACGCGCAGGGTGAGCTGGCGCACATATATTATAGATGTGTCCGCCTTTAGGTGCCTGTAACAACAGAGTGATAGCGCCAATAACATCTTCTAAATGGACTAAATTAACACCATGTTCTCCATCAGGGGCGGTTTTTCCGGCAAAGAAGCGTCCGGGATGACGTCCTGGTCCGACCAGGCCCGCAAGACGCAGAATATCGACCGAAGTACCGGGTAAATTGTGCAGCCAGTCTTCGAGTTCTTCTAATACTCGTCCACTGTTGGTTACCGGATTACGCGGGGTGGTTTCTTTCACCGTGCCTTGTGCGTCGCCATAGACAGACGTCGAGCTGGTAAAAATAATACGGGGAATACGATGAGCCAGCGCGCTATCCACTAACTCTTGTACCGCTTGTAAATAGAACTCATCGCCGGGGCCGCTACGACGTGCCGGAAGCGTAATGACCAGCGCATCGGCATCCATAAGGGCATCCAGATCGTCAGAATCGCAAACTAACTCAGGCTCCATGCGAAGCAGATAGCTATCAATGCCACTCATTCGGGCCGCTTCGACACCATCTTGTGTGGTTTTACTCCCGGTGACTTGCCAGCCTCGCGCTGAAAGTGACATCGCCAGCGGCATACCTAACCACCCTAACCCGACAATTGCGACCTTTTTCATCCGTTATCTCCTGATACACCTTAGATCTATAAGGCTACGCTAGCGTATCAAAACTGACAATTCATTCTATGAATGAATCTGTTCAATAATGATAACGACATGCTGCAATGAGCAGTGAATCATCAGTAACCGCGTATACCAGACGGTGCTCCTCTGTAATGCGTCGGGACCAGAAACCTGACAAATTATGTTTCAGGGGTTCTGGTTTCCCCTTACCTTCAAATGGTGTTCTGCGGGTATCTTTGATAAGTTCATTGATCTTTTTAACAATTCGCTTATCTGCTTCCTGCCAGTACAGATAATCATCCCATGATTCCTCAGACCAGATTAGTTTCACTCAATAATGTCCTTTTCCGTTCCTTTGCCTGATTTCAGGCTATCGATTGAGTCCATCAATCTCCGGGCGTTAGCGGGGGAACGCAGTAGATAAGCCGTCTCTTCCAGCGAGTTGTATTCTTCGAGTGACATCAGAACACAAGCCTCTCCATTCTGACGAGTAATGAGGATCGGGGCATGATCTTCAACGGCTTTCATCATTGTTGCCGACAAATTCTGACGCGCTTCGCTGTAGCTAATTGTACGCATGTAAATCTCCTCTTTTGTACAGCTCATTGTACAATGATGGGCGTTAATTAACTATTTATTAATTAGTTTGTAGATCAAGACATTGTCAGCGAGACGAAAAATCAGACTTTGCTCTTTTTGGTGCTGTCAAGTTAGAGGACAGTCCTCTTAGCCCCCTCCTTTCCCCGCTCATTCATTAAACAAATCTATCGCCATAAAATATATAAAAAAGCCCTTGCTTTCTAACGTGAAAGTGGTTTAGGTTAAAAGACATCAGTTGAATAAACATTCACAGAGACTTTTATGACACGCGTTCAATTTAAACACCACCATCATCACCATCATCCTGACTAGTCTTTCAGGCGATGTGTGCTGGAAGACATTCAGATCTTCCAGTGGTGCATGAACGCATGAGAAAGCCCCCGGAAGGTCACCTTCCGGGGGCTTTTTTATTGCGCGATTGATAACGGTTCAGACAGGTTTAAAGAGGAATAAGAAAATGACAGACAACACTCGTTTACGCATAGCTATGCAGAAATCCGGCCGTTTAAGTGATGACTCACGCGAATTACTGGCGCGCTGTGGCATTAAAATCAATCTTCACACCCAGCGTCTGATCGCGATGGCAGAAAACATGCCGATTGATATTCTGCGCGTGCGTGACGACGATATTCCCGGTCTGGTAATGGACGGCGTGGTAGACCTTGGGATTATTGGCGAAAACGTGCTGGAAGAAGAGCTGCTTAACCGCCGCGCCCAGGGTGAAGATCCGCGCTACTTTACCCTGCGTCGTCTGGATTTCGGCGGCTGCCGCCTTTCGCTGGCAACGCCGGTTGATGAAGCCTGGGACGGTCCGCTCTCCTTAAACGGTAAACGTATCGCCACCTCTTATCCTCACCTGCTCAAGCGTTATCTCGACCAGAAAGGTATCTCTTTTAAATCCTGCTTACTGAACGGTTCTGTCGAAGTTGCGCCGCGCGCCGGACTGGCGGATGCGATTTGCGATCTGGTTTCCACCGGTGCCACGCTGGAAGCTAACGGCCTGCGCGAAGTCGAAGTTATCTACCGCTCGAAAGCCTGCCTGATCCAGCGCGATGGCGAAATGGAAGAATCCAAACAGCAACTGATCGACAAACTGCTGACCCGTATTCAGGGTGTTATCCAGGCGCGCGAATCAAAATACATCATGATGCACGCACCGACCGAACGCCTGGATGAAGTCATCGCCCTGCTGCCAGGTGCCGAACGCCCAACCATTCTGCCGCTGGCGGGTGATCAACAGCGCGTAGCGATGCACATGGTGAGTAGCGAAACCCTGTTCTGGGAAACGATGGAAAAACTGAAAGCGCTGGGTGCCAGTTCAATCCTGGTCCTGCCGATTGAGAAGATGATGGAGTGATCGCCATGAGCTTTAACACAATCATTGACTGGAATAGCTGTACTGCGGAGCAACAACGCCAGCTGTTAATGCGCCCGGCGATCTCCGCTTCTGAAAGCATTACCCGCACCGTTAACGATATTCTCGATAACGTGAAAACGCGTGGCGATGAGGCCCTGCGTGAATACAGCGCGAAGTTTGATAAAACCACGGTTACCGCGCTGAAGGTGTCTGCTGAGGAGATCGCCGCCGCCAGCGAACGCCTGAGCGACGAGCTAAAACAGGCGATGGCGGTGGCAGTAAAGAATATTGAAACCTTCCACACTGCGCAAAAACTGCCGCCGGTAGATGTAGAAACGCAGCCAGGCGTGCGTTGCCAGCAGGTCACGCGCCCGGTGGCTTCAGTGGGTTTGTATATTCCTGGCGGCTCCGCCCCGCTCTTCTCAACGGTATTAATGCTGGCGACTCCGGCGCGTATTGCGGGCTGTAAAAAAGTGGTGCTGTGCTCACCGCCGCCGATTGCCGATGAGATCCTTTATGCGGCGCAGCTGTGCGGTGTGCAGGACGTGTTTAACGTCGGCGGCGCACAGGCCATTGCCGCGCTGGCGTTTGGTACGGAATCTGTGCCGAAAGTGGACAAAATCTTCGGGCCGGGTAACGCCTTTGTCACCGAAGCAAAACGCCAGGTAAGCCAGCGTCTGGACGGTGCGGCGATCGATATGCCCGCAGGCCCGTCGGAAGTGCTGGTGATTGCTGACAGCGGCGCTACGCCGGATTTCGTGGCTTCTGATTTGCTTTCTCAGGCTGAACACGGCCCGGACTCACAGGTGATTTTACTGACGCCCGACGCTGATATAGCGCGTCGCGTTGCCGAGGCCGTCGAACGCCAACTGGCAGAACTGCCGCGTGCCGAAACCGCCCGCCAGGCACTGAACGCCAGCCGCCTGATCGTGACTAAAGATTTAGCGCAGTGCGTAGAGATCTCCAACCAGTACGGCCCGGAGCACCTGATCATTCAGACCCGCAACGCCCGCGAACTGGTCGATGGCATCACCAGCGCCGGTTCGGTATTTCTTGGTGACTGGTCACCGGAATCGGCAGGCGACTACGCCTCCGGCACCAACCACGTTCTGCCGACTTACGGTTACACCGCCACCTGTTCCAGCCTCGGACTGGCAGATTTCCAGAAGCGCATGACCGTGCAGGAACTCTCGAAAGAAGGTTTCTCCGCGCTGGCTTCGACCATTGAAACACTGGCCGCCGCCGAGCGCCTGACTGCCCACAAAAATGCCGTTACTTTGCGTGTTAACGCCCTTAAGGAGCAAGCATGAACACCGTGACTATTACCGATTTAGCGCGTGAAAACGTCCGCAACCTGACGCCGTATCAGTCGGCGCGTCGTCTGGGCGGTAACGGCGACGTCTGGCTGAACGCCAACGAATACCCCACAGCCGTGGAGTTTCAGCTCACTCAACAAACGCTCAACCGCTACCCGGAATGCCAGCCGAAAGCGGTGATTGAAAATTACGCGCAATATGCAGGCGTAAAACCGGAGCAGGTGTTGGTCAGCCGTGGCGCGGACGAAGGTATTGAACTGCTGATTCGCGCTTTTTGCGAACCGGGTAAAGACGCCATCCTCTACTGCCCGCCAACGTACGGCATGTACAGCGTCAGCGCTGAAACCATTGGCGTCGAGTGCCGCACAGTGCCGACGCTGGACAACTGGCAACTGGACTTACAGGGCATTTCCGACAAGCTGGACGGCGTAAAAGTGGTCTATGTTTGCAGCCCCAACAACCCCACCGGGCAACTGATCAATCCGCAGGATTTTCGCACCCTGCTGGAGTTAACCCGCGGTAAGGCGATTGTGGTTGCCGATGAAGCTTATATCGAGTTTTGCCCGCAGGCATCGTTAGCTGGCTGGCTGGCGGAATATCCGCACCTGGCGATTTTGCGTACCCTTTCGAAAGCCTTCGCGTTGGCGGGGCTTCGTTGCGGATTTACGCTGGCAAACGAAGAAGTCATCAACCTGCTGATGAAAGTGATCGCCCCCTACCCGCTCTCGACGCCGGTTGCCGACATTGCCGCACAGGCGTTAAGCCCGCAGGGAATCGTCGCCATGCGCGAACGGGTGGCGCAAATTATTACAGAACGCGAATACCTGATTGCCGCACTGAAAGAGATCCCCTGCGTGGAGCAGGTTTTCGACTCTGAAACCAACTACATTCTGGCGCGCTTTAAAGCCTCCAGTGCAGTGTTTAAATCTTTGTGGGATCAGGGCATTATCTTACGTGATCAGAATAAACAACCCTCTTTAAGCGGCTGCCTGCGAATTACCGTCGGAACCCGTGAAGAAAGCCAGCGCGTCATTGACGCCTTACGTGCGGAGCAAGTTTGATGAGTCAGAAGTATCTTTTTATCGATCGCGATGGAACCCTGATTAGCGAACCGCCGAGTGATTTTCAGGTGGACCGTTTTGACAAACTCGCCTTTGAACCTGGCGTGATCCCGGAGCTGCTGAAGCTGCAAAAAGCGGGCTATAAGCTGGTGATGATCACCAATCAGGATGGTCTGGGAACACAAAGTTTCCCGCAGGCGGATTTCGATGGCCCGCACAACCTGATGATGCAGATCTTCACCTCGCAAGGCGTGCAGTTTGATGAAGTGCTGATTTGCCCACACCTGCCCGCCGATGAGTGCGACTGCCGTAAGCCGAAAGTAAAACTGGTGGAGCGTTATCTGGCTGAGCAAGCGATGGATCGCGCTAACAGTTATGTGATTGGCGATCGCGCGACCGACATTCAACTGGCGGAAAACATGGGCATTAATGGTTTACGCTACGACCGCGAAGCCCTGAACTGGCCAATGATTGGCGAGCAACTCACTAAACGAGACCGTTACGCCCATGTAGTGCGCAACACCAAAGAGACGCAAATTGACGTCCAGGTGTGGCTGGATCGCGAGGGTGGCAGCAAGATTAACACCGGCGTTGGCTTCTTTGATCACATGCTGGATCAGATCGCCACCCACGGCGGTTTCCGTATGGAAATCAACGTTAAAGGCGACCTCTATATCGACGATCATCACACCGTCGAAGATACCGGCCTGGCGCTGGGGGAAGCATTAAAAATTGCTCTTGGCGACAAACGCGGTATTTGCCGGTTTGGTTTTGTGCTGCCGATGGACGAATGCCTTGCCCGCTGCGCACTGGATATCTCTGGTCGCCCGCACCTGGAATATAAAGCCGAGTTTACCTACCAGCGTGTGGGCGATCTCAGCACCGAGATGATCGAGCACTTCTTCCGTTCGCTCTCATACACCATGGGCGTGACGCTACACCTGAAAACCAAAGGTAAAAACGATCACCACCGTGTAGAGAGCCTGTTCAAAGCGTTTGGCCGCACCCTGCGCCAGGCCATCCGCGTGGAAGGCGACACCCTGCCCTCGTCGAAAGGAGTGCTGTAATGAACGTGGTGATCCTTGATACTGGCTGCGCCAACCTGAACTCGGTGAAGTCTGCCATTGCGCGTCACGGTTATGAACCCAAAGTCAGCCGTGACCCGGACGTCGTGTTGCTGGCCGATAAACTGTTTTTACCCGGCGTTGGCACCGCACAAGCGGCGATGGACCAGGTGCGCGAGCGCGAGCTGTTTGATCTCATCAAAGCCTGTACCCAACCGGTGCTGGGCATCTGCTTAGGGATGCAACTGCTGGGGCGGCGCAGCGAAGAGAGCAACGGCGTCGACTTGCTGGGCATCATCGAAGAAGACGTGCCGAAAATGACCGACTTTGGTCTGCCACTGCCACATATGGGCTGGAACCGCGTTTACCCGCAGGCAGGCAACCGCCTGTTTCAGGGGATTGAAGACGGCGCGTACTTTTACTTTGTTCACAGCTACGCAATGCCAGTCAATCCGTGGACCATCGCCCAGTGTAATTACGGCGAACCGTTCACCGCGGCGGTACAAAAAGATAACTTCTACGGCGTGCAGTTCCACCCGGAGCGTTCTGGTACCGCTGGCGCTAAGTTGCTGAAAAACTTCCTGGAGATGTGATGATTATTCCGGCATTAGATTTAATCGACGGCACCGTGGTGCGTCTCCATCAGGGCGATTATGGCAAACAGCGCGATTACGGTAACGACCCGCTGCCGCGCTTACAGGATTACGCCGCACAAGGTGCCGAAGTACTGCACCTGGTGGATCTGACCGGGGCAAAAGATCCGGCTAAACGTCAAATCCCGCTGATTAAAACCCTGGTCACGGGCGTTAACGTCCCGGTGCAGGTTGGCGGCGGCGTGCGTAGCGAAGAAGACGTGGCGGCGTTACTGGAAGCAGGCGTTGCGCGTGTGGTGGTTGGCTCCACCGCGGTGAAATCACCAGAAATGGTGAAGGGCTGGTTTGAACGTTTTGGTGCCGATGCCTTAGTGCTGGCGCTGGATGTCCGTATCGACGAGCAAGGCAACAAGCAGGTGGCAGTCAGCGGCTGGCAAGAGAACTCGGGCGTTTCACTGGAACAACTGGTGGAAACCTATCTACCCGTCGGCCTGAAACATGTGTTGTGTACCGATATCTCGCGCGACGGCACGCTGGCGGGATCTAACGTCTCTTTATATGAAGAAGTGTGTGCCAGATATCCGCAAGTGGCGTTTCAGTCCTCCGGCGGCATTGGCGACATTAACGATGTGGCGGCCCTGCGTGGTACTGGTGTAGGCGGCGTAATAGTTGGTCGGGCATTACTGGAAGGTAAATTCACCGTGAAGGAGGCCATCGCATGCTGGCAAAACGCATAATCCCTTGTCTCGACGTTCGTGATGGTCAGGTGGTGAAAGGCGTACAGTTTCGCAACCATGAAATCATTGGCGATATCGTGCCACTGGCAAAACGCTACGCCGAAGAAGGTGCAGATGAACTGGTGTTCTACGATATCACCGCTTCCAGCGATGGCCGTGTGGTAGATAAAAGCTGGGTATCTCGCGTGGCGGAAGTAATCGACATTCCATTTTGTGTGGCGGGTGGGATTAAGTCTCTGGAAGATGCCGCGAAAATTCTTTCCTTTGGCGCAGATAAAATCTCCATTAACTCCCCTGCGCTGGCGGACCCGACGTTAATTACTCGCCTGGCGGATCGCTTTGGCGTGCAGTGTATTGTGGTCGGTATTGATACCTGGTACGACGCCGAAACCGGTAAATATCATGTGAATCAATATACCGGCGATGAAAGCCGCACCCGCGTCACTCAGTGGGAAACGCTCGACTGGGTAGAGGAAGTGCAAAAACGCGGTGCCGGAGAAATCGTCCTCAACATGATGAATCAGGACGGCGTGCGTAACGGTTACGACCTCGAACAGCTGAAAAAAGTGCGTGAAGTTTGCCACGTCCCGCTGATTGCCTCCGGTGGCGCAGGCACCATGGAACACTTTCTCGAAGCCTTCCGCGATGCCGACGTTGACGGCGCGCTGGCAGCTTCTGTATTCCACAAACAAATAATCAATATTGGTGAATTAAAAGCGTACCTGGCAACACAGGGCGTGGAGATCAGGATATGTTAACAGAACAACAACGTCGCGAACTGGACTGGGAAAAAACCGACGGACTGATGCCGGTGATTGTGCAACACGCGGTATCTGGCGAAGTATTAATGCTGGGCTACATGAACCCGGAAGCCTTAGACAAAACCATCGAAAGCGGTAAAGTCACCTTCTTCTCGCGCACTAAACAGCGACTGTGGACCAAAGGCGAAACGTCGGGCAATTTCCTCAACGTAGTAAATATTGCGCCGGACTGCGACAACGACACTTTATTAGTGCTGGCGAATCCCATCGGTCCAACCTGCCACAAAGGCACCAGCAGCTGCTTCGGCGACACTGCTCACCAGTGGCTGTTCCTGTATCAACTGGAACAACTGCTCGCCGAACGTAAATCTGCCGACCCGGAAACCTCCTACACCGCTAAACTGTATGCCAGCGGCACCAAACGCATTGCGCAGAAAGTTGGCGAAGAAGGCGTGGAAACCGCACTGGCAGCAACGGTACATGACCGCTTTGAGCTGACCAACGAGGCATCTGACTTGATGTATCACCTGCTGGTGTTGTTGCAGGATCAGGATCTGGATTTAACGACGGTAATTGAGAACCTGCGTAAACGGCATCAGTGAGTTGCGTGCTGACCGGATGCGATGTTGTTGTCGCATCCGGAGCCATTGCCCGATGCGCAAGCTTATCGTGCCTACACATTATCTCAACACACGTAGGCCGGATAAGATGCGCCAGCATCGCATCCGGCAAAAAAAACGGGCATGGTGTCACCACCCTGCCCGTTTCTCTTAAATGCACAATAATATTATTTCGCGTTGTAATTACGCAGCGCGTTACGCCCCAACACAATCCCCACGCCAACCATGCCGCCCAGCAGCACCGCCAGAATCAAGGTAATTGCCTTTTTCGGGCTATCGCGACGAATAGGTAACGTCGGTTTCATTACATAGCGGTAAGCATGAATATCAAGTTTATCAACGTCAAGATTGTCGATATCCAGCAGGTTTTGACGAGTCTGATAGTAGCTTGATGAGAACACCAACGGACGGGTCGCCTCGTGCTTAATCATCGACTCCAGCGCTTCGCTCCCCAAAAGGAACATAGTATCCTGGGTTACGTCCTGCGTCTGTTGAATCTGCGGCTTTGTCACCTGCGCCTGATTCGCATACTGCAACGCTTCCTGAATCTGACGGATACGCAGATCTTTCTGTTCTTGAGCGACCACTTCCTGCGTCTTCAGAGAATCTTGCAAGTTTTTCATTCGCAGCGCGATGTTGTCTTTCAGGTCTTGTTCCAGTTCTTCATTTACCTGGTCGTCAACTTGCTGGATATACTTCGCCAGCTGTTTCTGCGCACCTTCAGGTGTTTCACCAACATAAGACACCGCCAATGGTAACGATTGGTTTTTAACGGTAGGCTCAATGGTCAGCTTTTCTGCTTCTTCCTGGTTATCCAGCGTTTCCGCTAATGCTGAAAATGCAGTGCTGTAACGTCCGATAAGTGAAGCCTGAATGTCGGAGACTTTCGGTACTGCCGGACCGTAAATCACATTCATCGCGTTGGTATAACCAGCGATTTGCCCCACATCAGGTTGAGTAACGATAGCTGTTGAAGTCCACTTTTCTTTGGCAACGGCCAGATACCCTATAGCCAGGGCAATAGCCACAATGACAGAAATGATGATAGTCATCTTGCCACGCCATAGTTGGACCAGTAAATCAATCAAATCAATCTGTTCCGGGTCATGGTTTTGCCCAGAAACATTATTATTTTCTACTCTCATCATTACCCTAACGGACAAAATATTAAGTCGCCATAGTTTAGCGATAATCACCATGAATGCTATAGGATAAATGATAAAAATAATGAATTATTACAAAGGGAACATAAGACAATCAGGGCGAGAATCGCCCTGATAACAGGATGTTAGTCGCTGCCAAAGAGATCGCGGGTGTAGACTTTATCTGCCACATCCTTAAGCTCTTCTGCCATACGGTTGGAAATAATGACGTCGGCTTGTTGTTTGAAGGTGGCGAGATCACGTTCCAGACGAGAGTTGAAGAATGAGTCTTCTTTCATCACCGGCTCGTAGATGATCACTTCAACGCCTTTCGCCTTAATACGTTTCATAATCCCCTGAATGGAAGACGCGCGGAAGTTATCTGAACCGCTCTTCATAATCAGACGATAAATACCCACCACTTGCGGCTTGCGTGACAAAATGGCATCGGCAATAAAGTCTTTACGCGTGCGGTTTGCATCGACAATTGCCGAGATCAGGTTATTCGGCACAGACTGGTAGTTCGCCAGTAACTGCTTGGTATCTTTCGGTAGACAATAACCACCATAGCCAAACGACGGATTGTTGTAATGGTTGCCAATACGCGGATCGAGACAAACACCTTCGATAATCTGACGAGTATTCAGACCTAAACTTTCTGCATAGCTATCCAGTTCATTAAAGTATGCTACGCGCATCGCCAGATAGGTATTAGCAAACAGTTTAATCGCTTCTGCTTCAGTGGAGTCGGTAAACAGGGTCGGGATATTTTGCTTAATCGCGCCTTCCTGTAACAACGCAGCAAAACGTTCTGCGCGTTCTGAACGCTCGCCAATGACAATACGTGAAGGATGGAGATTATCGTAAAGAGCTTTACCTTCACGGAGAAATTCCGGAGAGAAAATAAGGTTATCGATACCCAGACGTTCTTTAATTGATTTGGTGAAACCTACCGGGATTGTAGATTTAATCACCATTACCGCGTTGGGATTAATTTCTGTCACATCACGGATGACCGCTTCGACACTTGAGGTATTAAAATAATTTGTTTTCGGGTCATAATCGGTAGGAGTGGCAATAATAACGTAATCGGCATTTTTATACGCGTCATACTTATCTGTCGTAGCGCGGAAATTGAGATCTTTAGTCGCCAGATACTCTTCAATCTCCTTATCAACAATCGGTGACTGCTTCTTGTTAAGCATGTCCACTTTGGCCTGAACGATATCCAGTGCAACCACTTCGTGGTTTTGCGCAATCAGAATACCATTTGAAAGACCAACATAACCTGTTCCTGAAATTGTTATTTTCATTAGCTCTGACTTCTTCCGGTTAAACATTTAGAGTGGTCATTAATCCATCACCACAACTTCATCTACTGCGGGATTTTTAACGCTGATGTAGATGAACTGTCAAGGCAGCGATCCTGCTGTGCGGCGCTGTATTATATCGCTTTTTTAACCATAAATTATAAAAAAAGGCCATAACCTGCCGCTTTGTATAATAAAAAAGCCCGGAGGGTTTCTCCGGGCCTTGCATTGATTAATTGATTTAAATCAGATTAATCCAGCCATTCGGTATGGAACACACCTTCTTTATCAATGCGCTTATAAGTATGCGCGCCGAAATAGTCACGCTGTGCCTGGATCAGGTTCGCAGGCAGAACAGCGGCACGGTAGCTGTCATAATAGGCAACCGCAGCGGCGAAGGTCGGAACCGGGATACCGTTCTGTACCGCATAAGCGACGACATCGCGCAGCGCCTGCTGGTAGTCATCGGCAATTTGCTTGAAGTAAGGAGCCAGCAGCAGGTTAGCGATCTGCGGATTTTCGGCATAAGCATCGGTGATTTTCTGCAGGAACTGCGCACGAATGATGCAGCCAGCACGGAAAATCTTCGCTATTTCGCCGTAGTTCAGATCCCAGTTGTACTCTTCAGACGCCGCACGCAGCTGAGAGAAGCCCTGAGCGTAAGAAACGATTTTGCCCAGATACAGCGCACGACGAACTTTCTCGATAAACTCAGCTTTGTCGCCTACTGGCTGCGCTTGCGGGCCAGAGAGAACTTTAGACGCGGCAACGCGCTGATCTTTCAGAGACGAGATATAACGTGCAAACACAGACTCGGTAATCAGCGACAGCGGTTCGCCGAGATCCAGCGCGCTCTGGCTGGTCCATTTACCCGTACCTTTGTTTGCTGCTTCATCCAGGATCACATCAACCAGGTAGTTACCGTCTTCATCTTTTTTGGTGAAGATATCTTTGGTGATGTCGATCAGGTAGCTGCTCAGTTCACCGTTATTCCACTCGGTAAAGGTCTGTGCCAGTTCTTCGTTGGTGAGGTTCAAGCCACCTTTAAGCAGAGAATAGGCTTCAGCAATCAGTTGCATATCTCCGTATTCAATACCGTTGTGAACCATCTTCACATAATGGCCTGCACCATCGGCACCGATATAGGTAACACATGGCTCACCGTCTTCAGCCACTGCGGCGATTTTGGTCAGGATCGGCGCAACAAGTTCATAGGCTTCTTTCTGCCCACCAGGCATAATGGAAGGACCTTTCAGCGCACCTTCTTCACCTCCGGAAACACCGGTACCAATGAAGTTAAAGCCTTCGGCAGAAAGCTCACGGTTACGACGAATGGTGTCCTGGAAGAAGGTATTACCACCATCAATGATGATGTCACCTTTATCGAGGTATGGCTTGAGGGAATCAATAGCAGCATCCGTGCCTGCACCTGCTTTCACCATTAACAGGATGCGACGAGGCGTTTCCAGAGATTCAACAAACTCTTTCACCGTATAGTAAGGAACCAGTTTTTTGCCTGGATTTTCGGCAATCACTTCTTCCGTCTTTTCACGGGAACGGTTGAAAATAGAGACGGTATAACCACGGCTTTCGATGTTGAGCGCAAGGTTGCGCCCCATCACTGCCATACCGACGACGCCGATCTGTTGCTTTGACATTGTTTACTCCTGTCAGGGGGTGTTCAGCGCTAGGTTGTGCGCGACTATAGTGCCTTTAAATATTAACTCAATTTTTGTTTATTTGAATAGCATGAAATCTTTCTATGTTTTATGCTTTTTCAATGCCTTAAAAACATAAAACGAAAAGTAATATGCACTTCTGAATATACCAAATTTTAAATACCCTCGGTAAAAGTCCCATTGGGATGATAATATTTTTATTTTATTTGAAGATAAACTGTTATGCCCTTCCCGATAAAATGCCAAAACTTCAGGGACACAGTATGCAAACTCAATTTTCTTTAGGATATCTAACCATAGAGCCATGTCTTGACGTTTTCGAATTAGGGGCATATACATTTTTCCCAAAATTTCTTGGTCATATACCGCTGTTAAACAACCAATGACATTGGATTTCAATAATTCAGAGTATGAAGTAACACTTGGAGGAATAATTATTTTACCTTTAACCCCCTCCATATTAATTTTTTGGTACTGCGTATAGGATAACGCAAGCTTTCGCTCTGACATAAAGCGAATTTGTATTTCTAATTTCTTTTCATGCCATATATCATCACTATCAAGAAATGCAATATATTTACCACGAGCTTTAGATATTGCTTCATTTCTCGAAAAACCCGCACCTCTATTTTCAGAATGTTGAATCAGAATAATGCGGGGCTCATTAGCAATAAATTCATGAATAATTTCCACCGTCTTATCAATAGAATTGTCATCAGATATGATTAGTTCCCAATTCAGATAAGTCTGCTGTAAAACTGACCGAATCGCTTCTTCTATTGTGGCCTCACTATTATATGATGGCATAACTATTGATATAAGTGGTCCGTTCATTATATTACCCATCATTTTTATCCATTGTTCGTTAAGATGTCATTAATAAAATCGTCTATAACTAATGAATTAGAGTCTGAATCGAGGAAAAAACGCTCCCTCTTCCCTTTACAATCTATTTTTCCGTTAATGTATTCTTCTACCAACCCTGGTATATCTTCATATAAAATGACATCATTTCCAAATTCTTCCAGCGAATCGAATACTCCTTTGGGAAGATATATCTGATGGTGCCCCAACGTAGCCAATGCAAACCTTGTAGGAAATGTTGTACCCATTCTTAAATTATCAACTTTATTATAAAGAACAACACTCGCCTTAAATTTACTTAGAAATTCACCAAGCTTACCTTGGGTGATTTCCTCTAATGAAAACGGCTTAAACATTTTGATGTTTTTATGCTTAATATAACTTGATTCTTGAATCCAGACAATTATACCTTTATCCGCAATATCCAATAACTGTTTAGACACATTATCAATAGTTCTTTCATCAAAACGAACATTGCCAAGAAAGATAATATCTTTTTTATCATCACCAGGATTAACCGCAAAGTAATCTGAAATAAGATAATCTTTAAAAATTATGTAGTTGCCATTATACCCAAGATAATCAACAATCACATTCTTCATCAATCTACCAGAAAGGATTAACCCATCACAACAATTGAAATAATTGATATCCTTTTTAAGATACAACCACGAAAGACTTTTTGACTTGGGAACATTATAACGAGTAGGATATGTACTGACACTCAGAATCAATTTAAGTTTTAATTTATTTATATCAACAATTTTTCGTAATGCTAAGATTTCTTTTCTTAAGCTTGTTCCCCAAAAACAAAAGGCCAAATCAAATTTATCTGAAAGTAATAATTTTTCAATCTTGTAGAATGAATCATTAGGCAATGCTTTTTTTTCCACAAAAAGTGAATATAGCCACCAGAAAACATTCAATGTATCTAATTTTATTTTACTGATGATTTTTTTTATTTTGGAAAATTTGCTTACTTCAGTTGATTTCAAGTTGTATAAATTAAAACCATTATATCGCGTATTGTCAACATCAACAACATCAGATGTATTAATAACAAAAACTTCACATCCTTTCTTTAGAAAATAATCACAGTAAGAATAAATAAAAATTGTATTTAATGACCCAATTACAAGTACATTCATATCGACTATTTCCACGCATACTGTTTTAATAGATAACTTATGGCTTTTTTCTTCGCTTTATAAGTAAAATATGACAACGATGCACCTGTAGTTGAATGAGAATGATGATGAATGATAATATTAGGGAACATTTTTACTTTTTTCCCCATTTTAAGACATCTTTCTGCAATAGAAATTTCCTCCCCGTATAGAAAGTATGCATCATCTGGCAAATCATCATAAAAATAGTCACCTTTTAGCATAAAAATTGACCCATGTGGAGCATATAATTCACATCCTTTTACTGGTATGATTCTTTTCTTTCTAGGACGATGTTTTGATATCCAATCCACTATTTTCGCAGTTATAAAATTGCTGTATATTGCCTTCATAATTATGAAGTGTTTTAAAGTCGGTCTATTAAGCATAAAAGGATTCAATTCTTTTTTTTCGTTAACATCCCATACAGCTGGTGCCACCACAGCAACCTCAGGATCATTTTTAAATATATTAACTACTTGTGAAATCAAATCTGAAGTTTCAAAAGTTATATCATTATTAGTGTATATGATTGTTTCTGGTATGACATTAAGCATATTTTTAGCATATGCTAAACCGAAGTTACATCCCGACATATAACCTTTATTACTTCCCTGTCTTACATAATGTATATGATTATATTTCTCAAGCATAGATTTAAGTAACATATCCTGTTCTGTCGAGTTATCCACAACAATTAAAATATTTTGCTCACTGTCATTTAACTCCAACCAAGAATGGATATAACAAATTGTTGCTTTTATATTGTTATATGAGACTGTGATGAATAACGATTTACAATTCATTTTTTTATCCAAAGTAAAGTCATAGCTAAGTATAATAAGGCACCAATTGAAACAGTAATAGGGAATATGTAAATCCCCATTACTTGCACATATAAATAATTAATAATGCCAGACACAACAAGACAGAACACAATATTAAACAACATGGCAATAGTGTTATTTTGCATTTCGAGTGGTTTTTGATATAACATACCTAATTGCCATAGAACTATGCCAAATATTAGAAAAGTTATACTTTCCCGAGAAAAATATATATCATAGTAAGTATTTATAAAACCATAAATGATATATGTAAAAAGGGCAACTAATAGCGCGATTATTAAAGATGCCCCTCCCATATATAAACCTAATTTCCTATAGGATATTTTATCAGAGTTGTTAGCAACGAGGATCGGGTAACATGCGTTGGATAACGGAATTACAATCAGAGCACACATTCTTGTTATTGAATCGTATAATGCTGAATATGTGCCTAGCTCATTAACTGATAAAAATGCACTGATTATTTTACGATCTAGCAACAGTTGCCCTGAGGCAATTGTGAGCCATAAAGCAACTGGAGTGCCAAATCTAATCCAGCTTAATAACGTCTTCTTATAGTCTATATTTTTAGACGTTTTTAATAAACGATAGAACGTAAATATAAAGACCAGACAAGATAATGATGTTGCATAGACCAAACCTTTAAAATCTTCGTAAAGCAAGGAAAATAAATAAACTAAAATTAATTGTGATATTATTCTAAGTAAATCATAGTAGAAGAATTTTTTTATTTCTCTTTTAGATTGAAGTATAGCACGACCAACGCAATAAACCCCATTTGAAATAGCCAGTAACGAACAATAGAGAATATTATAATCAGAATATAAAGAGACGATTACAATTGCACATAAACACCCGAGTATAGAATAGAAAAACCCCATCTTAGTAACATATAATTCCTCATTATCTTTCTGATACATCCTGATATATGATTGAGCCAGCCATGAAAAAAAAAGGTTTGAGATGGTCAATGTAAACACATATAATATGGAATATTTCCCATATATATCTACACCATATATCTTTAAAGATAACCATATAATTAAAATACTCAAAAGGCCCACAACAGACTTTGAGACCAAATAAAAAAAACCATCTTTTAAAATATCTTTAATCACAAAAGCGAGCTCTCACAAAAAATACAAAATATCCCCAAAATAACAAAGCGGCAAAAAATATAACATTATAGGAGTAAGGGTTAATAACATATGACCAAAAAAAGAAGAATACAATAAAACCTGTCAAAGGAGCCCAGAATATATTACCTCTACGTGCGACATAATTAGGTATAAATGATAAAAGCCCCCCCAACAACAACAAGATTACATACAATCCTGCAATTGAAAAATCTTCAATTAATCCTCGGTAGGCTGTAAAAATGTTAGAATATCGTTCGTTTCCAATATCAATTGCAGGATAAACGCCCGATACTCTTTCTGATAAACCAAACAAATCAAAAAGGCCGACAAAAGTTCTCTGTCCAAAAGTTATATCATAATTATAATATTGTGAAATCCAAACATCAAAACAAGGTATATACCCGACAAACCATGTTAATACATGAGATACTATAGGAGCAATCTCAGAGTCTACTTTCCCTCCTCTAACTATCTGTATTATTACAAAGAAAATAAAGACCAATAACACAAAACTCACACCTCCAAGTATTTTTCTTAAAGAGACTCTAAAACCTTCTCTTTTTTGAGTATAGTAACTAAAAGCATAAAAGTTAGCTAAAAAGCAAAACGTCTGTAACATCATCCCTGCTCTGGCTGCCATTAAAACACTATCCAATAATAGTACTAGAAAGTGTAGGCATATAAAAAATAAGGTTTTTTTCGTTTTCCTTATTGCATACATCATACTTAACAAAAAAGTTGTAAAATAGGATAATACAGAACCAATTTTATATAAAACACTAACTTTTAATGTCCCATCATATCTTGAAACGGCATTTTGATGTGATAATTCAAGTAAAGCCCCTACCCCTCTAAATAAAGATAATATAGACGTTAAATTCGATATAACACCAACAAAAGAAAATAAAATTAGAACAACAGCCAATTTATATACATTTCGAGGTGGAATAAATTGTATATTATTAGAAGGTATATTTACAGTGAAGGCAGCACCTACCTGAACAGTCAAAACAATTGAGTAATTTACAATAAAACCAAAATAACTCCATTTTAACCCCAGCGAGTCCATCACTATGTATGGATACACAAAAATCACTTCCAGGAAAAATGGCAACAAAAAACCAATATGATAGCTTTTTTTGAAATAAAAAAGCCATAACACCCTAATAAATAAGACAATAGCACAAAGCACAATTATCATGAGGAAACCTAGTAACAAACATAATCAATCATAATGGAGGATTTAATTTCACAAATGATGGATGTAACTTATCTTTATCAGATAAAATAATTGAGGTTTCTAAAGGCCATTTTATGCTCAAACCTGGATCATTCCAAATAATCCCCCTGTCACTCTCAGGATGATAATAATTCGTCGTTTTATAAACAAATTCAGCCGTTTCACTCAGCACTAAAAAACCATGAGCAAATCCCTCAGGGATCCACAACTGGCGCTTATTCTCAGCAGATAAATTCACCCCAACCCATTTACCAAACGTTGGTGACGATTTACGAATATCAACAGCTACGTCAAAAACTTCACCAACAACGCAGCGCACCAATTTCCCTTGTGCATACGGTTCTAACTGATAATGCAGTCCGCGTAATACACCTTTACTAGACTTCGAATGGTTATCCTGAACAAATTCAACCTTACGACCTACAGCTTCTTCAAATACTTTCTGGTTAAAGCTCTCAAAAAAGAAGCCGCGCTCATCGCCAAAAACTTTTGGTTCAAAAATCAGCACATCAGAAATTTCTGTTTTAATTACGTTCATTTTATTAATAACCTTTAATCATTTTTAGCAGGTACTGGCCATAAGCATTTTTCTTCAACGGTTCAGCTAATACTTTCACCTGCTCAGCATCGATAAACCCTTTACGGTAAGCAATTTCTTCCGGGCAGGAAACTTTCAGCCCCTGTCGTTCCTCTATTGTCGCGATGAAATTGCTTGCCTCAATAAGACTTTGATGTGTCCCCGTGTCCAACCATGCATAACCACGTCCCATCATGGCAACAGATAAACGCCCCTGTTCCATATAAATACGGTTAATATCGGTAATTTCTAGTTCACCACGGGCAGAAGGCTTAAGGTTTTTCGCCATTTCGACAACGTCGTTATCATAGAAATAAAGCCCAGTTACCGCATAATTACTTTTTGGTTGTAACGGTTTTTCTTCCAGGCTTATTGCCGTACCGTTTTTATCAAACTCAACGACACCGTAGCGTTCAGGATCATTAACGTGATAGGCAAATACCGTTGCACCACTTTCTTTGTTAACAGCGGCATCCATTAACTTCGGCAGATCGTGACCGTAAAAGATATTATCACCAAGAACCAAAGCACAATCATCACCACCGATAAACTCTTCACCGATGATAAATGCCTGAGCAAGACCATCTGGACTCGGTTGCACTTTGTACTGAAGATTTACCCCCCACTGGCTACCATTACCCAGCAGTTGTTGAAAACGAGGAGTATCCTGTGGCGTACTGATAATCAGAATATCGCGAATACCCGCTAACATCAGTGTAGAGAGCGGATAATAGATCATCGGTTTATCATAAATCGGTAACAGCTGTTTACTGACAGCCATAGTCACAGGATAAAGACGAGTACCAGAACCACCCGCTAAAATAATACCTTTACGCGTTTTCACTTCATCATTCCTTTTAATTCATCTTGCTCCACCATCACGAACAAGATACAAAAACTATTAAATTGCTGTAGTCGTAAATAATTCGTTGAGCATTCGTTTCACGCCAACCTGCCAGTCAGGCAAGACAAGCGCAAAGTTCTGCTGAAATTTTTCTGTATTAAGGCGAGAGTTATGTGGACGACGAGCTGGTGTAGAATAGGCAGTTGTTGGTACTGCGTTGAGCTTGTTGAGTGCAAGGGGAATGCCTGCTTTGCGCGCCTCTTCAAAAACCAGCGCAGCATAATCGTACCAGGTTGTGGTACCACTGGCTACCAAATGGTACAAGCCTGCGACATCCGGTTTATTCAGTGCGACACGAATGGCATGTGCTGTACAATCAGCCAGCAGTTCAGCACCTGTTGGCGCACCATACTGATCGTTAATAACGGCTAATTCTTCACGCTCTTTTGCCAGACGTAACATCGTTTTGGCGAAGTTATTTCCTTTTCCTGCATAGACCCAGCTGGTCCGGAAAATAAGGTGCTTTGCACAATCTTCTTGTAATGCTCTTTCTCCAGCCAATTTGGTTTTGCCATAAACATTGAGCGGAGCGGTTACATCAGTCTCGAGCCATGGCATGTCGCCATTTCCAGGGAAGACGTAGTCAGTTGAGTAATGAATTACCCAAGCCCCAACTTCATTAGCCGCTTTTGCAATTGCTTCAACGCTGGTCGCATTGAGTAATTGTGCAAATTCTGGTTCTGACTCAGCCTTATCTACCGCGGTATGAGCAGCAGCATTAACAATAACGTCAGGATGAATTTTTTTGACGGTTTCAGCTACACCTTCAGGATTACTAAAATCACCACAATAATCAGTGGAGTGAACATCAAGAGCAATCAAGTTACCCAGAGGTGCCAGAGCACGCTGTAGTTCCCAACCTACCTGCCCTGTTTTGCCAAAAAGGAGGATATTCATTACTGGCGGCCCTCATAGTTCTGTTCAATCCACGATTGATAGGCACCACTTTTCACATTATCAACCCATTTTGTATTGGACAGATACCATTCCACTGTCTTCCGAATCCCGCTCTCAAACGTTTCCTGTGGTTTCCATCCCAATTCGCGACCAATCTTCTCAGCATCAATGGCATAACGGCGATCGTGTCCCGGACGATCGGCAACATAAGTGATTTGCTCACGATAAGATTTCTCTTTCGGTACAATCTCATCCAGCAAATCACAAATAGTGAGCACTACATCTATGTTTTTCTTTTCGTTGTGCCCACCAATGTTATAAGTTTCACCCGCTTTACCTTCGGTTACGACGGTATATAACGCACGCGCATGATCTTCAACATACAACCAGTCGCGAATTTGATCCCCTTTACCATAAATAGGTAATGCTTTACCTTCCAGAGCATTGAGAATAACCAATGGAATCAATTTTTCCGGGAAATGATAAGGACCATAATTGTTAGAGCAATTAGTCACAATGGCCGGTAAACCATAGGTACGTTTCCACGCGCGGACTAAATGATCGCTGGATGCTTTGGATGCGGAATAAGGGCTGCTTGGCGCGTAAGCTGTCGTCTCAGTAAATAAGGGTAATTCTTCTGTATTATTTACTTCATCTGGATGAGGCAAATCACCATAGACTTCGTCAGTAGAAATATGATGAAAACGGAAGCTATTTTTCTTGTCGCTATCAAGAGCAGACCAGTAATTGCGAGCGGCTTCCAAAAGGACATAAGTACCAACAATATTGGTTTCAATAAATGCCGCAGGGCCTGTAATTGAACGGTCAACATGGCTTTCAGCAGCCAGGTGCATCACTGCATCCGGCTGATGCTGAGCAAAAATCCGTGCCATTGCAGGAGCATCGCAAATATCCGCATGTTCAAAAACATAGCGTTCAGAATCAGAAACATCAGCAAGTGATTCCCGGTTTCCGGCGTACGTTAATTTATCGACATTAACAACACTATCCTGCGTATTATTTATAATGTGACGAACTACAGCTGAACCAATAAATCCTGCGCCACCAGTAACAAGTATTTTCACTTAATTTATTCCATATTACTTCAGAGCATGCTGTGAAATAAGCGGCTCTCAGTTTGATTAATAGAGGTATTAATGCACGCTACCGCCCCTGGCTTTACCGCTACCAGAGCACTGCATGCATGCCTATGATGTGACGAGCGTTACCCACTCGCGCTAAACCCGAAAAATTCAAACGCTAATTGTCTTACCAATCCGCTCTGGAAACAAGGAAAATCCTGGAAAACTTTGAATAAAACCCTACTGCTAACTCGTTGTTATTCCGATGGTTTATATAAAACAACGGCAGGAATATTCGCAACAAATTACTTTTGCTGCGAATCTTCACTGCCGTTATAATTTTCTTATCAACCGTTACATCCGGTCAGATTTTCATTATTCGCTTAACAGCTTCTCAATCCCTTTACGGAACTTCGCCCCTTCTTTCAGGTTGCGTAGGCCATACTTCACAAACGCCTGCATATAGCCCATTTTTTTGCCGCAGTCGTAACTGTCGCCGGTCATCAGCATTGCATCAACGGATTGTTTTTTCGCCAGTTCGGCAATAGCATCAGTCAGCTGAATACGTCCCCATGCACCAGGCTGAGTACGTTCCAGTTCCGGCCAAATATCGGCAGAAAGCACATAGCGACCTACGGCCATGATGTCTGAGTCCAGCGTCTGCGGCTGATCCGGTTTTTCGATAAATTCAACAATGCGGCTGACTTTACCTTCACGATCCAGCGGCTCTTTAGTCTGAATGACGGAGTATTCAGAGAGGTCACCCGGCATACGTTTTGCCAGCACCTGGCTGCGGCCCGTTTCGTTGAAACGTGCAATCATGGCAGCAAGGTTGTAACGTAGCGGGTCGGCGCTGGCATCGTCGATCACAACGTCTGGCAGTACCACGACAAATGGGTTGTCACCAATGGCAGGTCGCGCACACAAAATGGAGTGGCCTAAACCTAAAGGTTCGCCCTGACGCACGTTCATAATGGTCACGCCCGGCGGACAGATGGACTGTACTTCCGCCAGTAGCTGACGCTTCACGCGCAGTTCAAGAAGAGATTCTAATTCATATGAGGTGTCGAAGTGGTTTTCGACCGCGTTCTTGGACGCATGAGTCACCAGGAGGATTTCTTTGATCCCTGCAGCCACAATCTCGTCAACAATGTACTGAATCATTGGCTTGTCGACGATCGGTAGCATCTCTTTGGGTATCGCCTTAGTGGCAGGCAACATATGCATCCCAAGACCTGCTACCGGTATAACTGCTTTTAAATTCGTCATTCTTTTCCTACCTCTAAGTGGCTGATAGTGCGTAAATTATTGCCATAGGTTAGCCAAACGTTATGGCCATATACCAAAGCTTAGCTCCGCATAACTTTGATTAAACCTTACGATAACACTACACACCATCAGCATCTGGGTTACTCGGATTACTCGGAAATCCACATACTGATAATTTAATCAGTACCTCTTTCCGAATAATCGTAGTCCAACCTGGTCCTTTTTTCTCTGACTCGTCTGCATTACTCAGAAACAAACGTTATGTCGTCTTTTTTGACATGGACGAATTCATACTGCAGAGTTCGATCCAGACCTTGCGACAGCGTATACGGTGCCACAAAACCTGAAGAATGCACTTTCGTTGCGTCAAACTGTGTTGTTGCGCAGAATTTTTTCACGCGCACAGAGCTGACAGCATATTTTTTGCCCGTAATTTTGCTCAAGATATCAAAGCAATATCCACCCAGCATTCCTAGTGGGTAAGGCAAGTGCATAGAAGGGATCTTTTTGTTCAGACTTTGTTCAACTTCAGCAACCAACTGGTTCATGTTCAGGTCTGGCTTATCAACGTAGTTATAAACCTCATAACCTGCGGCAACATTCTTCAGTTTGTACTTGATAAACTCAACAATGTTTCCAACATAAGCCATGGACTTATAGTTAGTCCCTGCGCCCACCATCATAAACTTGCCGCCAGCGATCTGTTTCAGCAAGTTATAGACGTTACCGCGGTTTCGTTCACCGAAGATAACGGTAGGACGGATGATGGTTAATGAACGTTCCGTTGGTGCTTTGTTATACCATTCACGCAGCACTTCCTCTGCCTGCCACTTACTTTTGCCGTAGTGGTTGAAAGGATCGTGTGGATGGTTTTCGTCAGGGTTGTGTTTGTTCAAACCATAAACAGCAACTGAACTGGTAAAGATAATATTTTTAACGCCATTTTTTTCCATGGCCGCCAGCACATTGCGAGTGCCCTGAACGTTGACATCATAATAGAGAGAAGTAGGGCTGACGTCATCGCGGTGTTCCGCTGCCAGCAGCACAACAGTGTCAAAACCAACTAACGCCTGGTCGAGTGCCTGTTGATCGCGAACATCGCCAATCTGTGTGATTTCTGGATAAAAGTGGCTTTGCTGTTTGTCCAGGTTCTTGATATTAAAGTCAGCAATTGCCGTTTCAAGTAGTCGGGTTCCTACGAATCCGGAAGCTCCTATGAGCAAAACGTTATCGTTCATAAATCACTTTAGTCTGGTTGTTACGTAAGAAACACAAGATAAAGATGAGTACCTTCCCTGAGTAGTCAATGCTGCCCAGTCCCAGCTTTAACAGTTAGTGTGAGGATTATAATCTTTTAGAACATTATATCCAGTAAGTTTATGAATGGTCGCAAATCTACTCTCTCCGTTCCGGCAATCTAAAGTTAATCTTTTCCACATTAACAATATGGTGATTAATCCTGTCGATATCGACGGAGCTTTGCCCTTTTTCATTCACTGCATGAATATTCGTGAGTGAAAGCAGCGTTTTACGCTTTGCCATAAAAACGCCTCGAACGTCTTTGCGCATGTCAAAGTTCATGCTCAATGCGGGTCCAACTGAGGATTCCTGCATCACATTGATATTGCGCATAAAAAGATGTTGTGGTTTGTTGTGTAACTCCAGCGACGCACGCTTCATCTCAATGTTAGTCAGCGCCACAAAGGAGACAGCATTCCCGGCGGAGATTTGGATGCCGCGCAATTTATAAGCAAGATGAGTATTATCCAGTTGAATATCATTCACTCGGAAATTCTGCGGTATCGAGAGATATTTGCCTTTAATTACCCCATAGCCGATTAACATCCCGGCACTATTAATCATTTCAATATTATCAATCACAAAGTTGTCACAACCATAAATAGCAACTGTGGCGTTATCAATACCTGCTTTCTTACTGAAATCCGGCGTGATATTACGAGCTTTGATATTACGGATAACAAAATGTTTACCATTTTCAACATGGATCAGTTGCCGACAATCCGATCCCGTGATATTCGCCACGACAAAGTTTTTCACTGCCTGGTCTTCCGGGTAGTTGTTATCATAAGTACTCCCCGCAAGGCCTATACCAATGCCCCAGTTGATTTTGCCGTTGGTACAGTTAATGCGCTCAATGAGATGGTCGGATATCAAAATATCACTGTCGTTAATTGCCACGTTCCATTCAATGGCGTCGCCCTGTAAATCACTAAATTTACAGTTGGTGATGTTGGCACCGATAATCTGATTATGAAATCCCTGACGTAAGATGGCGTAATTAGCGTGGCTAACGGTCAGGTTATCGATGGTCAGGTTGCGCATGACCCGTTTGTTTTTGCCGCCGATATAAATCTGCGTTACCGGACCAAAGCCGCTCATCGCCAGCCCTTTGATGGTGCAGTCAGAACCACGCACATCCAGGGTGATGTTATGCATACTGCCGCCCTCCTCCCCTGTCACCTGGCTGCCGTCCTGTAAGACAAATCGCCCTCTGCCGTTGCCGCGCAGGCTTCCAAGGATGTGTAACGTTTTACCTGCAGGAATGAAGATGCCGGTGTTGATATTGTCACAAACCAATCCGGCAGGCACGACGACCGTTTGCCCTTCGCTGAAGGCTTGTTTAAATGAGGCGATCCAGTCGTGAGGGTTGTAGTCGTTAATGTTAACGCTTTGTTGAGCGGGAAGTGCGCGGGCGAAAGGCGTATGGAGGAAGGCAAGCACAGAGCTTGCCGTCAGGAAGGTGCGTCGGGAGAGTTTTTTAAATGGCATGCGTTCTCCTCTATAAAGCCTGCAGCAAGCTGGCGAGTTCTCGATTGATCACCTGCTGGTTAAAATCGTGTTCGACTTTTTCGCGAGCACGTTTGATAACCGGAGCCAGTTCGTCGGTGTCCAGTTGGCTAAACGCCGCCAGTCGTTGCGCCAGTGCGCGAGCATCGTTCTCAGGCACCAACCAGCCGGATTTATCGGCCTCCACCAGTTCAGGAATTCCGCTATGCAGAGTAGAAACCACCGGAATGCCGACCGCCATCGCTTCCATTAGCGCCACCGGAATGCCTTCCATATCGCCGTCCGCACCCGTTACCGAAGGCAGCAGGAAAACATCCGCGTCGTCTAGCATCGCTTTCACTTCGTGGCTCGGTTTAAAGCCCGGCATCTCTACCACATCTTCCAGTTGATATTGTTCGATGAGGGTGCGCAGGCGTCGTTCCCACGGGCCAATGCCGAGGATGCGATAGCGAAATGCCACGCCCTGCTCTTTCAACTGACGGCAGGCTTCGATCGCCACATGCAGGCCTTTTTTCTCGGTTAGGCGTGCGACGGAGATGATTTCCAGCGGCGTTGCGGGCGCTTTCACCGGACGCGGGCTAAAGCGCGTCATGTCCACGCCCATGCGCGATACGACGATTTTTTCCCTCGGGCAGCCCATTTTTTGCAGCCTTCCGGCCCACAGATCGCTTATCGGTAGCATCAGATCGCCACGGCGGAACAGTTGCTGATATTCGGGAGTGTAGTGGTTGAGCACTTCCCGACTGGAAATATCAATGCCGTGGAAAATGGTGGCAATTTTGCCGCGAATGACACCCAGTTCGCGGAGTTTTGCTGCGGTTACCCCTGCCGGACCAAAGTGAGCGATAAAGACATCGGCATGAAACGGTGTTGCGACCTGACCACAAATGGCAGACAAAATCAGGTTCCGCGACTCGGCGCCATAGCGTTTGAGGTTGAGCGCCTGCCAGGTATTTTTACGATGAATGCCGCGTAAGGTCTGGCTGGCGCGGTGGCGCAGTTTCGCCACTTTGCCCGTAGGTTCGTCCTGTAACCAGCGGGTTCTGGCAGCAAGGTTGTATTTCGTCCATGCCGCGTGGGTGTTTTGTGTGTCGCCTTTTTGCAGCGCGACAATCTCCACCTCAAATCCCATATCAATAAACGCGGTAATTTGATTGAGGACGAAGGTTTCCGACGACAGCGGAAATTTCAGTAAAAAGAAGCCGACCTTCATTTCACCTCCCCGATGCGTTCAAGCACAGATTGCACCATCTGCATTCCCGTCTGACGTTCGCGACTGACAGCTTCGTTAAGTCGTGCGTTCAGCGCCGGAAGCTGGCCTAAGGTATCCGCAACCATCGCTTGCAGGCTGCCGTCTAATAAATGACGGATATCAATTGCCATCTCTGGTAGCCCCAGTTGTTGCATAATCCCAGCGGATTTATGTTCATAGTTGATGGCAATCGCCGGAGTGGCAAAGTTCATCGAGATAATGGCAGAGTGCAGGCGCGTACCGACGGTGAGTTCACAGGCCCCCAGAATTTTGCCCATTTCCAGATCGTTGAGTTCATCCATCACTACGTGGTAACGGGCAGGATCGCTGATGTGCTGGCGCAGGTTGAGCGCCACCATGCGGTCGTCTTTGTTATAGCTGTCGATACCCGTACAGGTGGAGAGCGCAATCACCTGATACCCTTCATCGAGAATGCGATTGACCACCCCGGCAAAGGCTTTTTCATACGCTTGTTGGGTGGTGCCGAGACGTTTGTCGAACGGTGCCAGTTCGCGCAGGGTAATTGCCACCGCTTTCTGTTGTGCGGCAACATCCAGCCAGTGTTGAACAGCATAGCTGGCGGTGAAGTCTTCAATGTGGTGATCGACCAGCCACGCGGTATCGACGCCATGTTCAACTTTTGCAGTGGTGATATTGCTGCGTTTCATCAAATCGAGGCTGACCGATTCGCGCAGGATCAGCGCGTCGCAGTGACCAAAGACATAGTTCGCCAGTTGGTTAAATTGCTCATCCTGGAAGGGGCCGACGCTGTGACCAATCATAAACAGCGGCTTTTTCGCCATGAAAGTGCAAAGCGCATGTTCAAACTGCGGCACGCCGTAGAGATCGACAAAAAACGATCCGCCGACCTGAATAATGGCGTCGTAACCTGACAGCAGTCGCACGAAGTCAGTGAATCCCTGGGCGATGGCGATATTACGCAGCTTGCCAGTGTCGGTGACGCGTGAGAGCAATACCTGGTGCTGGTAGCGGCGACGGAGGACTTTTTTAACGCGCCCGACAACGCCCGCTGCGCTGTTGTGTTGTTTCATTTGCAGGAACAGCGGATCGCCCATTACCGGGCGGTTGAGCAGCCAGGAAGAACTGACCGGATAGCGGCTCATCACGTCCACTTCGGCGTGTGGATTGAGGATATTGATGGCATCAAGTAAGCCGCGCAGGATGGCGCTGTCGCCACGATTGCCGCAAGTGTGGTTGCCCAGAATAAGTAATTTCATTTTTTCCTCATAAATTTGATGCCAGGTGAGGCTGTGTTTGTTGTTTTCATTGCTGTTTTTTGCCTGATGCGACGCTAACGCGTCTTATCAGGCCTACAAGATCCAAGCCCAGCCCCCCAGGACGGATAAGGCGTTTTACGCCGCATCCGGCAACCGTTGCCGGAACCGAAAACAACCATTCACCCCGCCCGTAAAAGCATTTTCATTTTTTCGCTACGACAAAACTGACGCTTCACTTCCACCACCAGCGGATGGCGCGACAGCACAATCATCACCACAAACGCCAGCACGCCCGCGGCTATTTGCACCGCCAGCAGCATCCCCAGCGCCAGTTGCCCTTTCAGCACAATGCCCAGCGCATAACTGACCACCAGCGTCGGCAGCGAGAGATAAAACGGCAGCCACAAACTCAGGATGTACTGGCGATAACTGGAACCGAGCACCGGTTTAATCATCACGAAATAGCTCAGAATGGTGTTGATAATCTGCACCAGCAGGAAACCGAGCGTGACGCCGATTGCGCCCGCCATCTGCCCACCAATAACAATCGCCGGAATAAACAGAAATGTTTTGAATACGTTGAATTTAAAGCTGATATCGACCCGCGCTTTCGCCATCAGCAACGAACCAATCGGGTTACCCACGGAGCGCAGTAGCCCCACAATACACAGCAATTGCAGCACCGGAATAATGCTGCTCCACTTTTCGCCAAATACCAGCGGTACAAAGTTATTCGACACCACCATTAGCCCCAGCAGCGCCGGAAAGTTGATAATCCCCACTACCGACAGCAGCTTGTAGAAGTTGACGCGCAGCTTTTCTGTATCGTCCTGAATTTTTGCAAACGCCGGAAACAACACGCGGGTGATGATCGGGTTCAGTTTCATCGGCGGTACAACGGCCACGTTGTACGCCAGGTTGTATCCCCCTGCCACGCCCGCACCGAGAATACGCGCCAGCACCAGCGTTGAAAGGTTGGTGTTGAGATAGTTGATGATGCTGTCCGCCGTCAGCCAGGCACCAAAGCGTAAGTTCGGTGCCACCGACGCCAGCGAGAAATGCAGACCGGGGCGATAAATTTTGCGGCCAAAGTAGCCAAACAGCAGCGTTCTCACCGCACTATTGACCAGATAACCAAGAATCGCGGTCATCGCCAGCGGCCAGAAATGGGCGCTAACCACTGTAAAAGTGAAGCCCGCCAGCACCGCGCTGGTTTCGATCATGCCGATTTTGTTGAACTCCAGCTCCTTTTGCATCAACGCGCGGAACTGTTGCCCGTGGGGGATCACCACAAACGCCAGCGACAATGTTTTAATCAACGGTGCCAGGTCCGGGTTATTCAGCAAGTCGCCGATGAGATCACTCAACAAAAACACCGCCACGCACACCACAAGCCCCAGCCCGACGTTCAGCCAGTACAGCGTGGTGAGTTCAAGGTAGCTGATTTCTTTTCGCTGAATAATGGAGTTAGCGATACCGAAGTCAGAAAGCGTATCTGCCAGCGCGATGATCACCAGCGACACAGTCAGCAAACCGAACTGGTGGTTATCTATAATCCGCGCCAGCACAGTCATTTGCACCAGTCCGAGGCCGATGATGATCACCGTGGCAATCGCCGACCACTTCGCGCCGCTGATGGTTTTTTCACGTAATCTCATATCAATATGCCGCTTTGTTAACGAAACCTTTGAATACCGTCAGGAAAACGATTTTGATATCGAACCAGACGCTCCATTCGCGGATGTACTCAAGGTCGAACTCGACGCGTTTTTCCATTTTCTCCAGCGTGTCGGTTTCGCCGCGCCAGCCGTTAATCTGCGCCCAGCCGGTAATGCCCGGTTTCACTTTATGGCGCAGCATGTAGCCTTCAATGAGCTGGCGATACTGTTCGTTATGCGCCACCGCATGCGGACGGGGCCCCACAATCGACATCCCGCCAGTCAGCACATTGATAAACTGCGGCAGTTCATCCAGCGAAGTGCGGCGCAGAAAGTTCCCCACTTTGGTGACGCGCGGATCGTTCTGTGTCGCCTGAGTCACCACTTTGTCGTTCTCCATCACTTTCATGGAACGGAACTTCCACACTTTGATCGGCTTGCCATCCATGCCGTAGCGAGTCTGGCGGAAAATAACCGGCCCCGGTGAGCTCAGTTTCACCGCCAGCGCAATGCAGCACAGCACCGGGGAGATCAGCAGCAGAATAAGCGTCGCCAGCACAATATCTTCCGCACGTTTGAGCAGGCGGTTAACCCCGGAAAGCGGCGTGTCATACAGCGGCACCACCGGTACGCCGTTCATCTCTTCGATACGGGAATGGAGAATGTTGAAGGTAAAGACATCGGGGATCAGCAGCACCGAACAGGTAGTGTCCGCCAGTTGATGGACCAGTTTTTTCACTCGCGCGCCGTCGCACATCTGCATCGCGATATAGACGTTATGAATCTTGCCCGCTTTCGCATCCTCGACCAGTTGTTGCAGATTGCCCGCCCAGTCGTTAGAAACGCCACCCGGTTTCGGGTCGTGGTAAACGCCCACCACTTCAAACCCTAACCACGGCTGATTACGGAAGCTCTCCATCAGCATTTGTCCGGCGGCTAAATCCCCCGCTACGGCGACCATACGCTTGTTATAGCCATGATTACGCAGCCAGCCCGCCCCAATACGAATACATGAACGGCAAACCACCAGTCCGATGCTGGTCAGCCCATACCACGCCAGCCAGATTTTCAGTTGCGTGTCGAAATCATTGTTGAACGCTACCAGTCCGGCGCTGAAAATCACGCTTATGGTCCAGTTTTGTAGCAACAGGGCAAATTCTGTCGCTGCCCGAACACCGCGCCATGAGCGATAAAAATCGGTGATGCCGCCCAGCATCTGGAACACCACCAGCGTAATCAGCGCCACCAACAGGTGCATGTAGAGGAATGACAGTCCGCTGACTTCGCAAACCAGCCATAGCCCGGCAAACATGATGGTGATATCTGAAAAGCGTTGCACCATAGAGATTAACGATGCATTGGTTTTCGCTCGCTCGCGCTTTTTTAGATTTGTCATCGTTGTTCCTGTTTTTAGCCCCTTACCCGCAGTGGGGTAAGGGAAGATCCGACATTACTCGTTCAGCAACGTCAGCAGAGTTCGCGTTCGCGCTTCCATCAGCGGCACATCACCGCGTGATTCCACATTCAACCGCACCACCGGTTCGGTGTTGGAGGAGCGCAGATTAAAGCGCCAGTCGGCAAAGGTCATGCTGATGCCATCGGTACGATCCACCGCCAGCGCCTCGCGGCTTAAGTGCTGTTCCACGCGGTTAATCGCCTCAACAGGTTGTGCCAGTTTGCTGTTGATCTCACCGCTTGCCGGAAACGCCGCCATCCGGTCGCGCACCAGTTCGCCCAGCGTTTTTCCTTTCAGGCACACCAGTTCGGCGACCAGCAGCCACGGGATCATGCCGCTGTCGCAGTAAGCGAAATCACGGAAGTAATGGTGGGCGCTCATTTCGCCACCGTAGATAGCGTCTTCCTTGCGCATACGTTCTTTAATAAAGGCGTGTCCGGTTTTCGACATTACCGGGGTGCCGCCTGCGGCCGTCACCACATCAACGGTGTTCCATGAGAGACGCGGATCGTGGATGATCTTCGCGCCGGGATTTTTTTCGAGGAACGCTTCTGCCAGCAGGCCGACAATGTAGTAGCCCTCAATAAACTGCCCTTTTTCGTCAAACAGGAAACAGCGGTCAAAATCGCCATCAAAGGCAATGCCCATATCCGCGCCGTGTTTGATGACCGCATTGCGGGTGTCGTCGCGACATTCCGGCAGTAGCGGGTTAGGAATACCGTTGGGGAAATTGCCGTCCGGCGTGTTATGCACTTTGATCAATTCCACCGGTGCGCCGAGGGCTTTAAAGCGGGCTTCAATGGCGTCCACCACCGGCCCCGCTGCGCCGTTCCCGGAGTTGATCACCAGCTTGAGCGGCGTAAGGTTTTTGACATTGATATAACCGAACAGGTGATCAACGTAAGCGTCACGCAGATTGATTTGCTGATAGCGACCGCGTTTGGTTTCATCGACGGGAGGAAAGTCGTTGGCTTCTGCCAGACGCTGGACGTCGCGCAGTCCGGTATCTCCGCTGATCGGACGAGCCCCTTCGCGCACCAGTTTCATGCCGTTGTAATCCATCGGGTTATGGCTGGCGGTAACTTCGATGCCACCATCCACACCGAGATGGAACGTGGCGAAATAGATCTCTTCGGTGCCGGACATTCCAATATCCAGCACGTCGACGCCCGCATCCTGTAAACCTTTCGCCAGCGCCAGTTTTAAGGTTTCGCTGGTGAGGCGGACATCACCGCCTAACACAATGGTTTTCGGTTTGAGAAATTCGCCATAAGCGCGACCAATGCGCCAGGCAATATCTTCATTCAGTTCTTCGCCTAATTTTCCGCGAATATCATAGGCTTTAAAGCAGGTTAATTTTTTCATATCGTTACCCTTTTTCAGGCAATAGTTGGCCCTGACCGAAACGGCCAATTTTGTTTTTGTCGTTATTTACATCGCGGTTTCGCATTCATTGCCTGATGCGACGCTGCCGCGTCTTATCAGGCCTACAAACCCGAACCGTAGGTCGGATAAGGCGTTCACGCCGCATCCGACAAACAGCGCCTGATGCGACGTTTACACCCGTCCGTAGCGATCCGCGAAGCGCACCACATCATCCTCTTCGAGATAAGAGCCGGAGCGAACTTCAATTAAATCGAGCGGAATTTTCCCCGGGTTTTCCAGGCAATGCGTCGCCCCCAGCGGAATATAAATGGACTCGTTTTCACCAAGCAGTTTGATATCACCGTCGATAGTGACTTTTGCCGTTCCCGCGACAACCACCCAGTGTTCCGCGCGGTGATGGTGCATCTGTACCGACAAGCCTTCGCCCGGTTTCACGGTGATGCGTTTCACCTGGTAGCGGTCGCCCGCGTCGATAGAGTCATATTTGCCCCACGGACGATACACTTCGCGATGCACCCGATGCTCATGGCGACCATCGGCTTTGATCTGCTCGACCACTTTTTTCACATCCTGCACCGCATTACGGTCGGCAATCAGCACCGCATCTTTGGTCTGCACTACCACCAAATCTTTCACCCCGACGGTGGTGACCAGGCCAGATTCGGCGTACACATAGCTGTTTTCAGTTTTGTGATTAATCACATCGCCATGGCAAACGTTGCCCTCGGCGGTGTGGGCGCTGATCTCCCATAATGAAGACCAGGAGCCGACATCGCTCCAGCCTGCATCCATCGGCACCACAACGGCATCTGCCGTTCGTTCCATGACCGCGTAATCCACCGACTCTTCCGGGCAGGCCAGAAACGCTTCTTCATCCACACGAATAAAATCGAGATCCGGATCGACGGCGCTCATCGCTTTTTCGCAGGCATCGAGAATATCCGGGCGATATTTTTTCAGTTCTTCGAGATAGCGTCCGGCACGGAACAGGAACATACCGCTGTTCCAGTAATATTCGCCGCTTGCCACATAGGCCTGAGCGGTTTCCAGATTCGGTTTTTCGACAAACTGCGCCACTTCAAAGGCCACCGTATCCTGCTCGCCCGCCGACACTTCACCGCGACGAATATAGCCATATCCGGTTTCAGGTAGATCCGGCACAATGCCGAAGGTGACCAGCTTACCCGCTTCGGCATACGGCATGGCATTACGCACGGCGGCACGGAACGCGTCTTCATCGGCAATCACGTGATCCGCTGCCAGCACCAGCATTAATGGGTCGTTTTCCGGGCTATGACGTTTTGCCGCCAGCGCCGCCAGCGCAATGGCCGGTGCAGTGTTACGCCCTGCCGGTTCGAGAATAATGTTCTCGGTGAGTTTATTCAGTTGACGCAGCTGTTCCGCGACAATAAAGCGGTGCTGCTCATTGCAAATCACCACCGGGCTTTCGCACTCCACGCCGTTCAGGCGGCAGATGGTGGTTTGCAGCATGGTGAGATCGCCTTTCAGGCATAAAAACTGCTTGGGGTAAAGTACGCGGGAAAGCGGCCATAAGCGGCTACCGGAGCCACCTGCCATCACAACTGGATAGAGTTTCGACTGCGCCATAATTATCCCCGAATATCATTTATAAATTGACGTAACACGTTCTCTTTATCGAGCGTGCGTTCGGCATATTCACGTGCCACCGTGTTGTGTTTGGGCAGCAGGAGCGCCTGACGAATCCCCGCCACCAGCGCCTCGACCGATTCCGGTTCCACGCAAACCGCAATGCCCGGAAAGGTTTCGCAAAGCTGTCCCAGTTCTGTGTGGGCTTCTGCGGTAATCACCGCGTTACCGCCTACCGCCAGAATATTGGTCAGTTTCGACGGCAATACGGCATCTGCCGCGCCGCGTTTTTGCACCACCAGATGGCAATCCCCCATCTTCAGCAGTGCGGGTAAAGCGTCATACGATTGCAGCGGAAAAAATTGCATGTTGCGCAGTCCACGCTGCTGCGCCATTTTTTCCAGCCGCGCTTTGCCGCCGCCCTGCCCGACAATGGCAAAAATAAGCGGTTCATCGCGCAGGCGATCGGCAGCTTCAATAACGTTTTCCAGCCCCTGCTTTTCACCAATATTGCCGGAGTAAAGAATGATTTTTTTGTTATCCGGCAGGCCAAGCTGGTTACGAAGGGCATCAACATCGGCGTCTGCGACATGCTGAAAACGGGCGATTTCCGACCAGTTTGGGAAGAAAATGACGTTTTCCGCCGCCACGCCTTTTTCGATGGCTTTATTCATCATCGAACGCGAAATCGTGGAGACGTTATCGACGTTATGCAATCCGCTACGTTCGAACGCCGTCGCCAGCTGTGCCACTTTGCCGCCTTTGCCTTTTCCGGCAAGGCCCAGCCCCAGCATGGCGTCCACTTCGTAATCCTGAATATGCAGCACGGTACGCGCACCAGAGAGTTTCGCCAGCAGGCGCATTCCCGGCGTGCAAAACAGCGTTGGCACTACGCCGATAATGCGATCCGGCTTCCAGCGACGTTGCGCCATCAGTGGAAAGAAACTGCTGACGGCAAAACTGCCGAGATGCAACAGGCGTTTCAGAGTGCTCGGCTGTTTTGGCACGTACAGCGGGCAGCGCCACACCATGGCGGCCCCCTCTTCCCGTTTGTACCGCCAGGCGGAATAGTTCTCGCCCACCTGCCACTGCGGGTAGTAAGGCGGCGCGGTAATGACCCGCACCTCATGACCTTGTGCCGCCAGCCATTCCACCATCTCGCCGGTGTATTTGCCGATGCCGGTTAACTCCGGCGAGTAGTTAATGCCGTAGACCAGTATTTTCATAATCCGGGTACTCCGGCACGCTTCTCAGCGAGAAAATAGGCGCGGCTGTTAGCGTGAACATTGTCACTGGCGAGCAACGCGTCCGGCGTCAGCCAGCGGTAATCGTCATGCTGCTCATCCGGCAGTAACAGCTCTTCCTCCGCTACTCTGAAGCGAAAACCGAGCACCACATAGTGAGTGGTAAAATCCGAGCCGGAGAAGTTATCGTCATAAAAGTGCTGCCAGACACCGTAAAACTGACCTGCTGTTATCGGCAGACGCAACCCCAGTTCCGCAAGCGTCAGCCGCTCAAATGCGGCTTCCAGCGTTTCGTCTTTCTGCACGCGCCCTCCCGGCACAAACCAGTAACCCTGCGCCGGGCGGTTGGTTCTTTTGCCAAGCAGAAACTCGCCGCGACTGTTCTCGACAATAAAGTCGAGAGAGACAAGCGGTGTGGAGCGCACTACCGTGGCAAAGTCTTCCTGACGTAAAAACATCATTACCCCCGAAAACGGTCTTGATTCTCAAGGAACCACTGGTAAGTGCTGGCAAGCCCCGCTTCCAGTGAGATTTCGTGATACCAGCCAAGCTGATGCAGCCGCGTCACATCCAGCAGTTTGCGCGGCGTACCATCCGGTTTACTGGCATCAAAAACCACCCGACCTTTGTAACCCACCACTTTGGCGATGGTTTGCGCCAGCTCGCGGATAGTGCAGTCAACGCCCGTGCCGACGTTAATGTGCGACAGCATCGGTTGGGTGTTCTCCAGCCAGACTTCATGCGCCAGCTCCATCACATGAATGCTCGCCGCTGCCATATCATCAACGTGTAGAAATTCGCGCATCGGCGTACCGCTGCCCCACACCACCACGTCCGGCGCATTCTGTGCCGTCGCCTCGTGGAAGCGACGCAGCAATGCAGGTATCACATGGGAGTTACTCGGGTGGAAGTTGTCATGCGGCCCGTACAGGTTGGTCGGCATGACTGAGCGGTAATCGCGTCCATACTGGCGGTTGTAAGATTCGCACAGTTTGATCCCGGCGATTTTGGCAATGGCGTAAGGCTCGTTGGTCGGCTCCAGCGTGCCCTGCAACAGCTCGCTTTCTGCCATCGGCTGTTTTGCCAGTTTCGGGTAGATACAGGACGATCCGAGAAACAGCAGTTTGTTCACGTCGTTCTGATGCGCGGCGTGAATGATGTTGCTCTCAATCATCATGTTCTGATAGATGAAATCCGCCGGATAGGTGTTGTTGGCAACAATGCCGCCCACTTTCGCCGCCGCCAGATAGACCTGGTCAATACGTTCGCTGGCAAAGAAATCATGCACCGCGCGGCTGTCCAGCAGGTTCAGCTCGTCGCGGGTGCGTAATACCAGTTCCACATCACCACGCTGTTCGAGCTGCCGCCTGATGGCGGAACCGACCATCCCGCGATGGCCAGCAATAAAAATGCGTTGTCTACTCATGCTTATGACTCCAGCGCGATCGCCACGTCGTAGCCGTGAGATTTCAGCAGAGAGTGTTTTTTCGACGCTTCGAGGTCATTAGCCACCATTTCAGACACCATCTCTCTGAGGGTGATTTCCGGTTTCCAGCCCAGTTTTTCGTGCGCTTTGGTCGGGTCGCCGAGCAGCGTTTCAACTTCAGCCGGACGGAAGTAACGCGGGTCAACGGCGATAATCACATCACCCGGTTTAACGCCCGGCGCGTCATGTCCGGTGACGGAAACCACAATGCCCTTCTCTTCAACGCCCGTGCCTTCAAAGCGCAGTTTGATACCCAGCTGTGCCGCCGCCATTTCCACGAACTGACGTACGGAGTACTGAACGCCGGTAGCAATAACGAAATCTTCCGGCTGTTCCTGTTGCAGCATCATCCACTGCATTTTTACGTAGTCTTTGGCATGGCCCCAGTCACGCAGGGAATCCATATTGCCGAGGTACAGGCACGATTCCAGCCCCTGGGCGATGTTGGCGATTGCGCGGGTGATTTTGCGGGTAACGAAGGTTTCGCCACGGCGCGGGGATTCATGGTTAAAGAGAATACCGTTGCAGGCGTACATGCCGTAGGATTCGCGGTAGTTAACGGTGATCCAGTAGGCGTACAGTTTGGCGACCGCATACGGAGATCGCGGGTAGAACGGCGTGGTTTCTTTCTGCGGAATTTCCTGCACCAGACCGTACAGTTCAGAAGTGGAAGCCTGATAGAAACGCGTTTTCTTTTCCAGACCGAGGAAGCGGATCGCCTCCAGCAGGCGCAGTGTACCCATCGCATCAACGTCTGCGGTATATTCCGGTGACTCAAAAGAAACCGCAACGTGGCTCATTGCCCCCAGGTTGTACACTTCATCCGGCTGCACTTCACGCAAAATGCGCGTCAGGTTGGAGGTATCACTCAGGTCGCCATAATGCAGATGGAATTTCGGGCTGCAGGTGTGCGGATCCTGATAAATATGATCCACGCGCTCGGTGTTGAATGACGATGCGCGACGCTTAATACCATGCACCTCGTAACCTTTTTCCAGCAGAAACTCTGCCAGGTAAGAACCGTCTTGTCCGGTTACACCGGTGATGAGAGCGACTTTTGACATGTCTTATTCCTCTGTATTTTTTGAATTTATTCAGTTTCAACGCGTTTGCGTATCACCACTGCGGGGTTCCCCCGGCAAACCACATTTGCCGGAAGCGATTTAAAAACACTGCTTCGCGCACCCACGACGGTGCCGTCGCCGATCGTGACGCCAGGGGCAACAAAAACATCTGTCGCCAGCCAGCATTTCTCGCCAATCACAATAGGCGTGGCGTTAATGGTGAAATGTTGACTTGCATGGTCGTGGCTACCGGTGCATAAATAACTTTTTTGCGATATCACCGAATGTGCGCCAATGGTTATTTCACCGAGGGTATATAAATTGACGTCATCGCCGACCCACGCGTAATCACCTAAAGTTAATTTCCACGGATAGGTAATTTTTACTGACGGACGAATAACTACGTTTTTTCCTATTTTTGCGCCGAATAAACGTAATAAAAATGCCCGCCAGCGATACAACACTTGTGGCGACCAGGCAAATATTGTTGCCTGTACTGCCCACCACAATTGCACTTTAATAGCGTTGCCACCCCGGAACCCTTTCGGCACCGAGAATCCACTTAAATCCTGCATCGTTTCCCCTTATATTCAGCTTTTGTTATATAAGGCTTTCGTCTTTGAGGTCGTACGTTGGCGTAAATGCCAGGATAATTCAGCCCAAAAGCCAGGCACGTGCAATATCTGCCGTTGGACTTTTTTGGCGTCAGCACACAATTCCATATTATTGGTGGTAGATACCCCACCCATAGAAAATTCAGACACCAGGCCATTGAGTTTTTTAAATGCATAACCGGCTTTATACATTTTGGCCGCCAGCGCGTAATCGGAAGAAACTTTATATTCCAGGTCATAACGCCATTTCTTCAAGCCGGACACCGGGAAAAATATCGCCTGATGACTGGCGGGCAGGCTGTGATAAATATACCAACCCGGTTTGGCGCTACGTTTAATTTTATGCCCGTCGCCAAAATCCAGCAGCGCATCGCCGGTGATCATCACGTTATCTTTTTGCACTTTTAACTTACGGACAAAATTTGCGGCATCCTGATGAAAAATATCGCCTGAGTTGAGAAACAGCGCGAACTTGCCTTGTGCCATCGCAATGCCTTTGTTCATGGCGTCGTAGATACCGTTATCTGGCTCGCTGACAAAGCGTAGGTTATAGATACCATTGAGATTTTCCAGATACTCACGGGTGCCGTCGTTGGAACCGCCATCAACAACAATCCATTCGAAGCTGATATCGTCCGCCTGCGCCAGATGCGCCAGCGAGGCGTGTGTTTTGACTATTCCTTCGAGGTTACGAAACGCGACAGTGATTATGCTAAGCAACATGTTTTACCTCGTAATACCCGTCATACTTCAAGCTGCATGTGCGTTGTTTTTCCTCGCTCACCCCAGTCACGTACTCGTGTACGCTCCTGGGGATTCGCTGCGTCACCAACTTCCTGCAACTCGAATTATTTAGGGTGTATATTTAACGCTTTTCGCAAAATAAACGGACAGACGATTAAAAATGCATATTCCGGGCTAAATATCGAACCGGTAAAAAACAGCGATACCGGAGTAAAAAGATATAATTGCACGCGAAAATTGCGGTTATCACCAAAAGCGTTGATCATCATTTTTATCACTTTCCCCATATACCACAGTGATAAAAACACCGCGAACCAGGAAAAATAAATAATCAGCAGATACAAACCATTGTCTATGGTTTTTCCGACATCCGCACCGTTAAATATTCCGAATGATGCGACATATTCATAAAGTGAGCCAAATCTGACTACACCGTCAATATGGGTTAAAGAATAACCGACCATCACCAGCGGACCGACAATACGATAATACGATGACGATCCTTCTGTACCTAAATCGCCCAGACGGGTGGAAATATAAGGGAACGCGATTACCACACCAACCAGGAATACAGCCAGAGAAATCAATGCTAACGGTAACTTTTTCTTAATCGCCTCTTTATTCAGATATTGAAATGCCCACTCCAGCAAATAAAAAAGGATAAAGGTCATAACCCCTGAAAATGAACCGGATAATATTATCCCTGCGAGAATCATAGCATCTGTTTTAGGCGTTTTGATACCAAACTGTTTGATGCTGAGCCAAATTGAGATTAATGCCAGAGCGAAAAATGCCGGTTCGAAATAAAGTGCTGTCGTGCGCTTGCCGCCGAATTTAATGAAATTCAGCACATAGCTGTTGCTGTAAATCAGATATTTCGAAATCGACTCCATAATACTGCTACCGCCGGTGAGGATAATTTGCGCCATCTCCACCGCCGCCAGCACCACCACCAGCCCGACCACCAGACAAAAGAAACGTAATATCTTACGATGGTTGTGTGGCGAAATCGTTTTAAAGCGAATACTCCACACCATGCCAATAATGATCACAATATAGACAAACAGCATGGTTGAAGTGACGTATTTACTGGCATCCAACGACTGACCAAACAGGTAATTAAACGCCGTGAGTCCCGCGCCAATCCCTAAGGCAATCATCAATTTTTTAACGCTGATGCGCTCTAAAAACAGCAGTAACAAGACTGGTAAAAAAGTGACGATGGTGATGGGGAAACTTTCTCCAAGCTGGGCGATTTTGACGTTAACCAGCAGGTAAATCAGCGGCAGCAGTAAGTAGCTACAGATTCTGATAGAAGTTGACATACTCCTCCAGCATCTGTTGTCCACTGTAGGCGGCGCGGCTGCGCTGGCTGAACTCAGCCAGCGTGGTACCAAATATCGCCTGTGCGATTTCCGGTTTGCTTAACTGCACCAGTTGCAGCACATCTTCTTCGCTGACGGTTTTACCGCCGGATTTTTGCAGCACTTCCCGCGCCGCATCGCTATGGGTGGCGATCACCGGCACGCCAATCGATAACGCCTCACACAAAATCAGCGGGTAGTTATCGACGCGAGAACTGAATACCAGCGCATCCATCTGATTGAGCGCGCTCATCAGTTTACGTTTGTCGGTTTCAAAGCCGTGATTGACCACATTACCAGCGGTGAACGGTGAGAACTTACCGAAAGTATGCAGTTCGATTTTGTCACCCAGCGCCATCATCTCGCGCACCAGTTGCTGGTTAGTTTTGCCGTCGTAACGCAGATCATGCGCCACCACTGCGATTTTCGGCTTGCCCTGAGTTTCGCGCACCGGAGGCAAGTCCGCCAGAATTGCTTCGGTTGCCATATCAATACCGTTATTGATAATCCGGCAACGCCCTGGACCGTACAGACTATTGAAAGCGTCTGCCACATGCTGGCTGGGGGAAATAAACTGACAGCCCAATGCCAGCATCTCGCGGAATAACTGCCGTTTGCCCGCCACCAGTTGGTGTGCGCGATCAATCTTCACCGGCGGATAATTATTTAAGGTCTGGCATTTCTGGCAGCCCGTTTTCCAGCCTTCGCAACCGTCGGTAAAGGCGCAGCGTCCGGTAACGCTCCAGTGATCGTGCAGCGTCCAGACCAGTGTGATATCCGGTTTATGGTTTTTCACTTTTTCGCAAAAGCGCACCACGCTCTTAAGATTCAACCAGTAGCTGTGCAGCACATGAAAATGCAGGACCACCGGACCCGGTGTGCGAGTAATGGTGCGATATAACTCATTGAAATTGCCGAACAGATCGCGATTAAACAGACGAAACAACGCAATGTTCGCCATCGCGGTCATCCGCGGCGTATGTTTGATGACCTGCGGATAGTTCTGATGGCTGACGCTCTCTTTGCCGCCTTTGCCGTAGCCGTAGACAAAATGTGACGCCAGCCCCTGTTGCAGCGCACGCTGGTGGAGATCTAACGCCACTCCAGCCGCCCCGCCTTCCGCCAGGCGCACATTAAATTGCAGAATATTCATTTAATTACCTTCACTCGCGCTTTTTCTCCCACCACCAGCGCGTTGTCCGGGACCGAGTCGAGCACCACGCTGCCCGCGCCCACGGTGACGTTGTTCCCAAGCGTGATATCACCAAGAATAATGACGTTGGCACCGAGTTCGACGCCGTTGCCAATGTGTGGACATGCCATGTTATCGGCACCACGATTGCCGATAGTGACGCCGTGACGAATGGTGAAATCATCCCCCGCGACCACGTTTTTATTGATCACCACGGCGTAACCGTGATGGATAGTAAAGCGTCGGCCTATGGTCGCGGCGGCCTGGATTTCATAACCGAAAAAGCATTCGGTGATAATGCGATACAGCACCAGCAGCGGGGCCGCCCACAGATTGTTGAGGACGTTCTTTTTGCGCCACACCGAACAAAAATGAGCGGCGCGATAGGCAAGAACCATGCAGCACGGGCGTAAACTCCAGCTGTTGGCGCGCAGATCTTCCAGCATCTTTAGCGCCCCCGAATACCATCAGCCAGACGTTTGCCGTTACGCACCGACAGCAGCGTCAGCAAAGTGCGCCAGGTCATGCGTTTATTGCGGATCTGGTAGAGGGTAAACAGCTGATATTTTTTGCTGGCACGGTCGAATTTATCTTTGTGCTTGCGGTAAAAGTGGAAGTATCCGGAGAATTTTTTCGGTGACGAGGTGATCTGCATTTCGCCGTGATTGATATGCAGGATCTGCGTCGCCTCTTCTACTTTCCACGGTTCGCCGTACTCCACCACCATCCGCAGGAAGATGTCGTAATCCTGTGCCGCTTTCAGTTCGGTATCGAACAAGCACTCTTTGAAACGCCACGCCCAGGTAAAGACCTGATTGCCAATGATATTGCGTTTGTAAAACAGGCGGCGTGAATACGGCGATTTGGGATACAGCGGCAAACTTGCCGGTTGGGAATAGACTTCGCCCTGGCAAACGTAGTCGTTAGCGTACAAAAAGGCGTTTGTGACCAGTTGCTGTTTATGGGCGAGGAAGACGCTCAGGCGGTTGGGTGTCCATTCATCATCGTCATCGATCCCGGTGATGTATTCCCCTTGCGCCAGCATAATCGCCTGGTTACGTACCGCGCACGCTCCGCTGTTAATGTCGTTGTGAATGTAAGTGATGCGCGGATCGTTGAGGGCGGTGACGTACTGTTGTAGTTGTTCCCAGGAGGTGGAGCAATCATCCACGATAATCATCTCCCAGTTGTTGTAGTCCTGGCGCAGGACCGATTTTATCGCCCGAATCGCCAGTTGTTGGCGGTTCCAGGTCGGCATATAGATTGAAATCAGCGGATTGTCTTTCATAGGTTGTTCTCCCGGCTTATGAGCTGGTTTGCTTGCCGGATGCGGCGTGAACGCCTTATCCGGCCTACGGGGCGGTGCGAATGCAGGCGTCGTTATTTCGCGTCCGACTTATATTCGTATTCGTAATAGCCATAATCCTGATATGCGCTGGCGCGGCGGAAGATGGAGTTCAGAATCACCCCTTTCACCGGAATACCGTTTTGCTCAAAGCGGCTCAGACTGGTTTCCACTTCTTTCAATGTGTTGACCGCATAACGCGCCACCATCAATGTGGTTCCGACATGACGACCAACAATTGCCGCATCGGTCACTGCCAGAATCGGCGGCGTATCAATCAACACCAGGTCGTAGTTTTTACTCGCCCACTTCACCAGTTCGGCAAAGCGTTCGCTCATTAACAGTTCTGAAGGATTTGGCGGCACCTGACCGCGCGGGATCAGGTCAAATTTGGCAATAGAGGTCGGTTTAGCCGCGGTAGTAATATCGCCCTGTCCAATCAGAATTTCCGACAGGCCATTAACGTTATTAGTGCCCAACAGCTCGTGGGTGTAGCCTTTGCGCATATCGCAGTCGATCAACAACACCCGTTTATTGGTCTGGCTGATCACCGCCGCCAGGTTGGCGCAGACAAAGGTTTTACCGATTGACGGGCTAACCCCGGTCATCATCAACACATTGTTCTGTGCCTGCATCATCGCGAAGTGCAGACTGGTACGCAGACTACGGATGGCTTCAATCGCCAGATCGGTTGGATTCCCCACCGCCAGTAGCTGGCTCTGTTTATAGCGTTTAATCCCTTTGATGGTTTTGACGCTATCGCGCGCTTTCTGCCACTCCGACAGCGGGATGCTGGCATAGACGCTGATACCGTGTTCTTCCAGCACTTGCGGGCTTTCAATGCCGCGATTAAACAACGAGCGCAGCAGCACACCCACGATAGAGAGCATCAGGCCGAAGATAATCGCGCCGAGGATAATCAGCCCTTTCTTCGGTTTCAGTACACCTGGCTGGGTGATTGCCGGGTCGACAATGCGCACATCGCCAACGGTGCTGGCTTCGGTGATTTTCAGCTCCTGCTCTTTATTCAGCAGTTGCATATAGACCTGCTGACCAGACTCGACATCGCGGGTCAGACGCACAATTTCCTGCTGGGTTTTCGGCATCGCCGTTACGCGACCGTTAAGTTTGGCTTTTTCGTCTTCCAGCGCCTGCCGTTTCTCCAGCAGCGTGCGGTACGCCGGGTGAACTTTGGTGTACAGCTTGGAGATTTCCGCCTCTTTAAAGGTCAGTTCGTTCAACTGCGCGTCGATGTTCACCATCGAATCGAGCACCGCTTTCGCTTCCAGCGGCAGATCAACTGAATCTTTATCCTGACGGAAGGCATTCAGTTTGTTTTCGGCAACATCAAGGCGGCTACGTACTTCCGGTAACTGTTGCGCGAGGAAAGCGAGGCTTTTCGACGCTTCCGCCGATTTGCGCTCAATATTTTGCTCCTGATAGTTACGGGCGATGCTGTTAAGAATGTCGCGGATCTGTTCGCGATCTTCACCGGTGTAAGTCAGGCTCAGAACACCTGCGTCTTTGCCGTTCTCCGTTACCGTCAGGCTGTTTTGCAGTTGGTTGATCATCCCCAGCGTGGAGTATTTGGTGACGGTAAACTCACTGCCCGGGCTGGCGTGAATGGCTTCAACCATCAGCGTGACACCTTCTTTTTTCAGCATCTGGCCCGCTTGCCCACGGGCACTAAAGCCGCCATCGCTGCTCAGGGTGTAGTTTTTGTTGTCCAGCACATTAAGCGTAAACACCTGATCCGCCATCTCCTTCGGTCGGTTAAAGGTGGTCACTTTCACCGTCTCGTTCTGGCGTCCCATCAGGCGCTCCCAGCCCGCACCGAAAATCGGGAACGTGTTTTTGCTCACCGCAATATCGAGGTCGAGATCGTCCACCGTTTTACCAAGCACCAGGCGCGAACGAATCAACTGGATTTCGGCGTCCGATGCAGGCGGTTTGTTGGCTAATGCCGATCCGATATCCTGCACTAACGAATTGCCGCTGCTTTGCTCGATTTGTACCAGTGCGTCGGCGCTATAAATCGGCGTAGCAAAGAAGGTGTAAACCACGGCACAGAGGGCAAATACGGCGGTGATGCCAATCACCCACCAGCGCGCTTCAATGACGGTGCCGACCAGGCGACCAATATCGATTTCATCACTGCCCGTTACCGGAGCGGCATGTTGTTTTACTTTTTCTGTCATTCTTATACCTGCTCTGCGTTCAATGCCTGCGCCCACTGGCGGGCAGACCGTTCAAGTAATGCGTACACCGCTGCAAACGTTTCCCGGCTTTTGCGATATGGATCGGGGATTTCACATTCGTTATCCCAGTGACCAAACAGCATCACTTTGCCGCGCATCTCGGGTGCCATCTCGCATAAGCGTTCGATATGGCGCTTTTCCATGGTCAGAATCAGGTCGTAGTTGCGACACAGACGGCGGCTGATTTGCCGTGCGCAATGACCTTCCAGAGACAGTTGATGTTCTGCGGCGACGCTGATGGCGGTAGGATCAGCGCCCTTACCGACCAGCGCGCCGAGTCCAGCGGACTCCACTTTTAGCTCCGGGTGATAACGTTGCAGTAAGCGTTCCGCCGTCGGGGAACGGCAAATATTGCCGACACAGACAACTAAGATGTTGTTAAACATGACGATTACCAGTTATGAATGTCGCTGGCTGTATCCGTCATGTAACGGACACCGCTAATAGTTGGCAGCAACTGATTGATCAGACGGTTCCAGCGGGAAACCGGGGCGGTGGTGACATACACCACGTCATAAGGCTGCAGGCGGAATTCTGTCGCCATCACCAGCGACGTGGCATCGGACATATCCAGCTGGTAGATATTTGCAATCTTGCCGTTACGCCCGCCCTCGCCTTTCAGCGGACGAATGACAAAGATGCCGCTGGCGTTGGAGGTGGTCATGTCGATGCCTTCAGCATTGCCCAGGGCTTCAGTCAGGGTCATGCCGCTAAAGTCCATTTTCAGGGTGCTCTGTTTCTTCACTTCACCCATCACAAACACTTTCAGATCATCATTACGTGGCACGTAAAGAATATCGCCGGGGTAAAGCAGTCGGTTCTGATTGAGGTCGCCGTTTTGCATCAGCGCCTGCAAAGAAATGCGTTCTTCACGACCATTGTGTGTTAGCACCACGTTGCGCCAGTCAGCGGTGTCGGTCAGGCCACCTGCGGCGTTGATGGCGTCGAGAATGGTCAGTGGCACGTTGGTAATCGCCTGTTGACCGGATTTATTCACCTGACCGGAGATATAGGCCTTTTGCGAGCGGAATGCTGCGATATTAACGTCCACCTGCGGGTCAGCGATATACGTTGCTAAGCGCCCGGTAATATCACTGCGGATTTCAGCGAGCGTTTTCCCCACGACGTGAACCTTGCCGATATACGGGTAGAACATGGTGCCGTCAGGCTGTACCCAGTTGCCGGTGTCGCTGGAGCTGCGGTACTGACCGGCTGGCGTGGTGAGTTCCGGGTGATCCCAGACGGTGACATTAAGAACGTCCCCCGGCCCGACGCGATACTGGTAATTCGCGATCTCACTTTCCAGCGTCATATTGGGGCGCGCTACGTTGGGTCGTGGGCGTAATTGATCAATCAGGCGCGGGGTTAACGGATAAACATTCACCATTTTGTCGAGGTCGAAATCAGCGTCCTGCTGTTTGATGACGTCTTTCCCCATCGTCGACATATTGCTGCCCGGAAGTACTGTGCAACCGCTTATCAAGGTTACTGACACCAATAATGGCATCAATTTCATTTTGGATTTCATCATTGTTTATTTATCACTTTGGCAGAGTAATTATCCTGTGCACTATTAATAGCAATGTCGCCATGCACATTTACCTTGCAGTTAATTGAATAAAAATTTAACTGGCATCAGTCCTAAAAAAATTGATTTCATCCGCAGGCTATTGACAGAATAATTCAGACTGGTCTTTCAGGCACCCAGACACGCTACCGCCCCTGGCTTTTTAGCTACCAATACACTGATTTAGCTTAATTTTTCAAACCCTCTCTGCATACAGTCGTTGATGAGAAAGGGTTATTGCGGAAATTAATTTCCGAATATAAGGTGGCATTATGGTAATTGAATATTGGCTTCCAATAATGCAGGAGGAAGTGTTACAGCTAACGGAATAGCAGGCAAGGTAACAATTCGGCAATTGGCTATTTTTAAGAATTATATTAAGTGTCATTCAATATGGTTTTTAGGAGTTTCTTTAGGTTGACAATATTTAATATGGCGTCTCCACATGCGATATTTCTTAAATGATGTTTTATTATTAGCACCTTTAATTCTGGGATAATGTGAGGTTATAACCCTCAAATAATATGAGATAAATAGTGCTGCAACATTGCATTTTTGCCCCGATTTATCCATGATCGAATTGTGACATTTGTCATACAACGAATAGGTTTTGTACTTACTATGGAATGGATTGCCGATCCGTCTATCTGGGCTGGGTTAATCACGCTGATTGTGATCGAACTGGTCCTCGGCATTGATAACCTGGTCTTTATTGCCATCCTCGCCGAAAAACTACCGCCTAAGCAGCGCGACCGCGCACGGGTTACCGGGCTCCTGCTGGCGATGTTAATGCGCCTGTTACTGCTGGCGTCAATCTCCTGGCTGGTCACCCTGACTCAACCGTTGTTCAGCTTCCGCTCGTTTACCTTTAGCGCCCGCGACTTAATCATGCTGTTTGGTGGTTTCTTCCTGTTGTTCAAAGCCACGATGGAGTTGAACGAACGGCTGGAAGGGAAAGACAGCAATAACCCCACACAACGCAAAGGTGCGAAGTTCTGGGGGGTGGTGACACAAATTGTGGTGCTGGACGCCATCTTCTCACTCGACTCGGTGATTACCGCCGTCGGGATGGTCGACCATTTACTGGTCATGATGGCCGCCGTGGTTATCGCTATCAGCCTGATGTTGATGGCCAGCAAGCCGTTAACCCAGTTCGTTAACAGTCACCCGACGATCGTTATTCTCTGCTTAAGCTTCCTGTTGATGATTGGCTTTAGCCTGGTGGCGGAAGGTTTCGGCTTCGTCATTCCGAAAGGCTACCTGTACGCTGCCATTGGTTTCTCGGTGATGATCGAGGCGCTCAATCAGTTGGCTATCTTTAACCGGCGACGTTTTCTTTCCGCTAACCAGACACTGCGCCAGCGGACTACCGAAGCGGTAATGCGCCTGCTTAGCGGGCAAAAAGAAGATGCGGAACTGGACGCCGAAACCGCGTCCATGCTGGTGGATCATGGTAACCAGCAGATCTTTAATCCGCAGGAACGGCGGATGATTGAGCGGGTACTTAATCTTAACCAGCGTACCGTCAGCAGCATTATGACGTCGCGCCATGATATTGAGCATATCGATCTCAACGCGCCGGAAGACGAGATCCGCCAGTTGCTGGAGCGAAATCAGCATACGCGGCTTGTCGTTACTGATGGCGATGACGCAGAAGATTTGCTCGGTGTTGTTCACGTTATCGACCTGTTACAACAGTCACTGCGCGGCGAACCGCTCAACCTGCGGGTGTTGATTCGCCAGCCGCTGGTGTTCCCGGAAACCTTGCCGTTGTTACCTGCCCTGGAGCAGTTCCGTAATGCCCGCACACACTTTGCTTTTGTGGTGGATGAGTTTGGCTCGGTGGAAGGGATTGTGACATTAAGTGACGTCACTGAAACCATTGCCGGTAACTTACCGAACGAAGTGGAAGAGATCGACGCCCGCCATGATATTCAGAAGAATGCGGACGGTTCCTGGACGGCGAATGGTCATATGCCGCTGGAAGATCTGGTGCAATATGTGCCGTTGCCGCTGGATGAAAAACGTGAATATCACACCATTGCCGGGCTATTGATGGAATATTTGCAACGTATTCCAAAACCTGGCGAAGAAGTTCAGGTGGGGGATTATTTGCTTAAAACGTTGCAGGTGGAAAGCCATCGCGTGCAGAAGGTACAGATTATTCCGCTGCATAAGGATGGCGAGATGGAGTACGAGGTGTGATGGTATCGGCCATTTTACCCAATGCTGCGTAACGCCTTATAACTTCAGCAATGAAGCGTTGTCTGTGGTACATGGACATCACAGCGGGGGTGTGGGTCCGGCTGTAAATCGCCGAATCGTTTCCTGTAGGCCGGGGCAGCCCACATGGATGTGGGCTGAGGGCGCGTTTTACAGGGATGTTACCTCGCGCCCGTACCCGATAGCCGAAAGGAATAAGATGAGGGAACCGCGCCAGCGGCGATTTACCGCCGGGAGCCCGGGTTGCCAGGGTGGTGGCGATTGAGCCACCCTGGCACGTTCACCGGCTTGAGCGTTCCATAGTAGCGAGGAACATCAAGTGAACGGAACAGCCTTCGATCTTACATATTCAGAATATAATGGTGCCGCCACGAACGCCTGATGCGACGCTTTACGCGTCTTATCAGGCCTACAGGACAGGTCACCTGGTAACCTACATCTTCTCCAGCAACTTCTTCACATCTTTGCCATTGCGGGAATCTTTATTCCGCTCGGCCCAGTCGTTAAGACGGCGTTTTGCTTCATCCTGTAGATGTTTACGCAGTAACTGATCCACTTGCAGGCTGTAATTAAGTTGCTGCCAGTTGCCATAAACCCGCAGCGGTACTGGCGTTTCTTTGAGGAAATCAATCAGTTTGCTTTCCCCGTTCCAGCCACCCACGACCCGAATATCAAACTGGGTGTCACAGGTTTGATCTGCCAGATTCAACATGCCTTCCCCTGTCAGCGCCAGCACTGGCGATTGACCTTGCATGTCGTTTAACGTCACGACGCCATCCTTCAACGTCAAATCGGTGGTAAAGCGGTCAAGACGCGTCACGTTATCGAAGTTTTCAGCGGCCTTCACATCACCACCATTACGTTCTACCGCTTGCTGAATCATCTGCTGGAAGTTCATCCCTTCCATGCGTGTGTCGGTCATTTCGACATGTGCCTGTCCTTGCCAGTTGTGGCGGAATGCGTCGGCATCTATGTCAGCACCGGAGAAATCACCAGCCAGTGACATCTTTCCGGTCAACGAAATCGGATAGTTAAACTCCTTCAGAATGGTGCCAATCTCAACGTTTTCCAGCCGTGGCTGGAAGTTTATCCGCGGATTTATTGATGTCGCGTCCAACGTGCCCGGCAGTGAAACCTGTCCACCGTTAAGTTTGCCCTGCAGTTGAGTAATTTCCAGCAAACCCGACTTGTTGGTCATTTGCGTGGCAACATCTGTAAAATTCATTCCGCGCCAGCGCACGTTACTGGCCTGCAACAAAATATCAGCCGTAAAGCCTTGCAGTCCCTGATAGGCCGGTTCATCAATACGCGAAGAAATGACCGGGCGCGGCAACGTTGATTGGCTCTGCCCTTGCTGCGCGGCACCGTTCTCACCGTTCGCTGTTTCATTAAGGGGGATGAGGTTGTCAAGATTCAGTTGCGGGAATTGCAGTCTCAGCTGCCATTCCGGTTTCTCTGTCAACGTGACCTGTGCTTGCCCGCTCAGCGTACTGTCATTGGCGGTCAAACTAATTTGGTTAAATGAAAGGCGTTTATGTGACTCCTGCCACTGGACCTGGAAACTCCCCTGCCCCTGAATACCTTGTTTTGGCAAATCGGCACCCTGCAACTGCCAGTTAATTTGTTCAATAGCCGCCGTTAAATCATGCGGATAATCAGAAGCATCCACCGTACCGTTAAGGGATATCGTGAGATCGCGCTGATCGCGATTAACCCGCCCGGAGAACTCAAATGAGCCACGATGTTGGGGATCTTGTTCCATTTGCAGGCGGATATTGCGGATTGTCACCTGCTCGTCATCTTCATGCTGGAACACCAGAACGCTGTCCGCCACCTTAAGACTGGATATATCAAACGACCATCCGCGATCGTCTGACAGATCCGGCAAGGTATTGTCGCGCGGTGCAACCGGAGCGTCTTCACTGCGCACCGCTTCCGTCTGCGGCGTCAGTTGGATCACTGCCCCTTTTAGCATCACCTGCTTAACGCTCAGTTGATGACTCAGTAGTGGTAAAAGCGCCACGTCCAGACGCATGTTGTCGGCGCGAACCAGTGGCTGGCTTGCGCCCTGGGCGGTGAGAGACATTCGCCCGGAGAGGATACTAAGCTGCGGCCAGACGTGCCAACGCAGTGGCCCGTCGAGCTGCAATTGATAACCGCTACGTGCAGCAACTTGCTTGACCATATAGTCGCGGAAATCATTCGGATTCACCAGCAACACTAACGCAGATAACCCGGCCACCAGCACGACCAGGAGTATCATCAGCGTCGTCAGAAATCGTCTCATGGTATCCTCAATGGGCCTGAATTAGTCTTTATCGATTCGGCTGGCTACCGCGCCCTGCTGGTTGCGATATTTCGCATCTTCACGGCGGTTGTAAGGTCGCGCCGCCGGGCCGGAGAGCGGCTCAAAGCTCAGCGCACCAATTAACATGCCCGGACGCAGCGCCAGCGGCAGCTTACCGGAGTTGTAAAACTCCAGCACAATGCAGCCAGACCAGCCCGGATCGATACGGTGCGCGGTGACGTGCACCATCAGCCCCAGACGCGCCAGTGAAGAACGCCCGTCCAGCCAGCCCACCAGATCGGCTGGCAGCGTCACCGACTCCAGCGTCACCGCCAGCGCCAGCTCTCCTGGGTGAAGATAAAACGCCTCGCCCTCGTCGAGCACGATTTCATCGCTCATCACGCGGTCAAGCGCGGCGCTCACTTCATCTTTGGGACCGCTCAGATCGATAAACGCTGCCGTGTGACCACGGAAGGTACGAAATTTATTGCCCAGGCGCACATCCACCGTCGCGCCGTTAATACGCTCCACTGGCGGACGTGGGTTGATCGACAAACGGCCTTCATCAAGCCAGGCTTCAATATCTCGGTCACACAGACGCATGGCATTTTCTCCTTTCGAGCATCACTCCCTTAACGCCAATTACGTCAAGGGCATACCAGGTTATCACTGAACGGTACACAATTTATCAAGCTTATTCAAAGAACTGACTTATTTTCGCTTTCAATATATCGATGGCGATGCGGTTTTTCCCGCCGCGCGGCACGATAATGTCCGCATATTGTTTAGAAGGCTCAATGAATTGCAGAAACATCGGGCGCACGGTTTTTTGATATTGCGCCATCACTGAATCCATTGAACGCCCACGCTCGTTAACGTCACGCTTGATGCGGCGCATCAGGCAGATATCCAGCGGGGTATCAACGAAAATTGAGAAGTTAAGTTCGTCACGCAAACGCGCATCCGTTAGCAGCAAAATGCCTTCGAGAATGATGACTTTCTTCGGCTCAACCGTCACCGTTTCTTTCATACGCGTATGTTCAACATAGCTGTAAACCGGCAGGTCAATTGCCGAGCCGCGTTTCAATGCTTGTAAATGCTCAAGCAGCAGGCTGTGATCCATCGCGCTGGGATGGTCGTAGTTGGTCTTAACGCGTTCTTCCATCGACAGATGGCTTTGATCTTTGTAATAGCAGTCTTCGGGAATTACGCCGATGTGTTCATCACCGACTTGCTCACGTAATTCACGATAAAGGGTACTGGCAATAAGACTCTTGCCGGAAGCCGATGCGCCAGCGATACCGATAATGACGCACTGATGAGACTGATCAGTCATATATTTAGCGACCTGATTAACCTGGATGTTAGGAAGGGGGCGACGAAGCGCCAAACGCGGCAATTATAGGGATTTCATCCGCCTGATACCAGTCGAATAGCGTTGCCGCGCGCTCAGAGTTAATTGTTGACGAAGAATTCCCGGTGGCAAATTACGTTGATCAGTTTTATACAAGGTAAAAATTGTTATACGCAGTTGCGCAAATTATCCGCCTTTACGTCACTTTATGAGCAATTCGCATATAAAATGTAAAACTTTTGTACTAGCATGAACACAGAAACGAATACTGACGACCTGGCCTTGCGGATAAAGCGGTAATGAGCAAACAATCACAGCATGTATTAATTGCCCTGCCCCACCCGCTGCTTCACCTGGTCAGTTTAGGTTTAGTCTCGTTTATCTTCACCCTTTTCTCACTTGAGCTTTCGCAGTTTGGCACCCAACTCGCCCCACTGTGGTTCCCGACGTCCATCATGATGGTGGCGTTTTATCGCCATGCCGGGCGCATGTGGCCGGGAATTGCGCTGAGCTGCTCACTGGGAAATATCGCCGCATCCATCCTGCTTTTTTCCACCAGCTCGCTGAACATGACCTGGACGACCATCAATATTGTTGAAGCCGTGGTCGGGGCAGTGCTGCTACGTAAATTGCTGCCGTGGTATAACCCCTTGCAAAATCTGGCTGACTGGCTGCGTCTGGCACTCGGCAGCGCCATTGTTCCGCCTCTGTTGGGGGGTGTTCTGGTTGTCCTGCTGACGCCCGGAGACGATCCTCTCAGGGCATTTTTGATATGGGTACTGTCAGAATCCATCGGCGCTCTGGCACTGGTGCCGCTGGGATTGTTATTTAAACCACACTATCTGCTGCGCCATCGCAACCCAAGGTTGCTTTTTGAGTCGCTGCTCACGTTAGCTATCACGCTGACGTTAAGCTGGCTTTCGATGCTGTATCTGCCGTGGCCTTTTACTTTCATTATTGTGCTGTTGATGTGGAGCGCCGTGCGCCTGCCACGAATGGAAGCCTTTTTGATCTTCCTTACCACAGTGATGATGGTATCGCTGATGATGGCCGCGGATCCCTCTCTGCTTGCTACGCCGCGTACGTACCTGATGAGTCATATGCCGTGGCTACCGTTTTTGCTGATCCTGCTGCCCGCCAACATCATGACGATGGTGATGTATGCCTTTCGTGCGGAACGCAAACACATTTCCGAAAGCGAAACCCGCTTTCGGAACGCGATGGAATATTCCGCTATCGGCATGGCATTAGTGGGCACCGAGGGACAATGGCTGCAATCCAACAAAGCGCTCTGCCAGTTTCTCGGTTACAGTCAGGAAGAACTGCGCGGACTCACCTTTCAGCAACTGACCTGGCCGGAGGATCTCAATAAAGATCTGCAACAGGTTGAAAAGCTGATCAGCGGTGAAATAAACACCTATTCAATGGAAAAACGCTACTACAACCGCAATGGCGATGTTGTCTGGGCGTTGCTTGCCGCCTCACTGGTGCGCCACACCGATGGTACGCCGCTCTATTTTATCGCTCAGATTGAAGACATTAACGAGCTAAAACGCACCGAACAGGTCAATCAACAACTGATGGAGCGCATCACGCTGGCCAACGAAGCGGGCGGGATTGGCATCTGGGAGTGGGAGCTGAAGCCGAATATTTTTAGTTGGGATAAGCGGATGTTCGAGCTGTATGAAATTCCTCCGCATATCAAACCGAACTGGCAGGTGTGGTACGAGTGCGTGCTGCCGGAAGATCGCCAGCACGCCGAAAAAGTGATTCGTGATTCGTTGCAATCACGCTCGCCCTTTAAACTGGAATTTCGCATTGCCGTGAAAGACGGTATTCGCCATATCCGCGCTCTCGCCAACCGGGTACTGAATAAAGAAGGTGAAGTCGAACGCCTGCTTGGTATCAATATGGATATGACGGAGGTTAAACAGCTTAACGAGGCATTGTTTCAGGAAAAAGAGCGCCTGCACATTACGCTGGACTCCATCGGCGAAGCCGTGGTCTGTATTGATATGGCAATGAAAATTACCTTTATGAATCCAGTGGCGGAGAAGATGAGCGGCTGGACGCAGGAAGAAGCGTTAGGTGTTCCGCTCCTGACGGTGTTGCATATTACTTTTGGCGACAACGGACCATTAATGGAGAACATTTACAGTGCTGACACCTCACGTTCCGCGATTGAACAAGATGTGGTGTTGCACTGCCGAAGCGGCGGCAGTTACGACGTGCATTACAGTATTACGCCGTTAAGTACTCTGGACGGCAGCAATATAGGCTCGGTACTGGTGATTCAGGACGTCACCGAATCACGCAAAATGCTGCGCCAGCTGAGCTACAGCGCCTCCCATGATGCACTGACGCATCTCGCCAATCGCGCCAGTTTTGAGAAGCAACTGCGTATCCTGCTGCAAACGGTAAACAGTACGCACCAGCGACATGCCCTGGTGTTTATCGATCTTGATCGCTTTAAAGCGGTGAATGACAGCGCCGGGCATGCGGCGGGCGACGCTTTACTGCGCGAACTGGCGTCGTTGATGCTGAGTATGCTGCGCTCCAGCGACGTGCTGGCGCGGCTCGGTGGTGATGAATTTGGTCTGCTACTGCCAGACTGCAATGTTGAAAGCGCTCGTTTTATCGCTACACGCATTATCAGTGCTGTGAATGACTATCACTTTATATGGGAAGGACGTGTGCATCGGGTAGGTGCCAGTGCCGGGATTACCTTGATTGATGACAACAATCATCAGGCGGCTGAAGTGATGTCGCAGGCTGATATCGCCTGTTATGCCTCCAAAAATGGTGGACGGGGCCGGGTGACGATTTACGAACCGCAGCAAGTTGCCGCACATAGCGAACGGGCTGTGATGTCGCTTGATGAACAGTGGCGGATGATTAAAGAGAATCAGTTGATGATGATCGCCCACGGTGTCGCTTCGCCGCGGATCCCGCAAGCGCGTAATTTGTGGCTGATTTCACTTAAGCTCTGGAGTTGCGAAGGCGAGATTATTGATGAACAAACATTTCGTCGTAGCTTCAGCGATCCGGCACTTAGCCATGCTCTTGACCGACGGGTATTCCACGATTTTTTCCAGCAGGCCGCAAAAGCGGTTGCCAGTAAAGGCTTAAGCATCGCCCTCCCCCTTTCCGTTGCTGGTTTGAGTAGCGCCACGCTGGTGAATGAACTGCTTGAGCAGCTGGAAAATAGCCCTCTACCAGCACGGTTATTACATCTGATTATTCCGGCAGAAGCGATTTTCGATCACGCAGAAAGCGTGCAAAAACTGCGGCTGGCGGGATGTCGGATCGTATTCAGTCAGGTAGGCCGCGATCTGCAAATCTTCAACTCGCTGAAAGCAAATATGGCAGATTACCTGCTACTTGATGGTGAGTTATGCGCCAACGTGCAGGGTAATTTGATGGATGAGATGCTGATTACGATTATTCAGGGGCATGCTCAGCGACTCGGGATGAAAACCATCGCCGGGCCAGTCGTTTTACCCTTAGTGATGGATACGCTTTCGGGCATCGGCGTCGATCTGATTTATGGTGATGTGATTGCCGATGCCCAACCGCTGGATTTGCTGGTAAATAGCAGTTATTTCGCGATTAACTAAGGGAGCGTTTGCCCATTGCCTGATGCGACGCTAACGCGTCTTATCAGGCCTACAAATCGCTCATTCCCCAGGCCGGATAAGGCGCTCGCACCGCATCCGGCAACCAACGTCATGCTCCGTCTGGTTGCCAGCCATCCGTATACCAGATATGCAACAACGCATAAGAACGCCAGGGCTTCCAGCGTTCGGCATAACGGCGGATTTGTGCCGGTGTCATTCCCGGAAATCGCTGTTTAATCAGATAATCATCCGGCAGAAAAACATCTTTCGCCTGCCAGCCACGCAAAGCAAAATAATTTGCCGTCCAGCGCCCGATACCCGGAAAGGTTTGCAGCGTTTTCATCGCTTGTTCTACGTCGCCCGGCATTGTCATTGGTAAGGTGCCCTCCAGCGCCGCATTTGCCAGATGAATCAGCGCCTCTGCCCGTTTCAACGGCATACCTAACGCTTTTAATGCCTGCGGGTCGGCTACTGCCAGCCGCTGAGGCGTGGGGAAGCAGACATAATCCGGAAAATCATCCAGCCGTTCGCCATAAAGCTGTGCCACTCTGGAGGTCAATTTTGCCGCCATCGCCACGCTCACCAGTTGGCCTAAAATCGCCCGCACGCCCTGCTCAAAAGCGTCAACACAACCAGGTAAACGCAATCCGGGCCGCCCCGCGCCTAACTTTCCCAACGCACCGTTAACAATCTGCGGGTTACATTGCAGATCAAACAGGCGGCTCATTTTCGCCAGACACTCTGCGGCAACAGGTTCTAAACCTGCACTTAAATTTATGTGCAGAGTATGGCGGGCTATATCCGGAATAGCAGTCACCACGCCGCGATATTCGCCCACCGCCAGACTACGGGCATAATAACTGTCCGCGACCGTTTCAACACCGCTCACCGCACGGGCGGCGAGAAATCCCAACATCCACGACCAGTCATACGGCGGCTGCCAGTTCAGGGGATACATCGCATCTCCTTGTTAATCCGCTTTCAGCATAAACGTTATTCAGACGTTACGCTTTGCTTTCATATTCCGGTTGTCGCGACGGCAACATTTCGCTAAAGTCACGCCCCTTCTTCACCGGCATGGGGATTATTTCGTGTTTATTGGTTTTGATTACGGTACAGCAAACTGTTCAGTGGCGGTCATGCGCGACGGTAAACCGCATTTGCTAAAAATGGAAAACGACAGCACGCTGCTGCCTTCAATGCTTTGCGCGCCAACGCGTGAAGCGGTAAGCGAATGGCTGTACCGCCATCATGATGTTCCGGCAGACGACGATGAAACGCAGGCGCTGTTGCGTCGGGCGATTCGTTATAACCGCGAAGAAGATATCGATGTCACGGCGAAAAGCGTGCAGTTCGGTCTTTCTTCACTGGCACAATACATTGATGATCCGGAAGAAGTGTGGTTTGTGAAATCACCAAAATCGTTCCTCGGTGCCAGCGGCTTAAAACCGCAGCAGGTAGCGCTGTTTGAGGATCTGGTCTGCGCAATGATGTTGCACATTCGCCAACAGGCGCAGGCGCAGCTGCCGGAGGCAATTACTCAGGCGGTGATTGGTCGCCCGATCAACTTCCAGGGGCTGGGCGGTGATGAAGCAAACACCCAGGCGCAAGGGATTCTGGAACGCGCGGCGAAGCGTGCCGGGTTTAAGGATGTGGTATTCCAGTACGAGCCGGTCGCGGCTGGGCTGGATTACGAAGCCACCTTGCAGGAAGAAAAACGGGTGCTGGTAGTGGATATCGGCGGTGGTACGACTGACTGTTCATTGCTGCTGATGGGGCCGCAATGGCGTTCGCGTCTCGATCGTGAAGCCAGCCTCCTGGGTCATAGTGGTTGCCGTATTGGTGGTAACGATCTGGATATCGCACTGGCGTTTAAGAACCTGATGCCGTTACTGGGCATGGGGGGCGAAACCGAAAAAGGCATCGCCCTGCCGATTCTGCCGTGGTGGAATGCGGTTGCCATCAACGACGTCCCTGCGCAGAGTGATTTCTACAGTAGTGCCAACGGTCGTCTGCTTAACGATCTGGTACGCGATGCCCGCGAACCGGAAAAAGTGGCCCTGTTACAGAAAGTCTGGCGTCAGCGTTTAAGCTATCGCCTGGTGCGTAGCGCAGAAGAGTGCAAAATCACCCTTTCAAGTGTAGCGGAAACCCGCGCCTCACTGCCGTTTATCAGCGATGAACTGGCTACGCTGATTAGCCAGCAAGGGCTGGAAAGCGCCCTCAACCAGCCGCTGGCTCGCATTCTGGAACAAGTTCAACTGGCGCTGGATAACGCCCAGGAAAAACCGGATGTTATCTATCTGACCGGCGGTAGCGCCCGTTCGCCGCTGATTAAAAAAGCGCTGGCAGAACAGTTGCCGGGCATTCCGATTGCAGGCGGCGATGACTTTGGCTCCGTCACCGCCGGGCTGGCACGTTGGGCGGAAGTGGTGTTTCGTTAATTGAAAAATGGCTCAGCAACGGCTTAAATCTGCCTGCGCCTGAGCCAGTTTTTCTGCCGCCTGACGTAGCGGTTCCATCAACGGCATGGTCCGTGCTGGCGCATGAAGGCGGAATCGCTGCAACTCTGTCGCACCGACAGTCAGCGCCGATTCCAGCCGATGTCGTTTGGCGGCCATTTTTGCCATTACCGCTTGTCTGTCTGCAGGCGTTACCGCTTCGTTCGGCCTGAACACAAAACGGCGTTCACAGCTCGCTTTCCAGTCGATAACCGCCTGGGTCAGATGATCACCAAAACCCCTAACTTGCTTAACGCTCCGTCGGGTAACGTCCGCTGCTGTTTCAATACCAAAGGACCGTAACGCCGCTTTACGCGCAGGGCCAACGCCGGGAATAGAGGCAACATCAATAAAAAATCCCTCCAGAAACTTCTGCTTCTGCCGTTCCCTTGCGGTGTCGTGAAGTGCTGCCAGATCGCGCTTTTCTTCTTCCGGTAACCCAAGAATTTCGTCCTTCATTTTTTCGAGCATCGCCCGTTTGGCGATAAAACCTTCCAGCCCGCCCAACTGTTGGATCTGGCTGACTAAATGGTCATAGTCCATTTTTGCGCGATTAAAAGCCTCTCTTCGTCGCTGGACTTCTGCTTTGTACGCTTTGCTTGTCAGGCTGCCAATAATCCAGATAGCCGCCAGCACGGGAACCAAAATGATATAACGCGGTTCTGTCTGAAGGCCGTAAAGCAGCAGCGATAACCCTGACAGTGCGATCTCAATCAGAATGATGTATTCGCGCCGTAACAGGCCTGAAGGAAGCGGCCTGCCAGCAGCCTGGAAATGATCGGGTAATGGCAATTGCAATGCTGGCGGTGCTACTGACGCCATCACCATCGCCCAGACTTTCGCCAGCACAAAATTCCCGCCGGTGGTAATGACCTCTTCGCCGAGATCAATAAAATAGATAACACCTTGATTATCCAGCGCACACCATGGGCAGTCAGCCAAATGACCGGGATAAACATGCATTGCCGAAACGGTACATTTCTTTAACTGTTGGCGTAGTAAATCAAGTGCCGCTACCCACGCTTTTGCCGTCGGACGCCCGGTTGCCACGCCACTTTCCGTGAATGCCTGCTGAAACATGGCTTCAACATCGCCCGGTAACATCGACAGCGGAATCGATCGTGGCGGCGGTTTTAAACCACGTCGCTGATTATCTGACGCGTAGGCATAACGGAAATGGGCAATATCCGTCTCCAGCGCATTACCCGCATCAGAGATAAGCGGTACACCGGAATAAGGATGCCGCCCACCAAACAAGACGTGAAATATCAGCAACGCAAGGCCAAAATTATCGTGATTTTCTGTGCGTTCAAAGCCGACAAATGATGGCATGGTTTGCAGCTCTGGCGGCGTAAAATGCGACACGCCGACTTCGCATAAATGCAGCGTGCCATTGGCATTAATCTGAAAGGAGTCGCTATCAATCATCACCACTTTGCTGTCGCGACCTACCATAAAGCTGTTCTGGTTTACGTCACCCACGACGTGCCCGTGCTCGTGAACCGTAGCAAAAGATGAAGCAATATTGCGCGCAACATAGAGTAGAAAATCCCACGCACAATGAGGGTAACTCTGGCGACGATGTGCCGGGCTATAGATCATATGAATCGGTTCTTTACCAGAAACTTTTGGCATCATAAAACCGATAACTTTTCCGCCTCGTCCACCGTGAAGCGTTGCCTGCGGCCAGGCGACATAATTCAACAACTGCGCGTCAGCTGTCGCAGCCATAAAGGCAAGTTTGTCCTGTTTTAAGGCGGGAGGCGGCGTGTGATAAATCTTGGCGACGCTCTCGACAAACTCCTCGATATCATAAACCGCACCTTCGCCGCCTTTGCCCAGTTCACGGCCTGGCGTAACGCACTCACCAGTAGCAGTATATAAAGTGGGTTTCATGGTAACCACAGCGCCAGTGCCAACGTTTTATCATCATCCGTACGCTCGTTTACCGCCGGGCTGGACAAAAACTGCTTTAACAATTCAGGTAATAAATCGAGTTGTTCCTGCGTTGCTGACGCCAGTCCATTGAAAAACGGGGTAAAGAAAGGCATATGCGGAGAATTATCCAGCATATTTAACGCCAGTCGCTGAATACCATCCGTAAATGCTGCAACTTTGTGCGCACGCTCAGTGCTGGTGAAAGTATCCAGTCTGGAAACGGCATCTTCATCAGTAATGAAGTGCGTCATATTGGCATATTCCCCCACCATCGGCATGAGCGGCAGTTGCAAACCGTGACCCAAATCTACCACCACGCCACCGTCGCCAATTTGCATAATCAAGGTGCCGTTAGGCGATGAAATCAATCCCAAAAACGTGCAGGCAAAATCGCGAACCGCTAATTCTTTGGCTTCCGCCTCGGCAAAAAGTCGCTGACGAATGGTCAGCACAATGTCCGTTGCGAGGACATCATTAAGCCCCAATTCCCCGCCCTGCACTTTTTGCGACATATAAGCCATCGCTTCATTGACGGCGAGCATCGCACCTTCGCCTCCCTGCGAGGCGCTACCTGCGCCATCAGCGACAAATACCGACAATAATGGCTGCTGGTCATTTAGCCAGGCAACCTGTATCTGGCAGGCATCCTGGCAAGGCAAGTCCGCACTGATGTGCGACGTTCCAACGGCTGATGCATAGACCAGACGCCAGCTCACACTGACGTCCAGCCTTTTGGCGCTTCCAGCACAACTTCCGTTCCCGGCGTGGAGCGGGAAACCGAACGCAGCGAACTGGATAACCAGCTAAACAGTTCACGGAATTGTAATCCCTGCAGTGGCAAAGGCTGACGGACGCTGATTTGGGCCAGCGTCTTCATATCCGCCCCCTGAACACCGATGGTAAAGAAGGCAAACTTCTTATCTTCTTCCCCCTGAAACACTTTGTTGGCGGCAGCCTGCCACTCATCGGTTGGTGCACCATCGGTGATCAGGAAAATCCACGGACGATAATAGGAAATACCATTGGCACGATATTCACGTTTCCGCTCCTCAACCATATCCAGGGCTTTGGTAATGGCAGCGCCCATTGGTGTATCGCCCTGGGCAAACAGGATGGGCGGGAAAAAATTAGCGGCGCTGGTAAAGGGTTGTTCCACATGCACCGGGCCGAACGTCACAATGCCGAGTTCCACTCTTTTTAAGGCCAGCGAATCGGCAAGCAGCTCATCGCGAAAGGTAACCAATCCGGCGTTAAGTTCATTAATGGGTCTACCGTTCATAGAACCAGAAACATCCAGCAGCAAAATGCAGGGGCAACGTGGTTCCGGGTTACTGGCAAAATCGCTGGTGGCAAACGTGATTTGTTCGCTCATAAGAAATCCTTTCTTAGAGAATTATTGAGGTCCGGTATCATACCGACTGCAATAATGAAATAAGAGCAAACGAAGAAACTTTCAGAATTAGGCCCGGCGGCGCAGAAGATTTTGCTATTCGCCTCGCAAGAACGTGGGCTTACAGATTGACAACAAGGGTTGAGTGACATAATTTCAGGAGTGAGGGTAGAGCGGGGTTTCCCCCGCCCTGGTAGTCTTAGTATGCTGGGTAGCTAATGACTAAGAGCACCACGATGATGAGTAGCTTCATCATGACCCTTTCCTTATTAAAGGATGACAAAATAATACAAATCACTTAAAAATCATCGCATTACACGAATTTGCGGTTAAATAATAAACTACAAAGTGCGACAAAACGCAACATATGCAGTCACTATGAATCAACTACTTAGATGGTGTTAGTGACCTGTAACAGAGCATTAGCGCAAGGTGATTTTTGTCTTCTTGCGCTAATTTTTTGTCATCAAACATGTCGCACTCCAGAGAAGCACAAAGCCTTGTTTGTCTCAGTTTTGTCTCATCAACCACAGCAAGTCATCGATCGATTGAGGCTTGGATGATAGACTTCATGCCCTTCAGTACTTCATCCTCTATCGCTTCTCCGTCGCTCGTAATCAGCACCTTACCCTTCCGCCTGGAGAATTGTGTAAAGACGTCGCTCAGGATCAGTAGCACGTCACCAACAGTTAGCTTAATAAACTGGTCAATTACGACATAGCTTTTAGACGTATCAAGGATACGGCCGCTCTCTGTCGTGCACATTTCATGATGGTTCAAGCAGTTACCAACAAAATCCTGCGCCGATGATGGAGATCCTATATCACAGCCCTCTACCGTAGTCGTAGAACATGAACAGGCGTTTCTCACCATCGTTAGGTGAGATATCTTTGAAGGTGGTGACATAGCTCTCGATCCACTTGTTGGCTTCGTGGAAAGACCAGTGCCAGTTGACATTTGCCATCTCGTTGACAAAGTCCTGCGTTAAAACCGTCTTACTCCCGTCTGGTTGTGATTTGTTTGCTGCCGTAAAGCGCTTGGTATCTCGTATCTTCGTGCCATAATCATCTCCCCATTATTACTGTGTATAAACACAGCACCTACAGATATTGCTATCGATCAAGCCTTTCATGGGTGTTAAACTGCGCCCCTTAATACTTACTGCTATTTTTCTGAGTAAATATAATGACTAACCAGTTTGCCATTACCATTGCTATATCCTGCTTCGTGATTGCGATGGTGATCTTCAGTTTGCCAGTCTTCAAATTCCTGGACGAAGAGGCTCAACCAAAGAGAACGAACAGTCTTGATGGGATGAGATTTATTCTTGCATCATTGGTAATATTTCATCACATGGACTGTTTTTATTCTTACTATACCACAGGTAAATGGGAGCCAGTTTCCTACTTTCTTTTCGCTGCCGGAAAGTATGGCGTTGCACTTTTTTTTATGACTACAGCTTACCTTTTTTGGGGCAAGGTAAGGATAAAAGATAGTGTTGATTGGGTTTCACTCTACAGAGGACGGTTTTTCAGGATTATCCCTTTAGCTGTATTCGCATCATTTGTCGCTATAATTTCATTGTTTATTTTCACTAAGCCGTTCCCTCTGTATAACACCCCAATTTCAAATATATTTTCTTGGTTCGATGGTAGCTTATGGGATCACAAACCACCAGTAACAACGATGCAGCGTCCAACTATAGCTTTGGCGGGTGTAACCTGGACTTTAAGATGGGAGTGGATGTTTTATTTTACTCTCCCTGCACTCTTTTTCTTTAGGAAACTTTCTTTTGAAATTTCAATAATTTTATTAGCATTTTCAATTTACCTCATGCCAAGCATAACCAAAGATGCATATCTTTGGTCATTTTTCTTCGCAGGAATGGTTTGCAGAGAGTTAAAGGAAAGAGTTTATATAACTGAGTCAAATGCAGAGTGGTTTTTATTAGCATCAATAATCCTCATCATAGTTGTCGACCCCACACTATTTCGTGTTCCCGGAACGATATTCCTTGCCTTTATATTTTTCTCAATTTTGTCTGGAGGTAGCCTCTTTGGTTTACTCAAAACAAGAGCAGCTATTAGGCTTGGAACTATAAGTTATAGTCTATATATCACTCAAGGTTTAATTTTATTCCCTGCATACAACCTGTATATAAAAGAGTTTACGTTAAATCTTGATAGTTCATATTTTATATTCCTTTGCATGTCATACGCTGCCATTTGTTTTTTATCAGCAACAACCTATCATTTCATTGAGCTTCCTTTTATGAAAATAGGAGGTAGGAAAAGCACTAAGAAGCTAAACCAAGCCAATGTCTTAGATAAATGAAATTACTTTCTGGGGTGCTGACATCCACCCCAGCTTTGCTGTTAGTTAAGGACCGTCCAGTCAGAACTATTTAACCCGTGCGATTTCCACCATTTGCTTGTCCCTGGAAGCCATACCTCTTGACCAATAAATCGAGGTGTCACGTTACCAACAGGAGTGCTCATTCCGGCACTTGTAACAACATATCCATATTTTGCTGGGCCTGTTCCATTATTAAGGATTGTATCCTTTGTTATGCCTGTTGCCCCATTGTACCATTCCAAATCACTACCGCTAGCACCGCTAATAAAGTCAGGCATAAAGTGTGAAAATGAATTATTGGCATCCACTCTGGCACCATTGTAAGCCATATAACCGCTAGCTTGAGTATTACTCCATCTCCCTCCTTTTACACTACCAGCAGATGAAGAGAAAAATCTTGCCGCATATCTTGCAAAACCGGCTATATTTATATTATTCAATTCATAACCAGAAAGAGACGCAATTGACATACCATCATTATTAGGAATACCTGATGCTATTTGTGGGTTTGATGCATATCCTGTTAATGTGGCTCCGTTAATATATATCCCTGTGCTTGGCCCAGTCTCTGATGTGTATATTCCAACTCCAGAACAGTTAAAAACTTGAAGATCTGTGATTCTAACATTTCTGGCATAATGAAAGCTCAAGCCTCGCTCAGCTGGTGAATAGGTCTCGCGCATAGGATATCCGACATCACGCAAGCGAACTCCGTTAATGCTAATGTTGCTCGGATTCATACCTGGTGTTACTGACTCAAAACCTTCAAATGTAATGCCATTACCAACATTGATTCCCACTACATTACTGACGTGAATATCTGAGACATACCTTTTAAATCCGATAACTCCATGGGCACAATTACGACCAACAACGTTGGTGATAATGCAATTACGCGTGCCTCCAGGCTCCCCTGCAGAACAATAAATTCCTAAATCCCGACAATTCTCTACGAGAAGACCGTCAATGACGGAATCTGTAGCGCTTGCATACATCAGGCATGAATCAGGCGCATTAACAAGTTCAACATTTTTTAGTGTGCAACGTGCTCCACCAAAAGTAAGGATATCAGCTACAGCATAAAGCTTGTTGTTTTCTTGATTACCATCAATGCGTAAATCACGTATATGAACATCATTAGCCCCCATGTTGTGAACAAGGTAGTAGGCCTGTGTTTTATCAACACAAATATCATCCGCAAATTTAAGCCATCCCCCAGCACCGATAAGTATTGTTTTCTCCTTGATCTGTAATCCAGTAAATATCCATGGATCTCCATCTTTATTCTTTGGAGTAATCTTTATTGCACAGTAACCAGGAACAGATCCAGAATAATCAAGTGCTGCCTGTAGCGTCTGCTGATCTGTCATGCTACCAAACATAAAAGAACGCACATCAATACAGTCATCAACCTGTAATTCCAATTGTAGGCCATCAGAACGGTCAACAATGACAATACCATCTGCAGTAATACCCGTATTTGGAGTTACTGAGTACTTATTATAACTCCCGGCAGAGTTTTTAACCGCCACCAAGCGTCCTTCAACAGTTGTGTTTATTGTCAGATCAGTCTGGTTATCCAACTCCATGGCAATGCCGCCAATAAGAGCGGCCCCTTCAGGCTGTGATAGTTTGTTTTTAAATGTGTCTAATGCTTGATCTGGGTCATACTTAAGAACGTCAGGAAAGTAATGCTGTTGCACCATATATGAATCATATACAGCCATACTATAATTCTGTGTAGTAAGAAACTTACATATCTGCCCGTTGTGAACAGGGTAGCCACCAGAATTAATTATTATTGGCTGAGAAACCGGAACAGGAGTGCCATTCTCACCTTCAATATATACCTGAATTTGGTTTGAAGGTGATGTTGGATCTGTATCAGGTAATCCTATAAACATTTTGCCATTGGCTACGGCTTTAAAAGAGCGAGCCATAGTGAAGAGTTGCGATGGCATGCTTACCACAACATTGGCTGTGATGTTTGTCATATTAATTTCCTATCTGATTATTTATATATTAAATAAATTCGGATAGCAGCAGGCGAAAGATGAAAGTGTTAAAAAATAACCTTTCATTCATTTTATAGTTAACAATATAATTGTCTCTGCTAACATATAACACGCGAGCACGCTGATCAACCGCCATATAACATGTGTACTTAACTAACTGTTTGCAAAAGAAAAAACAGACAACGAAAAGCATTAAGAAATAAAAAAACAAAATATAAAATTACCATTCAAATAAAATCATTGCTTTTCTTATTAATATTAACAGTGATACCAACAATGTTTATTTTCAAATCAAAACCTGTTTACAATATCTGTCATTTAATTTGCTCCAGATACAAGGAATCGCCGCGGCATGGCTACGGTGAATTTTGGGCATAAAAAAACCCAGCCGAAGCTGGGTTGTTGCGTTGGTTATCTGTCAGTAGTTATGTACTGAAGGAGGCAATTCTTTATTCTTAAGTCTCATCCATGCGGAAAGATTCGTTGGTCCGTCTGGCTCATTGATATCAACATCTCGTGTGTGATTGATTAAAACGTCTCTCGCCATTCCGATAACATACGAGAACTCATGACCATAGTCGTAGCATCTGCCGGAATAGTTCGATTGAATTTGTTTTAATGCCGGATACAGTTCACGGAATAATGCCTGTGAACGGTTGGCATAATCCCATAACCATACAAGGCTGTTTGCTTCTTTTGCAGAAAGCTCGTTGGTTTTCTTCTCTTGTTTGCCAATGAACTCACCTTCAAGCACTACCCTGTGGATGTACTCTACGGCTTTCGGTATCTGAGATGCATCAAGCTCTTCAATACTTTCCACATTGAAATGCTGATGAATCATTGCATAAGCTTCTGGGTACATTAGATGCTTTTTGCTGACCAGCATATTTACAGCATCACGAAGCGGAGTCCTGTCATCAACAGATGTTTTCTTACGTGCATTTTCTGCCTTTCCCTTCGTCCAGCAGTCATGCAGCACAGTAAAGCATTCTTCCTGGTACTGAATCAGTTTATCACGGATGTCAGCACGAACTTTCTCAGGGTTGATGCTGAACAGCCATCCATTTAACTTCTTCAAAGGAAGGCAGAGTAGCTTACGAAGCTTACCATCAGCGGCAACCATGTTCATATGAACACAGTTGAATTTGCTAATCTGCTTCATGAGTTTTGTTTGCTGCGTTGACCAGCTCATTCCAAGGTTTTCAACGATTGGCTTCATCGCAACATATGCAACTCCGGCAGCCATGGCGGTGATAATTTGCTGACCGTTGAATGGTACGTAAGAGGTGTTCACTGCTTCTAAAATTGCTATACTATTCATGTTGGTTTTTCTCCACGGATTTACTGACAAACGAAGCCCTGACTGTTCCCGCAGTTGGGGCTTCAACTTTACGCGCCAATGCGCCCTTCCTTCTTAAAGCTTTCCATTACTCTCTGATAAATCTCAGAGTTAACAGACCGACCATTCTCTTCCGCCACCTTGCGTACCAAATCCAATACTTCTTTAGGCCACCGCAAATTGAACTGCGGCATTTTGCTCATTCCTTTCATGTTCACCTCATAATATAGGTCCACGGTGGACCTATTGAGAATATAGTAGAGTGCTTCTATCATGTCAATACACTAACTTGGAGTGATGGCATGGCTAGAGATGATCCGCACTTTAACTTCCGTATGCCTATGGAAGTAAGGGAGAAATTAAAATTCAGGGCGGAGGCGAATGGGAGATCAATGAACTCCGAGTTGTTACAAATCGTCCAAGATGCTCTATCAAAACCATCGCCTGTGACTGGATATCGTGACGATGCAGAACGACTCGCTGATGAGCAGTCAGATCTTGTTAAGAAGATGGTGTTTGATACGCTGAAGGATTTGTACAAAAAAACCACCTGACGGTGAGTTAATTTTTGCATTTACCTGGGCCATATTGACTACTTATAAAATGAGATCAATATTTAATCGCCCAATAACGGGTGTATGTTGAGGTATATCATGGCGAAAAAACCAGGTGAAAACACAGGAAAAAACGGCGGAATATACCAAGAAGTTGGCCCACGCGGCGGTAAGAAAGACAATTTTGCCACCGTCAAGGACAACGAAAGGCTTCCACCAACAACAAAGCCAGGTCATGGCTGGGTATTGGATAAGCGAACTCCAGACAGCAAAAAGTAATAATCAAGCCGGGTCACTCCGGCTTTTTGATATGTCGCTCGCAGAACTCAACAAGCCTGCTCATTAAGTAGCAGTAAGTCTCGTTGGCTCTTCCTGGTTCAACATCAACACCTACCCTTGAGCAGATATCGAATGCCATGTGAGCGCACTCATGGGCAATAGTAGATAGTTTGCCATTGAACACGCCTATCACATGCAAAACACCATTCTCGCTACTCATTGTATGAGACGCTCCGTTGGCGTCCGAGTCATGCACGTCAACGCCAAGTTTTTGATGCAGGCGTTGCCATTCTGGAAAGTCTCTACAAAACACAATTGTACCGCTCTCAAAGAGCGGTACGAGCATCTTTGGTACGTTTCCAATGTTAACTTTTTTCATGGTATCCTGCGCAAAACTAAGGAGAGTTAATTATATGAAAAAATCACTGTTAATTATCCCGCTTCTGCTGGCTGGGTGCGCAAAAGTAAGCGACTATCAGGCAAGTTGCGAGCAACGCTATCCAAAGCTTAGCGATATGGCTAATTGCCTTGATGCCAGCTTGAAGAACGACTCTCGCATGGCATCAGCACCAACACCTAAGCTGTATGTCCTTGCTGCGAAGATGCTCGGGCAAGGTGTCGATGAAGGCAAGATAAGTGACACACAGGCAAGACTTGAACTTCAGAATCTTTATGTTCAATTACAAAGCCAAGAACAAGCACAACAAATAGCACAAAGCCAAGCATTCCAGCAGGCTTTATTGAATTATCAGGCTGTAAACACAATGCAAGCGATCGAGCAAAAAGCGCGCCAGCCTGTTATAACTCAACCTTACCCAACACGCGTTGACACATATACAAACTGCAATTCAGGATTTGGAAACACGGTAACATGCAACAGTAGCAGTAATATCAGATAGTTATATCTTATTTTTATTGCTGTTCTGCTGTAATTTGGCTTGAAAGTATAGGGCGTATCGCATTTGCAGCATTATTTAGCGCTCTTTCATAGGCTGGTGTTCCTGCTTTGGTGTTTGCCAAACGTAAGAGAGCATTCCTTGCTGCTTTTGACTCATACAAGCGCATCATTGCACCGAAACCAGCCTCAAGCCCCATTGATACGCCAAGAGTCGTAGTTGCGCCAATCGTCCTTATCCTGTTGGCTTGCGATTGCCCCGTCTGAGTTACTACATTTGCGGTGTCTGATCTTGCTGTTTGCTGTAGAACTTCATGAAGAGCATCAAGTTCTTTCATGTGCTTTCCAGAAAAAATAGTGTTGTAAATTTCACCGCCTGACTGAGATTTCAGCTTATTAACTTCCGTGATGAACTTGGCTGGAGAGTCACCGGCCTTTTCCGCTATTTTGCTGACGTAAGCTGCACGCATAGCATCTTTCCCTTTATCATCCAATGCGCTCCAGATTCGTTTCACGTCAGATGGTTTTCTGCTTAATACAACAGTATTTATAAGTTCAGGACTGGCTTCACTGCTTGCCTTGTTGAGCTTGTTAGCAATGTTTTTATTAAGCACCTTATTATAAACGTTTGCATAATCGGAATTTGCTTTAAGGTATTTTGCTGCGTCTGATGCACCGAGGTTTTTTGCAACTGCGTTACGAAGGTCTTTTGACATTGCATTCTCTACCATATTGGTAGCTGCTTTTGCCTGGTTGGGGAAGACCATAGCATCCCCCTGAACATTAGATCTAAATGCTGTTCTGTGCTGACGTAGGAGATCAAACGTAACATCCAAATCAGTTGCAGGGTTTGCTAATTCTTCACGTAGGTTACGCAAGGATGTAAGCAGGCTTTGATTGGCAGACGTCCCAAGCCGTTCCTGTCTTGCGATCGCTGTATTCAGAGCATTCATGGTATTTGTGGTATCAACTGCGGCATTACCCATTTTATTGGTGACGTCATTGATAACAGCGCCAGCGGCATCCTTCCGTCCCCTTAACGTGGTGGTCAGAGATTTCACCACATCATCAGGGTTGTACTCACCAAAACGGTCAAAATAATTGCTTACCAGCTTACTACGCGTTGCATATTGCTCCGCTCGCTTTGAGCCTGTCCCGAGCAAAGCCCCCTCAGCATCCTGAGTAAGTCCGCGAGTGAAAGCATTTTTCGGCGGGATAACATCAGATGTCATTGGTGTCACGCCCATCGATTCTGAGGTGGCAATTTTTTTCGCTACTTCTGGCGCGATATCGCCTTTTATAGCAGTTATTCCACGCCCTATTCCCTTTGCTGCTGCGGAAAGAACACCCTGAGCGGCAAGGTTAACTCCGGCGTTTATGGCTGCATTTTGCGCGAAATCGCCTTTCTGGTTCGCGGCTTCTGCCAGTGATCCAATAGCCATGCTTCCTGCCGTTCCAACTCCTGGAACTAAATACCCGCCAATTGTTTCTCCAGCTTGAGCGTAGGGGTCTGTCGGTCGATCGACTGGACGATAGACATCATCCAAAACCTTGGGGCCACCAAGCCCCTGACTGATTGCATTAATCAGACTTGCGCCGCCCTGTAATACGTCAAATGGTATGTTTACCAGACCACGACCAGCCTGTTCTGCAATTTGCCCTGCACTTTGACCACCAGTGAGCCAATCGCCAGCTTGTTGCATCAATGATGGTTCTTCCCGTGTTGGTGCATTATTGGCCTGATTAACTATTTGTTGCTGAACAGCCTGACCAGCAAAATACTCATCAATGGCGGTGCCAATATCTTCGGTGCCCGTACCATCAGGAAAGGTAAATGTCTTACCGTTTGCAGTTACTTTCATCATTCCACCGTAAATTGAATGCCTGATTTTGAGGTATATGATCCAACCTGATTCCGTGGTTCTCCTGAAGGTGTCGAATCTTGTGCTGGCGCTGCGTCAGTATTCATTGACATATACCGCTTAACGGCACTCCCCAATGATTCACCTTTTTTAACATCCAACCCCAATATCTGACCGCCATTACGCGATTGTCCAGGGTTGCCATTCGCGCTCATCCACTCGGCTTTAAACTCATTAAACTGCGCGTTTCGTCGCTCAAGGTTTGCCATTGCATCAAGCCATCTTGCGACCGTCTCAGGGTTATCCATGTCAGTTGGCGCACCCTGTCGAACGATCTCAACGTCTTTATCCGTTGCTGGGCCGGGAGGTAGGAATTTAAGAACCTGACTGTTAACAAGGGCATTTTGGCGAATGCGCAAATCACGCAATGTTGTATCGCTTCCGGTAAGTTTTGCGAACATGTTCTGTGCGTTACCGAACAAACCTGTCGTTGGTTTTTCTGCTCTGAACTGTTGAGCAAGCGCACTCATAGAATTGGCTGAGTTTGATGATGCTGTAGCATTGTTTACAGCCGTCTCGATGCCTTTTTCCATGTTTACTGACAGCTTAGGTGCTTCGCTAATCAACTGCTGAGCCTTTTCCTGCGCTTGCTGCATCTTAAACCCGAACTCTTGCTGATCCAGAGCCAAGCGTTGTGCTGCGATATTGTGCCCAGTCATTGCTGACTGATAGGAAAGGTTTTGCCCTCTCGCCTGAAGTGCTTCTCCAGCCTGATTGCTACGGATTGTCTCTGCCAGCCTGCCTCGGTCAATTTCACGACCAGCCATCTTGTCCTGAACATTGAAGTAGTCAATCGGACCGAGAGCAGCCATCCCAAGGTGATCAACAAACTCACCAAATCCTGAAGGATTCTGCTGATACATCTGAGCAACGCTGTTAGGGTCAACACCGACGCGAGTCAGTTCCTTGGCGTTGTTTTGCAGCCATGATTGCATTGCTTCTGGAGACGATGACGCAAGGCGTGCGCCAGCCGCTAAGGTGCCGATAGAATTACGCTGCTCTTCATCAATGAATCCCATGCCTTTACGAACAGATTCAATCTGGTCTGGATATTGAGTAGCCAACTGACGCAAAGCACCGCGATCACCAGACGCATAAGCATTAGCGTATGCCTGCTGAAATTCTTTCTGCCGCTGAGCCTGCTTTTCCTGCTGAAAAACACCCGCAATACCTGAAAGACCTTGCAAAGCAGTCAGCCCAACATTTTTAGCGCCTGAACGCTCAATATCATTGTTCTGCCTGATAAGCTGAAGCGTATTGCCGATGTCATTTACGTTAGGAGCGTTTGAGTTGACGCCACCGATACCAGCCAACAATCCGCCATTTGATCCTTGCCAAGTAGCCATGATTACCCCTTAAAACAACGAGCCAAGCAATCCGATACCAGCGCCAATGCCAGCCCCCCACGGTGTTGATGTTCCAAGAAGGCTGGCAAGACCTGCACCGGCAATCGCACCAGACGTGCCGCCGCTAATTGCTGTCTGAAGACTTGATGGTTTATTGGCATTAGCAGCGGCAAGTGCTGCGCTTTGCTGTGCAATGCTGCTCATGTTGTTGGCGTATGTCTGCCCGGCGTTCGCCTGACCTTGCAGCGCACCAAGGCCAATGTTTGCCAGATTGTTGTAGTTGCTCATCTGGTTTGATAACCAAGACTGACCGAGAGTCGGCGCGATCGTAGCCAGTTGATTGCTTGTGGCTGTCGAACCAAGTCCTCCCGTAGCCTCCGCAGCAGCAAGACTCTGGTAACGAGCCTGACCTGCAAGGTCTTTATACTGCTGAGAGTTGTAATACTGATTAAGTGCCTGACCCTGTCCTTCTAAACTGGAAAGGTTCTGAAGCTGGTTAACATACTGCTCCGCAAGCGGCGTGAACGGAGCAAGGTTTTTCATGATTGTCTGCCACTGCTGATTTTGCAGGTCTGCGGCATACTTCTGAGCTTCTGCTGCATACTTTGCGCTTTTATCAGAGCTGCCACCTTTCCCGCCTTTTTCAGGGCAATAAGGTTCCTCGCCGCGCAGTTTTCTGCCCAGCTTAAATGCATATAACATGGCTATCTCCTGTGATTCAGGAAGTCGATTAGTTCTTCGCGTGTGGCGCTGTAAAACGTCACGTCATCCACGCCTTTGAAGTATTTCTTGATGGTTCCTACACGCTTAAGGCCAATCATTGCGCAGTACATCTGCCCGTGGCGGAATTTGCGTGCAGCGAACGATGTGACGCACTGAACGGTGGTGTTAGTCAGAATGTATCGCCAGAACGCCAGCCCGATTTCCTTGCTGAATCCACGAACCTCTGGCAGGTACATGGCGTGGCAATCGAATGTCAGCGGCTGAATCTCCTGATAGTAAACAATGCCGCCGAACTGCCCGTGCACGTTCACCTCAAAGTAACGGCAATCAGGTTTGTAGTCGTATCCATCACCGTTGTTGCTCCCGGCAATAATGTCAGGGTAATTTCCTACTGCCTCTATCAGGTCGATGTTTCGCGTTGGTTTGAATGTAATCATCAGTCAATCAGCCCATGTAATCTAAGTGCTGTTTCAAGCGCCAGAATACGCTGCCGCGCCTGCTGCAAACCTGTAGCGAGAGCTGCGACTTCGGATTGTGTGTACGTAGTGCCGACCGTGTATGACTGGTTAGCGTTGAATGAGCCAAGAAGTGGCGTACCTGTGGCTGCAGTCCATCCGGTATTTCTTGCTCCAACAACCTGAATTCCATCAACTGAATATGATGTTTTTACATTCAGTGGTGACGCAAGAGACTGCGATTCGGTTACGGTTTTCGATACGTAATCACTCTTAATGTCAGATACATCGCTTTCTACGCCCTCCAGTCTTTTGTCAACAGTGACAAGATGCGCCTGAATATCGATAACCTCATCCAGCAAGTAATCAACATCGCTACGCAGTACGACTATCTTCCCTTCGGCGGTTGTTAACCTGACCTCAAGGAGATTTATCGCTTTTGTGTTTGCGGTGATTCTTGCATCGTGGTCATCGAGAATCACATCCTGCTCATCGTTCCTGACTTGTGCGTCATAAGCTCCCTGTCCGGCCTCGTTGGCCTTGTTAGCCACGTTACCAACATCAGTACCCTGTGCGATAACGTACAGCAGATATGACTGCGAGAAGATATTGCGTGGAAGGACTGATGTGTCGAGTCGTGTAGCCTGAATGATTACCGGCTCATTGAGATTCGAATCAGCCATTACTCAATCCTTATCTGGCAGCCAGACAGAGTGACAGGTGACTTAGTGATAACACGCAATTTGAAGCCGACATTTTTCCTGATGCGCCCTACTCGCTTCCACAAAACGCGTTTGTCATAAACGAACGGTTCATTCTGCTCAATCATCTGCTCACGCCCGTAATTTATGCCGTCAGTGGTTGCAGAGAGGAACAGGCGGTCAGCGTACTGCGCAACGCCAGTTGAAGATTCAACCTCAAGGTCGAACACTCTTGCGTTATCCGCTTTGAACAGCGGAGTAAACAGCAGATGTTCCTGCTGCTTGTCGTACTGGCTGCTGATATCGAACTGCAATTTCCCGATCACCGATTCCAGCTTATCGCCGCACGTTATCTGATTGCCTTCGTAAATGAAGTCGATAGCGCGGTACACATCGTCATACAGGCCCGTTTTCAGTACACACCATTGTGGGCCATTGGCGCTTGAAGATGCGTCGTACACCAGAACATGGCGCGGAAGATGGATAATCAGAAGATCATGCGCATCAAATCGCAGAGACTCCATCACGCCATCAGCCAGTTCATTAGCAGTGTAGGAGCGGAGGATTTTCTCAATGCTCGCGCTGGCGATTGGTGACACCTGCCCGGAGCCGATGATGTATACAGACGGCGCACCTGTTGCCGGATTGCTGATGAACGCATAAGAATCAGCGAATGGTGTTTTGCAGTAAGTCCCGGCAATACCTTTCTGCACCATCAGCGATGGCTGTGCGACATACAAAGCGGCACCAACGGTGGTTGCGCCAGTCAGGGAGAAATATTCAATAGTCGATGTACCAAAGCAGACGATGAAGTCTCGCCATGTTCCGATTCCGATGATGCCGTCAGGCTGTGATTCTGCGCGATATTGTGCGCTGTATCGGTCAGGATGCGATTCGTCTTCAAGGTCAGTGATAAACCATGAATCAGTACCGTCTTTTGACCACGCATAACGCCCACGTAAGCGCGTAATATCACGAACCGAACCTAACTCATACTGCGTAAACCCGCTGTCTGCAGGCCAGTTTGAGACGGTTTTAACCGTGCCATCATAGCGGTATTCGACCAGTTGCCCGTTAACGCCTACCGCCTGTGATGTTCGACCATGCGCCATTGATACGCGACCACTTCCGGAGACGTCACCGACTTCGCTTTCGCCCTTATACAACTTGCCACCACACACGCGATAAACAGCACTCTGCGCCATGTTGTACTCGACGCCGCGAGATACACCGTTCACATCAGAGCGTTTGGCAATGCCAGGGAATGAGCGAAGATATCCGCTGCTGTTCAGGATTTCTTTGGGTGTAGCCAACATATTCACTGGCAGATAGTCGATATAGTCGGCGTTTCGAAAGTCTTTGCCGACACCTTTCATAAGCGGAAGTTGCTGAATCGGCATTATTCGCTCCCGTTATCGCAAGGTTCCTTTCGGTGGAAGTAATTCCAACCGTTCCACTTCGCCAACTGGTTACCGCTACCAACAGGCATACGGTTTGGATACCTGCGGCTTTTCGTCGTACTGTTCCGGCATGTTGTTGG